>Ga0116216_10002813_pt1 | contig 11474 bp, 9 predicted proteins | sample Sb_taG_11_FD_89696 | JGI IMG/M metagenome (GOLD analysis project Ga0116216, IMG submission 89696) | Peat soil microbial communities from Weissenstadt, Germany - Sb_50d_3_AS metaG | ecosystem: Environmental > Terrestrial > Soil > Wetlands > Peat | place: Germany: Weissenstadt | collected 2010-09-21
CGGGCGGTGCTCGGCCAGGGGCAATTCGCGCCGCTGTCATTGGGGGAGGAGGTGGCGCTCCTGCTCGCGCTGAGCGAGCGGCTGTTGGATGACATGGCGCTGGAGCTGCTTGGGGCATACCGCTCGCGCTTGCAGCCGTGGCTTGCCGAGCGATGTCCTGAGGTGCTGCAGCTCGATGAGCGCGCGGCGATGCTTACGGATGATCAGCGTGACCGCCTGATCGCTGCGCTCAAGGATCTCGCGCAGTCCGTCCAATCCGCGGTTGGTTGAGCGGGCCGGGGGAATCGCGTGCCACGATTCGCAGAAGTCCAGGCTCACGTCGCCAGCATGACGGGACTGCTGGATGTCGTCGGAGCCATGCGGTCACTGGCCGGAATGCGCTTGCAGCAGGCGCAGCGCTCGTTGAAGGCCGCGCGCCAGTACGCCGATGATTTGTCCGCCGCGATCGCCGCGGCGGTCCGCATGATTCCCGAGGCGCCGCGCGCGCGTCCCCAAGGCAAGACCGGCCGCATCCTGGTGCTGTTCGCAGCCGAACACGGTTTCGTCGGCGGTTTCAATGAACGGCTGTTCGAAACAGCCGAGAAGACCCTGTCGGCTGAAGACGAGCTGTTCATTCTGGGCGCTCGCGGCGCTGCGACGGCCGCCGAGCATGGAGCGCGCGCCGACTGGATCGAACCGATGGCGACGCGACCGGAAAATGCACCCGACACGATCCAGCGTCTCTCGGCCGAGCTGTACCGTCGGCTCGCCTCGGGGCAGATTGCACGGATCGAGACCATACACGCCCGTTACGAGCCTAGACGCGTGCCATCGATCGGGCATAACACGGTGGTGCCGCTCGATCTGGAACCGTATGCCGCTCACTCCAAAAACGGCGTGGCTCCCCTGCGAAACCTCGAGCCGCAGGTGTTGCTCGAGCAGCTGACCGCCGAATACGTGTTCGCGTTGCTGACCGCATTCGCCATCGAATCGCTGGCGAGCGAGAATGCCGCGCGCTTTTCCACCATGGACGCGGCTCATGAGAATATCGGGCGCAAGCTCGATGAGCTGCGCGAAGTGGCGCGCCGCGTGCGGCAATCGGAAATTACCACCGAGCTATTGGACGTGGTGACCGGTGCCGAGGCGCTGGCGATTAATCTAAATTATTAGAAATATATCGCAATTGATTGATTTTAATGGTGCCCAGGAGAGGACTCGAACCTCCACGAATTGCTCCACTGGTACCTGAAACCAGCGCGTCTACCAGTTCCGCCACCTGGGCAAGATGGGTCCGCCGACAGCGAGGCGCAGGAATCTACGCACCCGCTTGATCCTTGTCAATCCAAGGGGTGGCGCAACCGGCGGCGCCATCGCGGCCGCGGCTGTCAGTGTCGGCAGCGTGCATACTTGGAGACCCTAAGGCTTTGAGTGCCGAACCCATGTCGGTAAGGATGCCAGCTCCCGATCCGCGCACCCTCGCGAGCCGCGCGAGCATCGTGGCCGCCATGCGCGATATCGTGCCGGGCGAGGGCGTAATCGATCAGACCGAAGAATTGGCCCCCTACGAATCGGATGCCTTGACCGCTTACGCCCAAAGGCCATTGCTGGTGGTGCTGCCGGAGACCACCGAACAAATCTGCGCGATCCTGCGCTGGTGCAACGAGCATGGAGTGCGGGTCGTACCGCGCGGCGCGGGAACCTCGCTGTCGGGCGGTGCGCTGCCGTCGCAAGACGGCATCGTGCTCGCCTTGAGCCGATTGCGCCGAATCCTGGAAATCGACTACGACAATCGAACCGCGGTGGTGCAGCCCGGCGTCACGAACCTTGCGGTCTCGCAGGCGGTCGCCGCGCGCGGCTTTTATTATGCACCCGATCCTTCGAGTCAAATTGCCTGCACCATCGGCGGCAACGTCGCCGAGAACTCGGGCGGCGTGCACTGTTTGAAATACGGCATGACCGCGCACAACGTGCTCGGCTTGAAGATGGTATTGATGAGCGGCGAAGTGATCGAGCTCGGCAGCAAGGCCCTCGATGCGCCGGGGTACGACTTGCTCGGCCTCGCCGTGGGCTCCGAGGGGCTGCTCGGGGTGGTGTCGGAGGTCACGCTGCGGCTGCTGGTTAAGCCGCAGGCCGCACAAGCGGTCCTGATCGGCTTCACCGAGGTCGAACCGGCCGCGCGCTGCGTCGCCGAGATCATCGCGCACGGCATCATTCCCGCCGGCATGGAAATGATGGACCGGCCGGCGATTCACGCCGCCGAGGATTTCCTCGGGGTCGGGTATCCGCGCGATGTCGATGCCCTGCTCATCGTGGAGGTCGACGGACCTCTGCAGGAGTGCCGGCACCTCATGGAGCTGGTGACCGAGATCGCCGCGCTCAACGGCGCGGCGACCGTTCGAGTATCGGGGAGCGAAGATGAACGGTTGCGGTTCTGGGCCGGGCGCAAGGCCGCATTTCCCGCGATCGGCAGAATCTCACCGGACTACTATTGCATCGACGGCACCATCCCGCGACGCTGCCTGCCGGAGATGCTCAAGCGGATGTCGGGCATGGCCGTGCGTCACGGGCTGCGGGTGGCCAATGTGTTTCACGCCGGGGACGGTAACCTGCACCCACTGATTCTCTACGACGCCAATGTGCCGGGCGAGCTCGATCGGGCGGAACAGTTCGCCGCAGATATTTTGCGCACCTGCGTGGCGATGGGCGGCGTCTTGACCGGAGAGCACGGGGTGGGCGTCGAGAAGCGCGACCTCATGGGCGAAATGTTCAACGACGTGGACCTGGCGCATCAGGAGCGCATCAAATGCGTCTTCGATCCCGCCATGCTGCTCAATCCCGGCAAGGTGTTTCCGAACCTGCATCGCTGTGCCGAATTGGGGCGCATGCACGTGCATCAGGGGATGCTCCCGTTCCCGGACATTCCGCGGTTCTGACCCATGGCGCAACAGCAATGCCACGCGCCCGCGACGGCGGCGCAAGTCGAAGAAGCCGTGGCCGCAGCGGTTGCCGAGAGGCGCGGCTTGGAAATACGCGGCGGTGGATCGAAGCGCCTGTTGCGCATGCCGATCGAGCCGGCTGCGCTGCTCGATATGAGCGGCGTTTCGGGGATCACGGATTACGATCCGGATGAGCTCGTGCTGACCGCGCGCGCCGGAACACCGCTGGTCGAGATCGAAGCCGCCCTCGGCGAGCGGCAGCAGATGCTGGCATTCGAGCCCTTCGATCACGGACCGTTGTTTGGCGCCGCGCCCGGGCGCACGACGCTCGGCGGCATCATCGCCGGCAACGTGTCCGGTTCGAGGCGCCTCTCGATCGGTGCGGCACGCGATCACATCCTCGGCTTCACCGCGGTCTCGGGGCGAGGCGAGGCGCTGAAGGGCGGCGGAGCGGTCGTCAAGAACGTCACCGGCTTCGATTTGCCCAAGTTGATGACGGGCTCGTGGGGCACGCTCGCGGTGCTCATCACGATCACCATGCGTGTGCTGCCGCGGCCGCGCACCGAGACGACGGTGCTGTTTCGCGGGCTGCCGGACCAAGCAGCCAATCGGCTGATGAGCGCGGCGCTGGCATTGCCCGCGGCTGTTTCAGCGGCCGCCCATCTGCCGTCGTCAGAATCGACCGCGGCGTGCTCGTTCACGGCATTGCGGCTCGAAGGCTTCGGTCCGTCGGTCGACGCGCGATGCCGCGAACTGCTGCGCGCCCTGGCGCCCATGAGTGCGGGCGAGGTCGTCACGGCGCAGGAGAGCAACGCGTTCTGGCGGGGCATGCGCACGCTCGATGCACTGCCTCGCGAGGGGCATGTGCTGTGGAGAATATCGGTGCCGCCCGCGCTCGGTTGGCGGGTCGGCGAATCGCTGGCGTCGAACGGCGCGCGCTATGTGTACGACTGGGCGGGCGGACTGGTATGGGCAGCGGTTCCCGAGACCGCGCTGCGCTCCGGCGGCGCCAGGATTCGCGCCATCGCCCGCTCTTTGGGTGGACACGCTGTTTTGGTTCGTGCGCCGCCGGCGCTGCGCGAATCGCTGCTGGCGGGGCCGCCGGCCGTCGTGGATGCCGATCAGGGGCTGAAGGTATTGCACCAGCGGCTGAAAGCCGCCTTCGATCCGCAGGGGATTCTCAATCCCGGCGTGGATCTGGCGGGTGAGCTGTAGATGCAGACGAAATTCGACACCGCACAGCTCGCCGATCCGGGGACGGCGGCCGCGGCGGGCGCCATCAGAGGTTGCGTGCATTGTGGATTCTGCACCGCGACCTGCCCGACCTACGTGCTGCTTGGCAACGAACTCGACAGTCCTCGCGGGCGCATCTATCTGATCAAGGAAATGTTGGAGAACGGCGCCCTGCCGTCGGCGCCGGTGGTGAAGCATTTGGATCGCTGCCTGTCGTGTCTCGCCTGCGAAACGCATTGCCCCTCCGGTGTGAGCTATCGCCGTATCATCGACAAGGGCCGCGCGTACGTGCAGGAGCACTATCGCCGGCCGTTTGCCGACCGCGCCTTGCGCGCCATGCTGACCTGGGTCCTGCCGCATCGCCGCCGCTTTCGCGGTGCCCTGATGTTGGCGACACTGGCCGAGCCGCTCGCGGGCTGGATCGAGCGCATTCCCGCCATGCGTCCGCTCGCAACCTTGTTGAACCTCAACCGAGCGGCAAAATTACTTGGGCGGGAGGGCTCGACGCGGCGCGGAGCAGATTGCGCGCCGATGCGGCCGGCCGCCGTGTTGCGCGTGGGCCTGGCCGCGGGTTGCGTCGAGCCGGTACTTAATCCTGAGATTCAGCAGGCGTGTGTGCGCCTGTTGCAGCGTGCCGGGTGCGAGATCATCAGGGCGAAGAGCGAGGGCTGTTGCGGTGCCTTGTCGCATCACATGGGCCGGGACGCCGAGGCCCTCGAGCTGGCGCGCGCCAACGTGGATGCCTGGTACCGGCAGCTCGAGGCCGGGCCGCTCGCCGCGATCGTGGTGACGGCCTCGGGTTGCGGTCCGGTGATCCGCGATTACGGCTACATGCTGCGCGACGATCCGCGTTACGCGGCCAAGGCCGCACGCGTCGCCGCGCTCGCCTGCGATCTCAGCGAATTGCTGGAGCGTATCGGCGTGCCGCCGACGGTCGGCGTGCCGCGCACCGTCGTCGGTTACCACGCGGCTTGCTCGCTGCAGCATGGGCAGCGGATCGTTGTCACGCCATCGCGCCTGCTCGCCGATGCGGGCTTCGAGGTGCGCGAGCCGAAGGAGGCGCACCTATGCTGCGGCTCGGCGGGCGTCTACAACATTCTGCAGCCCGACATCGCCGCGCAGCTCGGCGCTCGCAAGGCGCAAGCGCTCGATGCGCTAGACGCCGATGTGATCGCGACCGGCAACATCGGCTGCATGGTGCAAATCGGCGCCGCAAGCCGCGTGCCGGTGGTGCATATCGCGCAGCTGCTCGACTGGGCGACCGGCGGGCCGAAACCGGCGGGAATGAGCTAGCGAGCTGCGGCGGGATTATAAGGGTGCCGGCTCGGTCGGCAATTAATCACGGCACTGAAATAGAGGCGTCGCGGCACCGAATGAGATCCGGTGACGCGACGCTTGTGCCAGCCCCTGCTGGGGAAGATACCCACTCCCGTCTCAGGCGGTCACGGAGCGATTCGGCTCCGAGGTCGTAAGTCTGAGCGCCTTGGTGAAACCCAAGGTATATGCACCGCGCAGCGCGAGGGCGGTCACGAGAACTGCCACAACGGCTCCGAGGCCATACACCATGAATTCGCCGCGCTCCACGCCTTCGGGTAATTGCGACACCGCGCCGACCAGAAGCATCGGAGCGCCGATCGCTACACCTGCGAGCGTACGGTAAAAGAAGTCGCGGTAATTCTTGCTGGAAGTCTTCATATTAATCTCCTGTAACGTTGGTACGATTCGACGGAACAAAGTTTGTCATCGCTTGGCGTAAAGTGCAGTTAGCAAGATGTAAAAGTATGAAAAGCTCATCTCGCTAACTGACGCCGTGGACCGACAACGCGGACGTATTTCTCACATCCACCCTTACACGTCGCTTACATGGAATTGCTTTTACATTGATTTACTTTTTCAAATTTCCATGTCTGCCGCTCGCGACATTGGAGATCATCGAGCTGCTGCCTCAATGTGCCCTCTGTCACCATTTGCAGGGATCTCTTGTTAAGATAAATGCCCCATACTCGATCTGCTCCACAATTGACCATGTTGCCTGACCCTGAGCCCGCTACTTCCTCGGTCCTGCTCGTCGATGACGACGAGGAGCTTGCGGATATGCTCAAGAATTATCTTGAGCGCGAGGGCTACTCGGTGGGCTGGGCGCCGGACGGTGAGACGGGCGTGCGCGAGGCGCTTTCAGGCCGTTACGACATTGCAGTGGTCGATGTCATGATGCCGCGAATGAACGGCGTCGAAGCGTTGATGGCGATTCGAGCCCGCAGCAAGCTGCCGGTGATCATGTTGACGGCAAAAGGCGATGACACCGATCGAATCGTGGGCTTGGAAATCGGCGCCGACGATTACATTCCCAAACCGTGCACGCCGCGTGAACTGGCCGCACGCATCCGCGCCATTTTGCGGCGGACCGTTCCGACCAAGGACACGGTCGAACCGCCGGCCGTGATTCATGCGGGCGCACTGATGATGGATCCACAGCGCCGAGCAGTGGAGTGGAACGGTCTGCCAGTGGAACTCACCAGCACCGAATTCAATGTTTTGGAGACATTGGCCCGCAGCGTTGGCAGCCCGGTGAGCAAACAGATGCTCTCCGAACAGGGGTTGGGCCGGCCGCTGGCGCGCTTTGATCGCAGCATCGACGTACACGTGAGCAGCATTCGCCAGAAGCTGGGACAGCTTGCCGATGGCCGCTCACCCATCGCAACCGTCTATCGCTTGGGATACCAGCTGATTCCTGAATGACCACGCCAAGAGCAAGTCCCAGGAAGGAGCGCGTGGGTCGCCTATTCTGGAAGTTCTTCGTGCTCATCACGGTGTTCCAGGTCGGCTCGGATTTATTGGTACGCGTGTGGACTGTCGAGAGGCAGCACATAGCGATGATTCTTCATAGGCTTGACCCCAGTATCACCGGCAGCGGGAATCATTTAATGAGCAAGCCGCCTGCGCCCGTACCGCACCCGCGATTCGAGATCGAGGACATCCTGGCGGATATCGTGGCGAGCCTGGGCAGCGCAACGCTGCTCGCGTGGCTGTTTTCAAAACCCATCCGCAGCTTGCAGTCGGCGCTCACCGATGCCGCCGACGGCAATCTCAATGTGCGCATTGCCGACCGGATGGGGCCGGGTAATGACGAACTAAAGGATTTGGGTGTCGAGTTCGATCGCATGATCTCGCGCTTGCGCACGCTCATCGTCGCGCAGCGTCAGCTGCTCAAAGACGTCTCGCATGAAATGCGCTCACCGATCGCGCGCATTCAGGCGGCCATCGGCTTGGCGATCCAGCAGCCCGATCAGGCGCCGGCTTTGCTGGAACGCATTCAGCGTGAATCGGCGCGCATGGACAGGTTGATCGGAGAACTGCTGGCGCTGTCGCGCTTACAGGCGAATGTCGACAACCAGTTGGATGAGGAGATCGAGCTGCGCGAATTGCTGTCCGACATCGTTGATGATGCGCAATTCGAGGCCAACGCCAATGGGCGGATTATTCATGTGGGATCCGAGATCGACGGCATCGTGCGCGGAAATGTCGCGCTGTTGCGCCGGGCGGTCGAAAATGTGGTTCGTAATGCCATAAAATTCAGCGACCCCGGCAGTACGGTGGAAGTGGGAACGGCGCTGGGTCCCGGTGGCGGCATAGCCGTCATATCGATTCGGGACTCCGGATCGGGTGTCCCGGAATCCGATATTGCCCATATCTTCGATCCGTTCTTCCGCAGTTCAATGCATGCGCGCAAGGAAGGGACCGGCTTGGGGCTGGCGATCGCCAAGCGCGTGATCGAAAGCCATGGCGGCTCGATCGCGGCGTCGAATGTGCCCGGAGGCGGTTTACGCGTGAACATCGAACTGCCCCTGCTGCAGGGATAGGCAGGGCCGGTGGCGCGCGCCACGGGTGCTCCCGGCTGATTTTATATATGCTCGGCCGCACGCAAAGCTGCTAACCTCGTGCGCCAAATCATCGAGTTCGAGGCATTTAGATCTTATGACACGAGGTGGTCCGAAAGGTCCGCGCCGGCCGAAAAAGCCGGACGGCGCACCCGCCAAGGCGCACGACTGGCGCGTTCAGGACCCAAACTTGGAACTCGAGAAGCTGCGCTACGCGGATCCGATCGCGAGCCGCGAGCTGCTGCTCAAGCATTTGTCGGAGGCGCCGGAACCGCTCACCGCGGCACGTCTCGCGAAACGGCTGGGGCTGCACACGGATGCGCAGCGCGCTGCGCTGTCGAAGCGCCTGGCCGCGATGGTGCGCGACGGCCAGGCGATCGAAGGGCCCAACGGCTTTGCAACCGCGGGCGACGGCGAACGGGTGACGGGCCGCCTGCGGGGCCGGTCGAGCGGCGAGGTGCTGGTGCTGCCCGATGACGGTTCCGCGCCCTTGGTACTGGCGCGCGCCGACACAGCGACCTTGATGCACAACGATCGAGTCGAAGTGCTGGCGGTCGGAGTCAACGATCGGGGACGCCGCACCGCGCGCTTGATACGCCGCACGGCCGATGCACCCAAGCAAATCGGCGGCGTTTGGCACGCCGCTCACGGACTCGGCCGTTTCGAACCGGAGGATCCGGGTCATTGGTACGCCATCGAGGTGGCGGCGCGCTTCTCGAATGGCGCGAAGGACGGCGACAACGTCATCGTCGAGATCATCAAGCGGCCGCAGGGCGAGGCGGCGGGGCAAGGGCGCATCGTCGAAGTGCTCGAGGATGTGCGGCCATCTGACATCGCGGCGCGCTTCGCCATTCTACGTCACGATTTGCCGCAGAAGTTCCCGCCCGAGGTGCTAGGTGCCGCGAATCTGTTCGCGCCGGACGTTGGTCCCGAGGATCGCGACGGCCGCGAGGATTTGCGCGATCTGCCGCTGGTCACCGTCGACGGCGAGGATGCCAAGGATTTCGACGATGCGGTGTACGCGGAAACCGTGCGCGGCGGCGGCTGGAGACTCATCGTAGGCATCGCTGATGTGAGTCACTACGTGCGCGTCGGCAGCGCACTCGACGTCGAGGCGCGCGCACGCGCCACCTCGGTGTATTTTCCGGACCGAGTGCTGCCAATGCTGCCGGAGAATTTGTCCAATCACCTGTGCTCATTGATGCCCCACGTCGAGCGGCTGGCCTTCGTGTGCGACATGCGGGTGAGCAAGGCCGGCATACCGGGCCGCACACGTTTCTACGAAGCCGTGATTCGCTCGCACGAGCGGCTCACCTACGACCGGGCTTGGCAGTACCTCGAGAATCCGCATGGCGCGGCCGGCAAGGGCTTGCCGGCGGAGGTGCGCACGTCGCTCGATAACCTGTACGCGGTGTACGGCGCCTTGAAATCCGCGCGTGAGGCGCGCGGAGCGCTCGATTTTCGCGGCGGCGAAGTCAAGGCGCGCATTGGCGAGGACGGCAGGATCGAGGGGTTTTATGCGGTGATGCGCAACGATGCGCATCGCCTGATCGAGGAGTGCATGATCGCCGCCAATGTGGAGGCGGCGGTGGCGCTGCGCCTCGCGAAGGTCGGCAGCCTGTATCGGGTGCACGGGCAGCCCGAAGAGAAGCGAGTGACCGAACTGCAGAAAGTCATGAATGCGCTGCAGGTGGGCGCGACGTTTTCCGAAAAACCCAGCCCGCGGGAATTTCGCCAATTGGTCGAGCGGCTGTCCGCGCGGCCGGACGGGGCGCTGCTGGAGGGGCTGGTGATTCGCGCGCTCGCGCAAGCCGTGTATCAGCAAACGAACATCGGCCATTTCGGTCTCGCGCTCGAGGAGTACGCTCACTTCACGTCGCCGATCCGCCGCTACCCGGATCTGCTCGTGCATCGCGCGATCAAGGCGGCCGTCGTTCCCGGGTCAGCCTCGGGGCACAAATACGGCACCGCCGAGCTGCAGACGCTCGGCGCGGAAAGTTCACAGCGCGAGCGGCGCGCCGACGATGCGGCGCGCGACGTCATGGGATATCTCAAATGCCTGTACCTTCAGCCGCGCGTGGGTGAGGAATTCGAGGCGACCATCTCCAGCGCCCTCGAGTTCGGGCTGTTCGTGCAGCTGAAGGAGATGCCAATCGACGGATTGGTGCATATCTCGGCGATACCCGGCGATTATTGGGAGCTGGAGCACGGCGGCATGGGACTGGTCGGTCAGCGTACCGGCCGGCGCTGGCAGATGGGAGATGCGGTGCGCGTGCGCCTCAGCCGCGTCGATCTCGCGCAGCGTCAAATCGACTTCGAATTGCTCGATGCGGATGCGGCCGCTTTTCACGGCACCGTTCGCGCGCCGCGGCGCGGCCGCGAGCATCATGCGCGGCGCGGAGCAGGCGGCGCCTGGCGGCGCGGTGGGCGCAGCGGGCGCGGCTGATCGCATCGGCTGTGGCGGAATCGAAACGCAATTGGGTGTATGGGCTGCACGCCATCGGCGCGATCCTCGAGCGCGCGCCGGAGCGCGTGCTGGAGCTGTGGATGGCGGCGGCGCGGGACGATGCGCGCGCGCGCAACTTAAGGGAGCGCGCGCTGGCGGCGGGCTTGCGCGTGCAAACCGCGGGCAATGAATCGCTCGCCAAATTGGTGGGCGATGTCGCGCATCAGGGAGCGGTGGCGGCGGTTCGGCCCCTCAAACCCTGGGATGAGCATGATTTGAGCGCCGCGTTAAGCAATCTTCACGACCCCTTGTTGTTGGTGCTGGATGGAGTCACCGATCCGCATAACTTGGGGGCATGCCTGCGCACCGCCGATGCGGCGGGCGCCCAGGCCGTGATCATCCCGAAGGATCGCGCCGCAGTGGTGGACGGCACGGTACGCAAGGTGGCGGCGGGCGCCGCCGAATTCGTTCCGGTGGCCACCGTCACCAATCTCGCCCGCGCCCTCGATTCGCTGAAAGAACGGGGCATTTGGGTGGTGGGGACCGATGGGGAGGCGAAACAGGGGTTGTACGCTGCCGATCTGACCGGGCCTCTGGCCTTGGTCATGGGCGCGGAGGGCGCCGGAATGCGGCGGTTGACCCGCGAGCGCTGCGATTTTCTGGTGCGGATTCCCATGGCCGGCCACGTTGAATCCCTGAACGTCTCGGTGGCGGCCGGCGTCGCCCTGTTCGAGGCGCGGCGCCAGCGTGCCGAGCTGACCGGCCGCGGCCCGGCTGGCCGACCCCGGTCGGGTTGAGGGGCTCCCGGCCTGGTTGACCGGCACGGCCCGGACCGCGTATTCTTCGCGCTCTTTTTCGCCGGCTGGCCGGCATTACTCCTTGCCTCACCGCTCGCAACGGGAGGCTAAAACCGTAGGGAGCCTACAATGCGGCATTATGAAATCGTACTTCTGGTCCATCCGGACCAGAGTGAGCAAGTTCCTGCGATGGTCGATCGCTACA
>Ga0116216_10002820_pt1 | contig 11463 bp, 9 predicted proteins | sample Sb_taG_11_FD_89696 | JGI IMG/M metagenome (GOLD analysis project Ga0116216, IMG submission 89696) | Peat soil microbial communities from Weissenstadt, Germany - Sb_50d_3_AS metaG | ecosystem: Environmental > Terrestrial > Soil > Wetlands > Peat | place: Germany: Weissenstadt | collected 2010-09-21
CCCGCCAGACGAATGCTTCAACTACCTCAAAAATGCCGGATATGGTTCCGGCTAAAAGGGATGCGCTCTAAACACCCGGAGAGACCGCTGCGAGGCGGTCTTTCTTTTTGCCGTCGCGTACTTCCGACAGCAATTCGGCTCCAGCTGGTTCGCTTCCCCCGCATCAGCCGCTGCAGCCGGGCTCCCGGGTCTTGTGGACCCAGAACGTATAGACCTTGCAGTCGTCCGGGGCGGGCGGGCGGTTGGCAGGAACCTTCTCGGCGATCGGGGACATGAGGCGCAGATAGGCGACAATCGAGCGAATGTCCTCCTCGTCCCAGTTGGAAAAATGGTCCCAGGGCATCCCCTGCCAATAGAGCGGCCGGCCGTCGCGCGCGACGCCGCTGCGGATTGCGCGCGCGATCTCCGCATCGCTCCATTGACCGAGGCCGGCGTCGCGGTCGGAAGAAATGTTCGGGGTGAAGATCGTGCCGACGTCGCCGTCGACCCCGCCTACGACTTTGAGGCCGCCGGATCCGTCGTTGGTGTGGCACAAGGCGCAGGAGGCGACGGTGAACAGGTATTGGCCGCGCCTGATCATAGCGGCCTGTTCAGCCGGCAGCCCGGCGACGTCGGGCGTCGGAATCGAGCCCGTCGCGCCGGCGGCGACCTGGTCGGGCGGCAGGAACCCGATCGCCGGCGTCTCGTAGAGGAACCAGCCGATCGCCAGGAAAAGGCAGGCCGCCACGATGGCGAAAACAGCGGCGAGCCAGCCGCGACGCGATGACGGCAGCCGCACGATGGCGACCAGCGCGACGAACGCCGCAACCCATTGGCCCGCGACGAGCCAGTCCTGAATCCGGTCAGGCGAGGGGCTCGGCTGGTTGGCGTAGCTCCCGGCGCTATAGGTCAGGACTGGCGGCGGCGCGATCGGCAAGGCGCCCACCGCGAGCTTCAGCGCGATCGTCTCGATGAAGCCTGCGCGCAACGGCAGGGGAATCGCGTTGTGCGCCGCCGGCAGCGTCTTGAGATAGGTTGCGATCGCCGCCGCGTCGTCGCCGCTCAGGCGGTGCAGGAGCATCCACGGCATGCCCCAGAAATTAAGCGTGCGTCCGTCGAGCCCGCGGCCGTTTCGGATGGCGTCGGCAACCTCGGCGACGCTCGCGCGGCCGAGGCCTGTCTCGGGATCGGATGTGAGATTCCGGCTGACGAACACGCCTTGCGGAAGCGCGCCGACGCGCATGCCGCCGGCCAGATAGTGGTCGTCGCGATAGACGCCGTCCGAATCGATTTCCGTATGGCAGAGGCCGCACATCTCGGCGTGAACGAGATAGCGCCCGCGCTCGGCGAGGTCGGCGTTCTCGCCAGGCCCTTGCAGGACGCCGCCGGGCGCCCACGGCGCGATGCGCTGGTTGGCGAGGATGTAATTCACAATATCCCAGCGCTGGCCGGCGTCGAGCGTTTGCGCGTAAGCGGGCATCGGCCCCGGCGCGAGCCCTGTCGTCAGGCGAAGCCAGATGCGGTCGGGCGCCGAGCCGCCGCGGAAGGTCCAGGGGGCCGTCAGATCGCGCGATACGACCGGGTAGCCTTTCGCGTCCGCGAGCACAGCGCCGCCGCGCAGGGTCTCGCCATGGCAGACGGCGCATCCCGCCTCCCCATAAAGCTTCCGGCCGCGCGTGATGCTGTCGGCCGTCGGCTCGACACGGGGCGCGATCTCGACCGGCGGCGGGGGCGCGTCCGACGCCGGGGACATCGACCTGACGACGCCGACGAGGGCGCGGATTTCGTCCGGCGTCAAAAGGTCGCGCCAGGCGGGCATCGCGCTTGCGGAGAGCCCGTCTGCGATGACCGCGTAGAGATCGTCGTCGCTGGGCGGCTCGCCGGCCGGCGTCGACTTGTACGTGAACAGCCCTTGAGTGAAGTCGCGCGGGCGCGGGATCATCGACGGGGCAGACGATCCGTTGCCGCGCCCGTCGGGCCCATGACAGATCGCGCAATGTTCGAAATAGAGCTTCACGCCCGGCGCGGCGTCGGCTGGCGCGCCGGCCGACGGCGGCCAGGGCGTATCGGCATAAACTGCGGGGTCCGGTTTCCAGATCGCTACCGGTTCGGTCAGCGCCTGCCGCACAAGAATCGAGCGGCCGAGGTCGAGAAGGAGAATGACCGCGAGCGCCATGAGGACGACGCCGGCGCGGGAGCGGACAAGCCAGGACAATGCCATTGGGGCCTCGGCGCCCGGCCGGTTTGTTTGCCGGACGGATCGGAACTATACGGGACCGATTTTAGCATGGACGCGGACGACGAGCTTCTGGCGTCTCAGCTCTTTCGCTGCGCGACGAATTCGGCCGCCGCGCGCAGTCCGTCGCCCGAAGCCCCGAGGCTCGCGGCGTCGACCGCGGCCTGCGCTTTGTCGATGAGGCGCTCAAGCTCCCGGCGCGCGCCTTCGAGCCCTAGCGCAGCGACCAGCGTCGCCTTGCGCCTCCCGGCGTCCTTGCCGGCGCGCTTTCCGAGCGTCGCCGTGTCGCCCTCGGCGTCGAGAAGATCATCGGCGATCTGAAACGCCGCCCCGACCGCGCTGCCGTAAGCGCCAAGCGCATCGCTCACTTTGGGCCCGGCGCCCGCGAGGCGCGCCCCCGCTTCCACGCTGAACCGCAGGAGAGCGCCCGTCTTCATCGCCTGCAGACGAGCGATTTCCTCGAGCCGGAACGGCGCGGCCGCAGTTTCCGCCTCGATATCGAGCATCTGGCCGCCGACCATGCCCGCGAGGCCCGCGGCGCGCGCCAACCCCAATGAGAGGACCGCGCGGATCTCGGCGCTCGGGTCGGTCCTGGGATCGGCGAGGATCTCGAAGGCCATGGCCTGCAAAGCGTCGCCCGCCAGAATCGCCGTCGCTTCGTCGAAGGCGCGGTGGGTGGTTGGCCGTCCCCGCCTCAGATCGTCGTCGTCCATCGCCGGCAGATCGTCGTGGATCAGCGAATAGGCGTGCACGCATTCGATCGCGGCCCCGACGCGCCTTGGCCCACCATCCGAGCGCCCCAGGGCGCGGGCCGTCTCGACGACAAGAAAAGGCCTCAGCCGCTTTCCGCCCTTGAGCGTCGCATAGCGCATCGCTTCGATCAGGCGCCTCGGACGCGCGGCCTCACCCGGCTGAGCTTCGAGGGCGAGCAGGTCCTCGAGCTCGCGTTCGACCGCCGCTGCGGTCTCCTCGAGCCTCGCCTGGAATGCGCGGCGCTCCATGAGGCTTAAGGACCTCCGCCTCAGGCGCCGTAATCGGCTGGATTGAAGACCCGCTTGGTCGAGCAGAATTCGCAGGTGACGCCGATCATGCCGTCATCGCCGACCATATCCTTGACCTCTTCCGGGGGGAAGCTGCGCAGCATCGCGTCAACGCCGTCGGCCGAGCAGCGGCAGACCGCCGCCAGAGGCGTCGGCTTGAAGACGCGCACGCCTCGCTCGTTGAAGAGGCGAAGGAGCAGCCGCTCACCCGAGAGGGTCGGATCGATGAGCTCATGCGCCTCGGTCGTCGCGGCACGCGCCTGGGCTTCGGTCCAGGCGTCGTCCTCTTCGACCCGGTGCGGCTCGGTTCCTTCGGGCGCGTCGCCCGGATGGAAATCGGCGCGCCGGCGCGGCGCTCCCGGCAAATACTGAACGATCAGGCCGCCGGCGCGCCAGGCGCGTCCTCCCTGCGACACTGTCTCTCCGACCGCGAGGCGCACCAGGGTCGGGATCTGCTCCGACCGTTCGAAATAATGGTGAGCGGCGCCCTCGAGGCCCTGCCCGTCGAGGGCGATGACGCCCTGATAGCGGGTCATCTCGCCGCCGGGATCAATCGTGAACGCCATGTGCCCGCGCCCAAGCAAATCCTCGCCCGGCGCCGCGCTGGCCGTTCGCGCCCTGTCGAACCGCGCAAGCGCGCGCACATTCGACGGCGCGTCGAAATCGACGAGCAGCATGTTGACCGGGCCTTCGCTCTTCGTCTGCAGCTGGAAGCGGCCTTCGAGCTTCAAGGTCGAACCGAGCAGCGCGGCGAGCGCGACCGCTTCCGCCACGAGCTTCGACACCGCTTCCGGATAGTCGTGGCGGCTGAGGAGACGATCGATCGCAGGTCCGAGCCGCACGAGGCGCCCGCGCGTGCTGAGCGCCTCGACGGCGAAGGGCAGAACGATGTCGTCCACGACCGTGGCGGACGCGGCGCGCTCAGTCGCGGCGCTCACGGCTGGACTCCGAAGACCCAGGCCAGCACCCCTTTTTGCGCGTGCAGCCGGTTCTCCGCCTCGTCGAATACGGCCGACTGCGGACCGTCGATCACCTCGTCGGTCACCTCCTCGCCACGGTGCGCCGGCAGGCAGTGCATGAAGATGGCGTCCGGCGCGGCGCGGCTCATCAGCCGGCCGTTGACCTGGTAGGGGGCGAGCAGGTTCTGCCGCCGGCCCTCATCCTCGTCGCCCATCGACACCCAGCAGTCGGAAATGACCGCTGCGGCGTCCTTGACCGACTCCTCGGGGTCCTCGCGTAGAATGATTTTCGCCCCGGCGGCCAAGGCGGGGGCGAGCCGCTGCTTCGTCGGCTGCAATTCGCGCGGGCAGGCGATGTCGAGGGTGAAGCCGAACCGCGCCGACGCGTCGACCCAGGACGACAGCACGTTGTTGCAGTCGCCCGACCAGGCGATCTTGCGGCCGCGGATCGAGCCACGCTTTTCCTCGAACGTGAGCAGATCGGCCAGCACCTGGCACGGATGCGACTGCTTCGTGAGCCCGTTGATGACCGGGACCGTCGCGTTCTCCGCCAGCTCGAGAAGATCGGCCTGGCTGAGGATGCGAATGACGATCGCCTCGACGTAGCGCGAAAGGACGCGGGCGGTGTCGGCGATAGTCTCTCCGCGGCCAAGCTGCATTTCGGCGCCGGTCAGCATGATCGTCTCGCCCCCGAGTTCGCGCATGCCAATGTCGAACGACACGCGGGTGCGGGTCGACGGCCGGTCGAAGATCATGGCCAGCGTCTTCCCGGCGAGCGGGCGCGCGGCGGAGGGAGCGCCCTTGACGCGCGCCTTCTTCATCGCCGCGGCCAGGTCGAGGATCCGCCGGAGCTCGGGGGTCGACAGGTCGAGGAGACCGAGAAAGTGCCGCGGCGCGGCCTGAACGGGCGCGTTCATGCGTTCAATCAGTTGATCGCGACCAGGAGGCGCTCTTCGACCGCCGCGCACGCGGCGTCGAGCCGCCGCATCCCCTCGGCGATTTCCTCTTCGGTGACGACGAGCGGCGGCATCACCCGCACGACATTGTCGCCGGCGGGAATGACGAGAAGCTTCTGCGCCAACGCGGCTTCAGCGAAATTCGCCGGCGGAACCTTGAGCTTGAGACCGACCATCAAGCCTTCGCCCCGCACCTCCTCGATCACTGAATCGTGGCGATCCTTCAGCTCTGCGAGCCGCTGACGCAGGTCCAGACCGAGCCTGGCGACGCGCTCGATGAAGCCGGGCGCGAGAATGACGTCGAGCGTCGCATTGCCGACCGCCATCGCAAGCGGATTGCCCCCGAACGTCGTGCCGTGCACGCCGACCGTGAGGCCCCGCGCTGCGTCCGCAGTCGCAAGGCAGGCGGACATCGGAAACCCCGCTCCGATCCCTTTGGCGGACGTCAGGACATCCGGATGAACGCCGCAGTGCTCGTAGGCGTAAAAGCGCCCGGTGCGGCCGACGCCAGTCTGGACCTCGTCGAAGATCAAGAGGAGCTCATGCCGGTCGCAGATCTCGCGCAGGCCCCTGAGGAATGCGGGCGGGATCACCCGGACGCCGCCTTCGCCCTGGATCGGCTCGATCATGATCGCGGCCGTCTCCGGCCCGATCGCAGCCTCGATCGCCGCCAGGTCGGTCAGCGGGATCTGATCGAATCCATCGACCTTCGGCCCGAAGCCGTCGAGATATTTGGCCTGGCCGCCAGCCGCGATGGTGGCGAGCGTACGGCCGTGAAAGGCGCCTTCGAAGGTCAAGACGCGATAGCGCTCGGGATGGCCGCCGATCGACTGGCGCCGCCGCGCCATCTTGATCGCGGCTTCGTTCGCCTCCGCGCCGGAATTGGCGAAGAACACGAGATCGGCGAATGTCGCGTCGGCGAGCCGGCGGGCAAACCGCTCCCCCTCCGGGTTCTGATAGAGATTCGAGACGTGCCAAAGCTTCGAGCCCTGGCTGACCAGGGTCTCGACGAGATGCGGATGCGCGTGGCCGACCGAGGTCACCGCGATGCCAGCGCCGAAGTCGAGGTAGCGCTCGCCGGCCGTCGAGACGAGCCAGCACCCCTCGCCGCGCTCGAAGGCGATATTGGCCCGGGCGTAGGTCGGCACAATCGCTGAGGTCGCGTGCGCTGAGGTCGCTTGAGCGGAATTCACCTGTCCAACTCCCTGTCCCGGGTCTTCATTGCGGTGGGCGCCAAGGCGCAAAATAAAAACGCCGCCCCGCTGGGGCGGCCGCCGAATGCCTCGAAAAACATACCGGAAACCCCCATATTCCGTCAAATGACGAATGGAGGGCCAAAAAAATTTCTCCCCCCAATCGTTGGCCTGCGGCCCTGCTAAAACCTTGATGCGACTCACTCAATCGGGCCGCGGCCGCGGCCGCAGGAAAGGCCATGACGCGAAGACCTGTTGAAAAGCAGGGTCTGGCGCTCGTTGAGACTCTTGCGCGCGATTCAACGAGTAGTGTACTTTTCCCCCATTGAGCCACGAGATGTCGTGGCGAGGGCTTCAGAGAGAGTGCTGGTCCGCGTTTCGGCCGACGGCGTCCCGCCGTTCGGCGCAGGAGCCGGATTCTGCGTAGGGCTTCATGTTCTCGGGCAAGGAATTGACGAACGAGGCGACGATGTCGTGGACGGATGAAAGAGTCGAGCAGCTCAAACAGCATTGGCTCGAAGGCAAGAGCGCGAGCCAGATCGCGAGCCTCCTTGGCAATGGGCTGACACGCAACGCCATCATCGGAAAAGTTCACCGGCTGGGTCTCGCCGGTCGCGCGAAATCGCCGAGCTCGGGCGGTTCGCGTCCCCGCCAATCGGCTCCGCAGCACGGACCGCGCCGCGTCTCCTCCCCGCGCGCGCCGTCGGTCGCGCCCCGCCTCGTGCGAGGCGCGACCGCCCTGGCGATCAACCCGCTGCCGCTGACCGCAACGGAGCCAGAACCGTTTGAAAGCGTCGTGCTGCCGATGTCGCTCAGGGTCACCATCGTGGAATTGAACGAGGCGATGTGCCGATGGCCGCTCGGCGACCCGGCGAGCCCTGACTTTCGCTATTGCGGCTCTCCCGTTTCGTCCCGCCCCTATTGCGCCCATCACAGCGGACTGGCCTATCAGCCCGTTCAGGAGCGTCGGCGAGAGCGCGATCGCGAGCGTCGGTTGGCCCTGCGCTAGGGAACTGAGCTTTCAGAAGGGGAGGCGCGCCGCGGGCCTTTCCCGCCGGCCAATGGCTTTGCGCCGTGGACAACGCCTATCGCGCCGACCGACCTCAGGTCATCGTCTTATTGACGATCCTCAAACACCGTCAAACCATGATCGTCATTGCTTTCGTGCATGAAGAGGCACGCTTGCGACAAAATGCGAGCCGTGGTTGATGCGGCTCGTGATCGTCAGCTTCCCGCGGTGCCGGGTCAGGATGTGCTTGACGATGGCGAGACCAAGCCCCGTCCCGTTCTTGGCTCTGCTCTGGCCGGCGTCGACCCGATAGAAGCGCTCCGTCAGGCGCGGCAAGTGCTCCGGCGCAATGCCGTAGCCGTAGTCACGCACGCTGAGCGTCGCATCCTTGTCGGTCGTCGCGACGGCGACCTCGACGGCGCCGGCGTTTTCGGACTCTGGCCGCACCCCATATTTGATGGCGTTTTCGATCAGGTTTTCGGCAACGCGGACGAGCTCATCCCGGTCGCCGATCACGAGCACCGGCTGGGCCGCGTTGAGGCGGATTTCGACGCCGAATTCCGACGCCATCGGAGAGAGCGAATCGATCACCGTGCGCACTGTCTGCGCGAGATCGACGACGGTCTCAGGCCGCACATGCTGCTTCTGCTCGATGCGCGAGAGCGAAAGCAGATCCTCGATCAGCCGGGCCATGCGCCGGCCCTGCTCCCGCATGATCTCGAGGAAACGATCGCGCGCTTTCGGGTCGTCGCGCGCGGATCCTTGCAGCGTCTCAATGAACCCCAGCAGGGACGCGAGCGGAGTGCGCAATTCGTGGCTCGCGTTGGCGATGAAGTCGACGCGCATCCGTTCGACCTGCCGCAACTCCGTCAGGTCGCGCAGGGTGAGCAGCGCCGCCACGACATCCCCCTCCGCCGTCGCAAGCGGCGCAACGCGCACGTCGAACAGCCGCTCGACCGGGACACGCTCGCTCCAATGCACGGTTTCCGCTTCGCCGGTCGCCATGACGCGGCGCCAGGCGTCGACCACGTCCGGCGCGCGCAGGGCGAGAACGAAAGGTTCGCCCGCCTTGAGTCCGGGAAGAAGACTGAACGCCGGCTTGTTCGCGACCGCCGCGCGCCCATCCGACCCGACAATGATCGCCGGTTCCGGCATCGCTTCGACAAGCTGGGCGGCGAACGGCGAGCCAATGCGGCTTGAAAGTTGAATGACCTGTGCGTCGCTCATCGCAGGCCGCCTATTCGTCCGACGGAGCCGTCATGGCTTCGCGAATCGAGCGCCAGCGGCGCGTCGCCTCGACGCCGCCGAGCAGCGCCATGGCGCCGATGAAGGGCGCGACGTAGTAGATGCCGCGAAACAGCAGCAGCGAGGCGAGCAAGGCGTCGGAATCGCCGCCGACCCCCTGGAGGATCGTCACCTCGAACACGCCGAGCCCGCCAGGCGAATGGCTGGCGATGCCGAGCATCGCCGCCAGCGAATAAAGCGTGGCGAATGTAGGAAAGCCGATCGTGGACCCTTTGGGAAGCAGAAAGTAGAGCGCGGCTGAAGCCGAACAGACGTCCGCCACGCCGAGCGCCATTTGTCCGAGCGTGACCAGGGGACCCGGCAGCTTGAAAGTTCCGACGATGGCGGAATCGCGCCAGCGCATGCTGCCGACCCAGACGAGATAGACGATCAGCGCAACCAGCACGCTGAGACCGATCAAGCGATTGGCTAGCGGGTTGAAGTGGTTGATTTCCGCCACGGCGTCTGATGCGGTCATGAATCCGACGCCGACGATGGAGCCCATGCCGAGCCAGAATGTGACGCCCGCAACGACCGTCAGGCTCGCGACCTTGCCGGCGGTGAGGCCCGCCGGAGCGTAGAGCCAGTATCGGATCGCCCCGCCAGTCACGAGCGGGAACCCCAGAGTGAACGAGACCGCGTAGCTGGCGAAGGACGCAAGCGCCGTCAACCAATAGGGAACCTTAATTCCGAGATGCCGGAGGGCTAAGCCGTCGTAACCCGTCAGCGCAAGGTAGCTCAATGCCGTAAAGGCGAAGGCGAGGGTGATTTGATCGCCGCCTGTCGCAGCGATCGCGGCTTTGAACTTGTTGACGTCGATGCGCAGCAACGTGCGCACGAAGATCGTCGCAGAGACCGCGATGATGAGAAAGCTCGCGGCGACGCCGAGCCGTCGAAGGGTGCGACGACGCCGGCGCAACATTAGGATGACGCGCGCGAGAAATTGGGGCGGATCCGGGGGGCGCGACGCGCTGCCTGGCGCCCAGTTGGAGGCCGGGCGTCGTTCCTGCGTTTCCGCCATGCCTTGTTCCTATTGACCGGGAGCCGCCTATAGGCCGAGCATGCGACGCAGGCAAGCGCGCAACCACAAATTCGAAGAGCGAAACCGCCCGAATTCAGCCGACCTTGACCCGCTGTCCTGTTTTCCAGGACTGATAGGCCGCGTCCGCGAGGATGTTGGCCCGGAGGCCGTCCTCGCCGTCGGGACGCGGCTTGGCGCCCGTCTTGACCGCGTTAACGAACGCGTCGAGTTCGTTGCGATAGGCGCTGTCGTAACGTTCGAGGAAAAAGTTGAGAACTCTGTCGCTGGTAAATCCGTGCGCGCCGGCCAGTTCGACCGTGGTCTCCCGAATATTGGCGGCATGCGCCATGCCTTTGTCGCCGTGCGCCTCGACGCGCTGGTCGTATCCGTAGGTCGCGCGGCGGGAGTTGGAGATCTGCGCGACCTTGCCCGACTTCGTCTCCACGATGACGACGGCGGTGTCGATGTCGCCGGCCTCGCCGATCGCCTGGTCGACAAGCGCCGAACCCATGGCGCTGACGGCGACCGGCTCCTCATTCAGGATGAAGCGCGCCATGTCGAAATCGTGGATCATCATGTCCCGGAAAAGGCCGCCCGACCGGGCGATATACGAGAGAGGCGGCGGGGACGGATCGCGCGAGACGATCGAGACGATCTCGAGCGAGCCGATCGCTCCTTCCGCTATACGCTTCCGTAGGGAAGCGAAATTGGGGTCGAATCGGCGGTTGAAGCCGATCATCAGGGTTGCGCCGGCCTGTTTGACGACGTCGAGACAGGCTCGAATCCGGTTGACGTCGAGGTCGATCGGCTTTTCGCAGAAGATCGCCTTCCCGGCGCGCGCCGAGCGCTCGATGAGATCGGCGTGCGTATCCGTCGGCGAGCAGATGGCGACCGCATCGACCTCGTTTGACCCCAGAATGTCCTCGACAGACGCAGCCTTCGCGCCGCTCGCCTCCGCCAGCGCCGCTGCGGCCGTTGGATCTGCGTCGGCAACGTAGACCACGTTGCAGTCGCGGCGAGCGGCGATGTTGCCGCCGTGAATCTTACCGATGCGCCCCGCGCCGATGATGCCGAATTTCATGAAATCCTCCCTGAGCCGCTGCGCCGACGGCGCCCGCAAGCGCGCTATCGAAAAAGAATATCCGTTCCATATTGACTTGTGAATAGAATTTTTGTTTCATTCTGCGCGAAGGTCGGCGGCGCGTTCGCCGGTCGAGACCGAAGGGAGAAAGCGCCCATGGCAGCCAGTTCCGCGCCCGAATTCGGGCGCCTCGCGCGCGAGCCCTATCGCGGTCCGGCCGATCTCAACGGCAAGATCGCCGTCGTGACCGGCGGCACGCAGGGACTTGGCGAAGCGATCGCGAGGCTCTTCGCCGAACGCGGGGCGGCCGGGATCGTCATCTGCGGCCGCAATTCGGACAACGGCGCACGGGTGGCGAAAGAGATTTCGGCGGCCGGCTGTCCGACCGTCTTCGTCAAGGCGGACCTCTCGAAGGTCGCGGACTGTCGAAACGTGGTGGCCGAGGCTGACAGGCGCTTCGGCCGCGTCGACGCGCTCGTCAACGCCGCCGCGCTAACCGACCGGGGCGACATCTTCGACACGACAGAGGAACGGTACAACGAGATTTTCGACGTCAATGTGCGTGCGCCTTTCTTTCTGATCCAGGCGGCGGCCCGCATCATGCGGCGCGAGAAGATCGCGGGCGCGATCGTCAACATCCAGTCGATGTCGGCTCATGGCGGACAGCCGTTCATTAGCGCCTATTGCGCCTCGAAAGGCGCGCTC
>Ga0116216_10002823_pt1 | contig 11458 bp, 9 predicted proteins | sample Sb_taG_11_FD_89696 | JGI IMG/M metagenome (GOLD analysis project Ga0116216, IMG submission 89696) | Peat soil microbial communities from Weissenstadt, Germany - Sb_50d_3_AS metaG | ecosystem: Environmental > Terrestrial > Soil > Wetlands > Peat | place: Germany: Weissenstadt | collected 2010-09-21
CCGCTAAAGGGTCCGTCAAGAAATATCTGCCGGGGTTGAGGCCGCCGTTCCGCGCCGTGGATGGCAGACGCCACCCACGGCCCGACCCCCTCAACCCACCATCTACTTCTTGAGGAACCCTAAGCCGAGTCGCCTGTCAGACCGGCCAGTCCATCGAGGCCGGTCAGTCCATCGCCTCGCGCAGCTTGCGCAGGGCTCGATACACGCGACTCTCGACTGTCGTGAGCGGCTCCCCGGTCAGCTTGGCGATCTCCGGGACGGTCAGCTCGGCGCCGAAGCGCAGGGCGATCGCCTCGCGCTCCTCGGAGCTTAGAGTGGCGAGGCTCCTGTTGAGGAGGTCGCGGTCGGCAACATCGTCGAGCTCGCGGTCAGCCGTCTCGTCGAGCTCGCCGAGCTCACCGGTCAACCCAAAGCTCGGGCCCGCAGCGATGCGTTCCAACGCCCTGCCCTCGCTGGCTTGCCGCCGGACGTGGTCGTTCAGGCAGTTGAGCGCGATGGCGTAGAGCCATGTCTTGCCGCTCCCCTTACGCGGGTCGAACCGCCGGCGCGCGCGCAGCGCCCGCTCGCAGGTGTCCGCGAGCAGTTCCTCGGCCAGCACCGTATCGCCGGTTCGATATCTGAGGAACCCGAACAGTGCCTGGGCGTGCTCGGCGTAGAGCCGCTCAAATGCGTCGTCCCGCATCGCTCGCACATCGCCCTATCGGCCATTTGTCCAGGCGGGCAAGCTTCAGGCAGGAATCTGGCCGCTCGTTCGTATCAGCCTCCATGAGCCACTCACACGACGAGGAACGCTTCTCGGACGACCTCCAGAAGGTTGCCGACGTACTTCGCAATGGACGTCCCTTGCTGGACCCGCTCACGCTCGATCGAATCAAGTTGCGGGCGATGAACGGGGCGCACCAGTCCATCTCCTCCTCACTCAACAAAGGATTCTTTATGAGGTCACGCATAACAACGTTTCTCACGGTTGGATTTCTCGCCGTCGGCACCGGCGGCGCGCTGGCGCTTGGCGACGGCGCGTTCGTCGGCGGAGGGCAAGGTGGGGGGAGTGCCAGCTTCCACCAGTACCGTGAATGTGACCACGGCAAGGGCCGTGGTGGCGACCACGAATGTCACGGCCATGAGGGCGAACACGGCGACGGCGGTGGAGGCCACGGCGGTGGTGGAGGAGACCACGGCGGTGGCGGGGGCCATGGCGGTGGCGGTGGCCATGGCGGCAAAGGCGACGGTGGCGGCGGCGGAGGTGGCGAGAAAGGCCACGGCGCAGGCGGCACCGGCGACCATCATCACCACCACTAGTCGCAGCCTCACAGTCTGTTGAATCAAAGAGGGCCCGCAACTTGCGGGCCCTCTTTGCGATGACCCATCTATTCTCCGTGCGTGCCAGGTCTGATCGTCATGAAGTTCGGCGGTACCTCCGTCGCCGACGCCGAGCGCGTGAGGCGCGCGGCGCGCCGCATCGTGGACAAGCGCGAACAGGGCCACCGCGTCGTCGCGGTGCTCTCGGCGCGGGGCAAAACCACCGACGAGCTGATCGCGATTGCCGAGGAGGTCTCCGCGGCGCCCGACCCGCGCGAGATGGACATGCTGCTCTCCTCCGGCGAGCGGATCTCATGCGCGCTGTGCGCGATGGCGATCCACGACCTCGGCCACCGCGCGATCTCGCTGACGGGCTCTCAGGCGGGGATCGTCACTGACGAGTCGCATACCAAGGCGCGTATCATCGATGTGCGCGCGGACCGCATACGCTCGGCACTCGAGGAGGACAGCATCGTCCTGGTGGCGGGCTTCCAAGGCGTCTCATCCACAGCCAGGAACATCACCACGCTGGGTCGCGGCGGCTCGGACACGACCGCGGTGGCGGTCGCCGCCGAGCTTGGGGCAGAGGTGTGCGAAATCTACACCGACGTTCCCGGTGTGTTCAGTGCCGACCCGCAGATCGTCCCGCGCGCGCGCAAGCTTCAGACGGTCTCGTTCGAGGAGATGCTTGAGATGGCCGCCTCCGGTGCGGGCGTGCTGCAGCTACGCTCGGTCGAGTACGCGCGCAACCACGGCGTGCGTATCCACTGCCGCTCGTCGTTCGACGACTGTCCCGGTACCGTGGTGGTCTCAGAAGGAGAGAATATGGATCACGCCGAGCGACCCCTCATCACAGCCGTCACCCACTCGACCTCGGAGGCGATGGTCACGCTGATGGGTGTACGTCACAAGCCCGGCGTGGCCGCGAGCATCTTCGAGGCGCTGGCGCAGGCCGGCGTGGACGTGGACATGATCGACCAGAACGTGCCCGCCTCGGCGGGCGGCCTCGCTGAGATCTCGTTCACGGTCCCGCGTGAGGATCTGCGCGCCGCGCGCGCGGCGCTCGAGCCGCTCGCCGGTGAGGCGTACTCGGAGCTGATCGCCTATGAGGACATGGGCAAGGTCTCGATCGTCGGCGCCGGCATGCGCTCGCACCCTGGCGTCGCTGCGCGCGTGTTCACCGTGCTCGCCACCCAGGGCGTCAACATCGAGATGATCTCCACCTCGCCGATCAAGATCTCCTGCGTCATTCCCCGCGACCGCGTCGAGCCGGTGGTGCGCGTTCTGCACGATGCGTTCGAGCTGTCCGGGCCGGGCACGGTCGGAGAAGAGGAGCCGTTCTCGGGAAGCTAGGCCTGTAGGGCCTCCGTCGGCGCGAGTCGCCCGATCGCGGCCACACAGCGCTCTGCCGCGTGGCCGTCGCCGTACAGCGCCATAGGGTGCGCGGCCGGGGGCTCCCGCTGAAGCGCGGCCAGCGCGGCCGAGGCGTCTAGGTCGACAAGGGTGTTCCATCCGGCCTTGACGGTCTCGACCCACTCGGTGTTCGCTCGCAGCGTGATGCAGGGGACCCCGGCGAGGTACGCCTCCTTTTGGAGGCCCCCGGAATCGGTCACGACCGCGCGCGCCTGGCAGACCAGGGCGCTGAACTCTACGTAGCCAAGCGGCTCGGTCAGGCGCAGGGCGTCGATCCGCGTCAACTCCTCGAGCAGCCCCGCATCCGCCAGGCGCGCGTGTGTGCGGGGGTGGACCGGGAACACGACCGGCACCGGCAGCGCCTTCACCAGGTCGACCAGCGCGCGCAGGCGGTCGGGGTCATCGACGTTGCCCGCCCGGTGGGCGGTCAACAGCAGGTAGGCGCCGGACCGCACGCCGTATGCGCTCAGGGTCTCGACATCCGCGCGAGCGCTCGGCTGCCGGCGTAAGGCGACGTCCACCATCACGTCTCCCACGACCTCGATTCTGCCCGCGACCGACTCGTCCTTCAGGTTCGCCGCAGAGACCTCCGATGCGCACAGCAAGAGGGCGCCGAGATGGTCGGTAAGGACGCGGTTGAGCTCCTCCGGCATCGTGCGGTCGAACGAGCGCATGCCGGCCTCCACGTGCACGACGGGGACGCGGGCCTGCGCCGCGGCGAGCGCGCCTGCGAGTGTCGAGTTGGTATCGCCGTAGACGAGCGCCGCATCGGGCTGCACCTCCGCCAGCAGCGGCTCAAGCGCCGCGAGCATGCGCGCGGTCTGCGAGGTGTTCGATCCCCCGCCGATGCCCAGTTCCCGCTCGGGCTCGGCGAGACCCAGCTCGGTGAAGAACACCCGCGACAGCGAGTCGTCGTAGTGCTGGCCGGTGTGCACGAGGATCTCCTCGTGGCGCTCGCGCAGCAGGCCCGAGACGGCCGCGGCCTTGATGAACTGCGGTCGGTTGCCGACGACTGTGAGAATCCGCACGGGCGCAGCCTACGCTGCTGCGCCCACTACTGACGTCGACCAGTCGATCACCGAGCTCGGCCTGACCACATGGCGGTTGAGCCCGAGCTCCTTGGGCTCCAGGCCCAGCGCCAGGCCGACGAGCTGGGGCAGGTGCAGAACGGGCATCTCAAGCTGGCGGCCGACGACCTTCTCGGCGAGCGGCTGCTGCAGGTCGAGGTTCAGGTGGCACAGCGGGCAGGGCGTCACCAGGCAGTCGGCGTCGGCGTCGACTGCGTCGCCCAGGTGTCTGCCTGCCTGCTTCAGTGAGGCCTCCTTGTTCATCGTGATGATCGGGAAGCCGCAGCACTTGCGCATGCCGGCGTACTCGATCACGGTGCCGCCAAGCGCGTCGATCACCTGGTCGAGGTAGTGGTCGCGCGGGTGGTCTGAGTCGATGCCGAGGCGCTCGCGAGGGCGCACGATGTAGCAGCCGTAGAACGGCCCGACCTTCAAGTTCGTCAGCGGGCGCTTCACTTTCAAGCGCAGCTCGTCTAGGCCGATCTCCTCGACGAGCAGCCACAGGAAGTTCTTGTTCGTCAGGCCCTTTTGATAAGAAAGGCCCTCGGCGGAGAGCGTCTCGTTTACGTGTGCGCGGTAGGAGGCGTTGGCGTCCAGGCGCTCCTGGCACTCGCTCTGGGCGCCCTGGCAGGTCGAGCATATGTTCATCATCAGCTCCGCCCCGTCGACCTGCTGGGCCATCGCGAATGTGCGGGCGTTGAGCGTGTCGGCGAGCTCCTGGTTGTGCTCGGCGATAACTCCCGCCCCGCAGCAGCTCGCGCGGTCGAGCTCGACGAGCTCGATGTCGAGCAGCGGCGCGACCTTGGCCATCGAGCCGTGCAGCTCGGGCGTGAAGCCGCGGCTTACGCAGCCGGGCCAGTAGGCGACCTTCATTGGCTGGCGCTCCCTTCGGGTCCAGGGGCGGAGGTGGTTGCGTCCGCCGCGGCGACGACCGGCGCGTGCTCGGCGTCGTCCTCGTCGTAGCCGCTGACGTACAGGTTCAGCTCGTAGCGCTCGGGCTTTGAGTCGATCTCGTCGAAGTACTTCCTCACCGGCTTGGGCGCCTTGTGCGGGTGCAGCAGGATCTTTGCCAGCGTCATCTTGCCGCGCAGGAGCCCGCGGATCGCGGTGGGCATCCCCGCGATCAGCTCTGGCACCGCCCGCGGGTGGAGCTTGCCGCCGTAGGAGTCGGGCACCAGGTCGGCCTCGTGCAGCAGGCCGTTGCGACGAATGTTCTTCACGAACGCGTGCTCGTGGCGGTAGCCGTTGTTCTGATCGACGATGTGTTCGTCAGAGCCGGCGATTCGGCGCAGGCGCATGATCTGGCCCATCGGGTTGACGTCCTTCGGGCAGGCCTCGACGCACTTGAAACAGTGCGTGCAGTCGTAAATTCCCTGCGGGTCTTCGGCGAGGTCTCTGAGGCGGATGTCGTGCTGGTCGTCGCGCGGGTCTCCGACGAAGCGGTAGGCCTTAGCCAAGGCTGCGGGCCCGATGAAGCCGGGGTCGACCTCCATCGCCAGGCAGTCTGAGACGCAGGCGCCGCACTGGATGCAGGCCATCGTCTGCGTCACGTCGACCATCGACTCGCGCGGCACGAGGTACTCGCGCTCGGGCACCGGCTGCTTGGCCAGCAGCCACGGCGTGACCCGCTGGATCTTCTTCCAGTGGACCGCGTCCATGTCCACGATCAGGTCCTTGAGCACCGGCATGTTGCCCATCGGCTCGATCTCGATCACGCCTTCGCGCGCGCTACGCTGCGCGGCGTCGAGGTGGGTGTGGCAGGCCAGCGCCGGCTCGCCGTTCACGCGTACGCCGCACGAGCCGCAGATCGCCTGGCGGCAGGAGCAGCGGATGCCGATCGACCCGTCGAAGCGCTCGCGCGCCTGCAGGATCGCCTCGAGCACCGAGCGGTGGGGCTCGAGCTCGATCGTGTGCTCGTCCCAGTAGGGAGCCTCGCCGGACTCGGGGTCATAGCGACGCATCCGCAGGGTGAACTGCTCGGGTGGCCTGTCGTGCAGCTCAGCCATCAGCGGCGCTCCTGCTCGGTTGGGTGGCGTGGGGTGCGGTAAAGGCGCGGGCGGCCATCAGTATTTCCTCTCCTCCGGCTGCCATTGGGTGATGGTGACCGGCGAGTAGTTCACCACGGGACCGTCCGCGCCGAGCGAGATGTCGATGTGCTTGAGCCAGTCCTCGTCGTTGCGCTCGGGATAGTCGGTGCGGAACTGCGCGCCGCGGGACTCCTTGCGCTCGATCGCCGCGACGACCGTCGCCTCGGCGCAGTCGACCATGTAAGAGAGCTCGATCGCGCCGAGGACATCCTGGTTAAAGATCGTTCCCCGGTCATCGATCCAGGCGTGATCGGCCTCCTCTTTGAGGCGTCCGATCGTCTCGAGCGCTGTCTGCAGCCCGGCCTCGTCGCGGAACACTGCCGCGTAGCGGTTCATCTCCTCGCCGAGCTCGCTCTTGATCTCCGAGACCCGCCTGCCGTCGCGCGGGCGGGCGATGATCGAGTCGATTCTCTCGGAGTCCTCGCGCAGTCGGGCGTTCACGTCGACCTTGGGCATCCCCATGCTCGCGGCGCGGGCCGCTGCGTGCTCGCCGGAGCGGCGGCCGAAGATGAGCGTGTCCAGCAGCGAGTTCGCGCCGAGTCGGTTGCCGCCGTGGACCGACACGCACGCCACCTCCCCCGCCGCGTAGAGCCCCTCGATTGGCGTGCGCCCGTCGACGTCGGTCTTGACGCCGCCCATGATGTAGTGCTGACCAGGACGGATCATGATCGGCTCGCGGGTTATGTCAACGCCGGCGAAGTCGCGCCCGAGGTTGACGATCTCCCGCAGCGCCTCAAGAGTGCGCTTGCGCGGCACGACGGTCACATCCAGGTAGATGCCGGAGCCGTTCGGCCCGACGCCGCGCCCCTCGTTGATCTCTGTCTGCTCGGCCCGGGAGACGACATCGCGGGAGGCGAGCTCCATCTTGTTCGGCGCGGATTTCTCCATGAAGCGTTCACCGTTTGAATTGAGCAGGTGGGCGCCCTCGCCACGGGCGCCCTCGGTGATGAGGATGCCGGTCTCGACCAGGCAGGTGGGGTGGTACTGGACCATCTCCATGTCCATCAAAGGCGCCCCGGCGCGGTAAGCCATCGCGATCCCGTCGCCCGTGACGATCAGCCCGTTGGTCGTGGGCTTGTAAACCTGTCCGGCGCCGCCGCAGGCGAGGATCACGTTCTTGGCCGCGAACGCCTCCATGCGCCCGCTGCGCACGTCGCGCGCGATCACCCCCGCGCAACGGCCGGCGTCGTCGAGCAGCAGCGAGGTCGTGAACCACTCCTCGAAGCGCTCCACCGTCTCGTGGTGCTTCATCAGCTGCTCATACAACACGTGGAGCATCGCCTGGCCGGTGATGTCTGCCACGTAGGCCGTCCGCTTCATCGAGGCTCCGCCGAAGGCCCGCAGGTCCATCTCGCCCTTCTCGTTGCGGTGGAAGGTCACCCCGATGTGCTCGAGGTGCATGACCTCTCCCGGCGCCTCCGAGCACATGATCTCGATCGCATCCTGGTCGCCGAGGAAGTCCGAGCCCTTGACCGTGTCGTAGGCGTGCGAGTGCCAGTCATCGTCGACGCTGATCGCCGCGTTGATGCCGCCGGCAGCCGCCACCGAGTGCGAGCGGACCGGGTGGACCTTGCTCATGATCGCCACGCTCGCCCCCTCCCGCGCGGCGGCCAGCGCGGCGCGCTGGCCGGCGAGGCCGGCCCCGATGATCAGTACGTCGTGTGCTGGCATGGCTTCCTGGGGTCGATGAGGTGCGGGTGGGGGAGCATCGAGGCCGGCACTCTATAACGAGCGGCCGTAACGAGCGGCCGGGCGAGTCCGGGCGGTTGATCGCAGGGCTCACCCGCCTCAGGTTGCCGGGCGCAGCGCGCGGCGCACCTGCGCCAGTGTGACGACGCCCTGCAGGACTCCGTCGCTGTCGACCGCAACCATTGCCCCGAGGTGGCCAAGGCCCTCGGAGCCGAGCAGCGATTCCAGCGGCGCCTCCTCCTTGATCCGTACCGGCATGTCCTCCTCGAGCACGTCCACGACTGCCAGCGCCGGACGTCCGGCGGCGATCTCGCTGTCCACGCGCTGCTGGCGTACGACGCCGAGAAAATGGCGTGCCGGGTCCACGACGGCGAACCACGGCCAGCGGTAGCGCAGGAAGAACTGCTCCTCCGCGTCGAGGACCGTCATGTCGGCGGGGATCGTGACGGGCTCGCGGTCCATGATGTCCGCCACGGTGACGTTCTGGATGCGCCGTCCCAGCGCTCCCTGTATCACCGCTCCGCCGGCGGCCTGGTAGAGGATGAAGGCGAGCAGCAGGGTGAACAGGCCGAGCGTGGCGCCGGTTGCGAAGGACCACAGGCCAACAAGGCCGAGGATCACCGCGAAAGCCTGTCCGGAGCGTCCCGTGAGGCTCGTGGCGCGGTTGCGGTCTCCCGTGCGCCACCAGATCAGCGCGCGGGCGATCCGCCCTCCGTCGAGCGGGAACGCGGGCACGATGTTAAACAGCAGCAGGATCCCGTTGATGAAGGCGAGCCAGCCGACGAGCGCGAGCGCGGGCGTGGTCTTGAAGCCCTGCCTGGTGAGCGCGAGGTCGGTGATGTGGCCGCCGCTCGCGAGTGCAGTGCCGATGCCCAGGAAGATCGCGAACAGGGCGAACGTGACCGCGGGACCGGCCGCCGCGACCTTGAGCTCCTCGCTCGCCGTCTGTGGCTCGCGGCGCATCTGCGACAGCCCGCCGAAGAACCACAGGTCGATGCCGGCGATTGGGATGCCGAGCCGGCGCGCCGCCAGCGCGTGGCCGAGCTCGTGCAGGATCAGCGAGGCGAAGTAGCCGAGCGCCCCGGCCACCGCAACGGCGTAGGCGGTCGTCCGCGAGCCGTTCAGGACCTGCGGGAAGTATTCCGAGCCGAGCCAGTAGATGAGGAAGAAGAGAACGAAGAACCAGCTGGCGCTCACCCCGATGCGAATGCCGAAGATGCGGGCGAGCTGGAAGTTTGTGCGGGGCCTCATGTCTCAATGTTAGGCCCAGACAGGGCCCGAGCAGGAGCCTTACAGCTGCGGGCGACCGCGGGCGATTATGCCCTCGAAATCGACCCCCGCCGGCAACGTGCCGTACTCGAGGCCCCCGTCGCCAGCCAGGCGCGAGGCGCAGAATGCGTCGGTCACCGCCGCTGGGGCGTGGCGCACGAGCAGCGAGCCCTGCAGGCACAGCGCCATGTCTTCGACCACGCGCCGCGCGCGGGACTCGAGCGTGGTCGGGTCGACGAACTGCTGCTTGAGCTTCTCCACGCGCGCGTCCAGGCGCGCATCGCCGCCCTGAGCCTGTTGAACCTCGCCCAGGAACACCTCCAGCGAGCGCGGCGAGCGCGTTAGTGCGCGCAACACGTCGAGGCTCATCACGTTGCCCGATCCCTCCCAGATCGAGGCGAGCGGCGCCTCACGGTACAGGCGCGGCATCCCGGACTCCTCCACATACCCGTTCCCCCCCAGGCACTCCAACGCCTCGAAGGCGTGGTTGGGGGCACGCTTGCACGTCCAGTACTTGCCGACCGCAGTGGCCAAGCGCTTGAACAGCTGTGCGTCGGTGTCGTTCTCGCCCGCCTGCGCGTCGGCATGCGCCTCGTCGTAGGCGCGCGCCAACCGCATCGCCAGCGCGGTGGTCGCCTCGGACTCGATGCACAGGTCGGCGAGCACGTTTGCCATCAGCGGCTGGTCGATCAGTGTCTTGCCGAACGCGCTGCGATGGGCGGCGTGGTGGGTGGCGTTCACAACCCCCGCGCGCATGCCAGCGGCGGTGCCGATCACGCAGTCCAGGCGCGTGTGGCCGACCATCTCGATGATCGTCGGCACACCTCGGCCGGGCTCACCGACCATGCGCGCCCAGGCGTTGTGGAATTCCACCTCGCTCGAGGCGTTGGAGTGGTTGCCGAGCTTGTCCTTCAGCCGCTGGATGTGAAAGGCGTTGCGGCTCCCGTCGGGCAGGATCCGCGGCAGCAGGAAGCAGGAGAGGCCGTCGTCGGTCTGGGCGAGCACGAGGAAGAGGTCGGACATCGGCGCCGAGACGAACCACTTGTGGCCGATAAGCGCGTACTCGCCGCCCGGCCCGCCGCCGTTCAGGGGGTTCGCGACGGTGGTGTTGGCGCGCACGTCCGAGCCGCCCTGCTTCTCGGTCATCGCCATGCCCGCGATCGCCGAGCCCTTCTCGTGCGCAGCGATCAGGCGGGGGTCGTACGTGTTGGCGGTCACGAGCGGCTCCCACTCCGCTGCCAGCTCGGGCTGAGCGCGCAGCGCGGGCACCACGGCGAAGGTCATCGTGATGGGACAGGCGAAGCCCGCCTCGGCTTGGATCGCGGTCATGTACATGGCGGCGCGCGCGGTGTGCGCGAACGGCTCCTCGCTCGTCCACGGCAGCGAGTGCAGCTCGTGTTCGACGCCCATCTTCATCAGCTTGTGCCAGGCGGGGTGGAAGTCGACCTCGTCGATGCGATTGCCGTAGCGATCGTGCGTACGCAGCACCGGTCTGTTTTCGTTCGCCAGCCTCCCCCAGAACTGCTGCGGCAAGCCGCCCACCAGCTGGCCCAGCTCCGCGGCGCGCTCGCGCACCCATCCGGCCCCCTCGCGCTCGACCGCCTCCACCAGGGGCAGGTTGCTGGAGAACACGTCCAGTCCCTCCAGCGGGGGTGGCTGGTTTGCGACCGTGTGCGTCTGCCACTGCGCGGCATTCTCGCGCGTTGGTTGCGAGACGGTTGCCATATGACGAAGTGAAGCAGATAGGGAGGTTCGCCGTGTGGCGCGCGGTCGATAGCATCGGCCGCCGTCGCGGAGACGCGGCACCCCGACGCAGAGAGACCGAGGACCGCGACGCAGAGCGACGCAGAGAGACCGAGGACCGACTACATGGCCAAGATCAAGGTGCAGAACCCCGTCGTAGAGCTCGATGGCGACGAGATGACCCGAATCATCTGGTCGTTCATCAGGGATCAATTGATCCTGCCCTACCTGGACGTGGATCTGAAGTACTACGACCTGAGCATCGAAAGCCGCGACGCCTCAAGCGATCAGATCACCGTCGAGGCGGCCGAGGCGATCAAGCGCTACGGGGTGGGCGTCAAGTGCGCGACCATCACTCCCGACGAGGCTCGCGTCAAGGAGTTCGGGTTGAAAGAGATGTACAAATCGCCCAACGGCACAATCCGCAACATCCTCGGCGGCGTCATCTTCCGCGAGCCGATCGTGATCTCCAACATCCCGCGGTTGGTGCCGAGCTGGCGCAAGCCGATCGTGATCGGCCGTCACGCGTTCGGAGACCAGTACCGCGCGACTGACCTCGTCGTTCCCGGCGAGGGCAAGCTGACCCTCACCTTCACGCCGAAGGACGGCGCAGCGCCGATCGAGTTGGACGTGTACGACTTCCCTGGGCCGGGCATCGCGATGGCGATGTACAACCTCGACTCCTCGATCCGCGATTTCGCCCGCGCGTCAATGCGTTACGGCCTGGACCGCGGCTACCCGGTCTATCTGTCGACCAAGAACACGATCCTGAAGCGCTACGACGGGCGCTTCAAGGACATCTTCGCCGAGATCTACGAGAACGAGTTCAGGGCCGACTTCCAGGCCGCCGGCCTAACCTATGAACACCGCCTCATCGACGACATGGTGGCG
>Ga0116216_10002825_pt1 | contig 11456 bp, 10 predicted proteins | sample Sb_taG_11_FD_89696 | JGI IMG/M metagenome (GOLD analysis project Ga0116216, IMG submission 89696) | Peat soil microbial communities from Weissenstadt, Germany - Sb_50d_3_AS metaG | ecosystem: Environmental > Terrestrial > Soil > Wetlands > Peat | place: Germany: Weissenstadt | collected 2010-09-21
GGGGCAGCTGCTCAAGATGGTCCGCGCCGAATACCTGATCGACGCCTTCGGGTTCAACAAAATCCAGGGCCGTCCGTTCAAAGTCAGCGAGATCGAAAACCGCTTCAACCGGGTCCCGAAGCGCTGCTCGAACATGGCAACCGTTCTTAACCGCAAGGATTTCGTCTCCGACCAGGAAGTGCGCTGGTGCCCCGGATGCGGCGATTACGCGATTCTGGCCGCGGTGCAAAAGACGATGCCCGAGTTCGGCATCGCTCCCGAGAACACGGTCTTCATCTCAGGGATCGGATGCTCGAGCCGGTTTCCGTACTACATGAACACCTACGGCTTCCACTCGATTCACGGCCGCGCGCCGGCGTTCGCGACGGGGCTTAAGCTTTCACGGCCCGATCTCGACGTGTGGGTGGTGACCGGCGACGGCGACGGGCTGTCGATCGGGGGCAATCATCTTATCCACGTGCTCAGGCGCAACGTCGATATAAATATTCTGCTCTTCAACAATCGAATTTACGGACTGACCAAGGGTCAATATTCGCCAACCTCGGAAGTGGGCAAAATTACCAAGTCCACGCCGGCCGGTTCGATTGATTTTCCATTCAATCCGGTCACGGTCGCGCTCGGTACGCACGGGACCTTCGTTGCGCGCTCGATCGACATCGAGCAGAAGCATCTCGGCGAGATGCTCAAGCGTGCGCATGCGCATCGCGGCACGTCGTTCGTGGAGATTCTGCAGAACTGCAGCATCTTCAACGACGGCGCTTTCAACGATGTCAGCGACAAAGCGCTCAAGGCGGACCATCAGCTGGTTCTCGAGCACGGCAAGCCGCTCATCTTCGGCAAGAATCGCGACATGGGAATCAGGATGAACGGAATGCGTCCCGAGGCAGTGCGCCTCATCGAAACCGTGACGGAGAAGGACCTCGTCGTGCACGACGAGACCAATCTCTCGCTGGCATTCATGCTCGGCCACTTCGAGCCTCCTCTGCCGACCCCGGTGGGAGTGTTCTACGCGGTGGCGCAACCGACTTACGACGGAGCTGTCAACCAGCAGCTCGAGGACGCCAAGGCCAAGCAGGGCGCGGGCAACTTGAAGGAGCTGCTGGGTAAGGGCGATACCTGGACCGTGAACTGATCCGCGAACATTTGGATCGAATGCACGAAGGCCCGCGAGCGCATCTCGCGGGCCTTTTGCTTGAGTATCCTGTCTGCCAGCTGGTAATCGGAAGATCTTCAGAAGCTGACGCGTTTGAAGCGGCTTTCGGGGATCAGCCGGATAGCGCCCATGATGAAGCGCCAGAACCACGGCGCATATACGACCTCGGCGCGCCTGCGATACGCCGCGTATATCAGATCGGCGGCTTTGGCGGGCGCAATCGTGAGCATAGCGCCCTCGCGTCCCCAGGTCATTCGGGTATCCACCGTGCCGAGCTTCACCGTCATCACATGCACTCCGCTGGCGGCCAGCCGCCCGCGCAGGCCTTGCGCAAAGATGGCGAGCGCGCCCTTGGCCGAGCCGTACACATAATTGCGTGCGCGGCCGCGCTCGCCGGCGACCGATCCGATCACGATGATGAAGCCGGAGAGTTGCTGTTCGAGATGACGGGCGGCCAGTGTAATCAAGGACACGGCGCCGGTGAAATTCTGATTGATCGTGGCAAGCGCGGCGCCGGGGTCGGTCTGGGCCGCGTCTTCGTCGCCGAGCGTGCCGAAGCATGCGACGACCCCGTCGAGTCCGCCGAGCTGGCCCGCGGCGTGACGGATGAACGTGTCGTGCGAGGCGAAATCCGACGCGTCGAAGGTCCCGGAAAGAGCGGTCACTCCCGCGCGAACGCTGACATCTTCCGCAACGCGCCGAACCTCATCGCCGTCGCGGGCGGCGAGGTATAATTGCGCTCCGTCGGATGCGAAGCGAAGCGCGAGTGCGCGCGCGATCGGGCTGGTGGCGCCAAGAATAAGAATTTTTGTCATCGTGCGATAGAGCTTGCGCCGTCATTCAGGCGGGATACATCCCAAGCCTGCGCGACAGGCTCGACGAGAAGCGGTTGTCGGGATCGGCGAGGGCCTTTGCCGCCTGCCACTTGGCGAGATTCGGATACATCGCGCGAAACGTCTCCGGAGAAAGGCGCGCATCCTTGGCCAGGTACACGCGGCCTCCGCGCTTCAGCACCATCGCGTCGATCGAGTCGAGAAATTCCAGCAATCCCTCCGTCATCGGGAAGTCGAGCGCGAGCGTATAACCGGGCATCGGGAAGGAAAGCATGCCGTCCTGCGCGCCGAACTTTTTTAGTACGGCGAGAAACGATCCGCGCCGGCTGCGGCTGATCGCCTCGAGCACTTCGACCAGGCCCGCGCGGCTCTCGTCGGGCGGCCACACGCATTGATACTGCACGAAGCCGCGCTTGCCGTAGATTCGATTCCAGTTCCGGATCGAATCGAGCGGGTAGAAAAAACTTTCGTAGTCGAAGATGGTGTGCGCCGCGGTCTCGCGGTGAAGGGCATAATAGACCGTGTTGAACGCCTTGACGGTAAGCGAGTTCAGCGCAAATCCCGGAAGGTCGAACGGAACGATTGGGCTGAGCCGTGGTCTCGTGCCCAGCGGATCCTGCGCCAGATTTCGGGGCAGCCGGTCGAGCGTCGCAAAGTTGCCGACGCTGAGGACCGAGCGGCCCAGCGCGCCCATCCGGCTGGCGCAATCGATCCACGCGACCGAATAGCCCCACTCGGCGTCGGCACGCTCGAAGGCCTCGATCGCGGCGTCGATATTGCCCGCGCGGATCAACTCGCCATCGAGATAAGCGCTCTCGACGCGCCGCATCCTGAGTTCAAGCTCGAGGATCACGCCGGTCAGACCCATCCCGCCCACCGTCGCCCGGAACAACTCGGCGTTTTCCTCGCGCGAGCATCTAAGCACCTCGCCCGACGCGATCATCAGGTCGAAGCTGGTCACGTGCGCGGCCAATGAGGAGTCGCGATGGTGATTCTTGCCGTGCACGTCGGCGGCGATCGATCCGCCAAGGGTGACGAAGCGGGTGCCCGGCGTGACCGGCGGAAAAAAACCTCGCGGGAGAAAGACGTCGATCAACTCCGCGATGGTGACGCCGGCCTCGCATCGCAGGATGCCGGTGGCGGGGTCGAAGGCGAGCATCCGATTGAGCCGCGTCAGATCGACGACGCGATTTTGATCGTTAAGCGCCGCGTCGCCGTAGGCACGGCCGGCGCCGCGCGCGATTAGCGAGGTCGCGTTGGCGGTCACGACCGTTTGTAGTTCGGCGATTTTCTCGGGCCGGTAGATGTCGCTCTCCGAGAGCGGATAGCGGCCCCATCCGCTGAGTACCGCATGGCGCGGTTTCGGCATCGCGCTGGATTCGCATTCGCGTCGTTCGGTCATTTGCGTCATCGAGCCTGCTAAGCGCGGCCGCCTTCGCGGACGGCCCGCAAGTTTGCATTGAAGCTAACAGGAACAAGGGCGCGCGAGAAACAGTGAAACACCTGAGTTCCGCGCACCTCCTTGCCCGCCTCTCTTATCGCTTGGATTTGCCCCGGGTATGTGGTCTCCCTTTGCAGAGTGCGGGTCGAATGTTTTAAGTTCAAGCACGAAGTGCGCCGTGCGGTCAGTGGGGTGATCGTCATAGCCGCTACAGGACGCGGGGCCGCGCCAGGAGGAATGCGCTATGGATTTCAATTTTAATCCCGAAGACGAAGCGTTCCGGATGGAGTTTCGCGCGTGGCTGGACGCCAACAAGCAGTTTGCCCCGCGCTCGCGCGAGATGTTGATGGCTGAGGGCAAGAACGCGTTCGAGGAGCAGAAGCGCTGGGCAAAGAAGATGGCCGAAGGCAGATGGCTCGCGCCGAACTGGCCGGTTCAGTATGGAGGGCGCGGCGCCGGTATCCTGCAGACGATTGTCTATAACGAGGAACTCGCGCGGGCGGGCGTCGCGGCGCCGATGATCGGGATGGGCACCACCATGTTCGGGCCGACGCTGTTGCATTGGGGGACCGAGGAGCAGAAGCAGCGCTTCATCCCGCCTATAATGAAAGCCGAAGAAGTCTGGTGCCAGGGATATTCCGAGCCGGGTGCGGGGTCCGACCTGGCCTCGCTGCAAACGCGCGCGGTCGAGGATGGCGACTACTTCGTCGTCAACGGGCAGAAAGTGTGGACGACTATCGCGCAGTACGCGGACTGGATCTTCCTGCTGGTGCGCACCGATCCCGACGCGCCCAAGCATAAGGGAATCAGCTACCTGATGGTCGACATGCACAGTCCCGGGGTGACGGCCCGGCCGCTGGTGCAAATCACGGGCAACCGGGGTTTCAACGAAGTTTTTTTCGAAGACGTGCGAGTGCCGAAGAAAAATCTGGTCGGCGAGAAGAACCAGGGCTGGCAGGTGGCGATCACGACGCTGATGTTCGAGCGATCCGGCGGTGGCGGCGATCGCGGCGTGCTTATGCAATGCCACGAGCTGGTGGAGCTTGCGAAATCGCTCCCGCGCAACGGCGCATCGGCGTGGGATGACGCGAGCGTGCGCCAGAAAATCGCCGAGTTCTACTGCGAGGCGATGGCGCTGCGCTACACCGGCTATCGGCAGCTGACGCGCCGGCTGAAGGGAATACCGCCGGGGCCGGAAGGATCGATGATGAAGCTGTGCGGCACGGAGCTGAACTTGCGCATTCAATTGTTCGCGATGGAGCTGCTCGGGCCGTACAGCCAGATCGAATTCAACGCGCCGTTCGCAGTTGACAGGGGCAAATGGTCGTTCAGGATGCTGGCGGCGCGCGGCGGCACGATTGCGGCGGGCAGCAATCAGATACAACATAATATTATCGGCGAGCGTGTGCTCGGACTGCCCAAGGGCTGAGGCGCGCGCGAGCCGGGAATCAACGGAGAAGGCATTCAATCGATGGATTTCAACTATACGCCGGAAGACCAGGCATTTCGCACCGAAGTGCGCACGTGGCTCGAAGCGAACAAGAAATTCGCTCCGCCGCCAAGCAACATCATGGCCGACGAGGGCGAGGGCGACTGGGAGGCGCGGGTCAACTGGCACAGGAAGCTCAACGAGGGCGGCTGGGTGGCAGTCAACTGGCCCAAGGAATACGGCGGGCGCGGCGCAACCGTGATGCAGCGGCTGATCTATCGGGAAGAACTGAGCCGGCTTGGGCTGAACGAGCCGATGCTCGGGATGGGAATCAACCTGCTCGGTCCTACGCTGATACATTGGGGGACCGAGGAACAGAAGAAAAATCATATTCCGAAAATTCTCAAAGGTGAGGAAGTCTGGTGCCAGGGATACTCCGAGCCGGGCGCGGGCTCCGACCTCGCGTCGGTGCAGACGCGGGCGATTGACGATGGCGACGACTTCGTCGTCAACGGGCAGAAGACGTGGACCTCGATTGCGCAGCATGCCGACATGATCTTCGCGCTGGTGCGCACCGATCCCGCCGCGCCCAAGCATAAGGGAATCAGCTACCTGCTGATCGATATGCACAGCCCCGGCGTAACCGTGCGTCCGCTGGTGCAGATGACCGGCGGAAAGGGCTTCAACGAAGTTTTCTTCGAGGATGTCCGCGTGCCGAAGAAAAATATCGTCGGCGAGCGCAACAACGGCTGGCAGGTCGCGATGACCACGCTGATGTTCGAGCGCGGGGGCGGCGGCGGCGAAGGCGCGATGGGCGAGGTGTATGAGCTGGCGAGGCTCGCCAGGCGCATCCCGCGCAGCGGCAACGGTTCAACGGCGTGGGACGATTCGAGCGTGCGGCAGAAGGTTGCGGAGTTCGCCGCCGAGGCGCAGGCGCTCCGATACACCGGCTATCGGCAGCTAACGCGCCAGTTGAAGGGACTGCCGCCAGGGCCGGAAGGCTCGATGATGAAACTGTGCGGCACGGAGCTCGCGCTCAAGATTGCTCTGTACGCGATGGAACTGCTGGGGCCGTACAGCCAGCTGGAATTCAACGCGCCGTTCGCGGTGGACAAGGGCAAGTGGTCGTCCAGGATGCTGGCGGCGCGCGGTCCCACGATTTACGCCGGAACGAATCAAATTCAGCACAACATTATCGGCGAACGCGTACTGGGTCTGCCCAAGGGCTAGCGCACAAGAAAATCGAAGAGCGTCTTCGCGTGCGTGATGTCCGCATCACACACGGTTTTTTCATTTTTTACTTTCCACTGTTCACAGTTCACATATATTTCGCGCGAATGACTTTACTGTTACCGCATTTCGTGGCAGTGTCGCGCGAACGCACGCGCAAGAGGTTAAGCACACAGATTCGCAACCGGTATGCTGCTGCAACTTATCGCCTCCGCCTATTTCGACTTCCTCCACCAGTTTGCCTCGCTGCTTCGCGACCCGGTCGGCTACGGCGTCGGAGTGCCGCGCGGCGACGGCCGTCCGGTACTGCTGATTCCCGGATTCACCGCGGGCGATTGGTCGCTTGGCACGTTGGCGCGATGGCTCGGGCGCGTTGGATACCGTCCGTATCTGTCGGGAATCGATCTCAACGTCGGATGCCCGCAGCGCACGATGGAACTGGTGGCATGGCGGGTGGAAAAGATCGCACGCGATTCCGGCCAGCGCGTGACAATCATCGGGCATAGCCTGGGCGGCGTACTGGGCCGCGCAATCGCCACGGCAAACCCCGCAAACGTGCGTCAGGTGGTGGCGCTTGGCTCGCCGATTCGCGACGGATGGGCAGGAGTACAGGATCAGGTCCGTCCCACGCTGGAGGCGATACAGTCGTTCTGGCAGACCTTTTCCGACGAGCGCGAGAACTGCGGCACGGCCGAATGCTCATGCGCATTCGTCGCCGCCGTGTTCGCGCCGACCGTGGTAAAGAGCCGCTTCAGCGCCATCTACACGCGCCGCGACGAGATCGTGCAATGGCAATCGTGCATCGACGATGCGGGATCCAGTTTCGAAGTCTCGGGACTGCACGCGAGCTTGATAGTCAATCGCGAGGTTTACCGAATCCTCGGGTCGATCCTTGCAGAAGCCCCGGGTGAGAGCGCCGCCGCTTGAACCTTACCCGCCCATAGTTCTATTCATCGTACGGGGAAATTCCCGGCAAGAGGAGAATTCCAACGTGGCAGTTCGCGATTTCGCCGAGACCAGGGACGGCCTCAAACTTCGCTACGAGATTCGAGGGAATGGCGAGCCGGTCGCGCTCATCATGGGATTCAGCGGCTCGGGGCGGGCATGGGGCGAGCCATTTCTGAAACCGATGGAAGCGCGCTTCAAGATTTTCGTCATCGACAATCGCGGCACCGGCGAGAGCGACAAGCCCGACGCCGAGTTTACGCTCGGTGACATGGCTGCAGACATCGCCGCGGTGCTGGACCATGCGAAGACTCCGCGCGCGCATATTTTTGGAATCTCGATGGGCGGGATGATCGCGCAGGAATTCGCGCTTCAATATCCGGCGCGCACGGGCGGGCTGGTGCTCGGATGCACCAACTGCGGCGCCAGCCATTCGATCGCGGCCGATCCGGCGGCGATAGCCAATCTAATGCCGGTGCCCGGCATGGACCCGCTCGAGCAGGCGCGGCGCGCATTTTCAGTGGCGTGCGGAAAGGCGTTTCTGAATTCGGCGGCCGGGCAGGCGACGCTCAAGCAGGCGATCGCAGAGATGGCCAACTACCCGTTGCCGCCGATGCATACTTTCATCCGGCAGGGACAGGCGATTGGCGGATTCGAGAGTTTTGCGCGGCTTGGACAAATCAAGTCGCCGACACTTATTATTCACGGTGACGACGATGCGATAGTGCCGTATCCGAACGCGGAGGTTATCCACGCCGCGATAGCGGGTTCGAAAATGCATACGCTCAAGGCCGCGGGCCACATGTTTTTCTGGGAAGCGCCGGAGGAAACCGCGCGCGTGGCAGGCGACTTTCTGGCGGCGGTGAAGTAACCGCCGGAGACTCAGATGGCGAACTACGAAACCGTCATATACGAAAAGGCCGAGGACAAAATCTACCGGCTGACGCTCAATCGTCCGGAGAAGCTCAACGCGCTGTCGCAAAAGCTGCTCAAGGAACTCGATTCGGTGATGGACGAGTACGAGTCGAATCCCGATGCCAGCGTGCTGATAATCCGCGGCGCCGGGCGCGCGTTCTCGGCCGGCTACGACTTGCAGGGCACGCAGCATCCCGGCGCAACGTTCACCGTAACCAATGATCGGCTCGGCCTGCAAAAGACGATCGAGCGATGGCAGCGGCTGTGGTCGATTAACAAACCCACGATCGCGCAGGTGCACGGATACTGCCTGGCGGGCGGCACGGAGTTCGTCGGTCACTGCGACATAGTGTTCGCCAGTGAGGATGCGCAGTTCGGGCATCCCGCGGGCCGCTCGCTTGGCATCCTGCCGACGATGTCGATGTGGCCGGTGCTGATGGGCCCGCGCAAAACAAAAGAGTATTTTTTCACCGGCGACTACATGTCGGCAAAAGAAGCGCTCGAATGGCACCTGGTCAATCGGGTTTTCCCCAGGGACAAGCTCGAGGAAGAGACAATGAACTATGCGCGCCGGGTCGCGATGGTGCCGGCGGAGTTGCTCATGCTGCACAAGGCAGCGGTGAATCGCTATCTCGAAATCCTCGGGATTCGGGCGGCCGAGCAGTCGGCGGCCGACATCGACGCGATCGCGCATCAGACCGATACGGTGAAGGACTGGATGAAGGCGAGCCGCGAGAAAGGCCTCAAGGGCGCACTGACGGATCGCGACCGTCCATTCGCCAAGAAAGCCTGACGCATATCGACGGCACAAGATTGTTGGTGGATTGGAAAATGGTAATATCGCGCCATTGTTGATCGTGCGAGGAGGAGAGAATGATCAGATACGCATTGATCGGGGCAGCCGCCGTTTTTGCAGTCGGGTGCAATTCTTCGCCGTCACAAACCCCCGAAAATACCGTCGGCGGCGCCAATGTGGTTTCTTCCGCGAAAACGCCGATGGCGAAGGCGACGACCAGTCTCTCGCTCGACTGGGGTGCTAAAGCGCAACCCGGCCAGGTCGCGATCGCCGACGTATTGAGCTACGGCGGTCCGAAAACGACGATCACCGCGCCGGCCGGCTGGCAGATGATTCGCGAGAATTCCACAGCAACGACGCGGCAGTCGCTGTATTGGCATGCGATCCAGACCAACGACCCCCACCCGGCGACATGGACATTCAACGAGCCGGTCGATGCGCAAGGCGCGGTCCTGTTGCTGGATAATGCCGCGGTAGCCTCGCCGGTGGATATGACAAGTGGCAACACCGGCTCCGGCGGCACGCTGACAGCCACGCCGGTTGTGACCACCACCGATGGGGATTTGATCCTTAGCTTTTATGCCACCGATTTTCATCTCCCGGGACTCGTCCCACAGCTACCCGCCAATACGCAAACGCTAATGAATCAGGAAGCGGCGTCGTACGAATTCTGGATCCTCGCGGCCTATCAGAGTCCATTCGGCGCGACCGAAGACCAGGTCAGCAGCGCCGCGCAGCTTTTCAACTGGGTCGCCGCGCAGGTTGCGATAAAGCGGGGCAACGCTACCGCATCGCCACAGTGACCGTCGACGTACCTAAATCGCACGCCGGTGCGAGCCGTCCGAGCCTGGCGACCAGCCGTGAATTCTTCGCGGTGGCGGTGATTGTCGTGGTCGCGGGATGCGCCATCGTTTTCCGGCACCGATGGATACTGACGCGTCTCGACATAGTTTCGGGAATCGTTGCGCTGGGGGCGCTGGCGTACTCATTCAGGCTCGTCGATCCCGCGCCGATGACCGATGAGGCAATAAAGCGAGACGAGCTACTTTCTCAGATCGCGGTCTTCGTGGTCTTCCTGGCGTTCTATGCGATAACGGCGGGCTCGGATACCAGCCCCTACAATGCCCACGTCCGCCAGGCCTTTGCCCTCATCCACGGACACACTTACATCGACGCGCCGAATTACATCGAGCATGCGCAGATTGGGCCATTCAGCTATCAGCTTCATCCGATGCTGCCGTCGATCCTGCTGATACCATTCGCGGCAATCTGGGGCATGAACACAAACCAGACGATTTTCTCGATCGTCATTGGCGCGCTCGACGCCGCGCTCGCCTGGCGCCTGCTCGGGCGTCTTAGCCTGACCGTCAGCGCGCGAGCGTGGCTCACGGTTTTTTTTGGCGCGGGCACGATCGTCTGGTACGAGACCGTCCACGGAACGAGCTGGGGGGTGTCGATGGTAGTCGCAATAGCGATGACGTTGATCGCGCTCGATGAGACGTTCGGCGAGAGGCGCCCTGCGATCGTGGGGATCTTCGCCGCGCTCGCGGCGCTGGCGCGCTACGATCTGGCGTTCGTCTGGCCGATTTATCTCGCGCTGCTTTTCATTCGGGGGCGCAGCATTCGTGAATTGACGTGGTTCATACCGGGCTGCGCGGTGGTAGCGGTGGTGTACATCGCGTTCAACGAAGTTCGCTACCACAGCATGTTTGACCGCGGTGTATTCATCTTTGCCCCGCCGGGGAGTCATCTGTTTGGATGGCAGTACTTTGTCGGCAACTTCAACACGTTTTTCTTCATGGCGCCGCACTCGGACGCCACGTTCCCATACTTCCATCCGACCTTTGGCGGCCAGGCCCTGATTTTCACCAGCCCGGCGTTTATTTTGGCTTTGCGGCCGAGTTTCCGGCGAATCCAGACCGCGGTCGTCGCCGTCGCGGTACTGATCGCGATGACGCCGAGCCTGTTTTATTTCACGAACGGATTCGCGCAGTACGGCACGCGTCACTATCTGCACACGTTTCCATTCCTTTTGCTCCTCGTGGCGTTCGGTGTGGACCGGCGGGCCGATCAATTGACGCGCATCCTAATCGCCTTGTCGGTCCTGATGATTGCGTTCGGCGTGTGGCATGAAAGATTCTATGGGCTGACCGTATAAGCGTGAGGTGGCTTCGTTGGTATTTACCTCCAGGACGACGATTGCGATCAACTGGCGCCGTGCCGGCTGGTTCTTAGTCCAGTAGGGTGGAACGTCCGCCGGAATCAAGGCTGTCAGCAACAGCCCCGGCTGCGTCTCCCCCGATCTTTCTTCTTTCGCGGGCAGAAGCGAAGTGGCTGACTCTCGGTTCCCTGGCGTTCGCGTTTGTCTTTATCTCTCCGATCTTTTTCGACGGTTCAGTCTCCGGTGCGCCGATGGCCAGTTGGTTGCTGGCTGGGCCCATACTGAGATTCAACGGTGGGCTTCCGGGCGACATCGATCGCGACGTGTTCATGCAGTTGCGATGGGTTCCGTACTATACGCTGGCGCATTTCCATCAATTCCCGTTCTGGAGTCCCTACAAGTGCGGCGGGATGACGATGATCGGGAATCCCGAAGGCTCGGTGGTTACGGCGTACATAATAAAAAACCAGATATTCGGCATGAAGAAGGACGTCAGAAGAGAAATATAAATACATCAAAAGAAAATGAATGAAAGCGGAAAAGAGAGGGGAGA
>Ga0116216_10002830_pt1 | contig 11437 bp, 11 predicted proteins | sample Sb_taG_11_FD_89696 | JGI IMG/M metagenome (GOLD analysis project Ga0116216, IMG submission 89696) | Peat soil microbial communities from Weissenstadt, Germany - Sb_50d_3_AS metaG | ecosystem: Environmental > Terrestrial > Soil > Wetlands > Peat | place: Germany: Weissenstadt | collected 2010-09-21
GTGCTCGGCGTCCGCTCCGTCTCCCGGGAAGAGGTCGACGACAACCGCACGATCGGGATGCCGTTCATCACGGCCCACGAGGTGGCCGAGGACGGGATCGAGGCGTCCGTCAAGAAGGCCCTCGACCTGCTGCACACCGACCGGGTGTACGTTTCGCTCGATATCGATGCGATCGACCCGGCCTACGCCGGGGGTACCGGGACTCCGGAGCCGTTCGGGCTGACGCCGCGCGACGTGAAGTACGCGATCGGCGCCGTGGCGCCGCGCCTGGCCGGACTCGACATCATGGAGGTCTCGCCCCACTACGACACCGGCAACACAAGCGCCCTCGCCGCCCGCCTCGCGCGCGAAGCGATCGTCCGCGCGGTCGCCGCGCACCGGGTCGGCTGAGAGGGCCGGATGGTCGAGGCGTCCGAAGGCCGACCGGTCTCCCGGGGGGCCGAGGCGTCGATCCGCGCCGTCGAGTGGCTCGGCTGGCCGGCGTACCTGAAGGACCGCGAATCGAAGAGCTACCGGCCGAAATCGCTCGACGAACGGCTCCGGAAGGAGCGGACGCGGACGGAGGCCCGGCTCCTTGTCGACGCGCGGAGGCTGGGCGTGCGGACGCCGATCGTCTACGACCTCGACCTCGTGAAGCATCGGATCATCTTGGAGTCGCTCGCGGGTCCGACGCTGAGGGAGCTCCTCGAGCGCCACCCCGCCGACATCGAGCCGCTGCGAACGGCGCTGCGGGCGTTCGGCGAGGGTCTTGGCCGCCTCCACGCCGGGGGGATCTCCCACGGCGACCTGACCAGCTCGAACGTGCTGTTCCCCTCCGGCCCGGACGCGCCTCCCGCCTTCCTCGACCTCTCAATGGGCTCGCGGAGCCCCGGCGTCGAGGAGCTCGCCATCGACCTCCACCTGGTGGAGGAGGACCTCCGGTCGCTCCACGCGAAAGGCGAGGAACTGCTCGGGGAGTTCGTCCGCGGCTACGAAGCAGGGAATCCGATCGGGGCGGCCGCCGTGCGGGCGCGAGCGAAGGAGATCCGAGGGCGCGTCCGGTACGCGTGAACGCCCGAACCGGGCTCAACCGAGTGGCGCGTACCGAAGTCCCTCGCGGAGGGCGACGGGGAGAGCCTCCAGCAGGTCGGTCGCGAGAAGGCCGTCGCCGCGCTCGGCCGCCGCGAGACGGCCCGCGTCACCGACCCAGTGCGTGGCCAGCCGCGCCGCGGCGAACCCCGGGAGCGGCTCCGCGAGCAGGCGTCCGATCACGCCGCCGAGCACATCGCCGGAGCCACCGACGTTCATGGAGGGCGAATGGGGGCCGGAGATGACGGTCCGCTCCGGTGACGCCACGACGTCCTCGGCCCCCTTCCGCACGACGGTACAGCCCCGCGCTCGCGCGACGGCCTCGACCGCCGCGGTGGGCGACGCCGGGAGCCCGACCGACGTCGGTGCGAACACCCGGGCGAATTCCCCCTCGTTGGGGGTCACGACGACCGGGGCGCTGGCGGCGGCCGGGAGGCGGTCGGGGAGCGCGTCGAGGGCATCGGCGTCGACGACCAGGGGCACGAGCCCCGCGAGTTCCGTCAGCAGCGACCGGACCGCGAGGAGGGTCTCGGGATCCCGGCCAAGCCCCATGCCGACGACGACTGCGCCGACCCGCGAGGAGCGAAGCGACGCGAGCAGGGCGGGGAGGTCCGCGAGACGGAGCCGCTCGGTTCCCGAGGCGACGACGACCAGGTCGGGAGTGAGGGCCCGGATCGCCTCGGCCGCCGGGCGGGGAGCGTAGATCGTCGCCCGTTCGGCGCCCGACCGAAGGGCTGCGAGCCCCGCGAGCGCCGGGGCGCCCGTGAACGGTCCGCCCCCGACGATGGCCACTCGGGCCCGTCGACCTCGCGTGGTCGGCCGGGGGTACGCCAGATACTCGCCCGGCCCGGTACGGTCGAACGCGGCGTCGGGGATGCCGATCGGGCGCACCGTGATCTCCCCGCCGGACGAGCGGTCGAGGCCGACCTTCGAGGCCGAGAGCGTGACGGTCGCCTCGACCGGCAACCGGTCCGGTCCGTCGAATCCGGTCGGCAGGTCGACGGCGAGCACCGGAACATGGGCGTTCCGGATCGCGGTGACGGCGGACCGGTACGGTTCCCGAAGCTCACCGGACTGGCCGGTGCCCAGCATCGCGTCGACGGCGACCGCCGCCCCGACCAGGTCCGCCGTCGTCGGGACTCCCTCGTGAACGCCCGGCAGACCGGCGACTCGCTCGAACGCCCGGCGGGCGGCGATCGAACGGATCGCCGCGGCGCCGGCGACCATCCAGAGTTCCGGGGCCCGGCCGGCCGCCCGAAGGTAGTGGACCGCGGCCGTCCCATCGCCACCGTTGTTGCCGGCGCCGGCGAGGACGACGATGCGGCCCGCCGGGTCCGAGACTCTCGCCATGACCGCCTCGGCGACGACGCGGCCGGCGTTCTCCATCAGCTGCTGGACCGAGACGCCGAGCGCGACCGCGTTCCGCTCGGCGATCGCCATCTCGAGCGAGGTCCGGAGCGGCCCGTCCGGGGCGGCCATCGGGATTAGGCGGCCGGCGGGGCGTCGGACGGTGTCTCGACGATCGAGAACACGTCGACCGACGCGGGCAGGAGGTTCCGGCGGGCGAGGTACGTCGCCTGCGTCCGGCTGTACCGGAACAGGATGTCCGCCTTCCCTTCCTGGAATCCCCAGGGTCGGAGGATCAACAGGTCCCCCTCGCGGATCCACATTTTCTTCTTCATCTTCCCGGTGATCCGGCCCATCCGCGAGATGTTGTCCTCGCACATCACCCGGATTCGGGCGGCACCGAGCAATTGGCTCGCGACCCCGAAGATCTCGCCGCGCGCACGCCGCGGCATCGGGAGCCGTCCGACCTCCTCGCCCCCTTCGGCGACGACGACGACGCTCGCCGGCGTCTCTATAGCCCCCGGCGCCGCGGCGGAAGCCGGAGGCTCGGGCAATTCGGTGTCGGCCACGTCGAAAGGAGCGGCCCGGGGTATTTCACGTGAGGGGTGTCGTCGGGAAGACGCGGAGCGGGTTCTCTTCGAGGATCTTCGCTTGGGCGTCGTCCGGGAGCGGGAGCGCCCGGAACGCCGCCAGGTTCGCCGCGATGTCCTTCACGCCGGGCCCGGGCCAATCGCTCCCGAACACGGTCTTGTCGGCCAGTTTCGGCAGGTTTGGGAAGTACTCGAGCAGCTTTGACGGCGGCACGCTCGAGAGTTCCAGGTAGACGTTGGGGAACCGCCGCGCGAGGAAGCTCGCGTGGTCGGTCCAGAGCGGTCGTCCGCCGTGGGCGAGGACGATCGTGAGCTCGGGGAAGTCGATCGCGACGTCCTCCACGAGCATCGGGTCCGCGAACCGGTTGCGGGCCCCGGGGAACACCGAGGTTCCCGTGTGCACGATGACCGGGACGCGGAGGCGCTCGCAGGCGGCGTAGATGGCCCGCAGGCCCGGTCGATTCCCGTGGACGTACTCGTTCGGGGCGAACAATTGGTGTGGGGGATGGAGCTTGAGCGCCCGGATCCCGAGCTGGAGGACCAAACGTTCGACCTCCGCCCCCGGGTCGGGGTGGCTGGGGAGCACCGAGCCGACAGCGACGAGGCGGCGAGGGTCGGCGCGGCAATACTCCCCGACGAAGTCGTTCGCCTCGGTCGTGTACCCGACGATCTCCGGCGCGACGTAGTTCACGAGGACCGCGCGGTCCACGCCGCACCGGTCGAGGTACGCGAGGAAGCGTTCGGGCGAACGGGCGTAGGCCTCGAGCTCGGCCCCCTCGCCCCCGTGCCCGACGAGCGCCCGGGCGGCGGGGTGCATCTGCCAGATCGGGTTGATGTGGACGTGGCAGTCCGTGACCCCCATCGGCCGGTCGAGATGGCGGGGAGTATTTGGCCCGGGCCGTGCCGATTCCGGGCCGTGGGCTAACGACCCGCGCGTGGGCCTGAAGACCGTGGAGTCCCGGCCCCGTCTTCGGATGCCTCGTCCCCCGGCCGGGCCTGGCGTCGGGGCCCGGGGCCTCGTCGATGGGGCCGTCCGACGAAAAGGAGGCTTTATGGGGCAGGAGCCCCACGAAGGGCCGTGGCTGCCTCTACCCCCGTCCGCTCGATGCCGAAGCTGCTGAAGGCGACGTACCTCGCCGACGGCGAACAGCTGCTGCGGGAGACCCGCGCGACGCGTCTCTACTACTTTCCCGGACCGGTCCTCGTCCTCGTCCTCGTGCTCATCTTCGACTATGTCGCCCTGAGCGTGCGCTATCCGAGCTGGCCGCAGGTCGGGGGGCTTTCGTCGGCGTTCGCCAAGTTCCCAACGATCTCGGGGACCTCGCCCGGGTCCTACCTCGTGATCTTCGGCCTTTTGCTGACGCTGATCGTCGTGATCTGGCTTCTCATCCGATTCCTCCGGTGGGCGACGAACGTCTATGCCGTCACCTCGAACCGCGTGATCCTCCAGCGCGGCATCCTCGGCCGGGACTTCGACGAGATCCCGATCGCCCAGGTGCGCGGCGTCGACGTGCACCAGAGCGTCGGGCAGCGAATGCTCGGGTTCGGCAGCGTGACCGTCTCCTCCGAAGGTGGCACGGGACGCGCGATCGGGAACGAGATGTGGCACGGAATCCCGAAGCCGTTCGAGTTCCAGCGCCTGGTCGAGAACGCCACCCAGGGGCTCTCCCGGCAGGTCGGCTCCGGGACGATGGCCGGTTCCGCCGGCCCCGGTCGGTAGCCGCTCCCGCCGAACCTTAAAGCGGCCCCGCCGTTCGGCGTCCGGACCTCCGGATGGCGGACGACTTCGATGCCATCGTCGTCGGCGCCGGGATGGCCGGTTCCTCGGCGGCGATCCGCCTCGCGAAGGGCGGCGCGAACGTCCTGCTCCTCGAACGGGGTGCCGAGCCCGGCGCGAAGAACCTCTCCGGAGGGATCCTCTGGGGCCACGACCTCGACTCGATCGTGCCGAACTGGTGGGAGTCGATGCCCGTCGAGCGGCACATCGTCCGAAAGCGGTTCGGGTTCCTGACCCGCGAGGGCCAGGTCTCGTTCTCCCTCTCCGACGGTGGGTGGGCGAAGCCGCCGTACGTCGCGCACTCGGTCCTCCGGTCGAAGACGGACAAGTGGCTCGCGGCCCAGGCGGAGTCGGCCGGCGCGACGGTCGTCTCGTCGGTCCCGGTCGACCGGCTGAACTGGGAAGGAACGCGCGTCCACGGCGTCGTCCAGGGCGGGGAGACGATGACCGCCCCCGTGACGATCCTCGCGGACGGAGCGAACTCCCGGCTGTCCCTCGGAACCCCGATCCGTCCGCAGGCGCGCTTCAACGCGCAGGCGACCGAGCTCGGGGTGAAGGAGGTGTACCGGCTGCCGAAGGGAACCATCGAGGACCGGTTCAACGTCCGCGCGGGGGAAGGTCACGCCGAGGAGTGGGTGGCCGGGATCTTCCCGCCCGGCGTGATGGGCGGCGGGTTCCTCTACACGAACCAGGACACCGTTTCCCTCGGGCTCATCCTGAACATCGCCTCGATGTTCGGGCGCAACGTCCAGAGCCACGACCTAATCGAGACGTTCAAGCTCCACCCCGAGATCGCCGGCCGCCTCGACGGGGCCGAGCTCGTGGAGTACGGCGCGAAGCTGATCTCCGGCGGCTGGGCGAGCCGGCCCGCGTCGTTCCACGGGGACGGATGGATGGTCGCCGGGGATGCCGCGGGGTTCGTCTTCTCGAACGGCCTCGTGATCCAGGGAATGAACTACGCGGTGCGCACCGGCCTGCTCGCGGCGGAGACGGCCCTCGAGGCGAAATCCGCCGGCGGCGGCCCCGCGGCGTCGCTCGCCGGATACGAGCGGAGACTCCGGTCGTCCGGGGTGATCGCCGACTTCCGAGACTTCGAGGGACTCGACCGGGTGAAGTGGAACCCGCGGTTCTACCAGGAGTACCCGGAGCTCGCCTACGCGCTCCTGCACGACATGATGACCGAGACCGGTTCGCCGAAGGAGCACGCGATCCGAACGGCGTGGAAGGCGTTCCGCCGCTCGAAGCTCCGGTGGACGACCGCCGCCCGGGACGTCTCCGAGCTCGCCCGGAACCTCTGACCCGTCGTCAGCGGCCGCGGGCCTTCCGGACCGCCGCGGTCAGGGCGGGGACGATTTGGAAGAGGTCCCCGGCGATCCCGTAGTCGGCGACGCGGAAGATCGGCGCCTGCGGGTCGGAGTTGATGGCGACGATGACGCGGGAGGAGACCATCCCGACGATGTGCTGGATCGCCCCCGAGATCCCGACGGCGACGTACAGCTGCGGCGAAACCGCCCGGCCCGTCTGGCCGACCTGGTAGGACGTCGGACGCCATCCGGCGTCGGTCACGGCGCGGGACGCGCCGACGGCGGCGCCGAGCGCCTCGGCGAGCTCCTCGACGAGCCGGAAGTTCTCCGGGGTCCGAACCCCTCGGCCGCCGGAGACGACGATCGACGCTTCGCCGAGCTCGGGGCCCTTCGTTCCCGCCGTCGGTTGGAATCCCCGGACCTCAGGGCCGGCCGGTGTCGCGGTCGCCTCGGGTACGTCGAAGGGCTCGACCGGGGCCGGTGAGGGACGTGGAGTCGGCGGGGCGAAGGCGTGGGGCTTGAGCGCGAGAACTTGTCGGGGACCCGGGAGGTCGAGCTGTTCGGTCGCCCGACCGCCGAACACCGGACGCGAGACCCTGAAGGCGCCCCGGTCGGCGGGGGCCAGCTCGGTCACGTTCGTCGACGCCGAGGCGCCCCACCGCACGGCGACGCGCCCGACGACGTCCCGGCTCCGTGAGGTTCCGGGCAAGAGGATCGTCGAGGCTCCGGCCTTGTCGGCCGCCCCGACCAGGACGGCAGCGAGCTGCGCGGTCGACGGGTGGGCGAGCGACGGAGAATCGGCCACGATCAACCGGTCGACCGGGAGGGTCAATGCACCGGCGGCGACCCCCGGGCCGATGAGGAGGCCGAGCACGGGACCGGCCCCGGCCACCGTCCGGGCGACGCCGACCGCCTCCCCGCTCGCGGCGACGACCGCGTCGCCGGAGCGCTCGAGGTAGACGAGGACGCCGCTCACGGGAACACCTTCGCCTCCTCGCGGAGGATTCGGACGAGCTTCTCGGCCGCCTCCTCGGGGGTCCGGTAGTCGATCATCTGGGCCCCGGTCCGAGCGGGCGGGAGCCGGAACGAGACGCGGCGCGCGGCGGTCGACGCCGACGGCGCGGTCGCGGCCTCGACCTCGGTCGCCGCGATCCGTTCGATGTGGGCCTTCCGGGACTTCAGGATGTTCGGGAGCTTGGCCGTGCGGGGGTCGTTCCATGCCTGCTGGAGCGAGAGCACGACGGGCAGGGGGATCCGGACCTGCTCGAGGCCCCCTTCCACGGAACGGTCGAGGGTGAGGGCCATCGTTCCCCCGTCCCATCGGACGTTCGTGGCGACCCCGACGTCGGCGACCCCGAGCAGTTCCGCGACGGCCGGCCCGACGATGCCGGCTTCGTCATCGCCCGCCTGTTTGCCGCAGATCACGAGGGACGCCGGGTGTCGCGCGAGCGCCAGGGCGAGCGCCCGCGCCACGGCGACCGGGTCAGTCGAGGCATCGGGAGGCGCCTCGAGGGACGTCGCCGTATCGCACCCGAGCGCGAGGGCGGCGCGGAGCACCTCCTCGGCGCGCGCGACCGGCCCGTAAGAGATCGCCCGGACGGTCGTTCCCGGCGCGGCTTCTTTCAGCAGCAGCGCCTGCTCGACGGCGGACTCGTCGTACCCCGCGAGGACCCACTTGACCCCCTCCGGGTCGGGGCCGAGCCCCTTCGGGTCGGGTCGTAGCCGGCTCTCCGCGTCCGGGACCGGCTTGACGAGGACCGCGATCTCCACCGGCGGCCTCGGGTCAGGCGTATCGCTCGAGGAGCTCGCGGGCGATGACGATCCGCTGGATCTCGTTCGACCCTTCGTAGATCTGCGCGAGCTTGGCGTCGCGGAGCAACTTCTCGACCGGATACTCCTTCATGTAGCCGTACCCGCCGAACACCTGGATCGCCTCGTCGGCCACGCGCATCGCGGCGTCGGAGGCGAAGCACTTCGCCATCGAGGATTCGAGCGAGCCGCGGCCGCCGCGGTCGATCGTCCAGGCGGCCTGCCAGGTGAGGAGGCGCGAAGCGTGAAGCGCCTGCGCCATGTCCGCGAGCTTGATCTGGATCGCCTGGTGCTCGGAGATCGGCTTCCCGAACGTCTGCCGACGCTTCGAGTACTCCGCCGCATGGTCGAGGGCCGCCTGGGCGATGCCCGTCGACATCGCGCCGATGGGGGTCCGCGTCTGGTCGAGCGTCCGCATGGCGATCGAGAACCCCTCGTTCTCGGCGCCGAGCCGGTTCGCGACCGGCACCCGCGCGCCCTCAAAGCGGACCGTCGAGGTCGCCGAGGCCCGATGGCCCATCTTCTCCTCCTCCTTGCCCGGGAGGACCCCTTCGGTCTCCCGCGGGACGGCGAAGGCGACGATCCCCTTGTGGCGGAGGGTCGGGTCCATCGTCGCGAAGACGGTGTAGAGGGAGGCGAACGGGGCGTTCGTGATGAAGCACTTCTCGCCGTCGAGGACGTACGAGTCTCCGTCCCGACGGGCCCGGGTCTTCAGCGACCCCGCATCGCTGCCGCCGCTCGGCTCCGTCAAGCAGAACGACGCGAGGTGGTAGTCGGCGCAGAACGGGGCGAGCATCCGTCGCTTCTGTTCCTCCGTGCCTCCGAGGAGGATCGGCTCGAGCGCGAGGCAGTTCGCGATGATCGAGGTCGTCATCCCGGCGCAGGCGTGGGCGAGCTCCTCGACGATCAGGCACTGCTCGAACAGCCCGAGCCCGCTGCCGCCGTACTCCGTCGGCACGTTCAGGTTCATCAGCCCGAGTTCCCAGGCCTTCCGGTAGATCTCCTCCGGGAACCGTCCGGCGCGGTCGCACTCGGCCGCGTGGGGGGCCATTTCGCCCTTCGCGAACTTGCGGGCCATGTCCCGGAGGCTCGTCTGCTCCTCCGTGAGCGCGAAGTCCACCATCGACGGCGGCGGCCAGCGGAATCCGCTATATGGCATTTCGCGGATGGAGCGCGAGTGCCCCGTCGAACTTCGCTCCGGACCCACCTCCCCGGGCGTGAGACCCGGGTCGGTCGGATCGCGCGCCTCGACACCGGCCGACGGGCGCGGACCGGCGCTCCGGAGGTGATCCTCGGGGAGGGGAAGGACGAATCCCACCTACTCGCGATCCTTCGGACGCTCGCCGCCGCGGGGCGGGCCGCGGTCGTCTCCCGCCCGACCGGGGCCCAATCCCGGGCCTTGCGCCGGGCCGCCCGGGCAAAGGAACTCCCGCTCCAATCCCTCGCCGGCGGCCGGGTGTGGCGGCTCCATGGCTCCCCGGACGGACCGCCCCCCGTCGGGGTGGTCGGCCTCGTCACCGCGGGGACGGCCGACGTCCCTGTGGCGGAAGAGGCCCGCGCTGTCCTCGCCTCGGTCGGCGCCGAGACCGTCGAGGCGTACGACGTCGGCGTCGCCGGCCTGCACCGCGTGACGCGGGCGGTCCGTCAACTCGAGCGGGCCCGACCGAAGGTGTACCTGGTGTTCGCGGGCCGAGAAGGGGCGCTCCCGACCGTTTGGGCCGGGCTCGTGCGGGCCCCCGTCGTCGGGATCCCCACGTCGGTCGGGTACGGCCGCGGCGGACGGGGCGAAGCCGCCCTCAACGCCATGCTGCAATCGTGCGCCCCCGTCGCGGTGGTGAACATCGATGGCGGCGTCCCGGCCGCGCTGTTCGCCCTCCAGCTGCTCGCCGGGTCGCGACGGGCCGATTAAGACCCCGCCGGTCACCCTTTTGACGGGTCACGGTACTCCCCGGCCCGATGCCCCGGCCGGTGTTGACGGAAGAGGCGGAGCGGGAGGACCGGGAGGACCGCGAGGCGGTCCACCGGGCCGAGTCGAAGCTCCGGGACCTGTACAACCGCCGGGCCGCGCTCCTCGACCAGGTCCACGCGCTCTCCGACGGGCAGAAGGAGCTCTACGACGAGCGCCAGCGCCGTCAGGCGGCCGTCGAGGACCTGTACCAGTCTCACCAGGCGATCGGAGGACGACTCGCCGACCTCCGGCGCGCTCGGGACGCCGCCCGGTCGAAGCTCGACGAGTCGGTCGTCGCCGCCCGGCTCGTGCGCGGTGAGATCCCAAAGGGCGACCATGCGACCCCCGAGCAACTTCGCAAGGAGATCGAGAACCTCGAGATCCGCCAGCAGACGACGGCGCTCCCGCTGAAGGACGAGAACGCCCTGATCGACCGAATGCGGAGCCTCCGGACGCAGCTCGTCGCCGCCGAGAAGGACCGGGCCGCCATCCAGGCGGCGTTCGCCAAGCGGAAAGAGGCGGAGGACGCGGTCCGGGCGAGGAAGGCCGAGCTCGATGCGATCCACGAGGAGTTCGAGCGGCTTCGCGCGGAGCGCGAGCGCGCGATGCACGCGATCCGCGACCGTCTCGTCGACGTCGGCGGCCTCCTCGCGCAGGTGCGCGAGAAGGCGAAGGAGCGCGGCGCGGTCATGGCCCGGATCGACGCGTTCTCCGACGAGATCCGGACGCTCGAGCGGGACGTGAACACACGCTTGCGGGCCTCGCGGGACCGTCGCCTCGAGGCGCGCAAGACGGTCGTCGATTACAACCGGGGCGTCCGGGAGAACGTCGCCGGCGAGCGCGCCTATTCCCAGGCGGCCGACGCCCAGCTCGAGGAGCTGATGAAGCGCGGCCGCGTCACGCTGCGCGGCTAGCCGGCCTACCGAGATACGGTCGAGTTCACGGCGGGCGTGAACAAGTTGATGACCTTCACGATGAAGATCAGCGTCTGGCCGCCGACTTCTTGGTTGAAGTCCTCGGTGTAGGTCCCGGCGGTCTCGTTCACGGCCGTCACGATGTAGCGGGTCACCGTCTGTCCGGCGCAGGAGAACCCGGCCGAGCTCGTCCCCGCCAGGTGGCCCGCGTCCGACGCGGCGAGGTTGTTGACGAGCGTGATCCAGCCCGAACCGTTCGGCGTCGACGTGATGTTCGTGACCGTCACGCCCCAGCTCGTCGGATGCGCGACCGCCCCGACGTGGGCGAGATTCTCCACGGTGACCGAGGTCGAGTTGGCGCTGAGGATCAGCATCGTCCAGCCGTACTGGGCGTTGGTGAACGTCGCTCCGGTCGTGGCGGAGTTCCCGGGATACTCCTTCTGGAACTGGGTCCCTGTCAGCATCTGGACCACGGGCAGCCGGTACTGGAGCGGCTGGACGAGATTGCAGGGGTACGCGGCGTACCCGAGCGCGGGCGTCACGATGATCGTGTGCGAGACGTTCGCCGGGATGCCGACGATCCCCTGCCAGAAGCCCGGGACGACCTGGACGAAGCTGTAGTTGTTGAGCGTCACGTTCGCCGCGTTGAGCGGGCCGACGTGGACGCCGAGCTGGGTGTA
>Ga0116216_10002834_pt1 | contig 11426 bp, 8 predicted proteins | sample Sb_taG_11_FD_89696 | JGI IMG/M metagenome (GOLD analysis project Ga0116216, IMG submission 89696) | Peat soil microbial communities from Weissenstadt, Germany - Sb_50d_3_AS metaG | ecosystem: Environmental > Terrestrial > Soil > Wetlands > Peat | place: Germany: Weissenstadt | collected 2010-09-21
AAGCGCGACGCAGGACTTGGCAGATGCGAACTCGCGAGAGCATGAGCGGCAGCATCCTTCCAACGACCGGCCTGGGTCCGACCGACCTCACTTTTGTCGCGGTGCTTCGTGAAGAGGTAAATCGGCTGCCGGATCGCTACCGGCTACCCGTAACTCTCTGCTATCTCGACGGCAAGACCAACGAGGAGGCCGCGGCGCGCTTGAGTTGCCCGGTAGGAACGATCAAGGGACGGCTCACGCGGGCCCGGCGGGCATTGCGTGCTCGCTTGAGCCGCCGCGGACTCGACTCTGAATTCGCGCCGGAGGGCTGACCTACCGAATAAGATCGCGGGCGTTGGCGTCTATGGTACTCGCCAGAAAAACCCGACCTTCCTTGCATCTTGGCAGCAATACGTTGATCATAAGGTGAGCCAGCGCGGCGTTCTCAACCAACTTTGCGAAACGCGGTGTTGCCGGGGATGGATCCTCAGGGTGACGAGTTGCAAATTTTCTTGTCGGGTTTTACTGAAGATCTCGTCCCTCCTTGGGGGCGCGTTCGAGTTCAATTGCAACTAGCTGGTCCCCTAGCGTCGCCACGGGGTCCTGATGGCATTCTTAGATCGCAATCTCGCCGGGAAGTCAGGCCGGGATTCGGCGCGGCGGCTCCGCGACAAGCTACGGGTGCATCCACGGCTCGAGGTGCTCGAAAACCGCTGCCTCATGTCGGGTCTGCATACCCGAATCACGCCGAACATCGACGCGCCGCGGGCCGTTCGAGACCAGGCAGTCACGATCCCCTCGATCGAACTGGCAGCCCACCGCCGACTCGGACCTCGTCAAACGCTCGCCGCCAATGGCAGCAGAGCGAGCTCGACCTCGTTCGCCGCTCAGCGCCGGACGGAGGACGACATCTATTCCTCCGCGACCGATCCCTCGCTCTCGGTCATTCCGGGCATGCCGCCGGGCGCTTACACGGTCGTCCCCGAAACGAAAAACCCTCATCATACGTTCGCGACTGCCCAGCGGCTGCCGTTCCTGCCGTTTTTCGGCGTCGTCGGCACAATCGCTGCGGGTGATTTGATCGACCTGTACCGCTTGACGCTCGACTCCGCGGTGGAGCGTATGGACTTCGGGCTCGTGACCGCCGGATCGGCCGCGACGGTTCCGATCCAGCTCGAGATCTTCGACGGGTGGGGACGAGTGCTGGGCGAGTGGTCGGTGGACGCGCAGTCCGCCTCTTCTCTGCACGCGGCACTGAGCGGGCTGTCAGCAGGTTCGACTTTCTATGTGGGCATATCCGCCGGGAACCAAGGCTGGTCCGATGTGTCATCCCCGACCGTTGGATATCAGTTGTGGATCAGTCTCGAGCCGAACACCGCCAGCGCTGCGGCGAGCGCGGGGACGACCCTGGCCGCGCCGGCGATCACGTCCACGACCGCTCTGCCGGCGCCGGCCTCAACCGGCCTCGCGGTCGCACTTCCCAAAGGAGATTCACAGCCCGCTGCCGCATCGTCTCCGTCCCAGGCAATCGGCCTGGGAGTGGCGGTCGGCTCGCCGGCCTTGCGTTCGGCCAGGCCGTCCGGGGGCCTGTTGTCAGACGGCGACCCCGCTCCACCCGCCGCGCGCAGTTTCGGCGCGGACGTCAACAAAGAATGGGATGAGCAATCGCTCACCAGCACCGCGCCCCGACCGGGGGACGAGAACGAGCCTACGGCACGCGACAATGACCCGGCCGCGCTGGTGGTGACGCGTGGCCCAGGCGGGTTTCCGCTCCTGGGGGCGTTCGCAATTGGACATAGGCGCAGAAACCGGGCCACCGACGTCGGCGATTTCGCGACGCCTCCGGTCATGGCCGGCCAGGACGCACCGGCCGCCGCCGGGCTGGGGATGCACGACGTGCTTGCGAGCTCAGGTCCCGCCGTGAACGAAGGAGACGAGACGGGTCGATCGGAGGCGCTCCGCGTTGTTGACTGGGGGGCGGTCCCGGCGACAGTGTTTTCCGGCCTCGGACTGGCGACCGTCCTGACCTTCAATGCGTTGCTCTCGCAACCGATTGCGGGGTTTGATTACCTGACCGCCCGGCTGGACGCGAGCCGGCGATCGCGATTATCCCGTACCAAATGAGCTCGAATAAGGGCGGCAGTCCGTCTCACGTCTTTCCGCCTGGGGATGATCGAGCCGTCGCGATCCAGGCCGACCACGCGCGGCGAGCGAGACGCAGCCACCTGGGGAACCGGTCCGGCCGCGATGTGAGACAAACGGCGTAGGCGGCCGTGATCCGCGGCAGGAGATGGGCATTATCGGCGGCCCATTCTGCGGCTTGTTCAAGATCCGCGAGGGCACGGTCAGGTCGCCGCAGGCGGAAGAGGGCCCTGGCCCGTCCGAGATAAGCTTCTGGATCCTCTGGATCGTCGTCCAGCGCGCGGGACCATTCGCGGATCGCTTCTTCATTGCGACCGACGGCCATGAGAGCCAGCGCCCGCGGCACCCGGACTCTTGCTGACGCGCTGTGGAGAATGGCGCGATCCAGGTCGATCAAGGCACCCTCCGCGTTTCCCATCTCGGTTTTGAGCGTCCCTCGCAGCTCGAGCCCGCGCGGATCGCCCGGCACCAGGGCCAGCGCCGACTCGACGTCCGCCATGGCGGCCCGTCGGTTGCCGGACCTGCGGCGAACCCAGGCGCGCACCAGGTAAGCATCGGCCGATTCCGGAGCGAGCGCCACGGCACGGCTCGCTTCGGGCTCGGCTTCCCGGTCCTCGAGGGCGCTCAAGATCACGGCACGAGCCCGGTGAGCCCGCGCGATCCCTGCTGCCGACCGATCGCCCTCGGCCAACGCGTGCAGTCGTTTGGCGGCCTCGCGGAGGTCGGCCAAGAGCGCGGGTCCACCGCCAGGGAGAATGGTCAGGTCATCCGGTCGATCGAGCCAGAAGAGGTCTTCGACGCGGTGCAGGGCCAATAGCGTTCGAGCCCAGAGCCGTTCGCGGCTTGGGCTTGGCTTGCGGCGGTAGGCTCCTGCCGCGTCTGCTTCCGCGCTATCCAGCCGGCCGAGCGCCAATTGGGCCAGCGCGCGGCTCGCCAGCCACTCGTCGGCCCGCTCGGGGTCGTGGCGGAGCAGGGTGGTGAGGTCGACAGCGGCCTGCGCCGGCCGGCCGAATCGGAGAGCGAGCAAGGCACGGCTCAGCCGGGCCGGGATGTCGCGCGGGTCATCTCTTACCAGTGAGTCGTATTCCGCCCAGGCCCGTTGCACGGCACCCGAGTCGATGTCGAGCTTGGCGCGGTTGAGCCTGGCGGCCGCGGCAAAGGGGGTGCCCGATCCGGCCCTGATGACCGAATCATAAGCTTGTCGGGCGCCCGCCTCATCGCCCAGGTCCTGCTTCACCAAGCCGAGTGACAGCCAGGCCTCGCGCAACTCGGGCCCATGGGGCGAGGCCAGAGCTCGGTTCAGGTCATCGAGCGCTGGCTCCCAATCGCCCCGCTCGCGATAGACCAGCGCGCGGTTGTTGCGCGCCCACGGAGAGTCGGGCCGCAGCGCGACGGCCGCCTGGAGATGCTCCATGGCGCGGCCGGTCTGGCCGATGCGACGGCAATAGTCGCCCAGATAGAAGTGAGACCAGTAATCCCGCGGGTCGATCCGGGTCGCTCGTTCCAGCCAGGCGACAACGGCCTCGTTTCTGCCGTCCAGGTCGCATAGTAGCGCCCACTGAAAACAGCCGCGGGCCGTTGACTCGTCGGCGTTGTTAGCAAGCGTCAACGGGGCGGTCGCCAGGCCGGCAAGACGGGCCTTCGAGCGCTCGCGGAGCGCCTGCCAGGGTCCCGCGGGGCTCGCGAAGGCCAGGGCGAGGTCACAGAGCCGCGCGGACTCGCGCGCGGCCTTCGGGTCGCCGTCCGATGCGACCACCCAGAGGAAGAGCAGTTCGTTGACCTCGGTCTTCAACCGGACGCGCCGGGGCTCGTCGAGCAGCGCGATCGGCTTTCGCTCGAGCCAATCGGGGTCATCGACCACGGAAAACTTCGATAACGCCGCTTGCGCCCCGCGGCAGGCTGCCTTCACGTCGCCGTTGAATCCCAGCAGCGAGAAACGAAGCCGGTCCCCAACACGAAAGAGCTCGTCAGCCTGGTCGCGGATCTCCTTTGTTTTCCTGGCGCGCTCGTCCGCCTCGGTGATTTCGCCCAGCAGACGGCGCAGCCGACGGTCACCCTGGGCGAGCTGCGCGGCCGTGGCGAACTGGCTTCTGGCGACCTCGAGCCGGCCTTCCTGGGACGAGTGGGTGCCGCGGCTGAACCAAACCCTCACGTCGATCGCCCGTCGGAACGCGGCGATCTCGGCGGCGCCCAGATAGTAGGCGAAAGCTCCTATTGCGAGGATGAATGGTACGGCAATGGCGAGACGGCGCCGATTCCTGCGGCCCCAGCGGACGCACCGGCTGGTGAGCCGCTCGTAGGCAAAACGAAGCGGCCCGTCATCAACGACCGCTTGCAGGTCGACCGCGAGCTGCCCGGCCGATGCGTAGCGATCAGCCGGGTCCGGGGCCAGGCAACAACGAACAATCGCCTCCAAGGCCGGCGGCACGTCCGGCTGCGTTGCACGGAGCCGCAGGGTGTACTTGCGGCGTAATTCCGCCGTGCACAAGAGCGCTTCGGTCATGTTCATCGACTTCGACGGCAGCGCGAACGACTTCGTCCCCCTCACCAGGCAGTCGAAGAGGACGACGCCCAAAGCATAAAGATCAGAGCGAGCATCGACATGGTTCGGCCCCCCTCGGGCGAGTGCGTCGAGTTGTTCGGGAGCCATATAAGCGAGCGTCCCGGCCACCGTGTCGGCGGCTCCCCCGGTTTGGTCCCGGAGCGGCTCTTGCGCCAGGTTGAAGTCCAAAAGCATCGGCAGGCCGTCGCCGCTGATGAGCACGTTGGAGGGCTTGATATCTCTGTGCAAGACCTGGCGGTCGTGGGCGTGCTGCAGCGCCTCGGCCATCCGGGCGCCCCACCAGGCGATTGCCTGGGCAAACGTCGAATGGACCAGCACCAACCGGCTCGCGGCCCGTTGCGTTATTCGAAGGTCGACCGGCTGCAGCCGGTCCAGCAGCTTGAGCAGATCGAGGCCGGTGCGGGCGGTCTGGAAGTCCGGGTGGTTGAGGACCTGAAGCAGCGTGATCCGGCCCAAAAAGGGCATGCAGAGCAGATGAAGACCAGTGACTCCGTCGGTGAGATACGAGTAAACGGGGACGATGTGGGTGTGCTGGAGCCGAGCCAGCGTCTGCGGCTCACGCGAGCCGGTTCGCGTTACTTTGAGCGCGACCAGTCGGTCGGCCAGATGCCGCTCTTCCGCGAGATAGACCCGCGCGAATGTGCCTCGGCCCAGTTCTTCAACCAGCCGGAACCCCGCGATCGTCTGGCCGGCCTCCGGCAGTGGCGTGGCGCCTGAGCCAGGCCCGCGCGAGCCCTTTGAGCCAGCTCGGCCGAACAGGTCGTGGATCTCAAGCACTTCCTGGAAAGACTCGGCGAATTGGGGAAACCGCGCCCGATATTCCGCCGCCCGGGGTGATTCGCCGGCCTCCTCGCGGAGGCTGTATTCTTCGTAGAGCAGAGCCACGATCGATTCGCCGTCCAGCTCGGGATAACGCTCGCGGTACCATTCGATCGGGCATTGCTCAATTGTGTTCCAGCGCAGGCCGAGATCGGCTCTCAAGAGCGCCAGGAGCACGGCCGGCCGCCGCGCCGGGTCGTCCGGCAGATACTCCCGCGGATCCGGGCGAAACCCCGGCGAGGACCGCCAATCGGCCTCGTAGCGCCGCAACAAGAGGGCGACGCTCGTCGCTGTTGTCCCATCCCGCATCGGGCCCGAGGGGGTCATGATCATCGCATCAGCCTCCCAGCCGGGCGCGCCCCCTCAAGTCCTCCAGCACCCGCTGTACTGTACGCTCGCTCACGCCCAGCCGGTCGCCGATCTCCCGGCTCGAATAGCCGGCTGCCTTCATCTCCACGATCACTCGGTGGTCTTTCGGAAGTAATTCGAGCAAGCGGTCATATGTCTCATGGGCCTGCGCAAGCTGGCTCGGCGTGTCGCCGGGCGCGAGGGCAAACGCGTCGTTTCTCGTGCCCTCGAGCGACTTCTCCCGCGTGATGTCTTGCCTCAAAGTCGCGGCGCGGCGGTACTCATCGATCACCTTGTTCCTCGCGGCCCACGCCAGGAACGTGATCAGGTTTTGCTCCTCGTGCAGGTCGTTGCGCCCCGTCCGGATCTTGTGGAAGAAGCTTCCCCATACGCTCTGCAAGAAATCGAGCGAATCAAATCGTGACCGGAGGAGCCGGGGCAATTGACGGCGGACAACCATTCGGACCTTGGACTCGTACCGATTCAACAGCTCGCGCGCGGCCGCGTCGTCGCCGTTCTGGATCTGGGCCAACAGCTCCTGAATACTTCCCGGACGCCTTCCCTCGCTTTCGGCCGATTTCATGACGTCGCTTTCCGGCATCCCCGCGGGCTCCCTGTCTTCAATGGCTTTGTTCGCCGCTACCTGCCGGCCGACCTCTTCCGGTCATCCGGGCGACACGACTCACCTGGAGTTTGCTCTCCCTACGGTAACGTGAACCGCCTGGCGGGTGGGCGCAAGAGAGCGCCGCGGCGACTGTAGATTGTATCAGTTTCACACAGGACCAGCGCCGTGCGATACGCCGCCGGTAACCGGTTGATTTCTTCGTGGAAGGCTGCTCGTCGCTCGCTCACGCTCGCATTGAACCACGGCGCCATGATTGCCCCTCGCGACTGCCCGGGATCGTCCCGGAGTTGAGCCTGGTTCTGAGCCGATTCGAGCTGGGCCGGGCTATCGTTTCGACACCTTCCCGCCCCGAAGGCGTCACCCACATCAGGGAGCAAGGGCGCCGTGCCGTGGCTGATGGATCGCGCGTCCCTCGCTCAATGTATGTGTTTCCCAGAGCGGGTCAGGTTACAAAAAACCGTCTGATTCGCCCAAAACGGCAGAGATTGAAAGCCACGATGCCGCGCAGACCGCTGGTCCGCACGGGAGGACTCAGCCCCGGTCAGAACATCGATTCTCGCGGGGCCTGGTAGCGAATCGCCAGATGGGGCGTCGGCAGGCGTTTCTGGCCGCTCGCGAGAGACTCGACGCAGGCGGCGACCAGCCCGGTCGTCAGCAAGGTCCGGTCGATCGGATACGAAGGCTTGCCGGTCAGGAACATCTCCTCGGCCTTAGCCATGAGTGCCGCCGAGTAAACGACGTTGGGATTGGGCGGCAGGTAGAACAGCGTCGAAAGAGGCTCGGGCTGTCCCTTGAGCCGCGCGGCAAAGGTGAAATCACCGACGAGCCCGTTCATGAGCAGCATGGTGGCCTTGGTTCCGTCGGCATACTCGATCCGGTAGGCGACCGGGTTCGTGACCCAGGCGCGCACCTGTTCGCTGGTCGGATGGCGGTGGCTGAAGGTCCTGGGCTGCGCGAGCGTCTGGCTGCGTGCGAGGCAGGCTTCCCAGAGCCGCGGGTCCCAGCCCCCCGCTGTCCACGAGCCGGCCTGCATGGCCCGCCAGACCGGGTCGCCGCGCAGGCCCTGCACGGCCGCAACCCCGGTCTCGCCGCCACGCCGCCGCTCCACCATGCACTGGATGACCTCGAGCGCGTGGAAGTCGTAGCTGTCGACGCCCCCGAACGCCACGCACAGGGCCTCGTCAACTTCCGCACCCCCCGGCATGTCGATCGCCGGCATCCGCCAGGTGTGCGGCAGCGAGGAGCCCGCAAGCAGCGGAAACTTCATGGAACGCGCGGTTTCAACCATCTCCCGAGCCCACTCCCACTTCCACGACAGGTGCTTGTCGTTGAACACCGGCGTCGTGCGTCCATCCTTCTTGAACACCTCGACAACCTGCTTGAAAAACTCGTACCTGGGGTATTGCGTCTGCCCCAGCTTGTTCCGCGGGTACCTGCCATGCTCGCAGATGACGAGGACCGCGTCGACGGCCAGTTTATCGCCGCCGCGCCGGAGTGCCTCGGCAATCGTCGGGTAGATCGTGAAGCCAAACTCCTGGGCGCGGGCGCCGCTCAGGTCGTTATCGGGACGTTGATCGACGTACGCCGAGACGACTTCAAGTTCTGGCTTGTGCCACTTCCCCTTGATGGGGTAGCCCACGAGGAATCGCTCGCCCATGTGCCACGCGTGCGAGCGTTCGCGCCAGACCGTCGTCACGATGGCCATCGTTTTGCGCCCACCGCGAGGCGGGTCAGCGTCATCCGGCCGCGCCAGAATTGGCAACGCCGCGCTCGTGGCGGCCATGAAGTTTCGTCTTGTCAGCATGCGATGCTACCCCATTTCGTGAGGATGACCTTCCCCCTGTTCGGCCGCGCCGCCGTCGGCGAGTATAACGGGACGGGAAACCTGCTATAACACCTGGCTGGAAAACGGCGATTTCAGGAACACTCGATCTCCCCGCAAATCACCCGCCAAGTCGCCGCGGACTTGCCCGTCAAGATCCGAGTGAATTACTGGAGCGGATTGATATGGAAAATGCCACGATCAGCGCGGCGAAGTTCCAGCAAATGATCCGGCCCGACGAGCTGAAAAGCAGCGAGCCCCTCTTGTGGTCCACCGGCGCGGGCACCGATGTATGGGACTTGTTCTGTGCCTGCATCGCAGGAGACTTGGCGACGGTCAAGCGGCTGGCGGCCCAAAACCCTTCGATCGTGCGATGCCAGTACCAATACCGCACGCCGCTCTACTTCGCGGTGCGGGAAAACCAGATTGAGGTCGCTGCTTTTCTTCTCGACCACGGCGTCAATCCATTCGGCCTCGCGGTCCACGATAGCTTCCTCCAGGTCGCTCGCGACCGTGGATCTGTGGAGATGGAGAGACTGCTCGCGGAGAGGTACGCCAGGCTCCACGGCGCCTCACCAACCGGAGAGCCCATCGCCGCGGCGATCCGCGACCGCGACATCACCCGAGTGCGAGCGCTTCTCGACGCTGCGCCCGAACTTGTAAATGCCGGCGATGCCAGAGGCAATCGACCCGTTCATTGGGCGACGATGACGCGGCAGCTCGACGTCATCGACGAGCTGCTCGAGCGAGGCGCGGACATCAACGCGAAACGTCCGGATGGTGCGCGTCCGATCCAGCTCACGAACGGCGATTATCACTATCGCGGCTGGCGCGATGTGCCCAACGACGTCGCAACCACCCCAGCAAATGTCCTCGCGCACCTTCGTGCCCGCGGCGCCTATGTCGACATCTGCACGGCCGCGAGTGTTGGAGATCTGCAGCGGGTGACGGAGCTGCTTGAACAAGACCCGTCGCTGGCCAATCGTGTCTCGGAGTATGTTACTTACTACCTGGGTTCGGGCGCACCCCTGAAAAACGCCGCTGCCGGAGGCCATCTCGAGATCGTGAAGCTGCTCCTGGAGCGCGGTGCCGATCCCAATCTGCGGGAAGAGGGCATCGCACCCAAGGGCCATGCACTGTACTCTGCAGTCGCCAACGGGCATCTTGAAATCGCCCGCCTCTTGCTGGAAAAAGGTGCTGACCCGAACCCGCCGGTCGAGAGCTCGGCGGACGCGCTCAGCCGCGCGATTGCGAAAGATAACCGGCCGATGATCGAATTACTGTGCTCATACGGGGCCGCGCGAGCGGTTCATCTCCTGGCATACTACGGCGACGTGCAGACGGCGGCGGCGGTCTTCGCGGCCAACCCCGCGCTCGCTGACGACCCGGTCGCGCTCGAAAACGCCGCGGGAGAGGGGCACGGACCGTTCGTCCGCCTAATGTTGCGCTATCGGACGGACCTGGCGACGCGCATCGCCGTGGGTTTACAGAGACAAGGCCCAGACGCACCAGTCAAGACGCGTGAACTCGCTGAGCTTCTCTTCCAGCACGGCATGGATCCGAGCCGCCCGGACTGGCTGCGTATCACACCGCTTCATCGCTTCGCGCGAACAGGCGATCTGGAAAACGCCACGATCTTCATCGACCACGGCGCCCTTCTGCACGCACGCGATCTTGACGTCTGCTCGACTCCGCTCGGCTGGGCGGCCAAGTTCGGCAAGACCGCCATGGTCGAGCTGCTTCTAGAGCGCGGCGCGAAGCCGAACCTGGCCGATGATCCCCCGTGGGCCACCCCTCTGGCATGGGCGACACGCCGCGGGCACAGCGAGATCGTGGAATTACTGAAGAAACATGGCGCTTTGTGATGTTCCTGGTGAACAGGAGAGAACTCCATGACCAACAGTAATCCGCCGTCGTCCCTGCCTCCGCAGATCGTCGCTCCCGTGAGTCGGCACCTCAGCGTCGCCGATGTCGAACGGAGCATCGTCTTCTACCGCGATGTGCTCGGATTTGACGTACGGCCATTGCCCACGGGAGACGGCGTTCCCGCCGTGGCCGAAGCTGTTCACGGCCCGGCACGAATCCAGCTCTGCACGCAGGAGGGCGCGTTCGACAGCACCGGAGAGCGCTGGCCGCGCGGATCAGCCATCCTGTTCTTCCAGACCGATCAAGTCGCGGCGCTGCGCGAAGCCGTCAGCGCCCGGGGCGGAAGGCCGAGCGAACTCGAGAAGGTCAACTGGATCAAGATGCGGATGTTCGAGATCGCCGACCCGGATGGGCACAGGCTGTGGTTCGGCGAATCGTTTCAGAAGCCGCCGCCCGCGCCTGATCCACACCGGCAGCTTCGAAAGGCCCTGCCCGAGCTGCCACTGGACGACGTGTCCGCAGGGGTGGCTTTTTACCGCGACGTGCTGGGCTTTCGGGTCAACTATGCACAACACGACATCGGGGTGATGGACCGCGACGAGGTAACGATTCTGCTGGTCGCCAGGACCATACGACACACCGGGATCGGCTCGTGCTACGTGTACGTCGGGGACGCCGACGCCCTGCACGCGGAGTTGCGGGCGCGCGGGGCAAACGTCCAGGGCGAACCGGTGAGCCGGCCCTGGGGGCTTCGCGAATTTCGCATGCTGGACCTCGAAGGCAACCAGATCACGTTCGGGCAACCCTTCGAGTGAGAACATCTTAGGAGCGCACATGCCCAGCCGTTCTCTGCCCAGCCGTCCCAACCTCGCCCAGCTCCACGTCGAGACGGCGGGCCGGGTCGCCGAGTTCAAACCGCACCCGCGTTTTGACGAGGCGGTCGCCGCGCTGGATGCCGGCGATCTCGAGCGGCTGCGCGGCTTGATCGCGTCAGACCCCGAATTGATTCGCGCACGGACCAATCTCGGGCCGCCCTACAACTACTTCACCGGCGCGACGCTGCTGCATCACGTCGCCGGCAATCCCGACCGCGGCAGGCTCACGGGCGAGCTTGGCCTACTCCCGAAGAACATCGTCGAGGTCGCGCGGCTGCTCCGGCAGCGGTTGGGGGAACTGGAGAAGATGGCCCCGGCCGACTATCACATCGTCGTCGTCCGCGACCAATCGCCCTTCATCGAAGCGGCGGTCGACACGGCCGTCGC
>Ga0116216_10002836_pt1 | contig 11415 bp, 7 predicted proteins | sample Sb_taG_11_FD_89696 | JGI IMG/M metagenome (GOLD analysis project Ga0116216, IMG submission 89696) | Peat soil microbial communities from Weissenstadt, Germany - Sb_50d_3_AS metaG | ecosystem: Environmental > Terrestrial > Soil > Wetlands > Peat | place: Germany: Weissenstadt | collected 2010-09-21
ACGGCGCCGCCGCGCTGTCCGCCGCCGGCGGCGACCCGCCCCGGACGGGGACGGACCACTCCCACCGCGGCCGGGAAGTGCCGCTGGGCATGCCGTCGGTGCGCGTCCCGGCCAAGCTGTGCGACTTGAGCCCGCTGGCCGGCACGGCATGAGCACGAGCCTGACCGATCCCGTCGATCTCGGGCCGCGGCGCGCGCCCTGCCGGGTGATATTCGGGCCCCATGAGACCAACCTGAGCCGGGACCGGGGGATCTCGGCCCGGCACGTCGCCTACTACGCGCGACGGGCCGCCGGCGGCTGCGGCGTCATCGTGACCGAGACGGCGAGCGTGCACCCGTCGGACTGGCCGTACGAGCGGGCACCGCTGGCCGCGGACTGCGGGCCGGGCTGGGCGCAGCTCGTCACGGCCTGCCGCCCGCACGGCGCCCTGGTGCTGGCCGGCCTGGGCCACGCCGGGATGCAGGGCTCATCGGCGTTCTCGCAGTCCGCGCTGTGGGCGCCGTCGCGGGTACCGGACGCGACCTCGCGCGAGCTGCCCATGGAGATGGCCGATGCCGAGATCGACGCCGTGGTCGGCGGATTCGCCGCCGCGGCCGCTCTGGCCGCCGCGGCCGATCTGGATGGCGTCGAGATCAACGTTGGCCAGCACTCGCTGCTGCGCCAGTTCCATTCCGGGCTGACCAACCAGCGCGCTGACCGCTACGGCGAAGACAGACTGCTCCTGACCGAGCGCGTGCTGCGCTCGGTGCGCACGGCGCTCGGCCGGGACAAGGTGCTCGGCCTGCGACTGCGCTGCGACGAGCTCGCCCCCTGGGCAGGCGTGACCCCCGAGCTGGCCGCGGAGTCGGCCGCACGGCTGGCCGGGCCGGTCGACTACCTCGTAGTGGTGCGCGGGTCAATTTATTCGGTTCCGGCTACCCGGCCCGACCTGCACACCGAGCCGGGATTCGGCATCGAGCTGTGCCGCCAGATCCGGGCCGCGGTGGGTGGAGCTATCCCGGTGGTCCTGCAGGGCAGCATGGTGGACCCGGCTCAGGGCCAGCGGGCGCTGGCCGACGGGGCTGCCGACCTGGTGGAGATGACCAGGGCCCAGATCACCGATCCTGACCTGGTGGCGCGGCTGCGGGCCGGCCAGCCGGACCGGATCCGCCCCTGCCTGCTGTGCAATCAGGCGTGCATGGTCCGCGACAACAGGAACCCGGTCATCAGCTGTGTGATCGAGCCCTCCAGCGGTCACGAGCTCGAATGCGGCGATCTGCTGGGCCAGGACCAGCAGCCAAGCACGGTGCTGGTCGTTGGCGGCGGTCCGGCCGGGATGGAGGCGGCCAGGGTGCTGGCCGAGCGCGGACACCGGGTACGGCTGGCCGAGCGCGGTCGGGCGCTGGGCGGCATGCTGGTTACGGCGGCCGCAGTCCATGGCCGGCATCGGCTGGGCGTTGCGCTGGACTGGTGGCGCCGCGAGCTGGCCCGGCTGGACGTGACGGTTCTGCTGGCGCACGAGGTCAGCCCGGCCGAGCTGGACGACGCCGTGGCCCAGGGCATGCGCGTGCTGCTGGCCACCGGTTCGGTGCCCGGCCCGCGTCATTACCGCATCACGCCGGGCGCCCATGTGGTGGAGGCCGCCGACCTGATCGCGCTGGCGAGCTCCGGCGGTCTTGACCGGCTGCCGGAGGGCCGGGCCGTCGTGGTCGACCCGATCGGCGGCCCGGTGGGGGTCGGCGTCGCCGAGCTGCTGGCCGCGCACGGCCGGCCCACGTCAATCGTCACCCAGGACCAGATCGCCGGCACCCAGCTGGCCCTGACCGGCGACCTCGCCGAGGCCAACTCGCGGCTGCAGCAGGCGGGCGTGCAACGCGAGCTGCGCAGCCTGCTGCGCGAGGCGGTCGGCGATCATGTGCTGCTCGAGGACCGGTGGACCGGCGAGCAGCGCACGGTGGACTGCGGGTTCGTCGTGCACTGCGGTCACCGGCTGCCGGGTGAGACCCTGTACCTGCATCGGCCGGGCACACCGCGGGCCGGTGACTGCGTGGCGCCGCGGACGGTGCTCGAAGCGGTGCTCGAGGCGCGCCGGATCGCGATGTCGATCTCCGCGGCGGACGAGCTTCCCGAGCTGCCTGCCCTGACCGTAACCGGAGGCCGTCGGTGAGCGGGGCCAGCCGGTACCGGTACCTGTTCTCGCCACTGCGGATCGGCCCGGTGCTGGTCCGCAACCGGATCGTGTTTGCCGCGCACCTGACCAACTATGCCGAGGACGGCCTTCCGACACAGCAGCACGCCGATTACTACGCGGCGCGCGCGGCGGGTGGCGTCGGCCTGATCATCACCGAGGAGCACTCGACCCATCCCACCGACTGGCCCTACGAGAAGCTGATCCATGGTTTCCACCGCACGGTCATCCCCGGCTACCGGAAGATGACCGCGGCGGCGCACGACTACGACGTGCCGATCTTCGCGCAACTCAACCACAACGGCGGGCAGGCCTCGTCGATGTTCTCCCGGCTGCCGGTGTGGGCGCCCAGCCCGGTGCCTGACCCGATGTTCCGCGAGGTTCCCAAGGCCGTGGAGCGGCACGAGATCGCCGAGATCGTGGCCAGCTACGCCGCAGTGGCCGGGCACTGCATGGAGGGCGGCTTCGACGGCGTGGAGCTGCAATGCTCGCACTCCTCCATCGTGCGGGGGTTCCTGTCGCCCGCGACGAACACGCGCACCGATGCGTACGGCGGCTCGCTGCCGGCCCGGGCCCGCATCCTGCTGGAAATCATCGACGCAGTGCGCGAGGCGATCGGGCCCGACCATGCGCTGGGCGTACGGATCTGCGGCGATGAGCTCATCGAGGGTGGCAGCACGCTCGCCGAGGCGGTCGAGGTGGCCAGGATGGTGGAGGCGACCGACCAGGTCGACTACATCAACACCTCGATCGGCGTGGCCACCGCGACGCTGTTCATGATCGAGGCGTCGATGACCATCCCGCCCGGCTACGCCCTGTTCATCGCCAACGCGCTGCGCCAGGCCGTCAGGCTGCCCGTCATCGGGGTGGGCCGGATCAAAGACCCGGTCCAGGCCGAGCGTGCGCTGGCTGACGGGCACTGCGACCTGGTGGGCGTCGTGCGCGGCCAGATCGCCGATCCCGACTTTGCGGCCAAGGCCCGGTCGGGGCATGCCACCGAGATCCGCACCTGCCTGTCCTGCAACCAGGAATGTGTCGGCCGGATGGGCCTGAACCGGTGGCTGGGCTGCATCGAGAATCCTCGCACCGGCCGGGAGGCCATAACGCTCCCGTCGCCGACCCGCCGGGGCCGGCGGGTGATCGTGGTCGGCGGCGGGCCGGCCGGCCTGCAGGCGGCCGCCACGGCGGCCCAGCGCGGCCATCATGTCACGCTGCTCGAACGGCAGCCGCGCACCGGCGGGCAGGTTGCCGTGGCCGCGTCCGTGCCATCTCGCGCCGAGTTCCTCGACGTGGTGCGCAACCTCGCGGCCGAGTGCCAGCGCAACGGGGTAGAGATCAGGACCGGCGTGGCCGGCACCGCGCGGTGGCTGGTCGGGGAGTCACCCGATGCCGTGGTGCTGGCGACCGGAGCGCGACCGCAGCCCCCCTACTGGGCCGGCGGGCTGCCGCGGATCGTGGATGTCCGCGACGTGCTCGAGGGCCGCGCCGAGCCCGCCGGGCAGGTGGTCGTGGTCGACGATCTGGGCTTCCATCAGGCCACCAGCGTCGCCGAACTCCTGGCCGACCGTGGCTGCGAGGTGGAGATCATCACCGCCGGAATGGTCGTGGGCCAGGATCTCGGCATCACCCTTGATATGGAGAGCTTCAACATGCGAGCGCATGCCAAGGGGATCCGCCAGGCCACCGACCTGGTGGTGATGGGCGCGGCCGAAGACGATGAGCAGGACGGGCGCTCCGGCAGGGTGAAGCTCTCGCTGCTGCATCATCCGACCGGCATGTCCGCGGAGCGGCACTGCGACTGGGTGGTGTGCGCCGTCCATCAGGCGCCCGAGGACGAACTGTGGCAGGAGCTGCGGGGCGCGCCGTTCGAGGTGCATCGCATCGGCGACTGCGTGACGCCGCGGCGCGCGCACGCAGCCGTGATCGAGGGACACCGGGCGGCGGTGGCGCTATGACGACCATTCCAGCCGACGTCAAGGTCGTCGCCGTCGTGGTGGTCCGCGACGGGCAGTTGCCGGCAGGCGCACATGAGACGGTCGCCGAGGCGGGTGGCGCGGTGCTGATCGCGGGATCGGGGGCTGGCAAGGCGGCCGACGAGCTGGACCTGGCCCGCCAGGTGTGGCTGCTCGAGGTTCCCTCGGTCGCCCCGGCCACGCTGGCCGGCACGCTGGCGCAAGCGCTGGCGGGTGTGGACATGATCCTGCTTCCGGCCTCGCCGGACGGCCGTGACCTCGCGCCGAGGCTGGCGGTGATCCTCGGTCGGCCGCTGCTGGCGGGCGCCGTCCGGTGTACACCGGGCGAGGTCGAGGTGACCAGGCTCGACGATCGGCTGTCCGTGCGGGTCGGGGTGGACACGCCGGTGGTGGTAACGCTGCGGCCGGGCTGCCGCGGCGTGCCCGGGACGGTCGAGGAATCGAAGCCGGCCCAGGTGAGCGCGCTCTCGCCGGTGGCCGCGGCGGCCAGCCGGGACGCCGAGAGCGTCGAGGTGCTGCAGCCCGAGCCCGGGGTGGTGGACCTGGCCGAGGCGCGGAGGATCGTGGGCGGCGGCGCCGGCCTGGTGCCGTCAGGCGCGGACGGTGCGGCCGTGATGCGGCTGCTGGCCGGCGTCGGAGCCGCGCTCGGGGCGAGCGCGGGCGCCACCCGGGTGGTGACCGACGCGGGCTGGATGAGCTACGACCGGCAGATCGGCACCACCGGCGTGTCCGTCAACCCGGAGCTGTACATCGCGTTCGGCATCTCCGGCGCCGCGCAGCACGTCGGCGGCCTCGGCACGCCGGAGCATGTGGTCAGCGTGAATACCGATCCGTCCTGCCCGATGACGGCCATGTCCGACCTCGGGATGGTGGCCGACGCCCCGGCGGTGCTCAGGGAACTGGCCAGGCGGCTGGGCGTGGCCGGGCCCGAGGGGACGGCCGAGCGCGGTGAGGCAGAGCGCGGTGAGGGAGCAAGCCATGCCGGATAAGCCGGTCACCGTCGATGCGGTGGTCGTCGGGGCGGGGCCCGCCGGGTCGGCTGCGGCGCTGGAACTGGCCAAAGCGGGCCGTGATGTGGTCATGGTGGAGCGGGGGGCCTTCCCCGGCGCGAAGAACGTCTACGGCGGCGTGGTCTATGGGCGGATCCTCGACGACGTTGTGCCGCAGTGGTGGACCGAGGTGCCGGTGCAGCGGTGGATAACCCGGCGCTCCACGATGCTGATGACGCCGACACAGGCGCTGACCGTCGACTACCGGACCAGCGCCTGGGACGGCCCGCCCTACAACGGGATGACCACCTACCGCGCCGACTTCGACACCTGGCTGGCCGGCAAGGCGGTCGCGGCGGGCGCGCGGCTGGTCACCTCCACGGTGGCCACCGGCCTGTTGCGGGACGCGGCCGGGCGGATCGCCGGAGTGCGCACCGACCGGCCCGACGGCGACATCCGCGCCCGGATCGTGATCGCCTGTGATGGCGTGAACTCCTTCCTGGCCAAGGAGGCGGGGCTGCTGCCCCGCACCAGCCCCGCGCATACCACGCTGGGCGTCAAGGAGACCCTCGCGCTGCCGCGCGAGGTGATCGACGAGCGGTTCGGCCTGATCGGCGACCAGGGCCTGGACATCGAGATGGTCGGCTGCACCAGCGGCATCCCGGGCGGCGGCTTCCTGTACACCAACCTCGACACGGTCAGCGTCGGCGTCGTGGTCGGCCTCACCGGGCTGGCCAAGGCCAAGATCCGGCCCGAAGAGCTCGTCGCGGGCGTCAAGGCGCACCCGGCGATAGCACCGTACCTGCGGGGTGCGGAGCTGAAGGAGTACTCGGCGCACCTGGTCCCCGAGGGCGGATACCGGGCCATGCCGCGGCTGGCTACCAACGGAATGCTGGTGGCCGGGGACGCCGCGTCCATGTGCCTGGCCGCCGGGCTCTGGCTGGAGGGCGTCAACTTCGCGATCGGCGCCGGGCTGGCGGCGGGCCGGACCGCGGCCGAGGCGATCGCGGTCGGCGATGTTTCGGCGCACGGGCTGGCCGGCTATCGGCGGCGGCTGGAGTCGTGCTTCGTCCTCGCCGACCACAAGCGGCTACGCAATGCCGCCGATATCGTGCTCGCCGACCGGATGCAGCGCGATTATCCCGGGCTGGCCTGCGACTTCGTCGAGCAGGTGTTCACCGTCACCAACCCGCATCCCAAACTCGGTATGGCCAGGGAGTTCTTCCGCGCGGTCCGCCTCAACGACGTCCGGCTGCGGCATCTGGCCAAGGATGGCTGGCAGGCGCTCCGGGCCTTCCGCTAGGAGTCAAGCAGATGAGTTACGCCGACGTGTCCTTCGATGAGCGGATGGCGACGGTGGAGTTCCGCGTCGGGGAACGGGCGCACATCACCGTCGACTCGGACGTGTGCCGCTCCTGCACGACCAAGGACTGCGTGCACGCCTGCCCGGCAGGCCTGTTCGTACCCACCACCGACGGCGGCATCCTGTTCAACTACGAACAGTGCTTCGAATGCGGGACCTGCTATCAGGTGTGCAATGCCGAAGGCGCTATCACCTGGACGTACCCCGCAGGCGGCGACGGTGTGGTGTTCCGGAGGGGATGAGAGAACATGACGGTGATCGTTGCGGCTCTCAGCTGGTCCTGGCGCGAGACCGAGGTCGACCCGCTCACCGGGGCAGTGCGGGGCAACCTCCGCGACCGCGGGCCGAGCGGGTCGGAGCTTGCCGCCCTGGAGCACGCGCTGCGCCTGGCGGAGCGGTGGGATGCCCGGGTGGTCGCGGCCACCGTCGCCCCGGCCGGAGCCGATGAGATGCTGCGGGACGCGCTGGCGGCCGGCGCGGCGCAGGCGCTGCGCGTGGAGCCGGCCAGGTGGATGGCGCGCCCGCGCCCGTCCGGCCTGGTCGGCGGCGAGCGGGAATCGGCCGCCGCGCTCGCCGCCGCCCTCCGCTACCACTACGGGGTGCCGGACCTGGTGTTGTGCGGCGACCTGGCGGCCGACCGGGCCACCGGCTCGTTTCCGGCGTTCCTGGCGGCGTCGCTGGGGGCGGCGCAGGCCCTGGGATGCGTGCGGCTGGAGCCGGTGGACGAGCGTGCGCTGCGGGTGCACCGGCGCCTCGACGGCGGCCGACGTGAGGTGCTGATCGTGCGCCCGCCCGCCGTCGTGTCGATCGAGGCGGCCGGGGTGCGCCTGCGCAGGGCCGGGCTGCCCGCCACCCTGTCCAGGCACAACGCCGCGATCACGGTGGCCGATACGCCTGCGCCCGCGGCGCCGCTGATCGGGATCCTCGCCGCCCACCCGTACCGGCCGCGGCCGCGCGAGCTTCCCGGTCCGACCGGCACCGCGCTGCGCCGGATCCTGGAGCTGACCGGAGCGCTCGCGCCGCGCACCCCGCCCACTGTGCTCGGCCCGCTGTCCCCGGGCCAGGCCGCCGATGAACTGCTCGGGTACCTGCGCCGGCAGGGCTATCTCGCCGAAGATAGGGCATTATCCCGAACGGGCCGTGGTGTCAGTGGTCAGGCGACGAGCTCAGACTCGCCGGTGAAGGCGTCCCACAGGGAGGCGTACGTCCCGTCCGCGGCCAGCAGGTCGTCGTGGCTGCCGATCTCCACGATCCGGCCCTGGTCCAGGACCACGATCCGGTCCGCGCGGGCCGCGGTAGTGAGCCGGTGCGCGACCACCAGGGTGGTGCGCGCCGCGGTCAGCTCGCTGATGGCGTGATTGACCGCCGCCTCGGCGGCCAGGTCGAGAGCCGCGGTCGCCTCGTCGAGCAGCAAGATGGCCGGATCGGCCAGCTGCGCGCGGGCCAGCGCGATGAGCTGCCGCTGGCCGGCCGACAGGTTACGGCCGCGTTCGGACACCGTATGCGCGTAGCCGCCCGGCAGCCGCACGATCATGTCGTGCGCGCCGGTCGCGTGCGCCGCGGCCAGGATCGCATCGTCGCTGGCGTCCGGTCTGGCGTACGCGATCGAGTCCCGGACCGTCCCCGCGAACAGGTACGACTCCTGCGGGACCACGCCCAGCTGGTGGCGGTAGCCCGCCAGATCGTAGTCCCGGACGTCGGTCCCGTCGATCAGGACCGTCCCGCTGGTCACGTCGTAGAACCGCGCGATGAGCTTGACCAGCGTGGACTTGCCCGCCCCGGTCTGGCCGACCAGGGCCACGGTCTCGCCGGGCTCGATGGTCAGGCTGATCCCGTTCAGCGCGTTGTCCCCGCTTCCCGAATACCCGAAGTCGACGTCGCGGAGCTCGATGCGCCCGCGCAGCCGGCCCGGCGTGACCGGATGGGGGGAAGGCGGCGTGGACGTGCCGAGCCGGAGCAGGTCGGTGATCCGGCGGAGCCCCACCATGGCCTGCTGGTAGCCGTCGAAGACCTGGGAGAGCTGCTGGACGGGGGAGAAGACCATGTCGATGTAGAGCAGGTAGGCGATCAGCGCGCCCGCGGTGAGCGTCTTGTTGCTGATCTCACCGGTGGCGATGACCAGCACGACCGCGCCCGCCACGGTGGACAGGGTCTGTACGAACGGGAAGTAGATCGCGATGTTCCGCTGCGCCCGCAACCGCGAGGTCCAGAACGCCCGGCTGAGCCCGCTGAACCGGTCCCGGTTCGCGACCTCCCGGCGGAACGCCTGGGTCACCCGCAGCCCGGCCATGTTCTCCGCGAAATCGGCGTTGACCGAGGCGACCCTCTCCCGCGAGTCGGCGTACGCCTTACTCGACTTCGCCCGGAACACCAGCGTCGCCACCACCAGCACCGGGAAGACGCACAGCACGGCCAGGCCGAGCCGCAGGTTGATGATGAGCAGCACGGCCAGCACGCCGAAGAAGGTGAGCACCGAGCTGACCATGGTGACCAGGCCGGTCTGCAGGAACGTGGACAGCGCGTCGACGTCCGTCGTCATCCTGGTCATGATCCGGCCCGACAGCTCGCGTTCGTAGAAGTCCAGGCCAAGCCGCTGCAGCTGGGCGAAGAGCTTGACCCGCAGGCCGTACAGCAGCCGTTCGCCGTTGCGCCCGACCACCATGGTCTCGGCGATGTTGACCACCCAGTCGGCCAGCACGATGGCCAGCCCGATCAGGGAGACCACCACGATCGCGTGGAAGACCTTGGTCTCCACGCCGTTGTCGATTCCGTTCCTGACCAGCGCCGGGAGCGCCAGCCCGGCCACCGCGTCCAGGCCGTCCAGGATCAGCCCGATGACCAGCGCGGCGGCGAGCGGCTTGAGCAGCCTGCGCAGCGTGAAGTGCCGGTCGGCGGCCCGCGCCTGGGCGATGTCCACGTCCGGCACGTCCCGGGCCGGGGGCAGCGAGGCGACCCGGGCCAGCAGCTCCGGTGACGGCGGCAGGCTCTCGAACGTCCCGGTCAGGTGCCCGCGGCCCGCCCCGATCGAGGCCCCGGCGCGGCCCGGAGACTGCCCGTCGAGCAGGTCTTCGACGGTGCGCATCTGGCGCGGCCGGATCGGCAGCGCGCCGTCCTCGGCGTCTTCGCCGGTGATGAGCTGCCGGTACAGCGGGCAGCGCTCGGTCAGCTCCTGGTGCGTGCCGCTGTCGGCGACCCGGCCGCCCTCCAGGACCACGATCCGGTCGGCCAGGTTCAGCGTCGACCTGCGGTGCGCGATGATCAGCGTGGTGCGGCCCCGCATCACCTCGCGCAGCGCGGTGTGGATCTCCGCCTCCAGGCGCGGGTCGATGGCCGAGGTCGCGTCGTCGAGCACCAGCACCCGGGGATCGGTGATCAGGGCCCGGGCCAGGGCCACGCGCTGCCGCTGCCCACCGGACAGCGTGAGGCCCTGCTCGCCGACCACGCTGTCGTAGCCCTGGGGCAGCCTGGCGATGAACTCGTGGGCCTGGGCCGCCTGGGCGGCGGCGACGATCTCCTCGTCGGTAGCGTCCGGCCGGCCGTAGGCGATGTTGGCCCGCACCGTGTCGGAGAACAGGAAGCTTTCCTCCATGACCAGCCCGATCGCGGCGCGCAGCGAGTCGCGCGTCACGTCCGCGACGTCGTACCCGCCGATGCGGACCGAGCCGTCCTGCGGATCGTAGAAGCGGGGCAGCAGCAGGGCCAGGGTGGACTTACCCGACCCGGACGCGCCGACCACGGCCACCGTCTCGCCCGGCTCCACCCGGAACGAAACGCCGCGCAGCACCGGTTCGGACGGCACGTACCCGAACCGGACGTCGGTGAAACTGAGCCCGGTCGCGTCCGGCGGCAGGTCGACCGCGTCCGGCCGGTCAGTGATGACGGGCCGCGAATCGATGATGTCGAACACCCGTATGACGCTGGCCCGCGCCTCCTGCCCGAGCGTGATCATGTAGGTGAGCATGCGCACTGGGCCGGTCATCAGGGCCAGGTAGGCGGAGAACGCCAGGAACGTGCCGAGGCTGATGGAGCCGTGGATGGCCAGCCAGCCGCCCAGCGCGAGCACGCCGACCAGGCCCAGCGACGGGATGGCGGTCAGCGCCGGGTTGTACCTGGCCGTCAGCCGGATCATCCGCAGCCGGGAGGCGAACAGGTGCGCGCTCGCCGCCTCCATCTGCTCCTGCTCCTGCTCCTCCTGCCCGAAGCCCTTGACCACGCGCACGCCGCCGATGGCCTCGTCGACCAGCCCGACGACCTCGCCGGACTGCTGCTGCGCGTCCCAGCTCGCGGGGAACAGCTTGCGCCGGGACGCCAGCGCGATCATCCACAGCGCGGGCGCCACCGCGACGGTCACGATCGTGAGCACGGGAGACAGGACCACCATGATGCCCAGGGACACGGCGAACAGCACGATGTTCCCGAGCGTGACCGGCACCATGGACATGATGCCCTGCACCATGTTCAGGTCGGAGATGGACCGGCCCACCAGCTGCCCGGTGCGGATCTCGTCCTGGCGCGCGCCGTCCAGGCGGGACAGCGAGCCGAACAGCTCGGTCCGCATGTCGTGCTAGACGTCCAGCGACAGCCGGCCGCCGTGGTACCGGCGCAGGTAGATGCCGGCGAAGTTCACCGCGGCCGCGACCAGCAGCAGGCCGGCCAGCGGCCAGACCGACTGGCGGTGGGTCACGATGACGTCGTCGATGATCTGCCGCTGGAACAGCGGGATCGCGGCCGTGGCCGCCGTGGCCAGCAGCGTGCCGGCTAGCGCGATGACGACACTGCGGCGATGCCGCCAGCTGTAAGCGGCCAGCCGCCGCAGCCACCCGTATCCCGGAGCTCGCGTGCCCGCCGTGCTCCCTGTCCTCCTTGACAGTGCTACCGCCCCACCTCGCTATTCAACCCCGTAAGCAAGCCAACAATCCGGGC
>Ga0116216_10002838_pt1 | contig 11408 bp, 8 predicted proteins | sample Sb_taG_11_FD_89696 | JGI IMG/M metagenome (GOLD analysis project Ga0116216, IMG submission 89696) | Peat soil microbial communities from Weissenstadt, Germany - Sb_50d_3_AS metaG | ecosystem: Environmental > Terrestrial > Soil > Wetlands > Peat | place: Germany: Weissenstadt | collected 2010-09-21
GGGGTCCTGATGGACAAGCCGTTTGCGATTACCCTGGATGTCGGGTCGAGCCTGGCCAACAAGACGGGCTCCTGGCGGCAGGAGCGCCCGCTCTACGTGCACCGCCTGCCGCCCTGCAACCACGCCTGCCCGGCCGGCGAGAACATCCAGCAGTGGCTCTACCACGCCGAGTCCGGCGACTACGAGGCCGCCTGGCGCGAGCTCGTCAAGGACAACCCGCTTCCCGCCGTGATGGGGCGTGTCTGCTACCACCCGTGCGAGACCGCCTGCAACCGCGCGCAGCTCGATGACGCGGTTGGGATCCACGGAGTCGAGCGCTTCCTCGGCGACGAGGCGATCCGCCGGGGCTGGCGCCTGCGGGCCGAGGCCGAGCCGAGCGGCAAGCGCGTGCTCGTCGTCGGCGCGGGTCCGTCCGGGCTGTCCGCGGCCTACCACCTCACGCGGCGCGGGCATGAGGTCACGATCCGCGAGGCCGGTCCGATGGCCGGGGGCATGATGCGGTTCGGCATTCCCAAGTACCGCCTGCCGCGCGACGTGCTCGACGCCGAGGTCCAGCGCATCCTCGACCTCGGCGTCGCGCTGCAACTGAACGCCAAGGTCACGAACATCCTCGACGCGATGCGCGATGGCTCGTTCGACGCCGCGTTCCTGGCCGTCGGCGCGCACATCGGCAGGCGCGCCTACATCCCCGCGGGCGAGGCGGCCCACATCCTCGACGCCGTCACGCTGCTGCGCGGCATGGAGGGGCAGGAGCGCCCGTTGCTCGGCCGGCGCGTCGTCGTCTATGGCGGAGGGAACACCGCGATGGACGCCGCCCGCACGGCCAAGCGCTTGGGGGCGAGCGAGGCGATCGTGGTGTACCGGCGCACACGCGAGCGCATGCCCGCGCACGACTCCGAGGTCCAGGAAGCGCTCGAAGAGGGCGTGATGATGAAGTGGCTGTCAACGATCAGGCACGCCGGCGAGGGCAGGGTGCTGTTGGAGAAGATGGAGCTCGACGAGACCGGCTTTCCCCAGCCCACCGGCGAGCTGGCGGAGCTGCAGGCCGACTCGCTCGTGCTCGCGCTCGGCCAGGAAGCCGATTTGTCGCTGCTCGACGGCGTGCCGGGCCTGCAGATCGAGGACGGCGTCGTGCGGGTCGACCAGCGCATGATGACCGGCCACGAGGGCATCTTCGCGGGTGGCGACATGGTGCCTGCCGAGCGCACCGTCACCGTCGGGGTTGGCCACGGCAAGCAGGCCGCGCGCAATGTCGACGCCTGGCTGCGCAACACTGAATATGAGCACCCGCCCGAGCCTGGGCTCGCCACGTTCGAGGAGCTCAACACCTGGTACTACTCCGACGCGCCGGCGACTGTCGCGCTGCGCCTGGACGCGATCCGCCGCCAGTCCACCTTCGCGGAGGTCACGCAGGGCCTGGACGAGACCAACGCGCTATTCGAGGCGCGTCGTTGCCTGAGCTGTGGCAATTGCTTTGGTTGTGACAATTGCTACGGCGTGTGTCCCGACAACGCCGTCCTCAAGGTCGAAGAGGGCGACGGGTACGCGTTCGACTTCGACTACTGCAAGGGCTGCGGCATCTGCGTCGTCGAGTGCCCCTGCGGAGCGATCGAGATGGTTCCGGAGACGATCTGAAACAGGGTTTTCTACGGAGGCGCGAATGGAGATCCGCACATAGGGTTCGCACATCGTCGTGGGTGTCGCGCAAAGGCAGGTTTGTGCGACACCCATCGTCCACTTCGAGAGGGGTACATGAACGTGCTGGCGGCAGCGGTCTTCAACCTGAATCACCCGGCCCATACGGTGGACTGGGAATTCATCCATCTGTCGGTGGCCAATGTGGTTGTGATCGGCCTGATGTTCGTCGTCTTCTTCCTGGCGCTCCTGCTCCCGTTTCCGGGCGCCACCCGCCGCCGTGGGGGTGCCTCGTGAGCAGCGTCGCTCCCATGCCTCCGAGCCCGGCTCCCACCGCGCCTGACGCGCATTCCTGGACCGTCAAAGTCCGCGAAGCCGGCGTCGAGGCTCTGCCGCCCGAGAAGCTGCTGCCCGACGGGCAGCCCACCTACGTCGCCTCCTGGATCTACATGTTCGGCGTGGCCAGCATCGCCTCGCTGATCGTGATCATCGGCTCCGGCTCGATCCTCGCCCTCAAGGGCCCGGCCTGGTGGCACTACACGGGCGTCGGGCACTTCTTCAACAGCATCCACATGTGGGCGGTCGAGCTCTTCTTCTTCGTGATGGTCGTGCACCTGTGGGGCAAGTACTGGATGGCGGCTTGGCGCGGCGGGCGCACACGCGTGTGGATCACCGGCGCGATCATCTTCCTGGTCGCCGTGCCAACGGCGCTGACCGGCTACGTCTCCCAGCAGAACTTCGACGCGCAGTGGATCTCCACGCAGGCCAAGGACGGGCTCAACTCGGTCGGCGTCGGCGCCTTCTTCAACGTCACCAACTTCGGCCAGATGTACAGCTGGCACGTGCTGTTGCTGCCGATGGCCGTCGTGCTGCTCGTGAGCGCGCACGTCCTGCTCGTGCGCACGCACGGGGTTGTGCCACCGTTCGAGCTGGAGAAGCGCCCCGAGTTCGCGCCGGTTGCCGCGCCGGCCGCTGACGGCGCCGTCAGCGCGGCGGGGCAGCAGTCATGAGCCGCTTCAGCCGCATGATCCACCCCAAGGACGACACGCAGCAGTGGAAAGGCCGCTACTACCCCTATGACCTGGTCAAAGAGCTGTTCATCGCGGTCGGCGTGATCACGCTGCTCGCGCTCGTGCTGACGATCCTGTTCTCCTCACCCGACGACAAGCCGAGCACGATCGCGCAATGGTCACAGCAGAAACCCGCGGACTTCACCACGGCGGCCGTCAAGGAGCTCGACGGCACCAGCCCGACCGCCGAATATGGACCGCCCTACAACCACAACGGCACTGGTCAGGAAGCCTGGATCATCAAGCCGCAGAAATGGCTCGGCGTCAGCCACCCGATCGACACCGAACTGGACTTCGTGGTGGGCCCGCTGGAAACGATCCCGGGCGACCCCGCTCTGACGGCCGCGCTCGCACAGTACAAGACGGCGCCCGAAAAGCAGAAAAAGGAATGGGCCGAAGCGTACGCCAAGCCGCTTGAAGAAACTGCCACCGCCGAAGAAGAAAAGAAGACGCCGCCCAACACGGTCACTGAAAGCAACGGCACGGTCATCGTGAAGACCAGCGGGAACGCCGGGCCGGTGCCGGTGATGATGACCAGCCTGCTAGCCATGGCCAAGAGCGGCGGCGTGGACGGCAGCCTGCTGACCAGCAAACAGTTCTTCCAGACCGACTACACCAAGCCGCTGCTGTTCATGGCCGACGGCGGGCTGCTCTCAGAACGCGCTCAAGAACAGCACCTGCTCGGCGATCAGTGGGGCATGATGAACGAGACGGGCAGCTATCCGGGCCAGGCGTGGCTGTGGCTGTACGCTCTCTGGTACCAGGTCGAACCGTTCAAGAGCTCTGAAAACGCGGACATCCTCGTGATGATCATCATGGGCGTCCTGAGCCTCGCCTTCATCTGCATCCCCTTCATCCCCATCGTCAACAGGGTCCCGCGCTGGATCCCGATCTACAAGCTGATCTGGAAAGAGCACTACCGCTCTGAGCAGAGCGCGTGACTGTCACGGCCGGTCAGCCGGTATCGATCAGCCCGTGCTCGATCGCGTAGCCCACCAGTTCCGCGCGCGTGGAGAGCCTGAGCTTCTGCTGGATGTGGGAGCGGTGGGTCTCGACGGTGCGCACCGACAGGTACAGCTGCTCGCCGATCTCGGCGTTGGTGTGCCCCAGCGCGATCAGCCTCAGCACCTCGAGCTCGCGCTCTGAGAGATCGTCGGGCGGGCCGGGTGGCGGCTCGGCAGCCATGCGCGCGCCGAGCCTGGGATTCAGATAGCTCTCTCCGGCGGCGGCGCGGCGCACCGCCTCCACGAGCTCGTCGTCGGCGGCCTCCTTGAGCACGTAGCCGATAGCGTCCGCGCCCAGGGCCTCGCGGGCGAACGCCGGCTCCTGTTGCATCGTCAGCACGACGATCTGCGTCTCGGGCGACTCCGCGCGGATGGTGGGGATCGCCTCTAGGCTCGAACCGCCGGGCATGTTCAGGTCGAGCACCAGCACCGTGGGGTGATGACCACGCACGTAGCGCCGGGCGCTCTCGACGTCGCCGGCCTCTGCGATGACCTCGAAGTCCGGCTCGTTGTCGAGCAGCAGCCGCAGGCCGCTGCGCACCACCGCGTGATCGTCGGCGAGGACGATCTGGATCGTCTCCCCGGGGGAACCCTCGCCCGCCAAAGCGGCGTCGGGCGGCGGCGGTGGTGTGTCTTTGCCGATCACCGCCATGGACGGTATCGACTCAGCGGTTGACTACTGACGACGAGCTGCAGATACCTTGGCGGCGTGCGCGCTCCCGTTAGCCGCGGGATCGGCGAGGCGGGCGGCGCGCAGCGTGCGCTGCACGTCGGTGATCGAGATCAGGCCGATGGGCCTGCCGCCGGGCTCGTCGACGACCACGGCTCGTCCGACGCGGGCGAAGGCAGGCCGCTCGAGCAGCCGGGATACGTCCTCGTCCCCGGCGACGAGCAACCCGGGGTCGCGGTCCGCGATCTCACCGACCAGCTGTTCGGTGCGCCGGTGGCGTGCGAGCGCCTGCATCTGCGTGACGCTCGCCAGTCCGATCGCCCGGCCCTGTTCGTCCACCACGGGGAAGGAGGTGTAGCGGTAGGGCACGAACCAGTCAGCGCTCGCCTGCGCGGCGGATGTTCGCTCGGGGATGCTCACGACCGGGGTGGACATCAGCTCGGACGCGTGTACGCCCGACAGCGCGGCCTGCGCCTGCGCGCCCATCGCCTGCTGGCCGGCGGCCATCACGATGAAGAAGCCGATCAGCGCCAGCCACAGTCCCTCGGGCGCGCCGCTCAGGAGCTCGAGGCCGCCGAGGGCGATCATTACGTAGCCGAACCCGCGGCCGACGCTTGCGGCGGTCTCCGTGGATCGGCCGATCTCGCCGCTGCGCCGCCACAGCAGCGAGCGCAGCACCCGTCCCCCGTCGAGCGGGAACGCGGGCAGCAGGTTGAACACGAGGATCAGCCCGTTGACGAGCGCCTGGTATTCGACCAGCGCGCGCACGGCGGCGGGCGTGGACGAGGGCAGCAGCAGTGCGAGCGCCCCGAAGCAGACGGCGATCACCGCCGTGACGGCGGGCCCCGCCAGGGCGTAGCGCAGCTCGTCGTCCGGGTCGTGGGCCTCGCCGCGCATGCGCGAAACGCCCCCGAGCAGCCACAGGTCGATCTCTTCCACTTCGATCCCGTGCCGGCGGGCGACGATCGCGTGGCCGAGCTCGTGCGCGAGGATGCTCGCGAACAGCAGCAGCGCGCTGGCCAGACCGAGCGCGTAGGACGCCCCCGGGGCGATGCCGTGAATCTCTTCGGGAAAGTAGGAAGCTCCGAGCGACCAGGTGATCAGCACGACGATCACGAGCCACCACGGGCTGACCCCGACGGGGATCCCGGCGATGCGCGCTATGCGGATGCTGCGACCAGGCATCTGCACCTGACACTACGAAGCGCGCACCCACCGGTCAACAGTGCTCTACACGATCATCCTCCGTATAGACCACTGAGTTAGCGACAATGTCGCCGTGACCGATTCATCCGGCCCCCTGACTGCCGAAGAGCTGGATGCGCTGCACGCCTACTGGCGCGCGGCCAACTACCTGTCGGTCGGGCAGATCTACTTGTTGGACAACCCGTTGCTGCGCGAGCCGCTGCGCATCGAGCACACCAAGCCGCGCCTGCTCGGCCACTGGGGAACGACTCCGGGGCTGAACTTCATCTACGCCCACATGAACCGCCTGATCCGCCTGCGGGACCTCAACGCCATCTACGTCACTGGCCCCGGCCACGGAGGACCGGGGCTCGTGGCGAACGTCTACCTGGAGGGCACCTACACGGAGGTCTACACCCGCATAGGCCACGACGAGGAGGGCCTGCGCAGGCTCTTCCGCCAGTTCTCCTTCCCCGGCGGCATCCCCAGCCACGTCGCCCCCGAGACCCCCGGCTCGATCAACGAGGGCGGCGAGCTCGGCTACGGGCTCCTGCACGCCTACGGCGCCGCCTTCGACAACCCCGATCTCCTCGTCTGCTGCGTGATCGGCGACGGCGAGGCCGAAACGGGCCCCCTCGCCGCGAGCTGGCACTCCAACAAGTTCCTCGACCCCGCCCGCGACGGAGCGGTCCTGCCCGTGCTCCACCTCAACGGCTACAAGATCGCCAGCCCGACGGTGCTCGCGCGGATCCCCGAGCCGGAGCTGCGCTCGTTGCTGGAGGGCTACGGCTACGCGCCACGGTTCGTGCAGGGCTCGGACCCCGCGGAGATGCACCAGCTGATGGCCGCGACGCTCGAGGAGGTAGCCGACGAGATCGCGGAGATCCAGCGCTGCGCGCGAGAGGACGCGCGCGAGGATGAGGACTCCGTCCACCCCGCCGGCAGAGGCCCCGGCCGATCGCTCGGCCGACCGCGCTGGCCGATGATCGTGCTGCGCACGCCAAAGGGCTGGACCGGGCCCAAGGAGGTCGACGGGCTGCCCGCCGAGGGCTCCTTCCGCTCCCATCAGGTGCCCCTGGCCGAACTGGACACCAAGCCCGAGCACCTCGCCCAGCTGGAGTCCTGGCTGCGCTCCTACCGGCCCGAGGAGCTCTTCGACGCCGAGGGGGCCCTGGTGCCGGAGCTGGCCGCCCTCGCCCCCTCCGGGCAGCAGCGCATGGGAGCCAACCCCCACACCAACGGCGGGCTGCTGCTGCGCGATCTGGAGATGCCCGACTTCCGCGACTACGCCGTCCCGGTGCCCGCCCCCGGCTCGGGCTTCACCGAGGCCACCCGCGTGCTGGGTGCCTTCCTGCGGGACATCATCGTCAAGAACCCCGACGGGTTCCGCCTTATGGGTCCCGACGAGACCGCCTCCAACCGCTTGGGCGCGCTGTTCGAGGTGACCGATCGCGCCTGGGATGCCCAAACGCTCCCCGGCGACGATCACCTCGCTCCCGACGGTCGCGTCATGGAGGCTCTCTCTGAGCACCTCTGCCAGGGCTGGCTGGAGGGCTACCTGCTGACCGGCCGCCATGGCCTCTTCAACTGCTACGAGGCCTTCATCCACATCGTCGACTCGATGTTCAACCAGCACGCCAAGTGGCTGAAGGTCAGCCACGACATCCCCTGGCGGCGCCCCATCGCCTCCCTGAACTACCTGCTCTCCTCCCACGTCTGGCGCCAGGACCACAACGGCTTCTCCCACCAGGACCCCGGCTTCATCGACCATGTGGTCAACAAGAAGGCCGAGATCGTGCGCGTCTATCTCCCCCCGGACGCCAACTGCCTACTCTCAGTGGCCGACCACTGCCTGAGAAGCCGCGACTACGTCAACGTGATCGTCGCCGGCAAGCAGCCCGCGCTGGACTACCTGGGGATGGAGGACGCGATCGCCCACTGCACCCGGGGGATCGGCGTCTGGGACTGGGCCAGCAGCGACGAGGGCGAGGAGCCGGACATCGTCCTCGCCTGCGCCGGGGACGTACCGACGCTCGAGACGATCGCCGCCGCCGCGATCCTCAGGCGCGAGCTCCCCGACCTGAAGGTCCGCGTCATCAACGTCGTCGACCTGATGCGTCTGCAGCCCGAGAGCGAGCATCCTCATGGGCTCTCCGAGCAGGAGTTCGACGCGCTCTTCACCACGGACCGCCCTGTGATCTTCGCCTACCACGGGTACCCTTGGCTGATCCACCGCCTGACCTACCGTCGTGCCAACCACTCGAACCTGCACGTGCGCGGATACAAGGAGGAGGGCACGACGACCACGCCCTTCGACATGGTCATGCTCAATGACCTCGATCGCTTCCACCTGGTCATGGACGTCATCGACCGCGTTCCGGGCCTCGTCGAGCGGGCGATGCATCTGCGCCAGCACATGGACGACGAGCGGCTGCGCCACCGCGCCTACACGCGCGAGCACGGCGATGATCCACCCGAGCTGCGCGACTGGACCTGGCTGGGATGCGGCGATGCCCAGCCGGCCGGGCCGCCCGCGCCCGAGCTCGGCGGCGCCCGCTAGGCTCAGTCGTGCGCGTTCTCACCGTCAACGCGGGCTCGAGCAGCCTCAAGCTGACACTGCTCGGCGGTGATGACGCGATCCTCGCCGAGGAGGAGTTCCCGGTCTCGTCGGACACGGGCATCGAGCAGGCGCAGCTGCGCCGGGCGCTAGAGGACAGGCTCGGCGAGGCGGACGCGATCGGCCATCGCATCGTGCACGGCGGCGAGCGGTTTCGTGAAGCTGTCGCGATCGACCCGGGGATCGAGGACGAGCTGCGCGCGCTGGTGGAGCTCGCCCCGCTGCACCAGCCGAAGTCCCTCGCGGCGCTCGACTCTGTCAGTGAGGCGCTGCCGGACCTGCCTGCGGTGGCCTGCTTCGACACCGCGTTTCACGCGACCCTGCCGGCGGCCGCGGCGACGTATGCGCTGCCGGCCGAGTGGCGCGAGCGCTGGGGCCTGCGCCGGTATGGCTTTCACGGGCTCTCGCATGCGTGGGTGGCTCGCCGTGCACCCCAGTTACTGGATCGTCGGGACCCGGGACTAGGCGCTGGCACGTCGCGCCTGCGCATCGTCAGCTGCCACCTGGGCGCTGGCGCCTCGCTGTGCGCGATCGCGGATGGCCGCTCGCGGGACACGACGATGGGCTTCACGCCGCTGGAGGGCCTCGTGATGGCCACTCGCTCGGGCAGTGTCGACCCGGGGATGCTGCTGTGGCTGCAAGAGCACGAGGGGCTCGAGCCCGGCGAGCTGACGGACGCGCTCGAGCACCGCTCCGGGCTGCTAGGGCTGTGCGGCAGTGCCGACATGCGCGAGCTGCTCGCGCATGTCGAGGGCGGCGAGGAGGCGGAGACCAGCCGGCGGGCGCGGCTGGCGCTCGAGGTCTATCTGCACAGCCTGCGCGCCGGCGTTGCCGCGATGACCGCATCGCTGGGAGGTCTCGACGTGCTGGTCTTCACCGGCGGGGTGGGCGAGCGCTCGGCGAGGGTACGCGAGCTGGCCGTGGCCGGGCTCGGGTTCCTGGGGGTCGAGGTTGATCCGCAGAGCAACTGCGCGGCGAGCACGGACGCTGACGTCTCTGCGTCGGGAGCCCGCGTTGCGACGCTCGTCATCGCAGCGCGGGAGGACCTCGAGATCGCCCGGCAGGTCAGGTCTGTGCTGGGGCGCCAGGCCCCGGTGTAGGTGTAGGCCCGGGCCCAGTGGCGGTGGGCATCGCCTTGCCCTCGCCTTCGCGGCCGATGAGGGACTCGACGCCGACCGTGCACACGCCGAGGCTGACAACGGCGGCCGCGACGATCGCGGTGGCGACGGTATCCGACAGCACGCCCTCGGCCAGTCCCAGCGAGGCTACGGCTGCCGGCACCCCCAGCTGCGCACTGGCGACCAGTCCCGCGCTCAGCGGGCGACGCACAGCCGTGACCGCCGCTAGGTGAATCAGGACGTTAAGCGCCGCGAGGGCTCCCGCGAGCGCGAGCATCGCGGGATCGTCGATCAGCCCACGCAGGTCGAGTTGGGCGCCGAGGACGACGAAGTACAGCGGGACGAAGAATCCGTCCGCGACGCCGCGCATTTGTGTCGAGAGCCGTTTCGGGCCGCCGATCAACGCCACCATGATCCCCGCGCCGAAGCCCGCGATCAGCACGCTCGTGCCGCTCTTCTGTGCAATCCACGCGAGCAGGAACAGCACCAGCAGCGACAGGCGCAGATCGAGCGCCCAGTGGCGCTGCTTGGAGCGTTGCCGAACGTGGTGCACCCAGGGATGTCCGGCCAGCAGCCGGGCGGCGCCGAGCAGCAGTAGGACGGCGATGGCCACGAGCACGGCGCCGAGCACCGCGTGGACGGTGCGCTGCGGTTGCAGCACAATCGGAACGGACAGGATCGTCACGACGTCGGCGATCGTGACCTGCGCCATCACCGCCATCGCGTCGGGGCCGCCCGCGGCTGTCTCTTCGAGCGCGGGCAGCAGCACCGCCGCAGACCCGGATGCGAGCAGAACGGCGTAGATCGCCGCGTGCGAGGTCCCGGCGATCGCGGCCACGGCGAAACCGGCGGGCACAGCCAGCAGGCCGACGATCACGGCGAGCGCCGTGCCGCCGCGCAGCGAGGCCGACAGTCGCGGGTCGCGCAGGGGCAGGTGCATCCCGACGGTCAGCATCAGCATCGCGAACCCCACTTCGCCGAGGAACGCGATCGTCGGATCTGAGGGGTTCACGGCTTCCAGGCCGGTCCTACCGACGATCACCCCCGCGACGATCTCGCCGACCACGACGGGAACGAACCGCCGTCCCGACAGCCCGAGCAGGGGGCCGCCGAGACCGGCGAGCACGATTACGAGGAGGGTCTCGAAGCTCACCCTTCGAGCCTATGCCTTCAGTGCGCCCCGAGGTGCTCAGTGTGGCGTCGCAAGAGAAAGCGGCGCAGCTCGTCCGCGCCCCACACGATGAACGGGTAGGGAAGCAGGAACACCAGGTCATGCACCGGCAGCGCGGCGGTTCCCAGCAGCGACTGCAGCGGCGGTGCGTACACGAACATCGCCGCGAGCGCAAGCTCGGCCACGATCGCATCGAGCAGGTAGCGGTTGCTGAACACGCCAATCGAGAACAGCGAGGCGCGCCGGGTGCGTACCGCGAACGCGGTGCCGATCTGGCCGAAGATCATGCCCAGGAAGGTCATGGTGGTCGCCTGCAGGTAAGCGTGGTGCAGCGGGTGTCCGGCGCCGGTCGGGTCGCCGCTGTGCCACCCCGCGCCCGTTAGCACATAGAAGAACCCTGCCAGCGACAGCCCTGCGACCATCACGCCCAGAAACAGCCAGGCGCGCACGAGCATCGGTGCCTGGATCACGCCCTCAGAGCGCGGGCGCGGTGGGCGGTCCATGATGCCCGGCTCGATCGGGTCGCGGCCCAGCGCGAGTGAGGGCAGCGTCTCTGAGCCGACGTCGAACGCCAGCAGCTGCAGCACGGTGAGCGGGAGCGGGATCGCCCCGCCCGCGAGCGCGAACACGAGGAACGGCGCGACCTCCGGGGTGGCGTGGGCGAAGATGTACTGGATGAACTTGCGCACGTTGTCGTACACCTGACGGCCGGCTTCGATCGCCACCACGATCGTCGCGAAGTTGTCGTCGGTGAGCACCATCGTCGAGGCCTCGCGTGCAACGTCGGTCCCGGAGCGGCCCATCGCCACGCCGATGTCGGCGATGCGCAGAGCGGGAGCGTCGTTGACGCCGTCGCCCGTCATCGCCACCACGTGATCTTCGTCGCGCAACGCCTCGGCGATCTGCAGCTTGGCCTCCGGTGAGGCCCGGGCGAACAC
>Ga0116216_10002840_pt1 | contig 11407 bp, 7 predicted proteins | sample Sb_taG_11_FD_89696 | JGI IMG/M metagenome (GOLD analysis project Ga0116216, IMG submission 89696) | Peat soil microbial communities from Weissenstadt, Germany - Sb_50d_3_AS metaG | ecosystem: Environmental > Terrestrial > Soil > Wetlands > Peat | place: Germany: Weissenstadt | collected 2010-09-21
CCGGGGCCGTGCTGACGCGGATCATCGTTTCGCCGTACACGCGCGCACTGCAGACGGCACAGCCCGTACTCGCCCTGCATCGGGTACCGGTCGATATTATGCACGAGGTCCGTGAGCGTGCGGCCTTCGTCTGCGATATCGGCAGTCCGCCCGAATTGCTGGCGGCGCGATTTCCGCATCACGATTTCGGGCATTTGCCGCGGCAATGGTGGCATACGGGTATCGAATCGACCACAGCGACGAACGTGCGGGCGCACACGTTCCGCGCCCGGATGGCAGCGCGCGAGGATAGCGCCACGACCCTGTTGGTCAGCCATTGGGCGTTCATCCTGGCGCTCACGGGGAGGTCGATTGAAAATGGTGAAATTCTCCGCTGGGACCCCTGATCGGCCCCGCATCTGCCGACCGGTTGCCGCATGCGGCGCGCTGCTGCTGTTGGCGGCGGTTTACGCCGGCGACTCGGTGCGGGCGGGCGTCTCGTGGCCGGGTGGCTATGCGGCGCGCGTCGCGGCGCTCGCCGTGCTCGAAACACTGAATGCCGACCTGCTGAGCCACGACAGCGCCACCTTGAGCCTGGAGCATTGGTGCGAAGTGCATCGGCTCGCATCTCCGGCGCTCATTGTGGCCGCACGGGTTCCCGGCGTGGATAAGCCGGCGTCTCCCGAGCAGCGTCGAGAGCTGCGGGTCACGCCGACCGAACCGCTCCGTTACCGCAGGGTGCTGCTTCGTTGCGGCGCTTTGGTATTATCGGAGGCCGACAACTGGTATGTACCTGCTCGCTTGACCCCGGAGATGAATAGGCTCCTCGACACCACCGATGAGCCGTTCGGCAAAGTCGTGCGCGAACTGCATTTTCAGCGCCACACGCTGTCCTCGAAGCTGCTCTGGCAGCCGCTGCCCGAGGGGTGGGACATGAATGCGGTCGCAGCGAGCGGCGGCGCGGCGGATCTCGAGCTGCCCCCCGCCCTGCTCGAGCATCGGGCGGTGCTCTACTTGCCGGACGGCACGCCGTTCAGCGACCTCATCGAGACCTACACGAGCAACGTCCTCGCGTTTCCGCCGCCGCGACTCTAGCGGCGAAGATGCTATGCTTCTCGCGAACGATCGCCCTCGTTGGCTCACCGGATTACAAAAATGATGTCGCGATGCCGCTAAGCTTCTTTGGGGGCCTTCGGCCTGTGGAACCCCAGCGTGCGCTTCGCGATTTGCTCGCGGGCATGAACCTGGCATCGATAAACATTCCGCAGGTCTTGGGCTATTCACGCATCGCCGGCACACCCGTGGTCTGCGGACTTTACACCTTGCTGCTGCCGCTGATCGCATTCGCGATATTCGGCTCGTCGCGCCACCTGGTCGTGGCCGCCGACTCGGCGACGGCCGCCATCTTTTCCAGTTCGCTGTCCCGCCTCGCCGTGCCGGCGAGCGATCGATACATGGTGCTGGTGTGCCTGGTGGCGCTGCTGACCGCCGCGTTGTTGCTCGCGGCGCGAATCTTCAAGTTGGGCTTCCTGGCCGATTTTCTATCGCGCACGGTGTTGACGGGCTTTCTCGCCGGTGTCGGGCTCCAGGTCTGCATCGCGATGCTGAGCGACATGTTCGGCGTCGCCGCCCCTTCACGCTATTCGCTGGTTCGCGTCTGGCAAATCATGGAGGACTTGCCGCAGCTGCATTACCCGACGCTCGCGCTGTCCACGCTGGTCGCCGGCAGCATCCTGCTCGGCAATCGATTCGCGCCGCGACTCCCGCTGGCCCTGATCGCCGTGGTCGCGGCGATCGCGGCAAGCTCGGCATTTCACTTCACGGAGCGAGGCATCGCGCTCGTCGGCCCGATCGCCGGCGGCTTGCCGTCGATCCGGCTCCCCAAGGTGACCTTGAGCGAGATTCTCGAGGTGCTGCCGGTATCCGTATCGTGCGTGGTGATGATCATCGCGCAGAGCGCGGCGACCTCGAGAGCATTCGCAGTCCGTTATCACGAGACCGTGGACGAGGATGCGGACATTCTCGGCCTGTCCGCCGCGAATGCGGCCGCTGCGCTGAGCGGGACCTTCGTGGTCAATGGCAGCCCGACCCAGACGGCGATGGCCGATCACGTGGGTGCGCGCAGTCAAATCGCGCAATTGGCATTGGCCGGCGTGGTGCTGCTGGTGCTGCTGGCATTGAGCGGCCCGCTCGAGTTGCTGCCGCGCTGCGTGTTGGCGGCAATTGTCTTCAACATTGCGCTCGGCATGATCGACCTGAAATGCCTGCGCGACATACGCCGCGAAAGCCCCGGCGAGTTTTATCTCGCGATCACCACCGCGGCGACCGTGGTCGCGCTCGGCGTTGAGCAGGGGATCCTGCTCGCGATGGCCTTGTCGCTGTTCAGGCACGTGCGTCACAGCTATCGCCCGCATACGATGATGCTGGAACCGGATGCGCGGGGGCGCTGGGTGCCGGAACCGGCCACACCGGGCAAGGTGACCGAACCGGGACTCATCGTCTATCGCTTCGGTGCGGATTTGTTTTATGCGAACCAAAACCGCTTTATTGACGAGGTGCGCGCGCTCGTCAATGAGGCGCCGACGCCGGTGCGCTGGCTGGTCGTCGATGCGGGCGCGATTACCGATATCGACTATTCCGCGGCGCAATCCCTACGCGATCTGCTGGAGGACCTGAGGCGCCAAACAATCGGCACGATTTTCGGGCGCGTCAATGACTATTTGCGCGCGGACATGGACCGCCACCGTATCACATCGGTCGTGGGGCCGGAGCATATATTCCAGACGCTTCACGAAGCCGTTGCGGCGGCACGCACCGGCTTGCTGTCGGCCGGTTGATCCGGGGATTCTGCCGGGCGCCCTGGCGCTCTCAGCCACTTCTCGATCACCGCGGAAAGCGTCGATTGATCAACCGGCTTGCTCAGGAAATCGTTCATGCCCGAAGCGATGGCGCGCACCCGATCTTCCGGAAAGGCGTTCGCCGTCATCGCGACAATCGGCACCTCGTGGTCCAAGACCGCCGAGGTCCGATCGCGTATGCGCCGCGTCGCTTCGAAGCCGTCCATCTCGGGCATTTGGCAGTCCATCAAGATGAGTTGGTAGCGGGTCTTGCTGAGGCGCTCGAGCGCCTCCACGCCGGTGGTGACTACCTCGACCTGGTATCGAAGCTTGGCCAGCATGTACAAGGCAACCCGCTGGTTGACGAAATTATCCTCGACCAGAAGCAGCTGAGCGCATTGGGTAGCCCCAGCCGCCGTGGCTGCCTCGACCGGCGCGGCCGCCTCAACCGGCCTGGCCACCTCAGCCTCGACCGGCGCCGCCACCTCGATCGGCGCCGCCGCCTCGACCGGCGCGACCGCCTCGACCGGCCTCGCCGCCTCGTTCAGCGCGCCGAGCTCGGCCGGTTTGCCCGGCGCATCCGCCTCTCTCGCGGAAGTGTCGGCATGCAGCGGCAGCACGAACCAGAACGTCGATCCGGCGCCCGGACGGCTGTGCACGCCGATTTCGCCCCCCATGAGCTCGACCAAGGTCTTGCTGATGGCCAGACCCAGCCCGGTGCCGCCGAAGCGCCGCGCAATCGAAGTGTCCGCCTGCGCGAAACTCTGAAACAGCGTTGCCAATTGCTCGTCGGCGATGCCGATCCCGCTGTCCGTCACGCTGATCTTCACGTGCGTCGAGTCGAGCTGCTCCGCTGAAATGAGCACGACACCGCCGTCGGTGAATTTCACCGCGTTGCCGGCGAGATTGAGCAGCACCTGTTGAGTCCGTGCCGGATCGCCTTTGATGTATTTCGGCAGGCGCGCGTCGTACTCGATGTTCATGACCACGCCGCGCTCGAGCGCCGCCGGCTGTAAAATAGCCCGTACCCGGTCGAATACCGACTGCAGCGACATGTCGATTTGTTCGACGGTCATGCGGCCGGCCTCCATCTTGGAGTAGTCGAGAACGTCGTTGAGCACCGTCAAGAGCGCGTCTCCGGAGCGTTGCACGGTCTCGGCGAACTCTCGCTGTTCGGGATTCAACGGCGTATCCAGAAGCCGATTGGCGAATCCCAGAACTCCGCTGATGGGGGTGCGAATCTCGTGGCTCATGACGGCGAGCAGCTCGCTCTTGGCTCGGGATGCCGCTTGAGCACGCTGTGCCCGAGCTTCGGCATTTTTCTTCGCCTCCGCGAGCCGCAGCTGCACCACTCGGTCGCGCCGCTTCGCCCGCTGCGCGGTGCGGCTCAGCCGCATGACCACGAAACCGGCCAGCACCGACATGAGCGCGACCGCCGCGAATGCGACGATGCCGGCGCGGCGAATCGAAGCAATGCGTGCATCGAAGTCCCGAACCCACATGTCGATGCCGACCACCCCGACAAAACGCCCGGTCCGATCGAAGAACGGCGCATAGGCGCTCATGTAGCTGCGTACCCGCTCCCTGACGGGCTCGTCGTTCACCGCAACCTCGTGCCGATACAGCGCCCGGCGCAGCGTCGGATCGAAGGTCTCGTGCGGCGTCATGATCAAATCAGGCGGCTCGGAATCCCCCGCCACTCGATAAAGGTAATCGGTACCGAGGATGTAGTAGATGCGATCGCGGTCGAGAACGGCCGTATAGACGTAGATGATGTCCGAAGCGGCTTTGTGAAATTTGACCAGCGGCGCAAGCAGCGCCAGATGCTCGGGACTGCCGGCTTGCTCTTGCGAAGTAATCGATCGATGCAGATCGCCGTCCACCAAGGTCGCCGCCGTCCGCGCCAGCTGCGCGAGCTCGGTGCGAACCGCGTCGAGCTGCGCCGCACGAGCCGAATGCCAAACGTAGAATAATCCGAGCGACGAGATGCTGAGGACCGCGGCGCCCGCCACAATTCCGTGTACGAGTGGGCGGCTGAGGCGCCGAACGAGTGGCCTTAATATGTGCAATTGATGCCCGCGCATTTTGATCATTTACCGCCGCTTCGACGGCTTGCTGCACGGACCCGGTGCATAGAGTCCTATCCCCGCGAGATCCGGTCAAGGCTCCGGTGCGCATATGGGCCCACTCGACGGCTGCGGCGCCCGTGGGTTGGGACTTGGGTCACATAATCGGAATCGCGGTCCTCAGTGCGCGGGCACGCAGCAGCGCGGCTCGCGTGGGCAGGCGCCGCTCCTTGGGCAAATGACGCTGGCCCGCGAGTCGAGCGCATCGGCGATCCACGAGATATTGAGCACCTGCGAGACGGCGCGAATGTTGGCGGCGGCCTCTCCCGGGATGGCGCCGTCGCCGCCGCCACGGCGGCAGGAACCGGCGACCGCTGCCACCACCTCTTCGCCGTCGAATCCTTGTGCATCGAGCGCCGGCAGCAGGTCAACTCCCACGGACAGCACGTGCAATTCATCGAGCGCATCGCGTGTCAGCAGGGAATGGCAGCAATACAAGCGCGCGCGCTTGCCATCCTGCATCACGGAGATCTGCGACTTGGGCTTCTGCGGCTGATGCATCGCCTCCGGTGTCTGCTGCAATAGCCGAAACACCGCCCAGCTCGGGCAAGGATCCGACACCAGGCTCATGTTGCCCCACGGCAATGGAATGCCGTTGCCGCGATACACCGCGCGCAGGTAGCCGGGTGCATAGGCATCGAAGAAATGCCAGTGGCGGTACGGCGCGACGGCGGTCATGCGCCGCATGACCAGCGCCGGCGTCACACCGAGTTTGTGGCAGGCCGCGACGCGGTGAGCCTCGCGAATCAAGAAGCGCCGGAAAGGGATTCGCGGGCACAACAGCGCGCCGGCAAAAAAACTGCACTCGAAATCCCGCCACGCATACAGCACGTCCTGCGCTCCCATGCCGGCCGCCGAGGCCGGCGTCTCCCCGTCGCCGGTGTGCAGCGTGCTGTGCGGTGAAATGACGCCATCGCCGTTGTGCAGAACCTTGTGGCCGATGAAGAACGCCAGTTCGTACTTGAGCCGCTCCTCCTGGTTGCGAAGGCGCTGATTGATGAGCACCGTGCCCGGCGCCTCGAATCGGGACCGCACCAGCGCGCCGCTCGGCTTGCGGCCATCGCCGTCGAACCAGCGAATCTCCAAGCCGTGGCTTTTGCACAGGTCGAGGAGCGCGTTCAATGTGAGCGGCATCTGACGCTTGCCGCCCTCCTCCGCGGCGCGCTCGATGTCGGGAAAACTGTTGTGGCGAGTCTCCTGCCAAACCCGGATCAACAGCTGAGCGAATTGGCGGCCGGTCGTGCCGGTCTGCGATAGGAGCTCCGGCAACGCGTTCTGCAACAGCCCGTGTGAAAATAAAAACGCCGGCTCCAACGGCATGGCCTCGAGGCCGCCCCTTTCGGGCTGCTGCGGAGCTACTTCGACCGCGGTGTTCTCGTCGAGAAACCAGCGCGCATCCTTGCTGAATATGCCGGCCAGCATCTCGAGCAGCGCGGGGGACGGCATGCGTTTGCCGGTCTCGACCATGCTGAGATAAGACACCGACGGGGCACCCTCGGCGTCGATTTGCACGCAACGCGCCGACAGCTCATCGAGGGTGAGGCCATTGCGCTTGCGCAAGGAGCGCAGCTTCGCGCCCAGGAAATGGCCCTGCCGGATCAATCCTGCCATGTAGGCCTCGCCCGGTGAATTTTACCTAACATGGTACATCGTAGTGAAATTCACATTGTTAAATTTCTGTTGTGTAAATACGTCCTGATTGCACTTTAATCTTAGCATGCACCCGGATGCAAGCCCGCATGCGGGATCGACCAGGAGTATTGAGAATGAGCGAACAGGCCTCCACGAATCCTCGCTGGCGCGGCATCGAGCGACCCTACACTGCGGCCGATGTCGCCCGGTTGCGCGGTTCGGTGCATATCGAACACTCCCTGGCGCGGCTCGGCGCCGAAAAATTCTGGCGATTGTTGTCAAGCATGCCGGTGGTCGGTGCGCTCGGTTGCATGACGGGCAACCAAGCCGTGCAAGTCGTCCAGGCAGGCCACAAGGCGATCTACTGCTCCGGCTGGCAAGTGGCCGGAGACGCCAATACCGCGGGCGAGATGTACCCCGACCAGAGCCTCTATCCGGTCGATTCCGTGCCGCGCATGGTCGAGCGCATCAACAACGCCTTGCTGCGCACCGACCAAATTCACCACATGGAAGGCAAGAAGGACATCGATTGGCTGGTACCGATCATCGCCGATGCCGAGGCCGGCTTCGGCGGCAACTTGAACGCGTTCGAACTGACCAAGGCGCTGATTCGCGCCGGCGCCGCGGCCGTACATTTCGAGGATCAACTCTCCTCCGCCAAGAAATGCGGTCATTTGGGCGGCAAAGTGCTGGTGTCGACGACTGAGGCCATCAATAAATTGGTCGCGGCGCGCCTCGCCGCCGACGTGCTCGATGTGCCCACCGTCGTCATCGCGCGCACCGACGCGGACGCAGCCAATTTGCTGCTCACCGACCACGACTCCCGCGACGAGCCCTTTCTCACCGGCGAACGCTCGAGCGAGGGATTTTTTCACGTCCGGTGCGGAATCGATCAGGCCATCGCCCGCGGCTTGGCGTATGCTCCGTATGCGGACCTGATCTGGTGCGAGACCTCGAAACCCGATCTCGCGGAAGCGCGCCGTTTCGCCGACGCGATCCATGAACGTTATCCGCAGAAATTGTTGGCCTACAACTGCTCCCCCTCCTTCAACTGGCAGGGCAAACTCAAACAGGCGAGCATGAAGAGCTGGCGCGAAGATCTGGCGGCCATGGGCTATCGCTTCCAATTCATTACGCTCGCCGGCTGGCATGCCCTGAATTTGTCGATGTTCGAACTGGCAACCGCCTATCGGGAGGATGGCATGCTCGGCTATTCGCAAATGCAGCAACGCGAGTTCAGCCAGGAGCGCGCCGGGTATCGGGCCACCAAACACCAGGCGTTCGTCGGCACCGGATATTTCGACGCGGTTCAGACCGCCATCACCGCCGGAGCTCATTCGACCGGCGCGATGGCCGGAAGCACCGAGACCGAGCAATTCACGGCGGCCGCACCCCGTCCCGAGCCGAAGCGTGTGGTCGCCTAAGGATCTTGCGGCGGCGATCGCCGAACATTTCCGCGCATACAACGAGGAATTCGGCCGCATCACCCGTCGCGCGGCGCTGAATTTCCTCTCTGAGGACTGGTACGCCGCGCGGCGCGATGCGGTCGAGCGCATCGAGCTGTACGAGCAGCGGGTCACGCGCTGTGCGCGGGCGGTCGGCGGCGAATTGACCTCGCCCACCGCCGACTCGGCCCTATGGGCCGAGATCAAACGAGCATACGAGATGCTGGTGGCGCGGCGGCCCGACAGCGATTTCTACCGGACGTTTTTCAATTCCGTCACGCGCGACCTGTTCGGCACCGTGGGCGTCAATCCCGATTTGGAGTTTTGTGCCACCAGCGTCGGACGTGCATCCGGCGCCGTTCCGATTCGCGTGTACCGCATCGGCGGCTCGCTGCCGGCGGCGGTGCGCGAAATCATCGCGGACTTGCCGTTCGGCGCGGCGATACACGATCAGGATGCGGCGGTCCATCGCATCAGCGCACAGATCGGCCGCTATTTCGACACCGGGTGGCAAAGCGGCGCGCCCGAATCCGTCGAACTGATCGAGCCGGTGTTCTACCGCGGCTTGCACGCCTTCGTCGTCGGCCGCCTCATCGGCGACAGCTCCATCACGCCCCTGGTGGTGGCGTTCAGCAACTCGCCGCAAGGCGTGCAAGTCGATGCCGTCATGCTGTCGCGCGCCGAAGTCGGCTCGCTGTTCGGTTACGCCCGCTCCTATTTCCATGTGGATTTGCCGGTGGTAAGCGCCGCCATCACGCTGCTGCGCTCCTTCATGCCGCGCAAACCCATCGACGAGTTGTACACCGTCTTGGGCCGCGCCAAGCAGGGCAAGACGGAACGCTACTTTGCCCTGCATCGCCATCTCGATGTCTCCATCGACAGCTTCGTGCACGCCCCGGGCGACCGCGGTTTGGTCATGATCGTCTTCACGCTGCCCTCGCACGACTTGGTCTTCAAGGTCATTCGCGACCGCTTCGGCGAGCCGAAGACCAGCACTCGCGCCGACGTCATGGAGCGCTATCAATTCGTGTTCCGTCACGACCGCGCCGGCCATCTGGTCGACGCGCAAGAATTCCGGCGTCTGCGCCTGCCGCGCGCCCGCTTCATGCCGGCGCTCGCCGAGGAGTTGCTGCGCGATGCGAGCGAGAGTTGCCGCATCGAGGGCGAGGATCTGATCGTCGAGCACTGTTACATCGAGCGGCGCCTGCGGCCGCTCAATCTATTTTTGCGCGAGGCCGACCCTGCCGCGGCGGAGGCCTCGATCATCGACTACGGCAATGCGCTGCGCGAATTGGCCGCGAGCGACGTATTTCCAGGCGACCTGCTGCTCAAGAACTTCGGCGTAACCAGCCACGGCCGCGTGATATTTTACGACTACGACGAGGTGAGCCTGGTGTCCGACTGCGTGTTCCGCGATCTGCCGCAACCTCGGTACGAAGAGGAAGAGACCAGCGCCGAGCCCTGGTTTCATTGCGGACCACGCGATGTCTTCCCCGAGCAATGGCTGCAGTTTCTGTCGATTCCGCCGGCGCTGCGCGATGTGTTCATCCGGCATCACGCGGAGCTGTTGACGGCGGCCTGGTGGCGAGCTCAAGCCGCGCGCTCGGCCGATGCGTCGGCGGTGTATACATTGCCGGAATCCTTAAGCGCGCCGGCGGCGTAGCCGGTCACCTTTACTGCGGGGCAATTGCGGCCGCCGCCGCCCCCGCTACTCCGTCCGGCATCGCCGATGGCTGTTTTGGGATCAACGTGCGGCTGGGATCGATCTTCAGCCAGAGCCACGCGCCGAACAGGAGCAACGCCGCCATGGGGATGAAGGGCAGGTCGTAGCTGCCGTAGCGATCCACCAGAAAACCGAACGCGACCGAGGACATCAGCGAGCCGATTTGCGCGGCGGTGTTCATCGCTCCGACCACGGAGCCCGCATACTCGCCGCCGATGTCGAGGCACGCCGCGAACATCGTCGGCTGCTGAAAGCAGATGCCGCCGTAAATGACCGACAGCAGGATCAGCGCGCCGAGCCATTGCTGGGTGAACATGACCGCGATGGTGCACAGTCCCGCGGTTCCCATCCCGAACGCACCAATCGTGCAGCGAGCCCACTTGAGCCCCCGCCTTTTCACCAATGCCTGACTGGCGAGCCCCCCGCCGAGGTTCGCACCTGCGCCGATGAGAAAAGGCAGCGACGACAACAACAGATCCGCCTCGCTGTAGCCGCGCGCCTTCACCAGGTAGGTGTGGAACCACGATTGGAAAAAGTAGTAGGTGTACACATAGCAACCCGCCACCGCCATCGCCGCCCACAGATTGGCGGAGCGAAGGGCAATCGTCCACGGAAGGCCGTGATGCGCTTTGGCCGGCATGTCGCGAGTCTCCGCCAGCTCCGCCTCACTGACGCCGGGCTTCTCCGCCGGCGAGTCGCGAAACCACCGGTACCACACCAGGCTCCAGGCCACTCCCAGGATTCCGAATAGAAAGAACGAGGCGCGCCACCCGTACCGAATTTGGATGGGCACCACCAGCACGGGCGCAAACGCGCCGCCGAGTTGGCTGGCCATCAACGAGATTCCAAAGGCCCTGCCGCGCTCGTGAACCGGAAACCAGCGTGCCACCGCGATCGAGGCGTTGGGAAACGCGCCCGCCTCACCTGCTCCGAATAAGAACCGGGTCAACAGCAGGGGAGCAAAACCCGTGACCGCGCCCGTCAAGGATGTGAATCCGGACCACCACAGCACGATCCGCGTGAGCACGCGGCGCGGACCGATGCGGTCGCCGAGCGCGCCGCAGGGAATTTCGAATGCGGCGTAGGAGAGCGTGAAGACGCCGGTAACCCAACCCCAAGCCAGCGGCCCGATATGCAGAGCCTCCTGCATCCGCGGCCCCGCCACGGAAATACAGACGCGATCGAGGTAAGTGATGACCAGCAGCAGCGCTAGCAGCCCGAGAACTCGATGACGGTATTTCGTGGCTGGTCCCCCGCGCGGCTCAATCGAGCCAGCGCCAATTGCGGATTTCGGGCAGGTCCTCGCCGTGGCGGCGGATGTACTGCTGGTGCTCGATCAGCTTGTCCTTGAGTTGCTGCTTGAGATAGGCCCCTTCGCTGCCGGTCTGCGGCAGACGATCGACGGCATCGATCACCAAGTGAAAGCGGTCGAGATCGTTGAGCACCGCCATGTCGAACGCCGTGGTGATTGTGCCCTCCTCCTTGTAGCCGCGCACGTGCAGGTTTGCATGATTTTGCCGCCGATACGCCAATCGATGGATCAGCCACGGATAGCCGTGAAACGCGAATATGATCGGCTTGTCGCGCGTGAATAGAGAATCGAAATCCTCGTCGCTCAATCCGTGCGGATGCTCCGATGTCGGTTGCAGTTTCATCAGATCGACG
>Ga0116216_10002841_pt1 | contig 11407 bp, 10 predicted proteins | sample Sb_taG_11_FD_89696 | JGI IMG/M metagenome (GOLD analysis project Ga0116216, IMG submission 89696) | Peat soil microbial communities from Weissenstadt, Germany - Sb_50d_3_AS metaG | ecosystem: Environmental > Terrestrial > Soil > Wetlands > Peat | place: Germany: Weissenstadt | collected 2010-09-21
ACAATCGTTTTTTAATGCTCGTTCATGCAGTCATGGATTTTGAATTCATAGCCGATCGAGAAGGGATATGCTCTCATACCTTGCCAAGCCAACTCCTCCCACTCAGGACAAGCGCTGGAAGCTGGTCGACGCCACCATCCGGCGCCAGGGCCAGCAGCAGCGCGGCCTGATTGAAACGCTGCACACCGTGCAGGAAGCGTTCGGCTACCTGGACACGCAGGCGCTGCGCTATGTCGCCATGTCGCTGCGCGTGCCCTTGAGCCGGGCGTACGGCGTTGCTACCTTCTACCATTTCTTCACCCTGAAGCCGGCGGGCGAGCATACCTGCGTCATCTGCATGGGCACGGCGTGCTACATCAAGGGATCGCAGCAACTGCTGGACGCGGTCGAGCGCGAACTGGGCATTGCTCCGGGAGAGACCACCGCCGACAAGAAGGTCTCGCTGCTGACCGCCCGCTGCCTGGGGTCCTGCGGACTGGCTCCTGCCGTGGTCTACGACCAGGAAGTTGCCGGCAAGGTTGGAACCGCGGCCATGCGCGAGCACTTGAAGAAATGGACCCAGGCATGAACCCCGAAGAACTTGACCAGATCGCTGAAACCGAACGCGAGGCGCAGAGCCAGTTCACCCAGCGGGTGAATGTGTGCGTCGCCGCCGGATGTCTCTCCTGCCAGAGCCAGTCGGTAAAGGATGCGCTCGACCAGGAAGTCGCCCGCCGCGGCACCAAGGATCACTGCCAGGTCAAGGGCGTGGGTTGCATGGGGCTGTGCTCGGAGGGGCCGCTGGTCTCGACGAACGTGGTGTCGAGCGGCGCGGGAATTCTTTACAAGAAGGTCGAGGCGGCGGATGGCGCTGCGATTCTCGATAGTTTAGAGGGCGAGCCGGTGTCGCGCCTGGTCTGCCGCACCGATGTTCCATTCTTCCAGCGGCAGAAAAAAATCGTGCTGGAAAATTCCGGCGTCATCGATCCCGAGCGCGTCGAAGACTACGTGGCCGCCAACGGCTACTCGGCGCTGATCAAGGCGCTCACCGAAATGACGTCGCGCGAAGTCATCGAGCAGGTGACGAAGAGCGGGTTGCGTGGGCGCGGCGGTGCGGGATATCCCACGGGCCTGAAGTGGAGCACGGTATCGAAATCCGTAGGCACGCAGAAGTATGTGGTCTGCAACGCCGACGAAGGCGATCCCGGCGCGTTCATGGATCGCAGCGTGCTGGAAAGCGATCCGCACCGCGTGCTCGAAGGCATGTTGATCGCCGCCTACGCGGTGGGCGCGTCGGAAGGCTACATCTATGTGCGCGCTGAATATCCGCTGGCCATCAAGCGGCTGCGCAACGCCATTCGTCAGGCGGAACGCATCGGCCTGCTGGGATCGAACATCTGCGGTACGCGGTTCAGCTTTCGCGTGGATCTTCGTCTCGGCGCCGGAGCCTTCGTCTGCGGCGAAGAGACTGCGCTGATCGCGTCGGTGGAAGGCAAGCGCGGCATGCCGCGTCCACGTCCGCCGTATCCCGCCATGGAAGGGCTGTTTGGCCAGCCCACGCTCATCAACAATGTGGAAACCTTCGCCAATATCGCCCCCATCATCCGCAATGGCGGCGAGTGGTACGCGCAGATCGGCACCGAGAAGAGTAAGGGCACGAAAGTCTTCGCCCTGGCCGGCCGTGTGGAAAACACCGGGCTGGTCGAAGTCCCGATGGGGATTTCGCTGCGCGAGATGGTTTTTGAAATCGGCGGCGGCATTCCCGAAGGCCGCAAGTTCAAGGCGGTGCAAACCGGCGGGCCCTCGGGCGGCTGCCTGCCTGCCGACTGTCTGGACATGCCGGTGGATTACGAATCGCTGGCGCGCGCCGGCTCGATCATGGGCTCGGGCGGCATGATCGTGATGGACGAAAGCTCCTGCATGGTCGACGTGGCCAAATATTTCATGGACTTTTGCATGACTGAGTCGTGCGGCAAGTGCATTCCATGCCGCGTTGGGACTTACCAGATGCACCGCATTCTCAGCGCCATCGCGAGCATGACCGCGACTCCCGAGGACATGAAGATGCTGGCCGAATTGTGCGACCTGCTCAAGCACACCAGCCTGTGCGGGTTGGGGCAGTCGGCGCCGAATCCGGTGGTCAGTACGCTGCGTTCGTTCGCCGAGGAGTACCGGGCCCACATTGAAGATCACAAGTGCCCGGCGGGAGTCTGCGGCGCGCAGGCCGCGGAAGCAGGAGAAGCAGCAGCAGAAAGAGAAACCGTATGAGCCCGGTCGCCCCTGTCAAAACGCTGAGAATCGATGGCCGCGATCTGAGCGGACGCCAGGAAGAAACTATCCTCCACGTGGCCCGGCAGAATGGCATCTTTATTCCGCGTCTGTGCGAGATGGACGGGCTGTCCGACGTGGGCGCCTGCCGCCTGTGCCTGGTCGAAATCAAGGGACAGAACAAACTGCTGCCCGCCTGCGTCACGGTGGTCGAGGAAGGCATGGAAGTCACCACCGATTCCGAGCGATTGCAGAATTATCGCCGGATGATTCTCGAGTTGCTGTTCACCGAGCGCAACCATGTGTGCTCGGTGTGCGTCTCGAATGGACACTGCGAGATGCAGATGCTGGCCCAGCGGCTGGGCATCACGCACGTGCACTTCCCGTACCGTTATCCCAAGGAAGAAGTGGACGCGTCGCACGACCGTTTCGTCATCGACCATAACCGCTGCATCCTGTGCACCCGCTGCGTGCGGGTGTGTGACGAAATCGAGGGCGCGCATACCTGGGACATCATGGGCCGCGGCATCGACGCCAAGGTCATCACCGACTTGAATGAACCGTGGGGATCGTCGGAAACCTGCACCAGTTGCGGCAAGTGCGTGCACGTATGCCCGACCGGAGCGCTGTTTGAAAAAGGACGCTCGGTGGCCGAGATGCTGAAGCGGCGGCAATTCCTGCCTTACCTGACCATGATGCGGGAAGAGAACGAATGAGTGGGTTAGAGCGACGCCGTTTGGAGAAGGAAGGTTCGTATCAGGGCATGCCTTCAGGCATGCCGCAAATAGAACGTGTCGTCGCGAGGCTTTAGCCGCGGCGCGACCGGGGCGGACTGCAGCGGCTGAAGCCGTCCCGACTGGCATACTTTAACGGCATCGCTGAAGCGATGCCCTGACACGAATCTCAATACGAATCTTCGGTTCGATGAGAATGAATGGGGCCAATGAGTGGGTTCAATGAGTAAGAAGAAGCTGGCTACGGTATGGCTCGACGGCTGTTCGGGCTGCCACATGTCTTTTCTGGATATGGACGAACGGCTGCTCACGGTGGCGGGACTGGCCGATCTGGTCTACAGCCCGCTGGTGGACGCCAAGGAATTTCCCGCGAACGTCGACGTGACGCTGGTTGAGGGAGCGGTGAGCAGCGAAGAAGACCTGCACAAAATCAGGATCGTGCGCGAGCGGACGAAGACGCTGGTGTCGCTGGGCGACTGTGCGGTCACGGCCAACGTGCCGGGCATGCGCAATCCCTTCGGGGTCAAGGCGGTTTGCGACCGGGCGTATCGCGAGAATGTGACGTTCGATCCCGGCATTCCCGACCAGGTGGTGCCCGCGCTGCTGGAGAATTCGCGGCCGGTGCACGAATTCGTCGCAGTGGACGTGTTTGTGCCGGGCTGCCCGCCATCGGCCGATACGATTTTCTATGTTGTGTCCGAACTGCTGGAAGGCCGGCAGCCGGACGTAAGCTCGAAAACTCGTTTTGGATCGTGAATGAGCTGCGAGCTGTGAGCTACGAGAGATTTCGGTCGACGGGGAACTGAGAGCCGAGAACTGATTGCTGAAAGCTGAAAGCTGAAAGCTGAAAGCTCGTTACTCGAAGGTCGAAGCTAATAGCTCATAACTAAAAGGGAGACTTCGTGAAGCAGAGCAGTATCGTCATCGATCCGGTTACGCGCATCGAAGGCCATTCCAAGATCACGCTTCACCTGAACGAGGACGGCCGGGTCGAGGAAGCCCGCTTTCACGTCACGCAATTTCGCGGCTTCGAGAAGCTGTGTGAAGGCCGGCCGTTTTACGAGATGCCGTCGCTGATGGCGCGGATCTGCGGCATCTGCCCGGTCAGCCATTTGATCGCCTCGGCTAAGGCCTGCGACCAGTTGCTGGCGGTGCGGATTCCGCCTACCGCCGACAAACTGCGGCGCATCTTCGGGCTGGCGCAGGTCACGCAGTCCCACGCGCTCAGCCTATTTCATCTTTCGTCGCCCGACCTGCTTCTCGGGATGGACGCCGATCCGGCGACCAGCAACATTTTCGGAGTCGCGGAGAAAAATCCGGAACTGGCGCTGGACGGCATCCGGCTGCGCCAGTTCGGCCAGCGCATCATCGAGCGGCTGGGCGGCAAGCGCATTCATCCCGCATGGATCGTTCCCGGCGGCGTGAGCGAGCCGCTCACCGAAGCCAACCGCGACGCCATCCTGTGGGCGCTGCCGGACGCGCTCGCGATCGCCGAGCGCACTCTGGAATGGTTTAAGAGCACCACCGAGCGCTTTCGGGAAGAAATTTCGGTGTTCGGTAACTTTCCCACGCTGTTCATGGGCATCGTCAAAAAGGACAACGGGCTCACCTTTTACGACGGCAACCTGCGCATCGTTGACGCATCGGGCCACATCGTCGCCCAGCAGCTCGACCCGGCCCAGTACGAAAGCTACATCGGCGAAAAGGTCGAGCCCTGGAGCTATCTCAAATCTGCCTATTACAAGCCCAAGGGATTTCCCGACGGCATCTACCGTGTGGGTCCGCTGGCGCGTCTGAACGTGGCCGACCGCTGCGGCACGCCGCGGGCTGACCAGGAACTGGCGGAATTTCATGAACTGCAGCGCACCGCGGTTCTGAGCTCGTTTCATTATCACCACGCGCGGCTGATCGAGATCCTGTATTGCATCGAGCGGCTGGAACAGCTGCTGAACGATCCCGACATTCTCTCGAAGCACGTGCGCGCCGTGGCCCACCCCAACGCACTCGAAGGAGTGGGCGCTGCGGAAGCGCCACGCGGGACTCTATTTCATCACTACAAGATTGACGAGCACGGCTTGATCCGCTGGGTGAACCTGATCATCGCCACCGGGCAGAACAATCTGGCCATGAACCGCAGCGTGCTGCAGGTGGCCAAACACTATGTGCACGGCAACCGCCTGACCCCGGGCATGCTCAACCGGGTGGAGGCCGTGATCCGGTGCTACGATCCGTGCCTGAGTTGCTCGACGCACGCGTTCGGCGAGATGGCGCTGCGGGTGCAGTTGCTCAGTCCCGGCGGGGAAGTGCTGGACGAGGTGGCGCGGCCTTGAAGATGGCTGCAGGTGTGGTGGCGACGCGCCTCGCTGCGCTTGGCGGGACCCTTCGGCTTCGCTCAGGGCAGGCTCGCGAAGGCGCCCGTCCCTACACGAGCCCTTCACGGTAAACTCCCAACCATGCCTCGCGTGCTGATCATTATCATTGCCTACGGAAATCCGCTGCGCTCCGACGATGGGGTGGCGTGGCGCGCCGCCGATGAACTGGAAAAGAAATTCCCCGGCGGCGATGTCGAGATACTCCGCACGCATCAGCTTGCACCCGAACTCGCGGACGCCGTCAGCCGCACCGAAGCCGTAATTTTCATCGACGCTGCCGGCGACGGCGCTGGTCACCCTGGGGAAGTGCGCTGCGCGCCAGTCGGCCCGCCGGAGGGCCCGGTTCGTTTTTCTCATCAGTTATCCCCTTCGTCGGTGATTGCGTTGGCCCGCCAACTCTTCGGTGCCGCGCCGCGCGCCTTTTCGGTGACGTTAACCGGCGAGTGTTTTGATCACGGCGAAGCGCTCTCGCCGGCGGTCGCGGCGGCCCTTCCCTCCCTGGTGACCCGAATTGAGGCCCTGATTCAATACTTGGTATCTCCCGCGGCGGTTCCCCCGGACTCCGACAAGCCGTAGAATCAGACGTATCCGGTTTCGATTTCGCCCTGCGCCTTCGGTCCGGATGATGTCCGGATGATGTTCGTAGTATGACGGTTACGGAAAAGCCCGCGGTGCAACGCCTGCGGATTACTCTGCATGGAGCCGTGCAGGGAGTCGGCTTCCGTCCGTTCGTCTACCGGCTGGCCACCGAAATGGCGCTCACCGGCTGGGTGCTGAATTCCTCGGCGGGCCTGGTGGTGGAAGTGGAAGGTCCCACCGAGCGGTTGAGCCGTTTTGAGCAACGGCTGGAGCAGGAACGGCCGAAAGCTTCGGTGGTCAGCGTGCGCGAATTCGCCTGGCTGGCCGCGGAGGGCTCGACGCGGTTCGAGATTCTGGCCAGCGACCACGATTCCGGCAAAACGGTCAACGTGCTGCCCGACCTGGCCACCTGCACCGAGTGCCGCGAGGAACTGTTCGATCCCGAAAATCGCCGCTTTGAATATCCGTTCACCAACTGCACGAATTGCGGCCCGCGCTACACCATCGTGGTCGATATTCCCTATGACCGGCCCAATACAACGATGCGCGAGTTCACGCTGTGCCCGGCGTGCCGTGAGGAATACGAGAACCCGGCGAACCGGCGTTTTCATGCCCAGCCCAACGCCTGTCCGGTGTGCGGCCCGCAGCTGGAGGGCACGATCGAAGATGCGGTAGAGGCTTTACGCCAGGGCGAAATCGTGGCCCTCAAAGGCATTGGAGGATTCCAGCTTCTGGTCGACGCCCGGAATCCTGAGGCGGTGGCCCGCCTGCGCCAGCGCAAACATCGCGAGGAGAAACCGTTCGCGCTGATGATGCCGTCGCTCGAGGTGGCGCGGGCATATTGCGAGGTGTCGCCGGCCGAAGTGCAGCTGCTCGAGTCGCAGGCCGCGCCCATCGTGCTGTTGCAACCGAAGCGTGATACCGATATTGCTGGGAATGTAGCGCACTGCTCGCCGTATCTGGGCGTGATGCTGCCGTACTCGCCGCTGCACCATCTGCTGATGCAGGAGTGCCGCTTCCCGCTGATCGCGACCAGCGGCAATCGCAGCGACGAGCCGATTGCCACCGCGAACGACGAAGCTAAGACCCGCCTCAAGGACATCGCCGACCATTTCCTGATGCACAACCGCCCCATCGTGCGCGCCTGCGACGATTCGGTGGTGCGCCTCACCCGGGGACGCGCCGGAATCCTGCGCCGCGCCCGCGGCTACGCTCCGCTGGGCATTCACGTCCCAATGACCCTGCCGCCGGTGCTGGCGGTCGGCGGCCATCTCAAGAATACGGTTGCGATCGGCGTGGGACATGACGTCTTCCTCAGCCAGCACATTGGTGATCTGGAAACGCTCGAAGCGCGGGGCGCGTTCGAAAAAGCGATTGAGGACTTGTGCCGCCTCTACAGTTTCAAGCCCGAGGCCGTGGCCTGCGACCTGCATCCCGACTACGCTTCGACTCACTGGGCGGAGAACTCCGGGCTGCCGGTGATCCGCGTGCAGCATCATCAGGCGCATGTGGCCGCGTGTGCCGCAGAGAACGGTGTCCAGGGTGCTTACCTCGGCGTCTCGTGGGATGGCACGGGATACGGTCTCGACGGCGCCATCTGGGGCGGCGAGTTTTTCCGAGTTGAAGATAAACATGGGGACGGGAATCAGTACGAGCGTATCGCGCACCTGCGTTCGTTTGGGCTGCCCGGTGGCGATGCCGCGGTGCGCGAGGGCTGGCGTTCGGCCGCTAGTCTGCTGTTCGAAATCTTTGGGCCGGAGCCTGCGCTCCCTGATGTGGGCAAGCAACTGCCGGGGAAACCCCGATTGGACGAGGCCAAAGTTCGCTATATGCTCCAGCACGGGATCAACGTGGCTCCTACCACGAGCGTGGGGCGGCTGTTCGACGCGGTGGCGTCGATCACCAGCGTCGCGCGGCAGAACCGTTTTGAGGGCCAGGCCGCCATGCTCCTCGAAAATGAAATCGGCCTTTTGCGGACCGAAGAGGCATATGCTTTAGCGGGTGGAGACTGGGGGCCTCTGATTTCAGCGGTGGTGGCGGATAAGGCCGATGGAGTGGCTGTGCCGCTGATTGCAGCGCGGTTCCACAACGCTCTCGTGCAGTGGATTCTGGAGGTCGCGACCGCAGCGAAGCTGAAGCAGATTGTGCTGAGCGGCGGAGTTTTTCAGAACCGGTATTTGACCGAGCGCGCGGCCGCTGCCCTGGAGTCGCGGGGCTTCGTGGTGTTCACGCACCAGCGGGTTCCGCCCAACGATGGAGGGATCGCGCTGGGGCAGGCGGTGATGAGCAGGCGGTGATGATCAGGTTGGGATGAGCGGGCGCTGTTGAGCGGGCTGCGATGGTTTTGGGTGGCGCAGCGCTTTTAGCGCTGCGGTCAGCGGATCTGATCATGGGGGCTTTAGCCCCAGGGGACCTCAGGGGCTGAAGCCCTCACGAAAAAGGGAAAGCTCTGATCGCAGCGCTGGAAGCGCTGCGCCACCCAAAAGCAAGAAGCGTCACCCAGAGGCAAGAGGCGCCACCCAAAGACAAGAATTGGGCAAGCGACTGTTTAGCGAAAGCATTCGTCGATCAGGGTTACGGGAGGCCAAAATATGTGTCTTGCAGTTCCAGGCCGGGTGGTGGAAATCATCGACGGAGGCGACGTTGCCTTCCGCGTGGGCAAGGTCGACTTCGGCGGCATCCGCAAGGAGATCAACCTCGCCTACGTTCCTGAAGCCGAGATCGGAAAATATGTTCTCGTCCACGTGGGCTTCGCCATCAGTGTGATCGACGAGGACGAAGCCAAGCGCGTCTTCCAGTACCTCGAAGAACTGGGCGCGCTGAAGGAGGAACTCGGTGAAATTCCTCAGTGAATATCGCGATCAGCGGGCTGCCGAACAACTGGCGCAGCAGATCTGGAAGAAAGTAACGCGGCCCTGGACGATCATGGAAATCTGCGGCGGGCAGACGCACACCATCGTCAAGAACGGGCTGGAAGACTTGCTGCCCCGTGAAATCACCCTGGTCCACGGACCGGGCTGTCCGGTGTGCGTGACGCCGATTGAGTTGATCGACAAAGCGGTCGCGATTGCGCACCGTCCGGAAGTGATTTTCTGTTCTTTCGGCGACATGCTGCGCGTGCCCGGATCGTCGAAGAGCCTGTTCGACGCCAAGGCCGAAGGCGCCGACGTGCGCATCGTCTATTCGCCGCTCGACGCGCTGAAACTGGCCAAGGCGAATCCCGACCGCCAGGTCGTTTTCTTTGCCGTCGGTTTCGAAACCACCGCGCCAGCCAATGCCATGGCCGCGTGGCAGGCCGATCACGACCACATCGACAATTTCTCACTGCTGGTGTCGCACGTGCTGGTTCCTCCTGCGATGGAGGCGCTGCTCTCGTCGTCGAACTGCGTGGTGCAGGGATTTCTGGCTGCGGGCCACGTCTGCACCATCATGGGCTATGAAGAATATTTTCCGATCGCGGAGAGGTACAAAGTTCCCATCGTGGTTACCGGTTTCGAGCCGCTCGACATTCTCGATGGCATTCTCATGACCGTGAGCCAACTGGAAGAAGGCCGCCACGAAGTGGAGAACCAGTACTCGCGCGCCACTCGCCGGGAAGGGAACCGCCCGGCGCAGGAACGGATTATCGAAGTGTTCGAAGTGGTGAACCGCCAGTGGCGCGGCCTGGGCGAGATTCCCGCCAGCGGCTTTCAGTTGCGGGGACGCTTCCAGAAATATGACGCCAACCGCCGCTTCCCGTTCTCGGGCGAGCCGGCCCGAGAGTCGCCGGAATGCATCAGCGGGCTGATTCTACAAGGGCTCAAGAAGCCGCACGAGTGTCCGGCCTTTGCGGTGAAGTGCACGCCGGAAAACCCGCTGGGGGCGCCCATGGTATCGTCGGAAGGCGCGTGCGCGGCCTATTATCACTATGGCAGACGTCAAGGTCATGACCGAATTCAACCTGAATTGTCCGGTACCCCGAGTCGCTGACGATCGCATCGTTTTGGCGCACGGCGGCGGCGGACGGCTGACCCATCAACTCATCGAAAAGATCTTTATGCCCGCGTTCGGCAATCCCATGCTCGAACAGCGGCACGACGGCGCGGTGCTGGCGGTAAATGGCTCGCGGCTGGCTTTTACGACGGATTCGTTTGTCGTGCGGCCGCTGATTTTTCCCGGGGGAACAATCGGCGATCTCGCGGTCTACGGTACGGTCAACGATCTAGCCATGTGCGGCGCGCGGCCTTTGTATCTGAGTGCCGGGTTCATTCTGGAAGAAGGCCTGGCCATGGACACGCTGCGCACGGTGGTCGCTTCAATGCAAGAGGCAGCTGCGAAGGCTGGAGTGCAGTTGGTGACGGGCGACACGAAGGTTGTCGACAAAGGCAAGGGAGATGGCATTTTCGTGAACACCTCCGGGATTGGATTGATCGAAGCAAATGTGAAGCAGACGATCGGCCCGGCTTCGGTTCAGGTGGGAGACGCCGTGATTGTCAGCGGCGATCTGGGGCGGCACGGCGTGGCGATTCTCTCGGTGCGCGAGGGCCTGGAATTCGAGTCGCCGATTCTCAGCGATACGGCTTCGGTGTGGCCTGCGGTCGAGGCGCTGCTCAATGCTGGAATTGAAATTCATTGCCTGCGCGACCTGACTCGCGGCGGGTTGGCGACAACGCTGAACGAGATTGCATCCGACCGGAATGTCTGCATCAAACTGGAAGAAACTCTGATTCCTGTGCAGGAAACCGTGCAGAGCGCGTGCGAGATTCTGGGGCTCGATCCGCTGTACGTGGCCAATGAAGGGCGCTTCGCGGTGTTTGTGCCGGCAGCGCAGACGGACGTGGCGCTTGAACTCATGAGGAAGGTTCCAGTGTCAGAAGGCTCGGTCCGCGTGGGGAAAGTGGAAGAGGCTCCCGGACGGACGGTCGTGTTGCAGAGCCGAATCGGCGGCAACCGCGTCGTCGACATGCTGAGCGGCGAGCAGCTGCCGCGTATCTGCTGAGAGATGGTGTCGCCCAGCAATGTTGTCATCCTGAGCGGCGTCTTTTGCCGCGAAGGACCTCTGCAATTCCTCGCTGGCGGCAAAGTACATAGGTCCTTCGCTCCGCTCAGGATGACAACCAGGCGAGGCTGTTCTCACCCCTCCCACGGATTGACCAGCCTTACGCTGCATCCTTCGAAGACATAGGGGTTGCGCGTGGCCAGCGTCGCTCCGTGGACTCGCGCGATCGCCGCGATCTGCGCATCGACTCCGGATATCGGTTTGCCCTGCCGGCGGCGCGATGACGCAATCTGCGACAGAGCACTCGCGGCTCGGTCCTCAAAGGTCAGAACGCGATCCGCGAATACGTCCCCGAACATCTTTTCCGCTCCCGCCCGTACTACATCGCGACGTCTACCGGTCGAGATGAGTTCGATGCCATAAAGAATCTCTGCCATCGAGACGGCGGTGACGTGCAGGTCTTCGGCAGCCTGGCTGCTGAACCAGCGCAGAACCAT
>Ga0116216_10002845_pt1 | contig 11396 bp, 1 predicted proteins | sample Sb_taG_11_FD_89696 | JGI IMG/M metagenome (GOLD analysis project Ga0116216, IMG submission 89696) | Peat soil microbial communities from Weissenstadt, Germany - Sb_50d_3_AS metaG | ecosystem: Environmental > Terrestrial > Soil > Wetlands > Peat | place: Germany: Weissenstadt | collected 2010-09-21
GAAATCGATCTGGGAAATGACGCTGATCCACTCGTCAGCTTTGCTTTTCAGTACGCGTTGGCCGACATGTGGGCCGCCTGGGGTGTGTCGCCGCACGCGATCTGCGGTCGTGGACTGGGTGCCTATGTTGCCGCTTGCCGGGCGGGAGTCTTCGACTTGGAGACCGTGCTCCGCGCGCTTCGGCGGAATCGCCGCGGCGAGTTGATCCCGCCGCTGTCGGGTACGGCTCCGAGAATCCCGCTGCTTTCGCCTCTTACCGGTGAGATGACCGGACCGGAGATCACCAGGCCGGAGTATTGGAGTGTCGTAGACGTTACCGATGCGGGACCAATCTCGGCTCTGGCGCTGGCAGACTATGACGTGCTGATCGAACTGGGACCGGGGGCAAGTCCGGAAGGGCGGTTGCGGCGCCCGACGGCGGTGATCGCTTCGACCATGGACTGGCGTGCCCTGCTGAACGGTCTGCAGACCTTGTACCTGCGGGGTGTGCCCATCGACTGGGAGGGCTTTGACCGAGATTACTACAGACGCCGCGTGACGCTGCCTACTTATCCGTTTCAGCGCGAACGATACTGGTTGGCTTCCGGCAGGGCCGACGGCGGCAGTGCTAACGGCGTCATAGGAGGGAATGCTGCTGCGAAGTTCCCCCTGCTGGGGCGGCGCCTGGCCCTGCCCAGCTTGGCGGCCACCGTGTTTTCCACACATCTGAGCACCGAGGCATTTCCGCTGCTGGGCGATCACCGCATATTCGACCGGGTGGTGGTTCCCGGCGCTGCGTATTTGGCGATGCTGCTGGCGGCGCCAATCTCCGCGGCTGGTGGTGCGCCGCCGAAAAGGCTGGAGGACGTCCTGTTCCATCAAGCGCTTGTCCTTGCAGACGATGATGTCGTGGAGCTTCAGACAATTATCGAGCGCTGGCAGGATGGCAAGGCGTCGTTCAAAATCATCAGTCTCGACGCAGAGGGAAACGAGACCGAAGATGCAGCGGAAACGGCGACCGACGAATACACCGTGCATGCCACCGGAACCATCGTGCTGGGCTCGGAACAGGCCGGCGTGGCGGGAACGGTAGAATCCATTGACATTGAGGCGATCCAGGCGCGAAGTCGGCGCCGGCAGAGCGGCAATGAATTGTACCGCGAACTGGCGGTTCGGGGCGTCGATCTCGGGCCCGGTTTTCGGTGGATTGACAGTTACTGGCCCGGCGACGGTGAAGTGTTGGGGCGAATGTGCCTGCCGGCCGCGCTGGCGGATGAGGATGGAACCTACCCCTTGCATCCGGCACTGATTGATGCCTGCTTTCAATTGCTGGCCGGAACAGCACAATTCGAAGTCGGCGAGACACGGGTGCCCTTCTCGGTTGCCGAGTGTCGTTTGCTCCGCGCTTCTCGAGCGAGCGCTCCGCTTTGGTGTCATGGCCTGTTGCGAAATGGAAATTCAGCCGAATCCCGCGCCGGCATAAGTGATCTGTACCTCTATGACTCCGAGGGCGACCTGCTGGCGAAGTTGATCAGCGTGGAAAGTCGGCCGGCGAATCGGTCCGCGCTGCTGCGCAGTCCGAAGGACACAACTGCGGCGGCGTGGTACGACGTTTCCTGGCTGCCTGAAATGCGCGAATCCAGCAGTCAGAGCACGCGTACCGGTGAGGGTGCTTGGCTGATATTCCATCCGGGTGGTGACTTTGCGTCGCAATTGGGCGAAGAAATCCGCCATAGCGGCGATCAATGCGCGTTGTTTCACGCCGATCCGCGGGACAACGAGGCGGTTTGGCGTGCCTTCCGACGGAAGGTCGAAGAATGCGACGGCGCGTGCCGGGGTGTCATCTGCCTTCCGCCCGAGATTTCCGCCGGCGAGGAAGTTACATTGCACAGCCTGCAGCGGTCGATTGTGACAAGTTGCGGCGCGGCGCTTCATCTGGTGCAGGCGATGCTGAAAACGGACTTAACGTCGCGGCCGCGTTTGGTGCTCGTATCTCGCGGCGTCCAGCCTGTGGCAACCGCGCCCCTTGCCCGGCACATCGCACAGGCACCGATGTGGGGACTGGGGCGTGCCCTGGCCTGGGAGCATCCGGAGTTTGGCTGCCTGCTGATCGATTTGGATCCGGAAGAGACGGCAGATGACGCACGCCATTTGGCCGGCGAGTTACAGGCTGCTGGTTGGGAGAATCAGATCGCTTTTCGCCGCGGAATGCGTTACGTGGCGCGTCTGCGGAAATCCATTCCACGTCTACCCGCCGAACCGCCCCGATTGCACTCGGACGCAACGTACCTGATCACGGGCGGTCTGGGAGCTTTGGGTTTGGAGGTAGCTGCCTGGATGGTAGCTCGCGGGGCGCGGCGGCTCATACTTTGCGGCCGCCATGGCGCACGCACGCAAGCCGCCACTGCGTTGATCGAGGACTTGCGGGCGAAGGGATCCCGCGTGACAGTCGTGCAGGCCGATATTTCCGATCCTGGATCCGCGGCCGCGCTGTTCGAAACGATCAAGGCGAGCTGTCCAAGTTTGCGCGGCATCATTCACGCCGCGGGTCTGTTGGACGACGGCGTGCTTCGTCTTCAATCGTGGGATCGCTTCGATCGGGTGCTGGCGCCCAAGGTTGCCGGCGCCTGGAACTTGCACTGCCTGACTTCGGAGACGGAGCTCGATTTCTTCGTTTGCTTTTCCTCCGCAGCTTCACTTTGGGGTGCCGCCGGGCAGGCTAACTACGCAGCCGCCAACGCCTTTCTGGATGCGCTGGCGCACGCTCGGCGCGGATGCGGGCGGCCGGCTGTGAGCATCAACTGGGGCCCGTGGGACGGTCTCGGCATGGCTGCGGCAGGCGAAGACCGAAATGACAATCGGAAGCAAGCGCTGGGCGTACTCGGCCTCTCGCCCGCCGAGGGGATCAAGGCGCTTGGTGCGTTGCTGACCTCGGATCGGCCTCAGGTCGGCGTGGTTCGCATGCGGTGGCAACGATTATTCGCAGCTCTGGCAGAAGCTGAAGTGCCGTCGTTGTTCTCCGAATTGCAGGGGGCACTGGACGCAACGCGACCGCTGCCGACGTCATCGGCGGGCAAGCTCCGGGCGGAACTGGAAAAGCTCAATCCGCGCAAGGCCCGACGGCGTCTCTTCGAGGCAACGCAACAGGAGGTGGCCAGCGTGCTGGGCTTCTCGGATCCGCACCGGTTAGCACCCAGGGCCAAGCTGTTTGAGCTTGGCCTGGACTCCTTGATGGCGGTGTCACTCCGAAACCGCTTCCAACAACTGCTGGCGACCTCCCTGCCCCCGACCCTGGTCTTCGATTATCCGTCGATCGATCGCCTCGTCGAATCGCTGTACACAAGCGTCATTGCAGGCCAGGAACAAAAAAACGCGGACGCGATCGGTGCGAATGAATCCTCGCCGACAGCGAGCGCAGCCGAGTTGTCTGCACTGTCCGAGCGGGAAATGGAAGCCTTGTTGCTGGAGAAGATCATGGCGGTGGACGCCAAGCTAAGAAAGCAATGAAAGAGTCGGAAGCAAAACTATCGCCACTGATGCAGGCCTATCTCCTCATCGAGGAGCTGGAGGCCCGGCTCCACCTTGCGCAACAGCAACGTCGCGAGCCGATCGCCTTGATCGGTATGGGCTGTCGCATGCCCGGAGGGGCGAACTCCCCCGAGCAATTCTGGCAACTGCTACGGGACAGCGTAGACGCGATCCGCCCGATTCCCCAGATGCGGTGGGACGTCGCCGGCAATTACGACGCGGACCCCGAAGTCTCAGGCAAGAGTTACGTGCGCGCAGGCGGCTTTCTCGATCAGGTGGATACGTTCGATGCTGATTTCTTTGGCATCTCGCCACGCGAAGCTGTCAGTCTCGATCCGCAGCAGCGTCTGCTCTTGGAGGTGGCCTGGGAGGCCCTGGAACACGCCGGGATCGCCCCCGGCTCTCTGATGGGCAGCCGCACGGGCGTGTACGTGGGAGTCATGACCAACGATTACGAGCGGCTGCAAGTCGGCGCCGAGTGCCCACCCGACCTTGAGATATACCAGGGTACGGGCACCGGCAACAGTTTCCCCGCCGGGCGGCTGTCCTATGCGCTCGGCTTACAAGGTCCATCGATGGTGGTGGCCACCGCCTGCTCTTCCTCGCTGGTCACGACCCACCTCGCCTGCCAGGCGCTGCGTGCAGGCGAATGCGACCTGGCGTTTTCCGCCGGCGTGAATCTGATGCTGGCACCGGACGTGAATATTGTGCTGTCGCGCATGCGGGCCGTTGCGGCGGACGGGCGCTGCAAAACCTTTGATGCGTCCGCCGATGGTTACGGGCGCGGCGAAGGATGCGGCCTGGTTGTGCTCAAGCGTCTGTCCGACGCACTGGCGAATGGCGATCAGGTGTTGGCGGTGATTCGCGGTTCCGCAATCAATCACGACGGCCCTAGTGGCGGACTCACCGTCCCCAGCGGTCCAGCACAGAAGCGCCTGCTGCAACAGGCTTTCGCCGACGCCGGTGTCCGTCCTGCCGACATCGACTACATCGAGGCGCACGGCACGGGCACGTCCTTGGGTGACCCGATTGAGATTCGCGCGATCGAAGAGCTCCTGGCGTCAGACCCGGACCGGCGCCCCAAGGTGCGGGTCGCATCGCTGAAGACCAATATCGGACATCTGGAAGCCGCGGCGGGCGTCGCGGGTTTGATGAAGGTCGCCCTCGCACTGCAGCATCGCCAAATCCCGCCACATCTTCACGTGAAGAAACTGAATCCTCACATCAAACTCGAGCGGTTGGAAATCCCTTTGGCGCTGGCGTCCTGGAATAAGGAGACGAGGCCGAGGTTAGCAGGCGTCAGTTCGTTCGGCATCAGCGGAGTGAATGCACACGTTGTGGTCGAGGAAGCCCCCGAGGTGCAGCGCAAAATTACTCGGCCGCTTGAAGCGCACCTCGAGGAATCACCTCAACTCCTGGTACTTTCCGCAAAAACGAAACCGGCGCTGGCACAGTTGGCGGATCGATACGCTCGTCACCTCGCGGCACATCCAGAATACCGACCCGAAGACATTTGTGCCTCGGCCGCCGTCGGGCGCAGCCACTTCAATTGTCGGCTGAAGGCTTGCTCGAATTCACGCGCCGGATTGGAGTCGCAACTGCGCACCTGGATCGCGGGAGAACCGATCGATGGAGTACGGGAAGCGCTCGTGAGGGAAACCAAAACGGTTGCAATCCCGTTCGTGTTTTCCACGTCGCGCACATCTGGCGGGCGCCTGGCCGAGTTGCTGTATGACTCGTTTGCGCCTTTTCGCGAAGCCCTCGATCGCTGTCAGGCAGCCGCCCGCACCCTCTGGGGCGCATCGTGGCGCGTAGTCCCTGCAACGGATGCCCTGCTCTCGCCGGCCGCAGAGTTGTCAATTCGGTACGCCCTGGCGATGTTGTGGCGCGCGTGGGGAATTGAGCCCGCATCGCTTCTGGCAGGCCGCGGCGATGAGCTGGCAGCGGCATGCGCCGCCGATGTTATGCACCCTCATGATGCGTTGCGGCTGATCGATGTGCGGGAATCCGACCCGGCGTCCCTGGAAGGCGCGGTGCGTGCGGTTCACTTGTCAGATCCCCAATATGCGTTGCGAGCGCTATCGAGTGGTGAAGATTTGAGCGAATTGTTCCTCCAGCCGGAGTACTGGATAAGGAGTCTGAAGCACCACGAGCAGGGCGCCGATCCGCCGGCGTTTAGCCTGAGTGATGGTGAAACGCGCATCGACATCCCTCCCGCCGGCGATGGACAGGACGGTTGGCGCCAGATGTTAGACGCCTTGAGCGCATGTTACCTACAGGGCGCATCGGTCAACTGGGAAGCCGTTTTCCCACGGGGCTCGTACTTGCAGGTGCCCCTGCCGACGTATGCTTTCCAGCGAAGTCGCTATTGGATCGACGGCCTGACAAGAGCCAGCGCGGCCGGTGCGCCGCGAACGACCGGGGCCGGCCATCCGTTGCTGGGAGCCAGGTTGGATTTGGCACTACCGAATACGACCTGCTTCGAATCTCGTGTGACTGCGGACAGTCCGGCATTTCTGCGTGCTCACCGGGTTTTCCAGACCGTCGTGTTTCCCGCTGCCGGTTACGTGGAGATGGCGCTGGCGGCGGGTGGCGAGCTATGGAAGACCGGCGCCGTCGAGTGGCGGGACGTCGTCTTTGAGCGGGCCTTGCTGCTCAGCAAGGTAGAGAAGCGGGTCGTACAGACAATCGTCGAGACACAAGGTTCTGACGAAGCAGTCCTGCGGGTGTCCAGTCGTAACGCCGACATGCAGCAGTCAATTTGGACGTCCCATGTTTGCGGCAGGCTGTGCCGATTTGAGCGTGCGGCGGAAATGCCAGCGGCAGACCTCGTGGGACTGCGCTCGCGCATTACGGAGCCCCTCTCAATCGACGAGTTTTACCAGCACTTTGGCGATCGTGGAATTGTTTACGGCAACGCCTTTCGGGCAGTCGAGTGTTTGTGGCGAAACGGCGATGAAGCTCTTGGGCGATTTCGCCTGCTAGACGCATTTTCACCTGACAACAGCTCTTATCATGTGCATCCGATTCTGCTGGACGCCTGTCTGCAATTGGGCAGCGCCGTAATGCCCGATGACCAGGCCGGGGAACCCTTCCTCCCGGTGGGAATTGAAAGGGTTCGCATCGATCATCGCCTGCAGACGAGGGGCTGGGGTCACGTCAAGCTGCGCGCCGATTCCGGTGACAAGATGGGGAAATTGGCGCGAGCCGATATCACTTTGTTGGACGACGAGGGGCAGATCGGTGTGCAGATTGACGGTCTCACGGCCAGGCGAGTCCGCCGTGAAGATCTTCTGAGTGTGGCCGAGAAGTGGGACGAGTGGCTCTACCGGGTCGCATGGCGGCAGCAGGTACGGTGCGGGCCGTTGCCGACTCCGGCTTTCCTTACGCGGCCCGAAGTCCTCGCCAACAGCTTGGCGAGCGTGATACCGCAACTGAGCCAGCAACGGGAGCTGGCCGCCTATGAGTCGGCGCTGGCCGGCTTCGAAACGCTTAGCCTTCAATTCTTGATTGCCGCCTGGCGGGCAATGGGATGGCAAGCCGCGCCCGGCGAGCGACGAACTGCCGCTCAGGTGTGCGAGCAACTGGGGATCGTACCGGCCTATCAACGTTGGACAATCCGCTGGCTGAGCGTCTTGGAAGAGCAGGGATTCCTCCGCCGGGTCGGGGACGGGTGGGAAGTGCTACGCGTCGTGCAAGCTGCCGAGCCACGCCACACTCTCCAGCACCTGACCGCTGAATTTCCTTCGGCCAAGGCCGAGCTGCGTCTGCTCGAACGTTGCGGCTCCCACCTGGGCGAGGTCCTGCGGGGGACGTACGACCCGCTGCCCTTGTTGATTCCCGACGACGGCGATGCCGAAAACATCTACAGCAGCACACCCAGTGCGCAAGTCATGAACGGTATCGTCCAGCAAGTTGTCTCCGTGGCCTTGCGGAATTGCCCACAGGGCCGACGAATTCGCCTGCTGGAAATCGGCGCCGGCACCGGGGGTACAACATCGGGTCTGCTGCCCCTGCTACCCGAAAACGAGACGGAATTCGTGTTTACGGACATTTCCGCGTCCTTCACCAGGCGGGCTCGACAGGTGCTGGGCGACCCGGGTTTCGTTCGCTTCGCGGTTCTGGATATCGAGCGCGATCCCGAAGGGCAGGGCTTCGTACGTGGGGCGTACGACGTCGTGATCGCTGCCAACGTCTTACACTCGACCAGGGACTTGCGACAATCGCTTCACCATGCCAAACAATTGCTGGCGCCCCATGGCCTGCTCGTGCTGTTGGAAGTGACGGCCCCGCAGCTTCGTCTGGACCTCACTTTCGGTCTGACCGATGGCTGGTGGCGCTTCGCGGACGGGGCGTTGCGTTCGTCTTATCCCTTGTTGTCCCGGGACCGTTGGCAAGATCTGCTCCAGGACGTGGGTTTTGAGGATGTCGTCGCCCTCTCACCTGAGCGGCGGCGTGCCGACGTCTTTTGCGAACATGTGTTCGTGGCTCAGATGCCCGGGACTGTCAGTGCATCCGAGCCGCCAGCGCGGCTCGCCGGCCGCTGGCTGGTGTGCGAAGACAACGACGGAGTGGGTCAACAACTCGCCGCTCAACTCGAAGCCGTCGGGATGCAGGTTACTCGAGCCCGCGCCGCGGTCCCTGAAACCGACGACGGTGCGGATCGTTGCAACATTGATTTGTCCCGGCCATCTGCATTCGAGCGCCTCTTCGACGAATCATACGCTGGTCCGCTCCGAGGAATTGTGCATCTGTGGAGCTTGCAGGCCTCACTGCCCGGCGACGACGAAATGGGGAACCTGGAGGGATGTCGCAGCGCGCTCTACTTGCTGCAAGCCCTTTTGAGGCGAAATCTCGATCCGCCACCTCGCCTGTACTTGGTCACGCGCGGCGCGCAGGCGATTGAGGGGCAGGCGAGTGCCAGCGGACTGGCACAGTCGCCGCTGTGGGGGATGAGTCGCTCACTGGCATGGGAACATCCGGAGTTGCGGGCGGTCCAGATCGATCTGGACCCGGCCGGGCGCGACAGCTCCGCCTTGCAACTGTTCGCGGAAATTTGCTCGGAAAACTCCGAAGATCAAGTGGCATTTCGCGACGGCGTCCGCTATGTGGCCCGCCTGGCTCATGCGGACCGCGGCCCGGTGCGAGCGACCGAAGCGGCTGCGCGTTTCCGGCGGGACGGCACGTACTTGATCACCGGAGGACTGGGCGGTCTCGGATTGATCGTCGCCCGCTGGATGGCGGAGCAGGGCGCAGGAAATCTAATTTTGCTGTCACGGCGGGCCGTGACCGCGGAGGCGGAACAATCGCTCGGGGTGTTACGCAGGATCGGGGCGGAAGTCGTCGTGGCCCGGGCCGACGTTTCGCAGCGGGAGGAGATAGCGCGAGTCTTGCACACCGAGGGCAAAGGGCTGCCGCCGCTGCGGGGTGTGATTCACGCGGCGGGCGTGCTCGATGATGGAACTTTGGAACAACTGACCTGGGACCAGTTCCTCCACGTGATGGCCCCGAAAGTAGCAGGCGCCTATAACCTGCACGAGGCCACGCGGGCTTGTCCGTTGGACTTCTTCATCCTGTTTTCGTCTGCCGCCGCCCAGTTGGGCTCTCCCGGGCAGTCCAATCATGCCGCGGCCAACGCCTACCTTGATTTCTTGGCCCATTGGCGCCGGAGTCAGGGTCTGCCGGCCTCCAGCATCAATTGGGGGGCTTGGTCCGAGGTCGGTGCGGCCGCGGCCCGCGGGGCCGAACAGCGCATGCGCGCCAAAGGAATCGGAATGATCGCGCCACAGGAAGGCTTGGCGGTGCTGGAACGATTGATGGCGGAGTTGCCCGTCCAAATTATCGTCGATCCGATCGATTGGCCGGTCTTTTCAGCGCAGGCAGGCTGGTCGCCTTTGCTGACGGAGTTTGTACAGCGGTACCGACGATCGGGCGCGGAAATTCGCGGGGGCTTCCGCGAACGGTTGGCAGCCGCGCCATGGGTCGAGCGTCGGCCGATGCTGGAGGATTTCGTGCGCACACACGTCGCCCTGGTACTGGGGCGCCCGGACGATGCGGCCATCGAGGTGGAGCAGAGCTTTTTCGAGATGGGAATGGATTCGCTGACGTCGGTCGAGCTGCGCAACAGTCTGCAGCAAGGCCTGGCTGCAGGTTTGCCTTCGACGCTTACGTTCAAGTATCCGAGCTTGAAGTCGCTGGTCAGCTTTTTGGCCGCCGATGTGTTGTTACTGGACGAATCCACCGGCGCCGCCGCTCACGCGCCGCGCGAAAACGCGGTTTCCGACCTGGCAGGTCTCGACGACCAGCAAATGGACGCGCTGAAAGCCGAACAAGTGGCAAAGTTAAAGCTCCTGTTGCAGAAAATACAACCATGAGTCGACCCGTTGACACAACCCGTCGATCCGCTTCCACGCAGGAGGAGTTGCTGGTCCTATCGCAGGCCGTGTCAAGGTTGGAGGCGGTCGAAAGGGCCAGGCGTGAACCGATCGCCGTGATCGGAATCGGCTGCCGTTTTCCAGGAGGCGTGGACACGCCAGAGGCGTTTTGGAAAATGTTGCGTGAGGGCGTGGACGCCGTGCGCGAAGTACCTGCCGAGAGGTGGGACATCGAAGCGTATTACGATGCGGAACCGGGCCGGCCCGGCAAGATGTACACGCGGCACGGGGCGTTCCTGGATTCCGTGGACCAATTCGATGCTGAATTCTTTGGGATCGCCCCGCGCGAAGCGATCTTGATGGATCCTCAGCAGCGACTGCTGCTGGAGGTGACCTGGGAAGCGCTCGAGCGGGCCGGCCACTCGCCGGCGGACCTGCGAGGCAGCCGCACTGGCGTGTACGTGGGTGTGATGGGACAGGACTACGCTCAATTGGCGATCCGTCCCGAACTGATCGACGTGCACACCGGCACCGGCAACGCCCTGAGTGTGATCGCCGGCCGATTGTCTTATGACCTCGGACTGCAGGGGCCAGCCATCACGGTCGATACCGCCTGCTCTTCTTCGTTGGTGACGATTCATCTGGCCTGTCAGAGCCTGAGGGCGCAGGAATCCGAGATGGCCATTGTCGGCGGGGTGAACCTGATCCTTTCACCGATCCCGTCGCTGATCGAGTGCGCCGCGCACATGCTCTCGCCCGACGGCCGCTGCCGAGCGTTTGATGCGGCCGCAAACGGATTCGTCCGTGGCGAGGGATGCGGTGTCGTGGTGCTGAAACGCCTCTCGGATGCCCAGGCCGACGGTGATTCGATCCTGGCCCTGGTGCGGGGTTCTGCGATCAACCATGATGGGCGCAGCGGTGGCCTCTCCGTACCCAATGAACTGGCACAGGAATCTTTGATCCGCCAGGCCTTGGCGCAAGCGGACGTCCAGCCGAGCCGCATTCAATACGTCGAGGCGCACGGTACGGGCACGTCGCTGGGCGATCCGATCGAAATGGGTGCGTTGGCCTCGGTGGTCCTCGCCAACAATTCCCGGACACAGCCGTTGCTCGTTGGTTCCGTCAAAACCAATATTGGCCATCTGGAGGGCGCCGCTGGGATCGCGGGGCTGATCAAGACCGTTCTTGCCCTGCGGCATGGCGAAATTCCTCCTAACCTTCACTTCCGCGAACCCAATCCGCATATCCCTTGGGACAGCCTGCCAGTGAGGGTCCCGACCGAGCTAGAAGCCTGGCCCGCTACTGACGCGTCGCGATTGGCCGGCGTGAGTTCATTTGGGATTAGCGGCACCAATGCACATGTCATCCTGGAAGAATGCTCCAAGCAGCATACGTGTAAAGCGACGCCCCCCCCGCGCTGGAACTTCCTTACTGTCTCCGCACGTACACCGCAGTCATTGAACCACGCTGCCCGGAGACTGGGCGAACACCTCGTGGCCTATCCGGACCTTCCGC
>Ga0116216_10002846_pt1 | contig 11396 bp, 10 predicted proteins | sample Sb_taG_11_FD_89696 | JGI IMG/M metagenome (GOLD analysis project Ga0116216, IMG submission 89696) | Peat soil microbial communities from Weissenstadt, Germany - Sb_50d_3_AS metaG | ecosystem: Environmental > Terrestrial > Soil > Wetlands > Peat | place: Germany: Weissenstadt | collected 2010-09-21
GGCTGCCAAGCCCTTCTTCATGAGATTCTTCACCGGGCTTATCAGGCCACGGGCGACGGTCCTGGGGAATGAGTTTGCCGGAGTGGTCGAGGCGGTCGGCAGCGGCGTCACGTCTTTCGAGGTCGGCGACAAGGTGTTCGGATACAACGAGGGCCCGTTCGGTGCTCATGCCGAGTACCTGTCGGTTCCCGAGGACGGTTCGCTCGCGATGATGCCGGCGAACGTGACCTACCAGGAGGCCGCTGCCAGTACCGAGGGTTCGCACTATGCCCTCGCGCATATCAGGGCGGCGAAGATCCGCAGCGGGCAGGACGTCCTGGTCTACGGCGCAACCGGTGCTATCGGCTCGGCGGCGGTCCAGCTGCTGAAGAGCCTGGGTGCCACCGTGACCGCGGTCTGCGGCACCGGCCACATGGAGCTGGTCAGGGGCCTGGGCGCCGCCAGGGTCATCGACTACACGGCCGGGGATTTCACCAGGGATGAGCAGAAATATGACGTGGTCCTCGACGCGGTTGGCAAGAGCTCCTTCCGCCAGTGCAAACGGCTTCTGAAACCGGACGGAATCTACATCTCGTCGGAGTTGGGTCCGCTGGCCCAGAATCCGTTCCTGGCGCTCATCGCCCCGCTGCATGGCGGCAAGAAGGTCTTGTTCCCCATTCCGAAGCATGACCAGTTGATGGTGAGGTACGTCAGGGAACTGATCGAGTCCGGACAGTTCAAGCCGGTCATCGACAGGACGTATCGGCTGGACCAGATCGTCGAGGCCTACCGGTACGTCGAGACCGGGCAGAAAACCGGTAATGTCGTCATCAGCCTCGAGCGTCCGCACTAACCGCCGGTCGTCCGGCGGCAGACCTCGACCCGGCTGTCTCCATGACGTTCCGAGCGGGCATGTGCGGTACACCCGGCCACCTGCGGGGAACCGGCCAGGCCCCAGGAGTAAGCCAGCGATCCCTGCCTCTCCGGCTCGCGGGCGCAGAATGCCCAGATCTGGGCGGCCAGCGTCCTGATCGGAATCGGGCCGACGGCTACGCAATTGGGCGGGTATTCGTGCGTCGCCCCAGACGAGACTGATTACGCAGCGTGGCGGGTGGCGTCCTACCTCCGGGATGCCTACCTCCGGGCTGCCGATTCCGTGCTCGGACCGTCGGCGAGGTTGTCATGGTGGGCGGCGCGCCGATCGGCCTGTTCTGTTTGTGTCGCGGATGTGCAATATGGAGGGGACGCCGGGGTCGTGGAGGCGTAGGTAGAAGAGGCCGATCCCGGCCAGGCCGAGCATAAGGCTGGGCGTCTCACCTCCTTTCGTCCCGCATGGCCACGTAGGCCCCGGCCGGGCAAAGCTGTCTATCCCTGTCTCGGCTACCCGCACAGCGAGCTTCTTGCCGTCTTCCCAGCCGGCGCCCAGCACCGACTCGGCGTGCAGCAGGACTTCGGCGTTGCCGCACAGGCCGTGGCAAAGGGAGTAGTTTCCTGAGTCGCTGCCGGCGATGGCTTGGACATGACGGCGGGTCGTCGCGACGGCCACGATTGCCTCGTCACGATGGGAAGGCGCGGCCGTGAGTTCGTAGGCCCGCAGGCGGGAAAGGGCGATCCCGGGTGCCCCGTGGCACCAGGCGGTCGTGAAGGCGGGGAGCACCGCCCGGGTTGCGCTCGGGGCGGCGGTCCGCAGATCGGGCCAGTTGGCTTCCCGGGCGTCGAAGAGGCGCCGCTCGTAGCTGAATGCCTTCTCGGCCGCGTCCCGGAAGGCCTCGTCTTTGGTAGCGTGCGCCAGCTCGCAGAGAGCGTACCCGGCCCCTGACGCTCCGTGGGAGAAGCCGAGAAGGTGACGCGCCCGGGGATTGCCCGGGGATGGCCAGGACCACGATCGGGCCCTCTTGACGGCCAGCCCGATGAGCTCCTCACCGTACCGGCTGGCCCGCTCCAGAAGACCTGGTTCGCCCAGGAGGTCCTGAAGCGCGAGGAGGCCGACGATCGCCCCGGCGCGGCCGCCGATCAGGTCGAACTCGGTTCCTGTTCCCTCCAGGTGCCGGACCATGGCCAGGCCGCGCTCGAGCAGGTCGTCGTCCGCGAGCAGCGACCCAACCCGCTCCGCCGCCAGCGCGATGCCGATCCTGCCGGAGTACAGGCCCAGGTTCAGGGTCGGCGGCAGTTCCGGCTCGCGGGCCAGCGCATGGCGGATCGCGCCCAGTGCCGTGCGCCGGCAGCCGGCCCCGCCGGTCGCGGCAGCGAGCTCGGCCAGGAAAACGGCGATGCCCGCGGTCCCGCCGTAAAGATCGGCGCCGAGCGTGGCATGGGTCAAGACGGGTTCCCCGCCGGGTCCTTCCCCTGCCGATGCCCCTACCCAGTTGCACCGGTCTTCGTGCCAGATCGCCTGCTCGGCGATCCGGACGCCGATCAGCTGCGCGGTTTCCAGCCAGGGCGCCGTCATGGCGGCGGGAAATGGTAGTCATCGACCGAGCCGGCGTTCAGGAACGGGGTGTGCAGGCTGAGCCCTTCTTCGGCAAAGCAGGCCGCCAGCACCTCCATGCAATCCTGGATGGCCTTGGTCTTCTGCTCGCAGGCACGGATGATCGCCTCGGCCAGCAGCCCGCAACGGTGCGTGCCGAAGCTGTCGGCCGACCCGGCTGGTTCCTCGGCCAGCGCCAGGCCGGGAGCGAGCCGCTTGGTGAACACCGGCGTGGCCGGTTTGATGTCGGCCGCGAGCTCGGCGTAGATGCCGTGGACCGCTTGAGCTACCCGAAGATAGTCGTGTCTTTCCACGTAGAGCACCCCGGCATCACAGCGGGTGAAGCCGTCCGGGTCGCTGATCACCTTAAGCCGGAACGGGACCTGTTCCCGGTTCAGGACGCGGGTGGCGGCACCCACCAGGCGGGGCGCGCCGCTGCTGCGAAGGTTCCAGTAGAAACGCACGATCGGCATGGCCGGGTCCAGCGTGAGCCCCTCGTTGCCCAGGGCCATGTAAAAGCCCGGGGACATCTTGAGGAATTCCTTCGGGAACCGGACGTGGCGCTGGTCGCCAGGTTCGAGCCGCTCGTGCGGGGCTGCGTAGGTGTCCTCCGGCCGGATCCGCACGTGCAGGCCGTCCCGCTCGACGGCCAGCTCGCCGTCGTGCACGGCGCGCACCGTCCATCCCGGTTCCCGGCATCCGCCGCCGGCGTTGGCGGCCCTCAGGGACAGCACGAACGGCGTGAGCCCCGGCGGGCTCCGCCGGGGGCTCAGGTCCTCGGGCGGCACTGGCTGGCCCGTGCAGTAGAAGTCGCGGTAGAGCCGGTCCCGGAGCTGGTGCCGCAGATAGTCCCGGCAGGTCGCCGGGCTCATCACGCGGCGGATCTTTGGCGGCAGGGTGCCGGTTCTCGTGCCGAACCAGGTAAACGTGGTCGGTGAGTCCACGGTGACGGCCCGCAGTGCCCCCTCCAGCAGGCCCGGCGAGGCGGTCCCCGTCACGGTTGCCCTCCTGGAAGGCCGAGCAGGTGAACGGCGGCCTCGCGGGGGCGTTCGAAGATGTTGACGGCGAGCTGGAGGTGCAGGATGAGGTTGCTGTCAAGGCGGGCCGACATCTGCGCGCCCTCGAACGCGGTGGCGATCAGGCGGGCCGCCGCGAACGACACGGCCCGCCGGAGCCGTTCGCCCGATTCTGGCTCCGCAAGGCCAGCCCGCCGCCGGTACCCCCGCCAGCAGGCGGCCAGCGCCGGATGCATCCGCTGCAGGGGAGAGCGGGCCAGTTCGGGAAAGCGCTCGGGCAGGTCCCGGCCCGTGACCGGGATAGAAAACAGCCAGAAGCTGAGGTAGTCGCCCAGGACCGTGCCGATATCCCAGCAGGGGTCGCCGCGGCACGCCGCTTCCCAGTCGATCACCTTCAGCGCCGGCCTGGACGACCCGGCCGCGGGACACGCCAGGAGATTGTCCCATCTGAGGTCTTGGTGAGTGAGCGCGGTCGGGTGCCAGGCCTGGCGGAGCTCGTCGAGGCGCCGGCCGAGCGAGGGGACCGACTGCACCGTCTTGACCAGTTCCAGGCTCGCCGCGCTGGCCTCGCGGAAAAAGCTCAGGTCGGGACGGTGGATCGACAGGACCCACGGGGGCCGTCCGGAAAACATGGCGTCGGCTTCCGGGAGCACCTCGCCCTGCAGCCTGCCCAGGGCGTCACCGACCGCGCTCGCCAGCGTGGTCGAGAACCGACGGCGGCGCCGGTGGTAGGTGCCGAGATCCTCAGCCCCGCGGACCAGCTCCAGGATGAGCACGCACTCGCCGGCGTCATAGCCGTGGAACCGCGGCAGGTACGCCTCCATGGCCCCCCCGGCCACCGACAGCCTCTCGTAGACCGCTGCCTCGTGCGCGACCGTCGCCGCCCCTTCCGGGCCGAAACCCTGCTTCAGCAGATACGACGGCGCATCACCGGCGTCCACCGCGAAATTGCAGTTCCTCCTGGAGACCTCACGTACGACGATGTCGCCATCCACCACCGAACAGGCGTCTACCAGGCCCCGGCCAAGCAGGTAAGACACGGCCTCGCTCTGGTCCAGCACGGCACTGTCAGCCCCTCATTACCGCGTTCGCCACGCTAACAACTTTCAGTCATAACGCTGATGTGGCAACGGAAAATGCTATGTGGGGCACTGGGCGTCGAGGGTTTGGTTGGGGCACCTGGCCCAGGTCCGGCAAACCCACCAAACTGTCGGATCAGGGCCGACGCCCGGGATAACGAAACCGGCAAGCTCCCCGGATAGCCGGGACTGGATGGCTGCTCGAAGGCCGCCCGCCGTGATCGCGCCGGAGAGGAATTCGGCCTGTATCTGCGTCGCCGCCATGCGCACACGGTCCAGCCTCAAGGTCCCGGGAACCCACACCGCGGTTCCCCCGCCGTCCGGGAGTTCCCGGGCGTAGAGAATCTCAGCCTCGGGGATCTCCACGTACTCGGTCAGCTCAGCGTCCAGGTAGAGCCGCCAGCTGCCCTCTTTGAGGCTCTTTCCGACGAATCCCCTCAGGACCGCCGCGTTCACCGGGAGCTTTCCCGGGTCGGGCAGCAGAGCCGCGACGAGCGGGTCCTCCTTGATGTCGCGCTCCCAGCGCCCCGCGTTCTCCTTAGCCATTCCGCCTCCCCATGACCGGATCTAGCCTTTGCGCGCCAGCCGCCCTCCTCGAACCACGTCCAAGCCAAGCCGGCTAGCATTTTCAGGGCAATTGAGGCAAACCATATGAAGCAAACCGGCGGACGTCAAGCCCTCGCGCGGCAATTTTAAATTAATATCTGTTTTACCGGTTGTCTCCTTGCTCCCGGCTGGTTGGCAGGGACGTCACCGGATGGCCTGGAAGATTCCGGCACTCATGCTGGATCCTGTATCCAACGGACCCATGTATGCTTGAAATTGCAAGCGAATTTCGGAAGCGTTCAAGAAGCCAGGATGCCAGCAGACCTGCGCTGGCTCGGATCCGAAGCAACTGCCGTCACCGCTAAAAGCGGTTCCTGACCAGCGGATATGCGTGGATGATCTTATTAACGCCCGGCAGCGGGTCTATTTGCCAGGATCAGCAGGTCGACTACTACGTATACAGCACAAAAGATCTTTGCTGACCATGGCACGAGGGCCCGGCCGGACGTTAGACCGGAGCGACCGCGAAATCACGGTCGTAAGAATAAGGTACCGCTGATGCGAGAGCAGCGAAAGTCGTGCTGAGCGGCTGGCAGAGCGTACGTGGGACGAAGCGATTGATGGTGACGTTGACCGCAGCGCGCTAGGTGCCGCCAACGTGTACTCAAGGGCCTGATCAATGAACTTGACAGGGTGAGACCCGCACCGACACTAGAGCCCAGCCCAGGTGGCGCGGGTAGATCAATTTCCGGCGTTCCGCCCGGGCGGATCTGGCTTGGCAGCGCCTCGTTGTAAGCGAGTACGATCCGCCGTTGACTTGCAGGCGCTGGTCGCGCTGCCCTGCCGAAACTATATGCCGCTCGAACGGGCGAGCGAGCTGATCACGCATCAGCGCAAATTCTTCCACGACATAATAGTCTTTATGTGCGACGTCGGCCATTAGCCGCTGTTAACTCTCGGCGATACAGAACGGCGGATCTCGCACGCTGACCGCAGCTAGCTATCGTAACGCAATGTGATAGCCGCGCCCAATGTGAGCGACCGGATCGCCGACTACGCGCGAGCGTGCGAAATTCGAGAAACCCAGGTACTCCGGTACTCAAGCCGAGCCTCCGGAGGGTGATGTCCTGGCTCAAGCGGAGCCTCGGCCGTCGCCTTCCATCGGATCGCTCCGACGTCCTGCCGCCGACCGAGATGCCGAACGTGCCGCGTCCCAGCTCCATGCCGGATCCTTCCCGCGTCAACTGAGCGTTGCTGGCACCGTTGCCCTCCCTCTGGGATGATCAGCAGGTGAGAGATCGACGGGGAACGTACACGGCCTACAGCGTGGCTTGCGCAATCGTCTGGGCGGTCATCTTGGCGATCCTTGCGGCTGAAGGCAAGAGAGACAAGTTGCGTACCGTCCTGCCTGTGTGCGGTGGCTGGTGGATGGGGTGGACTTCAGCCACGATCGCTCGGTATGTCTACCCGCCACCGAAGTCTCAGCCGCCGTGGGCACGGAATCGTCATGGCTGATCTCCCGCGCGTCTGCCATGAAATACCGGATTTCTAAGGCAGCGGCAGGCGGGCCACGCCTCGGCCTTGGCCTACCTTCTTCTCTGGCAAATGGCGTGAGGTCTCGTGGTAAGAGTTGTACACCGCGCAGCAGAACGACAACTATGAGCGAACTCATTTGCACAGACGGCCGCACTGATAGCGCGCCGAATGGCGGATGTCGCATGGTGGTTACATCCAGGGATCGTAACGGAGTGTTTCGGGCGATGATGAGCGAGCTGTGGATTGTGAGTTGGCGAAGGCTTCCCTTTGGTTCCATCAGCTGAACTTCAGTGCGGCGCTGAGCAAAGGTACGTCGTATACGGCAATTAGGCGTATAGGGCGGTCGGTAGGCAACTTGTTTTCGGTGACGATAAGAGCATTTACTGGGCCCCCATCAGGATTCCCATAGGCCAAGTGATAGATGGCGTCAGCGGCCGTCAGAGTGCGATCCACGAGAAGTGCACAGTCGCTAGGTTCATGGAATTCCATCACTTCACTGATGGCCGCATCCCGATGCTCTCCACCGTCCACGATCTGCTGGGCAAGCCATCGCGCAATAGTGTTGGTCGTCAGAATGCCAACGTACTGGCCGGACTCATATACCGGTAGCTGCGAGAAATCGAATTGGCGCACATATTCAAGCGCCACGCTTACAGATTCACCTGAGTGAACCGAACATACATCCATCTCTGGTAGGAGGGCGATAGCTTCCGGTGGCGCCTTAATCTTGTCGCGTAGCTTGCGGATTTCCTCAACTATCTCAGGAATTGGTTCGGCGATCGGGTATGTCCCGCGGTGACTATTGTGATCGATCGCATTCCGGAGCGCAGCGTAAGTCTGAAGTGAGACCAGATAGGATGATGGGAGGTTGTAAACTTGTACGTATTCGCGCGCTAGGTCCATAAAGCGCCCATTCTGGCGTTTCCCGAGCGCCAGCTTCATACAATTCTCGATCTCGGCGAACATGCCGAGGAACTGATCACCAAGTGCACCCACATGACGAGGTTACGCTCCTGGTCCGGCAGCCGGGTTCGGAGCGGGTACTGATCTGGCAAGCGCGCTGTTACCGAGCTGTGCGGCGGATGCGCCGTAGGCTACGTCAGCTAAGCCGTTCTGAACAGCCAGACCTGGCTGGCCAGCGAGTTGACCGGCACGGACCGTCGGACCGCGCAGATCGATTCCTCTGGGGCGGTATGAGGCCCCCGCCATCCCGGATGACCGGCTCGGGACCGCCCGGCAACCACGCATGCCAGGCGCCCGTATTCGCGACGGCGAAGGCGAAGGGAAGGTGAGCGGTCTGCCGGATCCCAGTCCCCAGGTAAGCCTGCCGTGGACCCAGGCGGGCGCCCGGGTATCGCTCAAGCACCCGTGCCCTTCCGAGACAGTGCCCAGATCGAGACTTCCGAGCGGCTCCGCCAATCGGATCGCACCGGCCCCGGCCGCGTACACGGCGATGATCTCCGTCGCGATCTCGGTGCCGCCGAAGCTCGGCTGGACGCGGCTGAGCCGCGAAAGCTCACGATCGCGGCGAAGAGCAGCGGACTGGTTCTCACGCCAGTCAAGGCAGGCTTCATCTGGTCAGCGTGAGCTGCGGCGTTCGCCCGGTGCGATCTGGGCGGCGATCACGCGCCATGGGATCATCTGGCCGCGTGGCAGTTCCCCGAGCCGGGGCGTGGCCCCGACGACGACGCCGAACCAGCGCCCGCGGATGTCCCAGCCGTCGATGCGGACGTCGACTCCGGTGAGCTCATCGCGGCACAGCTGCCACAGGTCCTCGGGGTGCACGATGCCAGCGACGGCAGCCAGGTGGGGCCGTGCTCCGGCGAGCCGCCGCGCGGCGATCAGGATGTCGGCCGGGGTTAGGACGCTCACCACGACAGCATGGGCATGTGCGGCGCTCGATGACCACCCTCTGCGAGCGCTACACACTCCCTGCGTGGCGGCCCGAGGTTCCCGTTCGACGGCAGATTCAGCGGTGTAAAGCCGTCTTATACGAGCCCCAGCGTGCCGGCATCAGGATTCACAGAACGGGACTACGCTGCACCAGCCTGCACACATTCCGGGCAGCGGCAGTTTTCTACCCAAATTTCTACCCAAAGAGGCAGCCCAGCAGGTTGAGATGTTATACCTCCTGGTCACAGCCGCAAACTGGAGTGGCCGGCCGGAGTCTGTCGCCAGCCTTCCAAGCTGGTCATGCGGGTTCGATTCCCGTCGCCCGCTCTCAACTAGTCTCGTTAGCAAGCCTGTGAGCCGATACAGTGCTGGCGTGCGACCTTCTGACCCGGAATGCCCGCCCGGTGCACCGGATCTCTCGTCCGCGGGTTCACAAGCCAGCGATCACCGTACGCCCTTTTCCATCATTCTGGTGGGGCATCAGATCGCCGACTCGGCGCGCTGGTCCGACGTGTCCATCACTGCCCTGAGCGTGCGCAGATGATCCGGTTCTGCCTGCGCGGCGCACTCCAGCAGAGCACCCGCAGTAGCAGCATCCCGAGAAGATCAGCCGCCCTGGCAAAGCTCGGGCTGACCACCGCGTCAAGATCGCTCTTCCCTGGACATGGCCTGCGCTTCGGCGGAATATGGCAGCTATCAGGATGTGAGGACAGGCACGGTCAGCCCGGTCGAAGTGTCCATGTTCAGGGAGTCCGATCGGGTTTAAAGAGGAGTGCAAATGGAGCCGGTGTCTTTGACGTTGGGGGCAATGGCGGCTGTGTTGGTGGCCAAGGCCGAGGATATGGCTGCCGAACGGGCAGTCCAGGATGTGGCCGGAGCGCTGCGCCGTCTAGCGGGCTGGCTGCGGGACCGGTTCACCGGCGATAAGGATGAGGCAGGGGTAAGGGCGCTTGCTCGCGTCAAAGACGCACCTGACAGCCCGGCGCGGATCCGGGAGTTGGCCCATGTGCTGGATCGGCGGGCGGGAATGGATGTTGAGTTCCGGGTCATGCTGGAGGCACTGGTGGCGGAGGTCCGCTCCGCAGGTGTCAACGTTGGGTCGCTTAATCAGACGGCGCTAGGCTCCCAGAACGTACAGGCAGCGGGTTTGGTCGCCTCCGATATCAGCGTCACATACGGCCAGTCATATCCCTCGCCGGATTGCTAACAGCCGGGTGGGGGGCGGCGGTGTCGACCCATTGGGTGCGAGGCAATCAGAACGTTCAAATTCATGACGTTAGCGATACCTCGATTCGCATTACGTACGAGGCCTATGACGGTCCGAGGCGCGAGGTGCCTTTGGAACCAGCGGTAGTGAGGGTTGGCAAGCGCCTGAATTCTCCAGCGCGGCTGATCCGTGCCCGCTCAGGAGTGGTGCCCTATGTTGCCCGCACTGACCTGCTGGAGGAATTGGAAAACTGGACTGGCGGGGAAGAACCCTTCGCCGGGTGTGTGATTGGCGGTCGCGGCGGTACGGGCAAGACGCGCCTAGGCGTCGAGCTGTGCGTCCGGGCACGGAAGGAAGGCTGGTTGTGCGGTCTGCTGTCCCATCGGGCTGACCAGGCAGCGCTGGAGGCTCTGGCGCAAGCACCAACGCCTCGCCTCGTAGTAATCGACTATGCCGAGTCGCGTACTGAACAGCTGGAGGTGGTACTGCCGGTGCTGGCGGCACAGGCCAGCGCCGAGCATCGCGTCCGGGTGCTACTGCTGGTACGCACTGCTCCGCTTCATAACGGGGATTGGACCGAAGTGCTGCGGCACCGCAGTGACGCGCTCGATGCCGTGCTCGATGACTTCGATGATGCCCGTGTGCTCGATGACGCTCCGCTTAAGCCCGTAGAAAGCCGGACTCTGTTTAGGGCGGCTGCGGGAGCGTTCGCGACTCATGGGAAACCGGCGATCATATCTGCGCCGGAGCCTCCGGCCGTCCTTAACGAGACCGTTTTTACCAACCCGCTGCTCGTGGTAATCGCTGCTTACATGGCTGTATATTCCGACCAGGCTCTACCGATTACGCCAACGGAACTACTCGATGAGCTAATAGCTCACGAGGACCGCTACTGGCAGGCCAGCGCCGACGGGCTTGGTACTGACAAGGCCTTGCGAAAGCGAGTGGTCGCTCTGGCCACCTTGGCGGGCGCGGTCAGCGAGGGCGAAGCGATGGAGCTGTTGCGCCTAATCCCCGACCTGGTTGATGCGAGCGCCGAGCGGCGTGGGCGTTTGGCCCGCTGGACACACAAGTTGTATCCCGGAGCCAGGTGGTGTAACCCTCTTGAGCCTGACCGGGTCGGCGAGCACCTAGTAGCGACCTGCTTCGGCAACGAGCTGAACGTGCTCGCCGGCGTTCTTGAGCGACAAGATCCTCAGGCACTCTTGCATCCTCTCGACCTTTACGCCCGGGCCGCCCCTGATTACCCACAGCTGAGTGCCACCCTACGGTCGGTTCTAACGGACAAGCTCGGGCCATTGTGCACAATGGCGATCGGTCAGGCTTCCACCGAGACGGACCTCGATCGGCTGCTGAGGGATACCACAGTGGCCGCCGCACTGGATCGGGTAGTCAACGTCATCGAGGTCGACCCTGACTCTCTCCCCGATGTGCTAGATCGATTTCCCCCTCAGCCGGACCTAATCCTGGGTTCCCTTGCCCTCACGCTCACCGGCCAATTCGTAGCTCATCTACGCCGCCTGGCCGCTGATCACCCCACCGCGTACGAACCGGGCCTGGCCAGCGCGCTCAACACCTTGTCTAACAGGCAAGCTGAGGCCGGCCGACGAGACGAGGGCCTGGCCGCCATCGAAGAGGCGGTCAAGATGCTGCGCCGCCTGGCCGCTGATCAC
>Ga0116216_10002852_pt1 | contig 11388 bp, 7 predicted proteins | sample Sb_taG_11_FD_89696 | JGI IMG/M metagenome (GOLD analysis project Ga0116216, IMG submission 89696) | Peat soil microbial communities from Weissenstadt, Germany - Sb_50d_3_AS metaG | ecosystem: Environmental > Terrestrial > Soil > Wetlands > Peat | place: Germany: Weissenstadt | collected 2010-09-21
CCAGCCACCGGCGTAATTCCCGTTCCAGTAGCCGTGGGCCCACCCGTTGTGGTAGCCCATGTAGCGGTTGTTCCAGCCCGTGCCCATCCGATTCACGTTTACGTTGTTGATGTTGCCGACTCGATTGACATTGTTGAACGAGTTTCCGCGGTTGAACGAGTTTACGTTATTGACCCGGTTCATGTTGCCGACGTTGTTGAATCGATTGGCGTTGCCAAAGTCGGTCCGCGGCACAGCCGAGATGGTTCGAGGCGCCGAAAAAGAGGGGGTGCGATTGAACGCGGGTGCCGCGTAAGCGCCGTGAAAACCACCGTAGCCACCGTAGCCGCCGTAGCCGCCGCGGAAACCGCCACCGGCGAAACCGCCGCCGTGGAAGCCGCCACCGGCGAAGCCGCCGCCGTGAAAGCCGCCACCACCGAAGCCGCCATGGCCGCCGCCGTGCCAGGCATGTGCGGGGATGGTCAGGTTCACGGTCATGAGTCCGACAAGAATGGTCCGCCGCTGATTTCGCGTCATGAGATCCTCCGCCGCGTGTGATTTATCCCGTTCGCCATCGATTTGTCGGCATTATCTGGGCTGGGGCTGAGGGGGCCTCTTGACCATGACCGTCTCGCCATGATCGGGTATGAGCTGGCCTCCCACAGTTCGCTCGGTCGAGGCCCAGCGGGCCGCGTTTGGGCTGACCTTGGTCAGGACGTTGGTGGCGGTGGCGATGCGCCCGTCGGGCAACGCACCTGTCGATTTGATGATCCACTGATTGCCGTTACGGGTCCAGAGCGCGTCGCCATAGCCCCCCTCGGAATCGAAGACCCACGACTTGATCTGCTTGGTCACCGGGTCCCAGCCGATGCGCTGGGTCACGCTCATCGCGGGTTGGCCCTGAACATGGATCACAAAGTCGCGCAGCAGGAAGTTTTTGTCATCGGACCACCGGCAGGTCACGTGCACGACCGAGTTCGAGTTTTCGTCGAGCCATTCGCCGACCATCCACTCCAGCTCCTTGAGCCGCTCGTGATGCGGAATGCCGTGTGAGTGCTCTTCGCGGACGCTGGAATACAGCCATCGACCCCCCTGTTTTACGAGCAGGACCGTATAGTTGCGCACCGTCGGGGCTTCGGCGCCGGCCGACTTGACGCGTGTCTGGCCTTCTTCCTTGGCGACGTCGGGACCGAGAAAGCGAAACGAAGACCGCGAGATCTCGATTGTGGCTCCTTTCCTCTCGTCAAAGATCGCGGCATACAGGCCCTGGATGGTGGGACGGCCCTGGAGTCGTTCGCCGTATTCGTCGATGATTTCCGCGTCATCGCTGAAGAGGGCCGCCACCGACTTCGCGTCGCCCACGTTGAAGGCGCGCTTGAATGTCTCGGCGACCTCCGCGATGGCTTTCTCATCCGCAGGACGATTGGTCCCGGGGAGACCAGCCGGCGCTCTAGAATCCGTTGGCGCCGTCTGGTGGGGGACCGCGGGGGCGGGTGCCAGGCCCGACTTGGTCTCGGTCTGAGCGCCGGCCGTGGCCATGACACCGAGACTCACCCAGGCGAACATGATGCCAGAAAGCGTGATGGTTCCCTTCGGTCGTTTCATGGTCGCACCTATTGGTGAAGGGGGGTTTGAACAAAGGCTCCCGTGCAATCGTCATGCCGAAGTTTCGAGCTGGCGGAGTTCACGCCTCGTTCCCTCGCCGATAGGATGGAGGTCATGTCCAGAATCTACGACATCAGCCCCTTGATCGCCGAATCGCTCGCGGTCTGGCCAGGAGATACGCCTCCGCGGCGCGAGATCCTCCTGGAGATGGCTCGGGGTGACTCGGTCACCCTTTCGACCCTGCACGCGACCGTCCATCTCGGCGCTCACGCCGACGCTCCCAGCCATTATAGGACGTTTGCCCCCAGCATCGACGCACGACCGCTGGAATTCTATTTAGGTCCCTGCCAGGTCATTCCCGTGACGGTGCCGCCGGGGTCATTGATTCGACCCACCGACGTGCCCGGACCGATCCTGGCCGAACGTGTGCTGCTGGCAACCGGCTCCTTCCCCGACCCGAACCGGTTCAACCACGACTTCGCGGCCCTCGATCCTGGACTGGTCGAATACCTGCACGCGCGCGGAGTGCGGTTGATCGGCGTCGACACACCGAGCGTAGACCCCTTCGAGTCCAGGGAACTTCCCGCTCACCAGGCTTTTTTCCAGCACGACCTGGCAATCCTGGAGGGACTCGTCCTGCGCGGCGTACCGGCGGGACTCTACGAGCTGATCGCCCTGCCACTGCGACTCGCCGGCTACGATGCCAGCCCGGTACGAGCCATCTTGAGGAGCTTGCCATGACGAGCGATAGGTTAGAGAGCGATAGGTTAGAGAAGGTCCCCGCGCGTGATCGCGCGGGGGGATCCGCGGGCTCCGGGGCTCTTGAATCCGACCCGCTCCTGACCTACCGCGACCGATTCCCCATCCTGGCCCACACGAACTACCTGATCAGCAACTCGCTCGGTGCCGTGCCCAGGGAGGTGGCGACCAGCCTCGAGAGCTACTACGAAGCCTGGGCAACCCGCGGAGTGCGGGCCTGGGAAGACGGCTGGTGGTCATTGGCGGCCGATCTCGGCGACCTGGTCGCCCCGCTCATCGGCGCGCGATCGGGCGAAGTTGTTTTCCAGCCCAATGTGACCCTGGCGCATGCGGTCGCCTATAGCGCAATCGATTACTGGAGGGAATGGAACAAGATCGTCACCGACCTCATGCACTTTCCGTCGATCCTCTACTTGATCGACCAGCTACAGCGCTTGGGCGCCAAGGTGGCTGCCATTCCCTCGGACGACGGCATCGCCGTCGACACCGATCGCCTGATCGAAGCGATCGACGACCGGACGGCGATTGTGAGCCTTTCTCACGTATTGTTCAAATCCGCCTTCATTCACGACATCGCGACGATCGCCGCCAAGGCTCGGCAAAAGGGCGCGATCACGATCATCGACGGCTATCAGGCAGTCGGAACGATTCCCGTGGATGTTCGCTCTCTGGGTATCGACGTCTACATCGGCGGCTGCTTGAAGTGGCTCTGCGGCGGCCCCGGCGCGGCGTTTGTGTGGGTTAACCCCGAGCTGCGCCGCCGCATGCAACCGAAGATTACCGGCTGGATGGCGCACAAGGAGCCGTTTGCTTTCGCGCCCGAGATCGCGCGCCGCGACGATGCCTGGCGCTTTCTCAACGGCACTCCCAATATCTCTGCGCTCTACGCGGCGCGGCCGGGACTAAAGATCGTGAGCGAGATCGGCATCGACGCGATCCGAGCCAAATCCCTGCGCCAGACTGGGCGTCTTCTCGAGCTCGCCGACCAGGCAGGCTATCGCTGCACGACACCACGCGACCCGTCGCGCCGTGCTGGAACCGTCGCGATCGATGTGGCGAACGGCTACGAAATCTCCCAGAGCTTGAAATCTCTCGACATCGTCTGCGACTACCGTCCGGGAGCGGGAATCCGTCTCTCACCACACTTCTACACACGGGACGATGAGCTCGACTCCGCGATCGCGGCCATTGGCGAGGTCCGTTCGACCGGCGCGTGGCGGGCCTTCGCCACCGCGAGGTCGACTGTCACATGAATTCGACTCGCGCGCCCGCTCGAGAGTCTGGTCACCGCGCATTCGACACTACGGCGCAATCCCCAATCGAGGTCCGCTCTCGAACCTGGGAGCACGCTCCCAAGCGCGATCGCCCTGAGCGCGGGTTGATTCTTTGTTGAATCGCCGCGGATGCCCGCGGAGCCCATGGCACTGGTATCGAAGCTGAATGATGAACGGCGGCCGGGAAAGGCACGAGTGCTTTCCGGCCGCTGGCCGCGTGGGGCGACGACCGCGGCTCTCGACCGAGAGGCTAACCAACGAGATTCCGAAATCACTCACCGTTCCGCCGGCGGTATGTCGATCCAGGTCCGCCGGGCGTGTGACTTGAGCACGGCGTCGGCGACAAGCTGCGCGTTCAGTCCATCGTAAAAGCTGGGGACCGCCGGGCGGCCCTCGACGATCGCCGAGACAAACTCCCACATGAGGTCGTAGCGGAAGACGGTGGCGGGAGCACCCGCGGACGGGTCGCGCGGGCTGCCGGCGGGCGTCAAAAACTCGGCCGGCACCGGCACGGGCGCCAGGTCTTGGCCCGTCTTGCCCAAGAGGATCGTGTTGGGCTCGTGCAGACGGTAAACGGCCGAGCCTTCCGAACCGTTGACCTCGGCCCATTCGTGGCCGAAGCCGTCGCGGTGATAACCCTTGGCCAGGGTCGTTCCCTCCCACACGCCGGTCGCGCCGGTGGCGAACTCGCCGATCAGGCACGACCAGTCGTCGACGTCCGAGGGAGGGCACGGCTTGCCGTCGGCCGTCTGGTCGCGGGCCGCGAACCGCGCGACAGCGCCGCAGACCCGCGCGATCGGGCCTAAGAGGTCGATGGCGAAATCGATGCGATGGATTGTCATGTCGAAAAGGTCGCCCGCGCCGGCACGCGACTGATACTGCCGCCAGCCCCAGCTCGTCTCGGGCCAGTCCAGGAAGCGCTGGGACCGGAAATGGCGCGGGCTTCCCAGCGCCCCCGACTTGACCAGGTGGCGAAGGTAGCGCATCGCCGGGGCGAAGCGGTACGTGAAGGCCGTCATGTGCACGACCCTGGCGTCGCGCGCCGCCTGGTACATCTCACGGACCTCGCCGGCGCTTGTGCCCAGCGGCTTTTCGCACATGACGTGCTTGCCGGCTTTGGCCGCGGCCACGGCAATTGGCCGGTGGGTGTCGTTGGGCGTGGCGATCACGACGGCGTCGACCGATTTGGAGGCGCATAGCTCGAACGGATCGGTCGCGGCATCCGCGACGTCCCACTCGGCCCGGCGCTTGTCGAGGACTTCCGCAGCCGTGTCGCAAATCGCGACCAGCTCGGCCCGAGGGTCCAGACGCAAGCCCGGCAGATGATGATAAGCGGTCACCGCGCCGGTGCCGATGAATGCAACTCGCACTTTCCGAACCGTCGACGCACCTGCCATGTTGGCCCTCCTTTCAGGGTCGCCTCATTATGCTCGACTTTACGGGGCATTTGCGAGGTCCGATGCCCGCGAAGAGCACGTCTCCGAGCGCATCCAGATATCCAGTGCAACCCGCTCCTTGGATGATCTCCTGCGGGTCCATCGAGGATGGCTCCGGCCCAGCGCGTCCGGCGAACCCGCAACGGCGACGGCCCGCGGTTCCGAGCGCTTGCGTTGGCGCGCGCGGCCTACTATTCTGCACGGAACGTCGCAAGGGAAGTCACTTCCGCACAATTAAGGAGAGCTAGCGATGGCGAGCGAAAAGCCGATTCGGGTGGCCATCATCGGCCTGGGCTTCGGGGCCGAATTCATCCCGATCTATCAGAAATACCCCGGGGCGGAGATCCATGCCATCTGCCGCCGCGGCAAGGACGGGCTCGACGAGTGCGGTGACCGATACAAGATCAAGGCGCGCTATACGGACTATCGCGAGCTCTTGAAAGACCCGAACGTCGACGCGGTCCATATCAATTCGCCGATTCCCGACCATGCCTGGATGTCGGTCGAGGCCTTGAAGGGAGGTAAGCATGTAGCCTGCACCGTGCCGATGGGGACGTCCGTCGACGAATGCCGCCAGATCGTGCTCGCCCAGCGCGCCAGCGGCAAGATCTACATGATGATGGAGACGGTTGTTTACAGCCGAGAGTACCTGTTCGTCAAGGAGTTGCACGACAAGGGCGAGCTGGGGCGCCTTCAGTTCCTGCGCGGCAGCCACCAGCAAGACATGGACGGTTGGCCCGACTACTGGCCGGGTCTGCCGCCGATGTGGTACGCCACGCACTGCGTCAGCCCCTGCCTGGCGATCCTGGGCAAGCATGCCCAGAGCGTCGTCTGCCATGGCTCGGGCCGGATCCGCGAGCAGCTCATCACGCGGTATCACAGCCCGTTCGCCGTCGAGACGGCCACGTTCGCGATCAACGATTCGGACGTCGCCGCCGAGGTTACCCGTAGCCTCTTCGATGTCGCGCGGCAGTACCGCGAGAGCTTCGACGCCTACGGCAGCAAGAAGTCGTTCGAGTGGCAGCAGGTCGAAAACGAAGACCCGGTCATCCACATCAAGAGCACGCCGGAGCACCCTGTGCCCGAGCCCGAGATCCCTATTCGGGTGAAGGTGCCCGACTACGCCCATCTCCTGCCCGAACCGATTCGCCGCTTCACGCAGCCGTCGGCCATTCAGGACGCCGAGCACCTCTCGTTCCTGCAAGGGGGTGGCCACGGCGGGTCGCATCCTCACCTGGTCCACGCGTTCCTAAGCGCCGTCAAGGGGGAGCGGCCGGCCTTGCCCGACGCCGCGACCTCGGCCAACTGGACCATGGTCGGACTGTGCGCCCATGAATCGGCGATGAAGGGGGGAGAAAGGGTCATCATTCCGACGCTTTGACGGGAATGGTCTGGTCGCTGGCATTCCGCATCAAGAGCGCGCGCACCGTGGCATAGCGCGCATGCTTCCGCAGGGGCGACAGCTCGGGGCTGTCGAAGAGCGCGCGCTCGCGGTGGCCTTTTGCGACGGCTTGACTCAAGAGCTGCACGCCCCGATCGGCACATCGGTCGCGCAGCGACTGCCGCTCTGGGCCCGTCAGTTCCGGCCACCGGCCGAGGTCGAGATCCGTGATGAAAAAGGCGAGATGACGTGCGACATCGAACGAGTCTTCCGCGGTCTCGGGCTCGAGCGCGATGAGTGCCTCACCCACGGCGGTGAGCGAGCGCGGGTCCTTTTGGTTCGCCGGGGTTCGGGCCTTGAGCAACAAGAGTCGGGCCGACACGATCACCGGCTGGGAACGGGCGAAATCAGTGTCAGCGAGCGCCCGAGGAGCCGCCTCGCAAAAGGCGATCTCGGTCGTCAAGGCTCTCGTGTCGGCGTAGGCGTCATGCCTGTCTTCAAGCCGGCCAGCGCGCTTCAGCCGATTCACCTGATCGAGGATCGTGCGAAAGAGCTCGGCCGCCTGCGCGAAATGAGCCTCATGTTCCTCCAACCTCGCCAGGTTGAGTTGCGTATGGAGCTGTTTGGATCGGGATTCGAAATGCTGAGGGTCCGCCTGGACCAATTCCGAGAAGAGCCGCTGGGCCTCTCGGAAGAGCTGTCTTGCTTCCCCTGGCTGGTGCTGGTCTCTTGCGACCCCCGCGAGATCGTCGAGCGCGACGCCCAGGTGCTCTTTGAACGGAGAGTTGCCCGGCTCGTCCGTCAAGATCTGGCGGCCGATGGAGATTGCCCGCAAATAATCTTGCCGTGCCGCGCCATAATCTCTTGAAAATTTCTGGAGATCGCCCAGCTTACGATAGCTAGATGCGAGCAAGTCCTTGGCCTGATTATTTGCCGGCTCGAGAGCGACCCACTGAGCGGCCAGGTCTTGCATCTTGCGGAACCAGGTTTCCGCCGTCTGGTACTCGAGCGCGAAACTGTAGGCCCGCCCTAGTTGGAGGTATGCCTCAATCAAGCCCTGCCGGCCCCCGTCGTGCGCGGGGTTGGCCGACATCGCTTCCGCGATGTCCACGACACGGCGGAACTGATCCTTGGCGTCGTCGTATTGCCGGGACGTGATGCTCAACAACCCGAGCCCCATGTAGGTCTGGTAGAGGTCTTCTGCGACCGCAAGATCGTCGGGCGCTGGGGCGAGGAGGGCTTCGGCGAGATCGCGGGACCGGTCGTAATGTCGGCGTGCGTCGCCGGAACGGCCGATCACGCGAAAGATGTCTCCGAGCTTCTGGTGGGCAACCGCCTGGCTGAGGTCGGGGGTGGATTCCGCGGTGGACCGGGCGATCTCTTCGAGACCGGCGATGGCCGAATTGAGCACGCCTTGACGGATCGAGCGCGTCGCCGGCGTCTGGCCCAGCTTTTCCTGGACGTTGAAAACAAGCTCTTTGAGCGAATTCAAGGCCGCGTTTCGCTGTCGGTCCGCCGCCTTGGCGCTGGCGCCGGCGGCTTGCTCGGCCGCCCGGGCCGCACGCGCGGCCGCGCGGAGCCGGGCGTTGTAGTAGCCGCCGACCACCGCGGATAGCAGCGTCGCGGCCACGACGAAAAATAGGACCCCCGCCGCGCCGGGCCGCCGCCGTGACCATTTCCAGGCTCGCTCCCAGAGCGGCGTCGGCCGGGCCAGGATCGGCTGACGATCGAGAAACCGCCGCAGATCGTCGGCCAGCTCCCACGCCGTGCCATACCGCCGCCGCGGGTCTTTCGCCAGGCACTTGAGGCAGATGGTCTCGAGGTCGCGCGGCGTGTGGCGCTGAATCCGCCCGGGTGCGAGCGGCTCATGACTCGAGACCTGGTCTAAGGTCGACAACGGCGTCGTCCCCTTAAAAGGGGGACGGCCGGTCAGCATTTCATAGAGGATTGCCCCCAGGGCGTAAACGTCGGTCGCGGGCGTGATCTGGCGCGGCATGCCCCGAATCTGTTCGGGCGCCATGTAGCTGGGCGTGCCCAGCAGCTCGCCGATCTGGGTCAGGCCTTGGTCCCGTTCCAACAGCTTGGCCAGGCCGAAGTCGGTGATCTTGGGGATGCCCTCCTCGGTCAAGAGGACGTTGGCGGGCTTCAAGTCGCGGTGGACGATCCCGCGCTGGTGGGCAAAATGAATGGCCCGCGCCAGGGTCTCGATCAGCCCGGCCGAGTGTGGCGGGTCCGGGAGCGAGGCCGAGAGCTTGCGGTCGAGCCCCCCTCCGGCCACGTATTCGAGGACCAGGTAGCCCATTCCCTCGTGCTCACCGACCTCGAAGACCTGGACGATGTTGGGATGTTGAAAACGGGCCGCCGCCTCGGCCTCGGCGTGGAACCGAGCCGCCGCTCCCTGATGCGCGTAGGCATCGGCCCGGATGACCTTGAGGGCCACGACCCTCTTCAAGCCGACTTGCCACGCCTTGTAAACCACCCCCATGCCGCCACGCCCGAGCTCGCCGATAATCTCGTAACCGGGCGCGACTTTTCCCGCGGCGGAGGGCGTCGGTTCCGTGGGCGCGTCAGCGCCCTCCGCCGGCTCGACGATCGTATGCGGCGGCACATCCTGCGAATTCAACACCGAGTGCAGCTCGAGCTGCCTTTCAAACCGACCCGCGAAGCGAGGGAATCGCCAGCGAAACTCATCGAGCGGGGGTGACTCACCCAGTTGCTCGCGGAGCAGATACTCGCCATAGATCAGCTCGAAAGCCGACTCACTCTGGGCTTGCAGGCTCGGGTGCCGAGCCAGGTAAGCCTCGGCGGGCACTCGCTGACCGGCATTCCAGCGCCTGACCTGATCGTCGCAAAGCCGCTCCAGGAGCTCGTTGCCGAAGAGGCCATCCTGTTCAAGAGCCTCGTCGTCCATTCCGCCGGGCCGCCCGACCGTGTCGGCCTGGCATAGGTCCAGGGATGAATCGTGGTCCGCGTGATCTCGAGAGACGGGGCTCTCGCCGACGGTAGGTTCGTTCATGGGTCCGGGGCCGTCACAATCGATCAGGACCGGAGGCTTGCCCGCGCGGTGCGATCTTATTCTGCCGCTTCGCGCCGCATCTGTCTATGATCGGCTGCCAAGGCAAACCGAGTTGCGGCGACGGACCCTCACAAGAGCGGCCAAGTTCAAGTGATGAATCGATTCTTGTGCAGGTCCCCGTGGCTGTTGAAGTCACGCATTGTGACGGCGGCGGCCTGCTGAAACCCCGCGATGCACGGGTAGGCAAGCAGCACGATCAATACCGTCGCATACCCGAGCTTGATCCGGCCTCGATCCCACGTCCGCAGCCATTCTGTCCCTTCGGCAATCAGAAGGAACAAGGCCGGCACCAATTCGAGGATCAACCGACCGTGCAGCGGGTACCGCCCGAGCGCGGAGGCGACCACGGCCAGGGCGATCGGCAAGACCAGGATCGCCCAGGCCGGCCACGAACGGCGCGCCAGCGACGCTCCACCCCCGAGCAAGAGCACGATGGGGAAGATCACGGCGGCGCGCGGCCAGGACGGAGCAAGCAGATTCAAAGGATTGACGAAGGTCTCCAGCAGGATCCCCGCGGTTGCAACCAGGCGGGACAGGCTGATCGGCCAGGGCCAGACGGGCAGGAACGCGAAATGCCAGAAGATATACATCGTGGTATACGGACTGAGGAGTGCTGAGGACGCTCGATACGACAGGTAGAGGCTCGCGAGCCACGCGATCGCGATCAAAACCCAGATCGTCGAATCGCGCCATTGCCCCGCGCGCAGCGAGCCGACGATCAACGTCGCGCCACATCCCCCGACAACAAACGCCGAGGCAAACGAAAACCAAGGGGCGGCGACCGCGGCCAGAGCCAGCACCGCGGCGCGGCGCAGCGAAAGCGACCCGGGCACGCTGTCGATAGCCGCCAGGGTGATCGCCAGGCCGACCGCCAGGTCCATCGAGTACGGCTTCAACTCGCTCGAGTAGTAGATCAGGTCGTCGGAAAGCGCGAACAAGACAAGCGCAATCAGAGCCGGCCGCCGCGGCAAGATCCGGGCCGTCACGCGCCAGAACAGAAATAGGCCGGCGATCGCACAGATCAAGGGAATCAGCCGGGAAGCCAAGGTCGAGGTTCCCATGACCGCCATCAATGCCCGCTGCGCGATCAAGAATCCGATGGGGGCCAGTTGATCGCCCCGTAGCGGCTCGGCAAAATCAAAGGCCCGCTTTCCCGCGAGGTTCCCCCACAACGACCCTTCATCCATCCAGAACGCGCGATTGCTTAGGTAGGTGACGATCCGAAGGAAAACCCCCAGCCCGACTACGACGGGTTCGGGGTGGTCGCGCACAACTCGCCAAAGACGGGCCGCGTCTTCGTCGATCCGCCGCGACAGGATCCGGGAGCCGCTGATCTCAGGCCAACGCATCCTGATCCATCCTGAAACGACGCGGGATAGCGCGCACTCCGCGGAGACCGACGCCCTCACGATGAGCGGCAAGAGCCTTGTCCGGCTCTCGTGACAACGAAACCCGTCGCGGCTCGAACGAATCTCGGGTGGCTCACTTCATGTCGCGCGCCAGGTTGTCGACCAGTCGGATTGCCTTGAACGCCTCCATCGGGTCGCTCTTGGGGCTCATCTCCATGCCGATGGGGTCGCGGTAGCCGATGTCGTGGATCGTCCGGAGCACGAACGGATAGTTGATCTCGCCGGTCGTCGGCTCGTGGCGCCCGGGATGGTCGGCGAGCTGGAAGTAGCCGATCAGGTCGTGGTACTTGCGTATGTTGCCGGTGAGGTTTCCCTCGCTGATCTGCTGGTGGTAGATGTCGAAGAGCATCTTGACGTTGGGCGAACCGACGGCCCTGAGAACCAGGGCGCCGTCCGCCGAGTGCACGATGAGCTGGCGGGGATGATCGACCAGCACATTGAGCGGCTCGAGGATGATCGTGATCCCCTC
>Ga0116216_10002855_pt1 | contig 11383 bp, 11 predicted proteins | sample Sb_taG_11_FD_89696 | JGI IMG/M metagenome (GOLD analysis project Ga0116216, IMG submission 89696) | Peat soil microbial communities from Weissenstadt, Germany - Sb_50d_3_AS metaG | ecosystem: Environmental > Terrestrial > Soil > Wetlands > Peat | place: Germany: Weissenstadt | collected 2010-09-21
CGGCTACGTCGCCGACAGCGACGAGATGGCGCTGCGAGAAGCCGGCGCCGAGATCCTGCGATCCTTGGACAAACTACCGCTGCTGCTCGGACTCGTCTGACCCCGGCAGGTATGGTGCGGCGGGTGCTGGGCGAGTGGACCGATCCTGAGCGTGTCGCCGAGTACCTCTCCCGCGAGATACCGCACCGCGACGTCGCCGAAGAGCTGCTGCTGGAAGCGCTGCCGCGACGAGTCGGGCGGGTGCTCGATCTCGGGACAGGAGATGGGCGGCTGCTCGCGCTGGTGTGCTCCCGTCACACGGGGGCTCAAGCCGTGGGCATCGACTCCTCGCAGCCGATGTTGGCACGCGCGGCCGAGCGCTTCGGGTCCTGCACGACCGTCGAGCTTGTAGTCCACGATCTCAACCAGCCCCTCGCGGTGTCGGTCCCTTTCGATGTGGTGGTCTCGGCGCTACAAGGCAAGGCCGTCGTCCTGAGTGGCCTCGACCGCCAAGATGAGGCCCTGCAAGTACTTACCGAGCTGATCGAGCGCTTCCAAGACGACGAGAATCCGGACATCCAAAATATCGTCGCGGAAGCCCGCGAAGAGATCGTCAACGGTGAACTTATGAGAGGAGCTGGCTGATCGCCGCGGGCAAGTCCGAGGGCGTATCAACGATGACCTCGGCGCCTGCGGTGGTCAGCTCGTGCGTGCTGCCGATGCCCCATGACGTGCCGATCGCGGGGATGTCGCAGGCGTGCGCGCCGATGATGTCGAAGGATCGGTCGCCGACCATCACGCCGCGTGGGGCACCGAGCGCCGATAGGGCAGACCGGATGGTCATCTCCTTGTCCTCTTGATGAGCATTCAGGTCCGGCGCGGCCACATGGTCGAGCTCGTCGCGGAGATCGAGCGCCCTCAGCAACGGCTCTGCAAAAGTCAGCGGCTTGGATGTCGCCACCGCCAGCCGATGATCGTCTGAGAGTGTGGCAAGAGCCTCGGGGATGCCGGCGAATACGGTCGTTTCGCGCAGCGATGCCTCGGCATATCGGGCGCGGTAGCTCGCCAGGCACGCTAGTACGAGCTCGGAGTCCTGTGAGTGCCCCGTCAGTTCGGCGAACGCCAGCGTCAGCGGTGGGCCGATGAATCGCTCGAGCAAATCGAGGGGCTCTTCTGGCAGTCCCTGGGCGTCCAATGCGTGCTTGATGCAGCTCGTGATGGCGGTGCGCGAGTCGACGAGCACGCCATCCAGGTCAAACACGACCGCGGTGTTCTTCAGAGCAGACATGTGAGCACCATCTTCGCTGACTACGCCGATCCGGTGCTCCGTGCCGACGTGCTCTGGAGCGCCGCGCGTTGCTCGTTACCCTTGAACGCGTGCTGCTATCGCAGGTGCAGAAGAACGCGATCTTCCTGACCGTCAAACAGACCGGGTTCGATCCCGTCGAGTTTGAGCTCGGCGTCTTCAACAACGACGAGACGATCCTGATCCATAAGCCGTCCAACTCTGAATTCTCGATTGGTAGCCCCGACGTTCGCGGTGGCGTCATCGTGAAAATGGTGGTCGGAGACGGCCCACGGCTGATGAGCGTGGCCGACGACTGGGGTCCTCTCCTCCGAACCTGGCTAGAACAGCTCAAGGTGGAGCTAGGGGAACCGGATCTGTGGGCGGAAAATGGGAAGCAGCCATTGTCCGAGCTGGTAGAGGGAGAGGACAACACGCCGTTCACCGTTGAACAGCAAGGGCACATCGCCGAGGTGCTCGGTGAGATTAAGCGTCAAGCCGCCGAGACCTATGGTCTGCCCGATGATGAGCTCAAGACCCTCAACATCAAGCTGGACTACCTGATCGAGGCGGCTAAACACACCCATCGCAGAGAGTGGGTGATCTTGGCCATCGCGATCATTAGCGGACCGTTTGTTGATGCCGTCCTTACGCCACAGGTCATCCACAAAGTGTTGGGCGCCATGGCAGCTGGTCTCGGCGTGATGTTCGGGCACCCGCCCATGCTCGGCCAGTAGACCGTCGTATCTGCCGCCTGCGCGAGCGCGCGCAGGGTGGACCCTCTCGGCTGATCTTGATTAGGCTTCGCCGATGGGGATCCTTGAGCCTTTGACGCTGGCCGGTGTTCATGTCCGGCTGGAACCGTTGATGGCTGATCACGTGGACGCGTTGTTGAGCGCGGCGACGGAGAATCGGGAGGCTTTCCGGTTCAGCGGGCCACCTGCAAATCGCGACGGGATGGTCGCGTGGGTCGAGCTTGCTTTGTCCGAACAGACTGCCGGTCGTCAACTGCCGCTGGTGACGCGCTCTCTTGAGCAGGAGCGGATCGTTGGCTCCACTCGTTTTCATGAGCTCGAGCCGTGGGAATGGCCCGACGGAGACGCTCACCAGCGCCAGGGTCGCCCAGATGTGTGTGAGATCGGCTACACCTGGCTTGCCGGCTCCGCGCACCGAACCGGCTGCAACACGGAGGCAAAGCTGCTGATGCTCGCTCACGCGTTCGAGGTGTGGGAAGTGCACCGGGTGGCCTTCCGCACCGACCGCCGCAACGATCGGTCGCGTACGGCGATCGAGCGATTGGGCGCTCAGCTTGAGGGGGTCCGACGTGCGGAGCGACCAGGCTTTGACGGGACAATCCGTGACTCGGCGTTCTATTCGATCATCGCGCCGGAATGGCCGGACGTGAAGGCTAATCTCACCCGGCGACTCAACCCCTAGTCCGGTACAGGACGTGGGGACGCAAGGGATCCGTCTCGTCCAGCTCCGGGTGATCGAAGTCATCAGCTTGGTCGTGGGTCATCCCGATCCGTTCCATGACGGCTCGTGAGCGCACGTTGGTCGCGCTCGTGAACGAAACGATCTCCTCGAGGCTGGCGTCTCGAAACCCAAACGCGATTGATGCCAGAGCGGCCTCGGTCGCGTAGCCCTTACCCCAGGCTGACCGCGCTAGACGCCAGCCAACCTCAACAGCCGGTGTGAAGTGGGCAGTAAACGACGGAACCGCAAGACCAGTGAAGCCCACAAACTCGCCCGTTTCGCGTATCTCCACTGCCCAGAGTCCGTAGCCGCGAGCGGCAAAGCCCGCCTCGATCCTGGCGATCAGCTCATCGCTCTCGGCCCGGGTGAGTCGGTCAGGAAAGTACTCCATCACCATCGGGTCCGCATTCAGTGCCGCGAAAGGCGCGTGGTCGGTCTCACGCCAACGCCGCAACAACAGCCGGGCGGTTCTGAGCTCACTCGGGCTGGACATCGGACAATGTCTACAGCACGCAGAGACACCCTGAGGCCGAGTCTCGATGGCTCCGTTCCGGGCATCCCAAGGCGACCGGGCAGACCGCGGGTTGTCGGCAATGAGGCCGCGGCGCCTGGAGATAGGAACCTGACGGGAGAGGGTGCTGCCGCCATCTCCCGTGGTGGTTCTTTTGAGCGCCGGCCGGGGGGCCACACGGCGCCCACCATCTCATCCTCGAGCGTGGCGGTTCTGTTAGAAACGAGGCATGTCTCGGTGCCAACGCTCGAACGGGATGGGGTTCCACTGGCGGGCTACGAGCTCGCCGGCAGTGGGTCGCCGGTGCTCCTGCTGCACGGTCTCGCGGGATATGCCGGTGAGTGGGCGCAGACCGCGCGGTGGCTCGGCGAGGACCATCGTGTGGTCGCGTTCGACGCGCGCGGGCATGGTCACAGCGAGCGTGTCCCGCTCGACGTCTCACTTGCCGCGCATGTCGCCGATGCGGCCCATGTGATCGAGCGGCTGGAGCTCGGACCGTGCACGGTAATGGGGCAGTCGCTGGGAGGCCTCACCGCACTCCTGCTGGCGGCGGCCCATCCGGAGCTCGTGCGCGCCCTGGTCGTGGCCGAGGCGATGCCCGCTGCGCCAGGCGAGACCGCCATCGCAGAGGTCGAACGCTCGCTCGCGCGCTGGCCGGTCCCGTTCGAAACCCGCGAGGACGCCGTCCGGTTCTTCGGTGGCTCCTCGCTTGATGACACATCGCTCAAGGGCAAATCGCTCGCGGACGAGTCGCTCGTCGACCAGTCACTCGCCGCCGAAACGTGGGCTGGCGGCCTGGAACAGCGCGACGGCGGCTGGTGGCCGAGGTTCGACCTTCCGGTGATGATCCGCACGCTGCGCGACGCCCCGCCCGGAAACTACTGGCAGGAGTGGGAACGCATCCGCTGCCCCACGCTGATCGTGCGCGCAGGGAACGGCACGCTCACCACCTCCGACGCGCAGCGCATGACCGAACGACTCCCCGGCAGCCAGCTCGCCGAGATCGCCGGGGCTGGGCACGACATCCACCTCGACCGGCCCGTCGAGTGGCAGCATACGATCGAAGCGTTTCTCGCCTCGCCCGACTAGAGGCGCCTCCCTCGAGCAGTCACGGGCGCATCGTGGACTACAGGCCGAGCACCCATTCCGCAGATCCGCTACAATCCCACTCAGTAGAACTGGGGAATGCGACTTTCAGGGTCACATTCGGGGGTTACGATCCCGAAGTTCACAAAGTTCGGTGAGGGAGAGAAGGGGGATATCAGGATATGGACGTCGGCCGGCAGCTTTTCCGCTTCTCGATTCCGGGCTCGATTTTCTTGCTTTGGGCTGTCGCCGGGGCGGTGCTGATACGACTTATCACTGGCGCATCGTTCGTGTCAACGACTGCGCCGCTACGCGAGAACGTAGCGGCTCTAACTGCACTCGTCGCGACGATTCCGGTCGGGTTCTTGTTGTACCAAGCTTACTATGTTTTCTATAGGCCACTCGTTCTCAACTGGCCTATGGTCTGGTATGGTCGATGGATCCGCATCGATCGCGCGTCGCAAATACTTTGTCTGTTTCAAGACGATCAGATTCAAGCACTGCGGGATCTCTTTGATGTGCCATTGGACATCACGAAGCCGCACGAACGGGAGGGCTGGCCGTTTCGCTGGCTTCGGTTGTTGAAGTTATCGAGTAATTATTTGGCGCGCCACGAGAGCAAGACGCATGCCCGTAAAACTTACTCTAAGCGCTGGCATGACAACTGGGATGTGCTACGAGCAATTATCGATATCAGTGAGGCCAGTGAAGCCACTCGCGGCATCAAGCGTGAATATACGCATCTGTCAGACATTTACCACGCTCTCGGGGCAACTAGGACCGCCGTATGGGCCGGGTGGTTCACAAGCGTGGGAGTAACGGCGGCGGCTACTGCGCATCTGGGCGAGCCATGGGGTAACTGGGCTATCGGAGTTCTTGCTTTCGCGGTTCCGACGACCGCTATGTTGATAATCCTTCATCAAACGCGAAGGCAAACATGGATCTCTGCGTCTATGTCACTTTACTACCAGCTGCGCTGGGTCTTTGACAATCACCCGGACCTGTTTGAACCTACCTCCAGTGACTCCGAGGCGGATGCGGGCGGCAAGATTAGTCGGCTTCGTAGACGTGTCGGCGAGGCCGTCCTTCCTGAATAGTGTCAAGCAGGCCCCTCGTAATCTTTGTGGTTGTCCGTGGATATGGCGTGGGAATCTGAGTTCACTGAGCGGATGCGCGCCTTTGATGCGGTGCAGCCTCGCGATGGGATGAGCTTGTCGTTGAAGGTGCGTGTCACGTCTGGGTGCTTTCACCGGGAGCATTCGCCTCGAGGCTATGCGCTCATCAACCAGCATCTTGTCTCTGTGCCGCGCGACACATGGCAATTCGAGTTCGTAGAGCATGAGAGCGGGCCGGAGCTTCTTGTGTCATTCGCTCTTGCCACGGCGGGCTTGGGGCTGGCAAAGAGCGTGATTGATCTTGTCGTCGCGATCATTCAGGCGCGTAGTGACGGTGTGAGGGACGGCGACCACCCATCGGATCCGATCGAGCTGCTCGTCCGCCGGATCGATGACGGAGACACGTTTCGCGAGGAGATAGTCCTGCGCATCGACCGCCGCGACGTGGTCGAGCGAGCTGAAATCGAGGCTCTGTTGGAGGCGGCGGTTGCACGTCTCGCCAGCGAGGATTAATGAGCACGTGACCGGACCCCGTTCGTAGGTCTGAACTGAGGGGTCGGGTCAACAGGCCAGCCTGTCAACGAAGGTAGCTTTGTCGGCGCCCACGCTGATCAGTGCAAGCGTATGGCGATCCGCTGTCACGACGTGGCTTGTGAAGCAGTTGGCTCGTGACCGGTCGAGCTGCGAAACTACTCGATATGCGGATCCGTTGGCTAAGGATCGAGAAATTCCGCGGCCTCCGCGAGTTCGAACTTGTGCCCGGTGCCCGGACCATCTTCCTCGGACCGAACAACGCTGGGAAGAGCACCATTCTCGAGGCGCTTGACCTGCTCTTGCACTCCGGCTTGGGACGCCCGCGCCCTAGTCCGAGCGAGATCGACTACTTCGAACGAAATCCTGGTCCAGGGTTCTCGATCGAAGCCGTGATCGGGGCCCTGCCTGGCGAGTTCATCGCAGATGTCCGCGAGTACCTGGAGGGCTGGAAATCGGAGGCCGAGGAACTCGTTCCCGAGCCAGACGGCGACGGGATCGAGTCGGTCATACGCGTTCGGGTCAGGGGAACTGAGGACTTCGATGTTCTCCACGAGTTCGCGAAGGAGGAGGCGGCCGGCACACGCTTCGCGCCCCGGCATCGCTCGGAGATCGGCTGGGTGTTCGACGGACGCACGCGTGACCCGGTTCGGCAGCTGAGCTTCTACCAAGGGGGCCTGCTTGAGCGAGTGTTTGGGGGCGTAGATCTTGACCCGGCCGTCGCCACCCTCAAGCACGCTCTGAGCCAGGGTGCTGCCAGCGTCAACGCCGACGACGCTGTGGCGCGTGTGCTCGCAGAGCTCGCCGACGAGCTTCAGCCGGTGGGTTTGCTCCAGGCCGATGAGCTTCCTCAGTTCGAGGTTGGAGCCGTATCGGCGCGTGAGCTTCTGCAGGCTCTGCGCCTCGCTCTCCCCGGGCCCGACGTGCAGATTCCGGTCTTCCGCCAGGGTCGCGGTGCGCAGCGGCTCTTGCTCGTCGCGATATTGCTTCGGCTTGCGCAGGCAGCCGGCCGGCCGGCCATCGGCGGCTTCGAGGAGCCCGAGGAGGCGCTTGAGCCGCTCCGACAGACCCAGATGGCACGAATGCTTAGCCGGATCGCGGATGATCGCGGGCAGATCTTTGTGGTTACCCATTCGCCGGAGATCGCCCGTGCGTTTTCGATCGAGGACATCGTGCTGCTGCAAGAGCGCGCCGCGGGAGTCGGTGCTCGCGTACTCAAAAAGACGCTCTCGGTCCCAGTGCGTCAGAAGTACGAGCGGTGGTTGGATCGCGCAGTCGTGCGGGCATTGTTCGCACGCGTGCCGCTTCTTGTAGAGGGGCCCGGGGACCGGGCAGTCATCGAGACGTTCTGGCAGACGCTCGCAAAACGCCCCGACGAGCCAGAGGGGGCTGACGAGCAAACGGACGACGCGGAGACGAGTCCCCTCCGCCCGGCGGAGCAACTTGGGGTTGACATCATCAATTGCGAGGGGGCCGGCGAGATGCCGATGATGGCCCGCTTGCTCACAGAGGCTGGTAAGACCGTGGTCGCGTGGGTCGAGCAAGACGTGCCGAGCACGATCGAGGATCTGCGCGGACAAGGCAACTGCGCCGCGCTCGTATTGCACGACGACGCGCCGGGCCGTCAAAACCTCGAGGAGGCGCTAGCACGATCAGCCTCCATGCCAGCGCTGACCAAGGCGCTCGATGCACTCGCCGCGAGTCGCGGCTACTCCTGGGAGAAACAGCGCGATTATCTCGTGAGCACCGCTGAAGGGATCACCCAGGAGCAGCGGGACGCGATGAAGCGAGCCGCGTCCCTCAGTAAGCTGTTCGATGCGCTCGACGACGGCGAGGCGCGCACGCTGATCACGCGGGCTCTTGCGGCGAAAAGCGTGGCGCCGTTCGAGATGAAGGGTGCCCGCCAGGGCCGGATCGTCGCCGAAACCATCGCCGAGCTGGACGGCGTCCCCGAGCCGTTCGCCCGTGCGTTGCACGGACTGGTTGCCTGGATCGAAAAGAGTGGTCCGGTGGGCGAAGAGATTTCGATGGGAACGTGACTGCTCTTCGCGACGACCCAGACCACAACGATGTCTGCCATGCCGCCGATCGGCACATACTCGTTGTGGCGCCACCCGGCACGGGCAAGACCTGTTTGTCTGTGCGGTTGGCGGCAACGATCGCCCAGGATCTCACATCAACTGAGCGCGTGCTGCTCGTGACTTTCTCAAACCAGGCCCGCGTGCAGCTTGAGCGCGAGGCGGCGCGCCAGCTCGACGCTGAGCGTCGCCGTCGCGTCGAGGTCACGAACTATCACGGCTTCTTCTGGCGAGCAGTGTGGGCTAACCGCCGCGCGCTCGGCCTGCCCCTCGAAACGCAGATCCGCAGCCGCCGTACCCGAGCCGAGGCACTGAAAGCGGTCGATGCTGGCAACGTAGCTCGACTCGCCAAGCACGACGGCGTATTGGAGGCATTTGCTGAGCAGCGCTTCGAGAGGTTTCGCGACGAGCGAACACCGGATCAGGAAGTCCTTGACCGGATGCTCGCCACACTGGAACACGAGCAACTGCAGGGTCGCCTAGTTTTCGACGATCTCGGGGCTCTCTTCTGGCGGTTGCTCGAAACCTTCCCCGTGCTCGACAAGGCGTACAAGATGCGCTACCCAGTTGTCATCGCCGACGAGCATCAGGATGCTTCTGAGCTTCAGGATTCCGTTGTGCGCCGGCTTGCCAGCCGGCGCCTGATCATCCTGGCGGACCCCATGCAGCTGATCTACGGATTCCGCGGCTCGCGACCCGAGCGGCTCCAACGCCACGTTCAAGAATCTCAACAGGTATTCGAGCTGCACACACCCCACCGTTGGCACCAAGATGAGGCAGCCGGTCGCTGGCTCCTCGCGGTGCGCAAACGCCTCGAGGGGAATCCCGATCCAACGCCAGCGCCGACATCGCTAAAGGTGAGTCGTGAGAAATACTTCAATGCGATGATGACGCACGTCAAGATAGGCGCCGCGAGCGCATTTCGCGACGGCCTGGCCTCAGTCGCCGTGCTCGCTGCGTGGAACAGTGACATCGGCAAACTTCGAACCTATCTCTGCAAACAGGGCCTGTATCCGCGCCAGCTTGGCAGCGGAGACGACTTTGAGGAGGCATGCGGGGACATAGAACAGCTCCCGCTCTTGAGTGACATCCAGAGCGTCGCCCACCACGCTATAGACCGCATCACCAAGCTTGTCCCAACGCTCCCCCGCAGTGTCGCCGAACAAGTGAAGCGCCGCCTGGGCACTTCAGACATCGACCTGAGCGGAAACTGTGGCAAAGAGGCCCACGGCCTGCTCGAAGCACTCCGGCCGCTCTACGACCAAGGGTCACATCGCTACGTGGCGAGCGTCGTCGCCGCACTTGACACGTGCGCCGGAGCCGGCCATCACCTTCCGCGACTGGAGGCTGTGCGTGCTTTGCGCACTACCGCCGAGCTGTACGGCCACAGCGCCACTGATCTGGACACTGTGCTTGCCAGCTACGCGCAAGGCATCATCTCGGCATCCCAAGCGGCGCCTCGCTTCGGCCGCGGACTGTTCGTCATGACCGTACACCAGGCTAAGGGAAAGGAGTTTGATGCAGTCATCCTCGTGAATGCGGGCGATGCGCAATTCCCGGATAACGACGCCGGGCGCCGGCTGTTCTATGTCGCGATCACTCGTGCGTCGAAGCGCTGGACAATCATTGCCCCACAACAGGGCGCAAGCCCACTGCTGCGACACCTAAACCAATAGGACAATCAACTGGGCGTTCGCTGGTGTTGGCGCTGTTGGTGCGTGGTCGTCCGACTCCTGGCCCGCTCTTCTGACCTGCGCGAGCGCGGTTTGGTAGGGGACGCCGTCGGTCTTTGAGATCTCACGGGCGAGGCGCTGCTGCTTGCGGTTGGCACGTCCCAGGCGCGGTCCCGCCCGCGGCAAAGGGCCTCGCACCGGAGCGGGCGTGGGCCCTACGCGTCGGTATCGCCCGAGAGGTTGATGCGTAGTGTCATCCCGTTGGCGAGCAGCCACTGGATGCCCTGCTCGTAGCGGCTGACCGTGCCGGGGAAAGGCGGCAGGTTCAAGACCGTCCCGTCTACCATGTACATGTAGTCGAGCGTTCCTTTGACGCTGACGACTGCCTCATGGCTGACTCCGGGCTCGACCGTGCCGAGTGTCTGCTTGCCGAGAATCCCTATAAGGGGTGGTAGGATGGTCCAGAAGCGCCCCTCTGCGTCCGTCATGGTGAGCCAGACCGACACGTCTTTGCCGATATTGTCGGTGAGATCGACAAGGGCATCATCGTGTGTGTACCCGTGCGCATCTTCCGGGTTCGCGGCCCACGCGATCCGGAGGACGAGCCTATCGGTTAGCTCAAACTCGATCCCGTCGTTGGCTTCTGTAATCGCGCCGGGGAGAGACGGCAGCAGTAGTGATTGGTCCCCAATCACGTAGGCAGACCCGAAGATGTCGCGCGTGCCAGCCGGGATCGACTCGCCGGGGCGCTCACGGAGGGGGTGGCTGAGCCTCCCGTGCAGGCTAAAGACCTCGGACATCCCGCTCTCGTCACGGACCTGAAGCCCCGCGTACACGTTCTCGCCTAGGTGGTCATGTAGGCGCAGACGTGCCTGCTCGTAGGTGATTGTGCTGTCGCTCATGGCCCCACTCTACGCAGCGAGCCCGTGTGTCACAGGTCGCCACGTTCAGGCGCCGACCCTGGGGACCACAAAGGGTCGTCCGAGCGATGAACGACGACCTTGGCGTTGATTCCCGCGACCACATCGAACCGACCTCCATGTCCCGGCGGTTGGTGTTGACGACGGCGGATGGAGCCAACCGAAAGTCAACGCGAACCGCTCGGCGCGGCCGCCGGGCGGTCGACTATCGCTTGACGAGAGACTAGAGACCGTGGTGTTGGGCAACCTCGCGCAGCTCGCGAATCCATTCGTCGACGTCCTCAGCGGTGATCTTGTCCTCCGCGAGCTCCGCTGAGAAACGCTCGTTGAAGGCCTGAGACCAGGCGTGGGTCGGTCCTGTGTTTCGCCTGTGTCGCAGAATCGCTTCCACGGCCTCGGGAATGAGCCCGTTGGATCCGTCAAACAGTTGCGGCTCGATCAGCAGAGACTCCTTGTTCTCTTCTTCGTCGCCGTAGACGAAGATCAGGTTGTAGAGGTCCGCGGTGTAGGTCTCAACGGCTTCGACCGTGTAATAGCCCTCGCCGATGGCGGAGTCGCGTTCGGCTTCAAGCTCCGCACCAAAGACGGCTTCCTCGATCATCTCCCGCTTGTCGCGCTCGAGCGCTTCTTCGCCCTTGGCGTTGAGCTTCAGCTCAAGCCGCCACAGCGCCGTGCAACCATCGAAGGTCGTCGCATAGGGAGCGATGACACCCCCGAGCCGCCCCTTCA
>Ga0116216_10002856_pt1 | contig 11376 bp, 9 predicted proteins | sample Sb_taG_11_FD_89696 | JGI IMG/M metagenome (GOLD analysis project Ga0116216, IMG submission 89696) | Peat soil microbial communities from Weissenstadt, Germany - Sb_50d_3_AS metaG | ecosystem: Environmental > Terrestrial > Soil > Wetlands > Peat | place: Germany: Weissenstadt | collected 2010-09-21
AAGACCCCACCCCCACATCCAGCACCGTAACCATCCACTGGCCCGCCATCGCCCAAGCCAGCCAGATCCGCATCTACCTGCAAGCCGATCCCAAATCCCAAAAACTGCTCCTCGCCACCCTGCCCGCCACCGCCACAACCTACAAAGCCACCAACCTGGCCCCTGCCGCAACCATCTTCCTGCGGATGGAATCCGGCGCCGTATCCCACGACTTCGCCGTCCGCACCACAGGCGGCCCGCGAGCCGCACTCGACAACTCGGTGCGCGAAGTCCACGCCTGCGCGCCCGACGTGCTCCAAGTGACTCTCACCGCAGGCAATGGCCCAGCCTGGCAATCCGGCAAATGGACCGTCACCCGCGCGAACAGCGCCCAAATCGCCGTCCGCAGCGTGCACCGCGACTCCGTCGCCGTCGGCGCGCCGGACTATCAAATCGGATTCGGCAAGCCGTATCGCGACGATGTCCTGAATGTCGACCACCGCATCTACCTGGCGCTAGCCGAGCCCATCGGCAACCTCGAGATCCTGCGCATCCAGGGTCCGCAAGGCACCAACATACTCCTGCCATTCAACGATCGCTACCTGGAGACGCCCGCAATCCACTTGAACCAGGCAGGCTACAATCCTCACGCCACCAGGCGCTATGCCTACATCTCCGGTTGGATGGGCGATGGAGGCAGTCTTCCCTTAACGCGATTTCCAGCCACGGCGGAAATCCTCGACGACTCCCGCGCGGTTATCGGCACTGCGCCCATCACCGAACGTTCGGCGATGGACCCCGAAGCCGGCGGCGAGGTGAAGCAGATCGATCTCTCGTCCGTCACCCCCGCCGAGAAGACCACGTTTCGATTGCGGATTCCAGGCGTCGGCGTGTCCTGGCCCACATCCGTGAGCCAGGCATCCGCGCTGCATTCCTTTTACATCGTCACCCGCGGACTCTTCCACAACCGCTGGGCCGGCGACCTCAAGCCGCAGTTCACCGAGTGGTCCAGGCCACCCGACTACCACCACGTCTACACCGGCGAATTGGCTGACTTCGTAAAGCTCTTTCCCGCCGATACCCCGCGCACCGCGGAGCGGCGCCTCACCGGCGGCTACCATGACGCCGGCGACTTCGAGCAGCGGCCCATGAGCACCGTGGTGCCGCAGTTGCTCATGCGCGCCCTCGAACTGAATGCCAAGCCCTTCACCGATCGTCAGTTGAACATCCCGGAAAGCGGCAACGGCATTCCCGATCTCCTGGACGAAGCGCTGTGGGGCGTGGTGCCGTGGGAGCAACTCCAGGAAAGCGACGGAGGCGTACGGCTCGGCGTCCAGTCTAACCGGCACCCGTGGGGATTCTACCTGGCGAACGAAGATCCCCTCCCTTACTGGACCTTCTCGCGCGATGCCAACACCAGCGCGCGGGCCGCCGGAATCTTCGCCCAGGCGGCTCGCCTCGTGTCCCCGTACGACAAGGCCAGGTCCGCCGCCCTCAAGCAGCGCGCGGTGAAAGCCTGGAGCTACGCCGATGCCAACCAGGCCGGCAACGGCGGCCGTCTCTACGCCGCGGGCGAACTCTACCGCCTCACCGGGCTGCAGATATATAAGGATGCGTTCGAGCGCGTCTGGCGTTCCAGCGGCCCCTACGGAGCCTTCAACGAATTCGCCCCCTACCAGCTCTAGCAGAGCGACTACAAGACCGGAAAGCGCAGCATGTCCGACTATGTAGAAGCCTACATAGCTGCCTCGCCCGCCTCCGAGATCAAAACCGTGGCCGTCACCTGGTTCACCAAGTACGCCGACGAGGCGCTGAAGCGCATGGAAACCGAGCACGCCTACCGCAACCCGCGGCCTGCGAAATATCCCATGGATTGGGGGCAGGGAACCACCATGGTCCGCTTCCTCGACACGGTGATCGCGCGCATGCAGTTGGGCGGCCTCTCGCCCCAGCAAAAGCAGCAGTACTTCGACGCCCTCAGCCTGGCGGCCGATTACGTCCTGGGCGCCAATCCTGCCGGCCTGGTCTACATCACCGGGCTCGGCTCGCGACCGGTCGAAGAGCCGCTGCATCTGGATTCTCTCGTGTTCATCAAGCGAGGCAAAGGTCCCATGCCGGGCATCCCCGTTTTCGGACCCACGGCTACCGCGCCCAAGGCCGCCTACACGCTGCCCGTGGTTGCGGCCTTCTACCCCGCATTCGCGCAGCGCCCCGAGGCTTTCCGTTACGCCGACGTGCGCAGCGTGCCGCACTTCAACGAGTTCAGCGTCTGGGAAACCCAGGCGCCGGAAGTGGAACTGTTCGCCATCCTGTTGGGAGCACCTTTATGAAAGCAGTGATCCTATGAAAGCACTGATACTGGCGGCCGGCAAGGGAACCCGCGTGCAACCGTTGACGCGGAGCATTCCGAAACCCATGCTGCCCATCCTGAACAAGCCGGTCATGGAGACCCTCATCGATCTGCTGCGCGAGCACGGCGTGACGCAGATCGTCATCAACACCAGCTACCTGGCGACCGAGATCGAATCGTATTTCCGCGACGGGGCGAGGTTCGGCGTGGAGATCGCCTACTCGTTCGAAGGCTCGCTGCGCGAAGGAAGGCTGCACGACGAGCCGCTCGGTTCGGCCGGATCCATCCGCCGCATCCAGGATCATTCCGGCTTCTTCGACGAGACGTTCTTCGTGCTGTGCGGCGACGCGCTCATCGACCTCGATCTGACCCGCATGGCCGAGGAGCATCGCCGCCGCGGCGCCATCGCCTCCATCGCGCTGGCGGAGGTCGACCGGCAGGAGGTCTCGAGCTACGGCGTGGTGGTCACCGACGCCGATGGCTGGATCCGCGATTTCCAGGAGAAGCCCAGCGTGGAAGCCGCCCGCAGCAACCTGGTGAACACCGGCATCTACCTCTTCGAGCCCGCCGTGGTGGACCGCATTCCGCGCACATTCCCGTACGACCTGGGCAGCCAGGTCTTCCCCGCGCTGGTAGCCGGCAAGCAGCCCTTCCTGGGCGTCCACATTCCCTTCGAGTGGCTGGACATCGGAAAGACCGCCGACTACTACCGCGTCCTGCAGCACGCCCTGCGCGGAGGCATCTCGCACCTCCAGCCGCACGGCCGCGAGATCGCGCCCGGCGTGCGCGTGGGTCCCAACACGCGAGTGGATCTGACCAGGACCACCGTCATCCCGCCCGTGGTGATCGGCGGAAGCTGCCGCATCGACCCCGGGGTACGCATCGAAGGCCCCACCCTGATCGACGCGGGCTGCACGATCGAAAGCGGCGCCGAGGTGGTGCGCAGCCTGGTATTCCCCTACACGCGCGTCGGCGCGCACGCCCACCTCACGGACACGATGGCCTGCGGGCGCTACTGCGTGAAGTCCGACGGCACCGTACTCGAAATCGACGCCTCTGATCTTGGCTGGGTGCTCTCCGATTCCCGCGAGCCCCTGGCCGAGGCCCCCGAGCACGTCCGCGAATTGCTCGACCTGATGGCCGTGCTGGAAAAGCCGCGCGCCTGAAACTTCACTAACCCTAACCCGTCGCGGCAGAAGCCTCCGAGCGGCACGGGGACCGGTCTTCCCGGTCCACCCGAAATCCGGGCAAGCGGCCGATAGCCAGCACCAGGTAGACGGCGACGAAGATCAGGATCGCGGCCATGGACGCGGTCAGCACTCAGCGGTCAGCACTCAGCCAGCGTACCGCGTGCCGCTACAGGTGTGCACGCTCCCGGTCGCCGAAAGCTGAACGCTGAAAGCTGAACGCTGATCGCTGATCGCTATCGGTCGCCCATGAAGTTGATGAGCACCTGAGTCTGCGCTTCCACCGGCACGCCATTCAGAATCGTGGGCTTGTAGAGCCACTGCATGACGGCATCACTGGCGGCCTTCACTAACATCGGATGGCCCCTCACTACAGTCACCTTCTTGACCTTGCCATCCACCCCGATGGTGGCCATCAACTCCACGACTCCCTTGGCGCCGGTTTCGCGGGCGAGCCGGGGATAGTCGGGCTCCTTACGACGGATCAACACCGCGGCTTGGATTTGCCCACCGGTCGCGGCGGCTTTCTGCGCGGCCGGCGGCGTGGCCGGAGCCGACTTGGCGGGAGCCGGCGCAACCGGAGCCGGGGGAGGCGGCGCGATGGGATTTCCGCCGATCGTGGGAAGAGCGACGCCGGGAGTGCTGATGCCGCCCATACTGGGGGCATCGGGCAGATCGGCGGAGGCGGCCGGCCCGGGATGCAGCCGCTCGGACAGCGTATCCGCGCGGAATGGTTTCAGCGGCCTTGCCGGACTGGCAGCAGTAGTCTCGTCCTGCGGCGGCGGTTGGGTGGCTGCCGGCTGCGGCGGGCCCGCAGGCGTATCGGGCGTCTTTGGTGCGACTGCGGCGGCCGCGGGCTTGCCGGCCAGCGGGTCGGCCTCGGGAATGGGTGAAGGACGGGAAATCAGCGCCCGGACCATTTCGCTGGTCGTCTTGGATTGCCCGCGCCCGCTCACTTCGAGCCGGAACTCCACGTCGGAGGTCGCGGGAGTATAGTTGATGCTGCCCTTCTGGAGCAACGCCATGTCCATGGCGACGTCCTGGTGCTGGCTGCCGTCGGAGATGGACAACACGCCGGCTGTGGCATTACGAATCGGGTCGGAGTCGCGATTCCAGCTCAGTTGCATTTCGCCTCCGATCCGTTCCACGCGGAGGGCGAGCGCGGAGGTGTCGCCGCCCGGAACAGTGGGGGCCCGGCTGCCGCGATGCAGGAGCGCGGGATAGATGAACAGGACCACCATCAGGATGAGCGGGACCACGGCTCCAATGGCAATCCAGATGAGCTTGCCGCCCCGGCGCAGCGGCGCCGCGGCTTCCAGGTTCGTGGTGGCCAATGCCGTGGTGGTGGCCAATGCCGTCGCCTTCTCCGGCTTGGCAGGCTCTGCGGTTTTGGGGGCAGGCGGCTCCGCGGCCTTTCCGGCCGGCGGACTCGCGGGCGCAGCGGACTTTGCCGCGGGCGCGCTGTTCCCTGGCTTTGCCTCTGCAGGGGCCGGTTCGCCGGCCGCGGGCTTTTCCGTTTTGCCGGCAGGGCGGGCAGGCGGGCTGCTCACTTCCGGCGCCGGGGCGGCTGCCGCGACGACGGCTGCGGCAGGCTCGGCTTTTTCCACGGGAGCGCTGGGAGTCTCCACCGCCAGCGCCGGAACAGTTTGAGCCGCTTCGCGGCGCGACGCGATGGGTACGATCTGCGCGCGCGCCCCGGTTTTGGGCACGGCGGGCGCGGGCAGGGCGCCGCCTCCCAAGCCGACGGGGGCCATTCCGCTGTCGGACGCCTGCGCTTGCTTGGAGGCCGACAGTTGGGACGAGCGGAAGGGGAATTCCAGGTAGCTGGCCTCCCCGCGCACCACACCGTTTTCCCAGAAAAAGATGCCGGCGCTCGAGGGCTTGGTGGCGAACGGCCGGATCAGCAGCGCGATCTTGCGGGAATCCTTGAAACGCGATTCGAACAGGATCATGTCCTCGGCGTCGAGCGCGAGGCCCTTGCGCGTATGGCTGCGAAAGAAGCCCGCCACGGGCACTTCGCCGCCCGCCGCGTGCCGGGCGATGACCTTGTCAAACCTCCCGAGATCGGCATCCGAGAGCCGGTAGAGCGGGCCGCGGCTGTAGTCGCAGGAAATCAGCTCGTAGTTTTCGATGGAAACGATGACTGGTTCTCCCGTCGCGGCTTTGCCGAACAGCACGCCGCCAATCTCCGAACCGCGCGCGTCGAGCGAGCGGAAAGTCTCCACGACTTCGCCTTCGAGACGGTCGATCACGGCGAAGGGGATGCGCACGATGAGTGGTTTCTGCGGAACTTCCCAAGCATAGGCGGGCGATGCGGCAGACTGCAACTCGAAGCGTTCTGCGCGTGCGGTCGACTCCATAATCGGTGGTCCTCCAGCGGCCCGGTATAGGACGAGCCGTTTTTCACGCACGATTTTACACGAAGTTATTCGCGTTTTCCTAGTCACTATTGCGAAAATTATCCAAAATTAGTACTCGGGTAGGTACCATGTTATCAACCTTCTAACGGAAGGTACTAAAAAGTATTAACCTTGGATAGTAGTAGGATACTCCCGGCATGCACTCTAGCATTTTCCCAATAAAGCACATACAATGACCCCGGAATGAACCCAAGAACTTGCCTGCTCTGCGGCAAGCCGCTGAGCCGAATCTGGGTGGGAGCCGGCGAAGACTTCTGTTCGCGCGAGCACCGCAACCAGTACCGCTTGCGGCGCGGGATGGACCGCCTCCTCGAAGCCAACAAGGTGGCCAGCCTGATGCGGCGCCGGGAGCAGCCGAAACCGATATCGGCCACGCTGCAGGCAGGCACTGCCGCCGCCCGAGTCACGGATCCCGCTCCCATCCGCCTCTCGGGCAGCGGAATCAAACCGCGGTATCCGGCCAGTAAGTGGTCTCCTCCCGTGCGCATCCCGGCGGCGCGTAGCTGGGTGCAGGGATACCGCACGCGAGCGGAGAACGGTGAGCCGCGAGAATGCGGAATCCTCCGCGGCCAGGATTCCGGAGCCGCGCGCGTGGTTCTGAGCAAAGGCACGCGCCAGATCGAGCCGCCCGGCGCAACCTATTTAGAAAAGACGCGGCAGCCGCGGCCTGTCCGGACACCCGGCAGGCACGGCAGCGCGTTGCGGGTTTCGGCCAGCGCCGGATTCAAGCTGCCTGCCAAGCGCGGACGCCATTTCCCCGCGGCCCGCCATCCGCTGGCCTCCATGCGGTGGCCCGATCGCCTGTTGGAAAGCGATCGTGACGTCTTCGATCGTCCCGCGGACTCCACCATCCTGAGAGTGAGTTTTCCGGTGCGCGATGCCACCGGTCCGGAGTCTCCGGAAGCGCGCCGGCGCGCGGACATGGTCTGGCCGGGGACCATGCCGGGCGGAGTCGGGCCTGTGGAGAGTGCCCGGCTGACGTTGCGCGGCCCGGAAGCCTTCTGGTCCAAGGGGGAGGCTGCGGCGCCGCGCCCGATTGCGCACGGCGGCCAGGAGAGGGCCGCGGCTGACCTGGTCCGGCTTCCGCAGAGGCTGGCCTACGGATCGGCCGCCAGGCAGGTGGCGCAGGTGACCTGGGAGCCGCAGGATTCGCATGTCGGCTACTCGCCGGCCATGTCGGCATCCGCGGAACGCACTCCGGCAACCGTGCGCACGAAGATGGAGGAGCGCTTCGATTCCGGATGGAAGAACTGGGTGGGCGGCGTGGAGGACTGGTGCGTGGACGCCGCCGGCGTGCGCACCGGCTCGCTGGCCCTGTTCACTCCGTCGCTGGATTTGCGCGACTACGAAATGGAGTTTCTGACGCGCATCGAGAACCGCAGCGTGGTGTGGGTGTTTCGGGCTTCGAATTTCAGCGAATACCACATGTGCTCCATCAAGGTTTCGCCTAACGGCGGCTATGACTTCAAGCGCCGCACGGTGATCGGGGGCATGCGCGGGCCGGCAGTGACTGCACCGATCCGTAAGGTCAAAGCCAAGACTGCACTGACTGTCCGTCTGCGCGCCGCGGGTAATGAGTTCACCGTGTGGGTGGATGACCAGAGTATCGACAACTGGACGGAGAACCGCCTTCCCATCGGCGGCATTGGTTTCATGGGTGGCCCGGACGACCGGGCGCGAATTTATTGGGTCAGGGTCTCGCCCGTGGCGGGCCCGGCCAAGGAGCTGCCAAAAAGATGAGTACCACAGCCATTCGAACCTCGAAGGTTCAGGCCCTTCGGCCTGCCGACGTCGATCCGGCCGACAAGACCACCGGACCGGGTTACCTGGCGCGCGCCGTCGCACTGCACCTGGCGGGCAACCGCGAAGAAGCGCTCAAACAGTTGCAGCGCGCCGTGGCCACCAACCAGGCGTCGGCCGAGATTTACCGCGCCATGGCCCACATCCAGTTCGAGACCGGCGACTACCGGGAGGCCGGCAAGAGCTATCGCCTCCTGACCCAGGTGAAGCCGCTCTACGCCATGGGGTGGTTCAACCTGGCGGTGTGCCTGGAGCGCCAGGGGAGCTGGGACGATGCTTCCGAGGCGTTCCACAAAGCCTGTACGCTGGACGCCAAGCACCTCGACGCGCACCTCGGCCTGGGCGTCTGCCATCTGCGCCTGGAAGACCCCAAGTCGGCGCTCTTCTCCTTCGAGCGGTGCCTGGAGCTGTCGCCCGAGCACGAAGACGCGCTGTTCGGAAAGGCCGCGGCGTTACAGTCTCTGGGCCACGGCGACGAGGCTTCCAAACTCTACCAGCACATCCTGGAGCGCAATCCGGAGTCCGAGGAATCCCTGTCGAACCTGATCCTGATCGGCATGGCGAAGGAAGACTTCGACATGGTGCGGGAGTTCTCGGAGCGCCTGCTCGAGCTGCATCCGGAATCGACGGTGGCGCTCGAAGGGCTGGCCGCGTGGGCCTGCGCGGCGGGCGATCACGCGCTCACCGCCAAGTTCTGCACGCTCCTGGTCTCGGCCGTGCCCGGGCATTTCGAAGGCTGGTTCAACCTGGCGCTGGCGCACCAGAAGTCGGGCCGCTGGCAGCAGGCCATCGAGTCCTACGAGGAAGCCATCAAACAGCGGGCGCAATCCTCGGAGGCGTACACCAACCTGGGCATCGTGCGCGAGCAGATCGGCGACCTGCACGGCGCACGCGCGGCGTACGACCGCGCCATCCAGTCCAATCCCGATGCGCTGGCGCCGGTGTGGAACGTGGCGCTGCTGCTCGAACATTCGGGCCAGGCCGAGGAGGCCGAACGCTAGTACAAGATGGTGCTGGAAAAGGCCCCCAAGGAAGAAGAAGCGCGTTTCCGGCTGGGCTACCTGCGGCTGCAGCGCGAAGATTTCCGCGGCGCCGTCGAGGCCTTCGAGGGCTGCTTGAAGTATCGGCCGCAATGGCCGGAGGCCCACTCCAACCTGGCCCTGGCTTACAGCGGCCTGGGCGAGCGCGACCGGGCGGAGCGCCTGTACGAGAAGATGCTCGAGGCCGATCCGAAATGTCTGGACGCGCTGCGGGGCCTGGCGGGTCTGGCGATCCAGGCTTCGGATTTCGATACCGCGCTGGAGTTGCACGTCCGGCTGATCGATCTCGGAGAGCGCTCGGCGGAAGTGCTGTACAACGCCGGCCTGATGTACGAGAAGGCGGGTCAGGTGGACAAGGCCATGCGGCTGTATCGCGACGCCCTGGCGCAGCGCCCCGACATGCCGGAGGCCCTGCTGAATCTGGGCCGCAATCTGGAAGCGGCCGGCAAGTCGGACGAAGCGCGCAATTGCTGGACCAAGGCGCTGGACGCCGAGCCCGCGTTGGCCCAAGGTTACTTCGGACCGGCGATCGACTAAGTACACCAACCGTGGCGCACGCACTCTTGCGTGCCGCGCCGAGATTCGTCTCGGCGCTTCTTTGAGCCGAGTCGAGGGCGGATGTTTTTCGAGAGTGTCTCTCTTCCAAGTGATAAATCAGCCAGAGGTGGGGCAGGCGGGGTGGAACAGCTTATCGTCGAAGCAGTCCAAGAGGAGGTTCAAGGTGACCTCTGGACTGGGACTCATCGTGGTCGCGAAGTCGATTTGCCGCGATTCGCTCAATGCAGCCGTCCACGCCCGGCCTGTCCCAGTTCGACTTTGATTGCCTGATGTCAAAGTCTGGATCGCACTGGCCGCGGAACGACATACTCTTCATCGCCCGGGCGCTGAGCCGTGGTAGCCACGCATCGCAGGTTCCGCTAGAGTAATAGGAGGGAGATGGCCGTGAACGTCGCCATTGAGATTCCGGACGATATCGGGCGCGCGCTCGGAGCCCGGGCCAGTGACGTCTCGCGGGCTGTACTGGAGGCTGTCGCCATCGAAGCTTATCGGTCGGGTACCATCACACCCGCCCAGGTACAACAGATGCTCGGATTACGCTCCCGCTGGGAGACGGAGTCCTTCTTGCGGCGTGCCGAAGCATATCACGACTACACGATGGACGACCTGGAACGCGATATCGCGGCAATTCGCGACGAATCCCGGCAATGATCGCCGTCGCGGACACCTCGCCGATCTCCTATCTCGTTGTGATCCGTGAAATCGACCTTCTTCCCAAACTCTTCGCCCAAGTGGTGGTGCCGCGCGCCGTGATTGCCGAGTTGCTCCATGAGGATGCTCCCGAAGCTGTTCGCGGTTGGGCTTCCAAGCTCCCGCCGTGGATCTCCGCGCAAGATAATCCCGTCGGCTTGACCGTGGGCATGGAGAAGCTGCAGGCGGGCGAGCAGGCCGCGATCCTGTTGGCGGAATCGATCGCGGCCGACATGATCCTCATTGACGAAAAGTCTGCTCGTCGTGTTGCCAGCGATCGCGGCCTCCGGGTCACTGGCACACTAGGCGTGCTGGGCGAGGCCGCAGCTCGAGGGCTCGTTGAACTGGCGCCTGCAATCGACCGCCTCAGGAAGACGAACTTCCGATACTCTCCGGCTCTGCTCAAGGCGGCTCTCGACCGCTATGGCCATCGGTAGTCTCGCTTCGGGAGTAACCTGATCACCCTCAGAGGACGCGGCGCCACTCGTTTAGGCCTTCGACGATGATGCGGTCGAGCCACGTGGAAAAACGCGCCTGGGCCTTGGCCGGGTCTTCCTCGTAGTTGATCAGAAAGGTGCCGCCTTCCAGCACGAGGACATCGCCCGGCACTTCCAGGTAGGCCACTACGCCGACGATTCCCCGATAGCGCGGACCGATGGCATGGAAAGACAGCGCCAGCGCATACTCACGAGCGGTGTTCAGCAATAACCTAGCCTGCGTGTTGTACTCAGCGAAGTCCGCCGGCCGCTGGGGATCTCCTGGTTCAGTTTCCGGACTATTTGCTCGAGTCTCTGGCCAGCGGAAGCCAGGAGTTGAGCGGCCGTGTCCTTCGCTCCGAGCCATTCCCTCAGCGGTAACTTGCCGCGGACCAGCAGCCGATCGCGAACTGCGGTAATCGCTTCGTCCACAGAAGTAACCGGCGTGACATCATACGCGACTTCGGTCGCCTGAATCAGCGCATTCCGCTGTGCCTCGACGAACAGCGAAACCAGCGGCCTCAAGTCGCCGTGGTCGGCCCTCTCCAACGCCTCGACGTACCGAAACCGATCCTCACGCTTCACGATCAAGGGAAACCACCCTGCCTTGATAAACACCAGGCTCGCAAGCGCGCGCGCCACCCTGCCGTTGCCGTCGGCGAGCGGATGGATCTGCGTAAACCGATGGTGCAACCACGCGGCTTCCACCTCCGGCGGTGTGTTCTCCGGATGATTCCGGTGCATCAGGATCAATTGGTCCATCTCAGAAGCCACGTGCTCCTGGGGACAGTATTCGTGGATCGAGCCATCCGGCCGCGTCGGACTATTGGGTGCCGTCTTGTAGAGACCCTTTTCGAGAGGTTTCTCAAATCTCCA
>Ga0116216_10002857_pt1 | contig 11375 bp, 9 predicted proteins | sample Sb_taG_11_FD_89696 | JGI IMG/M metagenome (GOLD analysis project Ga0116216, IMG submission 89696) | Peat soil microbial communities from Weissenstadt, Germany - Sb_50d_3_AS metaG | ecosystem: Environmental > Terrestrial > Soil > Wetlands > Peat | place: Germany: Weissenstadt | collected 2010-09-21
GTCGAACATGAACTCGGCCAGGGCTCGTGCCAGCTCGGTCTTGCCGACCCCCGTCGGGCCGAGGAACAGGAACGAGCCGATCGGGCGATTGGGGTCCTGGAGACCGGCGCGCGAGCGGCGCAGCGCGGTAGCGACCGCCTCGATCGCCTCGTCCTGACCGATGACGCGTTCGTGCAAACGCTCCTCCATGTGCACCAGCTTCTCGGTCTCGCCCTCGAGCAGACGCGAAACGGGGATGCCGGTCCAGCGCGCTACGACCTCGGCGATGTCATCGGCGTCAACCTCCTCTTTGAGGAACTGCGGCCCGGCGGCACCATCTCCGCCATCCCCGCTCTCGGCGCGCTCACGCTCAGCCGATTCGTGTTCGGCCAGCTGCTTCTCCAGCTCCGGGATCTCCCCATAGCGCAGCTCGGCGGCGCGCTGCAGGTTCGCTTCGCGCTCTGCCCGCTCGGCCTCGGCCCGGGCTTCCTCCAGGCGCCCCTTGAGCTCGCTCACCCCCTTGATCGCCTCCTTCTCCTGCTGCCACTGCGCAGTCATCTCGGCAGAGCGCTCGCGCAGCTGCACCAGCTCTGTCTCGATCGCCGCGCGGCGAGCCTTGGAGGGCTCGTCCTTCTCCTTCTTGAGCGACGTCAACTCGATCTCAAGCTGCATCACGCGCCGGTTGACCTCGTCGATCTCGGTCGGCACGGAATCGATCTCGATGCGCAGCCGCGACGCCGCCTCGTCGACCAGATCAATCGCCTTGTCGGGCAGGAACCGGTCGGCGATATACCGATGCGACAGCGTCGCCGCCGCGATCAGAGCGCTGTCCTGGATGCGCACGCCGTGGTGGTTCTCGTAGCGCTCCTTCAGCCCGCGCAGGATCGCGATCGTGTCCTGGACCGTCGGCTCGCCGACTGTCACGGGCTGAAAGCGCCGCTCCAGCGCCGCGTCCTTCTCGATGTACTTGGTGTACTCGTCCAACGTCGTCGCCCCCACGCAGCGCAGTTCGCCGCGGGCGAGCATCGGCTTGAGCAGGTTCGACGCGTCAACCGAGCCCTGAGCGGCGCCTGCGCCGACAATCGTGTGCAACTCATCCAAGAACAGAATGATCGTCCCCTGCGCGTCCGCGACCTCTCCCAGCACGCCCTTCAGCCGTTCCTCGAACTCCCCCCGGTAGGCGGCGCCCGCGATCAGCGCGCCCATGTCCAGCGCGATCACGCGCCGGTCGCGCAGCGATTCCGGCACGTCATGAGAGACGATCCGCTGGGCGAGACCCTCGACGATCGCGGTCTTGCCGACGCCCGGCTCGCCGATCAGGACGGGGTTGTTCTTGGTGCGCCGGCTCAGCACCTGGATCACGCGGCGGATCTCCTCGTCGCGCCCGATCACGGGGTCGAGCTTCCCTTCCTCGGCCATCTCGGTCAGATCCCGCCCGAAGCGCTGCAGCGGGCTCTGCTCCTCCTCGGACTGGGCCTGCTGGGGCGGGGCTTGGCCTGCTGAACCGTTAGGAGCCATTGCGATTACTCGTCCTCCATGCGGTTGGACCGAACGACGAGCGTACATCGGCCGCGCGCACGATGTCCGTTCCGCCGCCGCGGTATGGCACCAGCTCGGCGCGGAAGGAGCGACGGACCTCCTCCAGGCGCTGCGCCAGCTCGACCTGGGCGTGCAGCGCCTGCACCTCCAGATCCTCGATGCGCGCGTGCATGTCCTTCACCTCGGCCTCGAGGCTGAGCACGCGCTCTACGCCGGCGAGATTGAGGCCGAGCTCGGCCGTCATCTCCTGGATACGACGCAGCAGCTCGACATCCTCTTGCGAATACAGCCGCGTGCCCTTGGGCGAGCGCTTGGGCTCGATCAGACCGCGCGCCTCGTAGGTGCGCAGCGTCTGCGGGTGCATGTTCGCGAGCTCGGCCGCGACCGAGATCATGAACACGCCGCGATTTGCGTCGACCTTGATGCGGGCCATCACTTGGCCTCCTCGAACAGCTGCGCGCGCGGGTTGCCGTTCATGACCTCGGCGAGCGCGTCGGCGGCGGCCCGCTGCTCGTTGGTCAAGTGCTCGGGTACGTCGATCGTGAAGCGGTAATGGATGTCCCCGCGCGAGGACTTGTCTCCCAGTTTTGGCGGGCCCTCGCCGCGCAACCGCTGGACCGCGCCGTGCTTGGTCCCGGGTTTGACCCGCAGCGTCTTTGACCCATCCAGCGTCGGCACCTGCACCTCGGCGCCTCGCAACGCCTCGGGGATGCTCAGTGGGACCTCGACCTCGAGGTTGTCGCCTTTGCGCTTGAACACGGGTGAGGGAGATACATGCGTGATCAGGTACAGGTCGCCGGGCGGCCCCCCGTTGTGTCCGGGCTCGCCCTTGCCGGCCAGGCGGATGCGGCTGCCGTCGCGCACTCCTGCTGGGATGTTGACGCGCAGGCGCTTGACGGTGCGCACCGCGCCCGCGCCGTGACAGGTCGGGCAGGGGTCCTCGATGATCGTCCCCGAGCCGCCGCAACGCGAGCAGGGCTGGGAGATCGAGAACATGCCCTGGCCGGTGACCTCGACGCCGCGGCCTTCGCAGACGGGGCAGACCTTGGGCGTCGTGCCGGGCTTGGCGCCGGTGCCATGGCAGGTCGGGCAGGTGTCGTGCATCGGCACCGACAGCGGGATCTGCGCGCCGGAGATCGCCTGGTCGAAGGAGATCGAGACCTGCGCCTCCAGGTCGCCGCCGCGCTGGGCGCGCGGGCGCCCGCCGCCGCGCCCGCCCGCACCGGCGCGCCCGCCGAACAGGTTGGAGAGGATGTCGCCCATGTTCGAGGCGTCGAAGTCGAAGCCCTGGAAGCCGCCGAACCCACCGCCGGGACCCCCGCCCGTGGCGAACGGGCCCGTGCCGCTGTCGTACTGCTTGCGCTTGTCGGGATCGCCGAGCACGTCGTGGGCCTGGGAGATCTCCTTGAAGCGCTCCTCGGCCGCTTTGTCCCCGGGGTTGCGGTCGGGGTGGTACTGACGCGCGAGCTTGCGATACGCCTTCTTGATCTGATCGGGGGTCGCCTTCTTGTCGACCCCGAGCGTCTTGTAGTAGTCGGGACGAGCCGCCATCTGAATCTCCTCCGGCGAGGCCTACGCGGCCACGACCACGCGCGCGGGACGGATGACGTGCTCGCCGAGGCGATAGCCGGGCTGGTAGACCTCGACGACCGTACCGCTCGCCGCGCCGCCGTCCGGCGCCTGGGGGACCGATGCCATCGCCTCGTGCAGCGAGGGGTCGAACGTCTCGCCAGCGGGCGAGAACGACTCGATCCCCAGGCGCGCGAGCGCGTCGGCCAGTTCAGAGCGCACGAGGCGCACGCCCTGCAGCAGAAGGGAATCCTCCGCAGGCCCTCCAGGCCCGCGGTCTGAAGAGGACGGCCGGCCTCCAGCCGGCCTCTGACCGGAGGCCCTTCGGGCCTCCTCCTGGTCGGCAGCCTCGAGTGCCCTGTCGAGGTTATCCAGCGCGGGCAGCAGCTCCTTGGCGAGCTTCACCACCCCGCGCTCCTGCGCCCCGGCGGACTCCCGCGCCAAGCGCTTACGGTAGTTCTCGAAGTCGGCCTGGGTGCGCTGGGCGAGCGCGAGGTACTCGTCGCGCTGCTTGGCGGTCTCGACGAGCTCGTCGAGGTCGCTCTCGACCTCCTCGCCGGTGGCCGGGGCGCTGCCCGTATCTGATCCATCGGAGCCCGAGGCGTCCCCCGGCGTGGGCGCGGACTGCTCGTCCACGGCGGGGGCGGTCTCGGGCTCCTCCTCGAGCGTCTGCTTGATGTCGGTCATCGCCGACTACGCCTTCGGCTCATCCACGACCTCGGCGTCGACGACGTCCTCGTCGCCGGCGGAGCCGTCCGCGCCGGACCCGCCATCGGTCGAAGCCCCGTCCCCGCCGGCCGCCTGCTGCTGCTGGGCGTGCTCGTACATCGCCTCCGAGACGGAGTGGAACGCGACCTGCAGGGCCTCGGCCTTGGCGTTGATCGCCGCCGGGTCCTCGGACTCCAGCGCCTCGCGGACCTCCTTGACCGCCTCCTCGATGCGGCCTTTCGAGTCCGCGTCGACCTGGTCGCCCAGATCGGCCAGCTGTTTCTCGGCCTGGTAGGCGGCGTTCTCGCCGTTGTTGCGGGCCTCGGCCAGCTCGCGCGCGCGCCGGTCCTCCTCAGCGTGGGACTCGGCGTCGGAGACCATGTTCTTGATCTCCTCGTCGGACAGCCCCGAGCCGGCCTTGATCTCGATCTTCTGCTCCTTGCCCGTCCCCAAGTCCTTCGCGGAGACGTTGAGGATGCCGTTGGCGTCGATGTCGAACGCGACCTCGATCTGGGGGATACCGCGCGGGGCGGGCGGGATGCCGGTGAGCTGGAACTTGCCGAGCGACTTGTTGTACTGCGCCATCTCGCGCTCGCCCTGCAGCACGTGAATCTCGACCGACGGCTGGTTGTCCTCGGCCGTCGAGAAGACCTCGCCCTTGCGCGTCGGGATCGTCGTGTTGCGTTCGATCAGCTTGGTCATGACCCCGCCCTTGGTCTCGATGCCGAGGGTCAGCGGCGTCACGTCGAGCAGCAGCACGTCCTTGACGTCGCCGGCCAGCACGCCCGCCTGGATCGCCGCACCGACGGCGACGACCTCGTCGGGGTTGACGCCCCGGTGGGGCTCCTTGTGAGTGAGCTCTTTGACCTTCTCCTGCACGGCCGGCATGCGCGTCATGCCGCCGACGAGCACGACGTGGTCGATCTCCTTGACGCCCTTGTCCTTGGCGTCGTCCAGCGCCTGCCTGACCGGAGCGACGACGCGGTCCAGCAACGCGCTCGTGAGCTCGGAGAGCTTGGCGCGCGTGAGTCGCGTGTCGAGGTGCTTGGGCCCGGAGGCGTCGGCCGTGATGAACGGCAGGTTGATCTGCGTCTCCTGGGTGGTGGAGAGCTCGATCTTGGCCTTCTCGGCGGCCTCGTACAGGCGCTGCAACGCCATCGGGTCGGCGGACAGGTCAATGCCCTGGGACTTCTTGAACTCGGAGACGAGCCAATCGACGATCGCCTTGTCGAAGTTGTCGCCGCCGAGGTGGTTGTCGCCGGCGGTCGACTTGACCTCGAACACACCGTCGCCGATCTCCAGGACGGACACGTCAAAGGTGCCGCCGCCGAGGTCGAACACGAGGATCGTGTGATCCTGGCCTTCCTTGTCGAGGCCATAGGCCAGCGAAGCGGCGGTGGGCTCGTTGATGATGCGCTTGACGTCGAGTCCGGCGATCTTGCCGGCGTCCTTGGTCGCCTGGCGCTGGTCATCGTTGAAGTACGCGGGCACGGTGATGACTGCACCGTCGACCGATTCGCCGAGATAGGCTTCGGCGTCAGACTTCAGCTTCTGCAGGATCATCGCGCTGATCTCCGGCGGAGAGAACTGCTCGCCGTTGGCCTCTACGCGCGCGTCGCCGTTCGGTCCGGAGACGACCTTGTACGGAACGATCGACTCCTCCTCACGGACCTCGGCCTCCTTGCGGCCCATGAAGCGCTTGATCGAGAAGATCGTGTTCTGCGGGTTGGTCACGGCCTGGCGCTTGGCGACTGTGCCTACAAGGCGCTCACCGGAGGCAGCGAACGCGACGACGGAGGGAGTCGTGCGCCCGCCCTCGGCATTCTCGATGACGGTGGGCTCGCCCCCCTCGAGCACGGCCATGCACGAGTTGGTCGTGCCCAGGTCGATGCCTATGGTCTTGCCCATGTATGTAGCTCCTTCTAAGACGGTGGAATAAATCTAAGTGATAGTGAAGCAGATTTTCTCTGGGGTGTCAAGGGTCTGGGGAGGGGTGGAAAGAGAGAGCCCACGCCCGCGCGCGGGCGTGAATCAGGCGAACGTGCCCCGACTGGGGCACATGCGCGCCAGCGCGCACGCCGAGCAGGCGGGGGTGCGCGCGTGACAGGTGCGGCGGCCGTGGCGCAGCAGGTTGACGTGCAGCTCGAGCTCCTGGCCGGGCGGGGTCAGCGCGAGCATCTGATCGTGCAGCCGCTCGAACGGCGCGCCGGGCTGCAGCAATTCCAGGCGCATGGACACTCGCGAGACATGGGTGTCCACCGGCACGTCGCGGCGGCCGTAGGCGAACAGCAGCACGCACGCCGCGGTCTTGCGGCCCACGCCCGGCAGGGCGGTCAGGTAGTCGCGGGCCTCGTCGATCGGCGCGTCAGACAGCCAGTCCAGGGACAGCCTGTCTGACGACCCGCCCACCCCCCGAGAATCGTCCGAGATCGCCCGCAGGATCGCCTGGATGCGAGCGGACTTGACCTTCGAGATCCCGCCCGGGCGGATCGCCTCCTCCACCTCCACGACCGGCGCGTCACGCACCGTCTCCCACGTCGGAAACCGCTCGCGCAGCCGCAGGTAGGCCACGTCGCGATTGCGGTCGTTGGTGCTCTGCGAGAGCACCGTCAGCACAAGCTCGGCGATCGGATGTCCATGCGGCTTCATCAGCGGCTTCCCGTACACCTCGCGCAGGCGTTCCCTGACCCTGATCACCCGCGCGCGCGTCGGGGGCTTCCAGGGCTTCGCGGGCACGGGCGCACGATATAGCGGCGAAGCCACAGTCACGGACACCGGGAGGACGGCCGATCCATCGAGGCGCCGAATGCAGGCGCGGGCGCGAGCATTATCCTCGCGTGGTGCCCGCCGTCAGCGACCGGACCGCCACGATCGACGGGATGCCCGTGTTCTGGCGCGAGGCCCCGGTGCCGGGCGCCGGCGAGGGCACCGCCACGCCCCTGTATCTACACGGGGTCCCGACGTGCTCCGACGAATGGCCGCCGTTCCTGGAACGCACGGGAGGGCTCGCGCCCGACCTGCCCGGGTTCGGGCGCACCGGCAAGGCCGCCAACCTCGATTACACGATCGAGGGGTATGCCGACTTCATCGAGCGGTTTCTGGGCAAGGTGGGCGTGGAGCGCGTCAGTCTGGTCGTGCACGACTGGGGCTCGGTCGGGCTCGCGTTCGCGCAGCGCCACCCCGAGCGCGTCGCGCGCCTGGTCGTGATCAACGCCGTCCCGTTCCTGCCCGGCTACCGCTGGCACCGCACCGCGCGTATGTGGCGCACGCCGCTGATCGGCGAGCTCGTGATGGGCGCGACCACCCGCTGGGTGCTGCGCTTTTCCACCCGCGAGGCGCGTCCCTCCCGCGAGCCGATGCCAGACGCGTGGCTGGACAGCCTGTTCGACCACTTCGACCAGGGCACCCAGCGCGCGATCTTGCGGTTGTATCGAAGCTCGCCGCCGGAGGTGCTGGCGGGCGCCGGCGGGCGCCTGGGCGCCCTGGATATGCCCGCGCTCGTGCTGTGGGGCGCGGCCGATCCCTACATCCCCGTCCGCTTCGCCCGCGCATACGCCGAGGCGATTGGAGGCCCCGCCCACCCCGCCGAGCTGGTCGAGCTTCACGACGCCGGCCACTGGCCTTGGCTGGACCGCCCGGACGCGATCGACACGGTCGCGGATTTCCTCCTGGGCGCCGCCGGGCCGGGGTGAGCCGATGGCCTCGCCGGCGCTGGCAACGCAGACGCCGCGCACACCGCCCAGATCGCGGGCGGCGCGCCTGCACGTTCCGCCCTGGGCGGTGGCCGTCGCGGTCGCCGTCCCCCTCGCGCTGGCCTACATGCTCTGGCAGCCGCCCGCGGGGGACCTGGCGGCCGCGACGTATCGCAGCGACCTGTTCGCCCGCGCCGGCTTTGCGCTGCGCGACAACGGCTGGTACGCCGTGCACGGGCACTACCTGCCGGGATACTCGCTGCTTTCGCCCGAGCTGGGGGCGTGGCTGGGCGTATACACGGTGCTGTCGCTGTCGGCTGTCGCGGCCGCCGCGCTGTTCGGGCTGATCGCCCAGCGGGTGTTCTCGCCCGCCGCCGCGCGCCTGGCGGCGGGCTGGTTCGCGCTGGGCTTCGGCGTGGGACTGCTGTCCGGGCGCGTCCCCTACGACCTGGGCTTCGCGATCGGCCTCGGCTCCGTGCTCGCGCTGCTGGCCGGGCGCATCGGCGTGGCACTCGGGCTCGCCGTCGTGACGAGCCTCGCGAGCCCCGTCGCAGGGGCGTTCCTGTCGCTGGCGGGCGTGGCCGACGCGCTGGCCGCAGACCGGCGCAGAGCCGGCGATGGCGATCAGTCTATGCAGGCTGGGGGACCCAGACGGGGGCTGGCCCTCGCCGGCGCCGCGCTGGCGCCGATCGTGGTGCTGGCGCTGGCTTTCCCTGAAGGCGGCTGGGAGCCGTTTGCGCCCTCAGTGTTCTGGCCCGCGCTGGGCGGGGTCGTGCTGATCGCGCTGCTGCTGCCACAGGGACCGCTTGACCCGCACGCGCGGCGGGTCGTGCGCGTGGGCGCCACCGTGTACGCGCTGGCACTGATCGGCTCCTATGCGCTGCATACACCCGTCGGGAGCAACGCCGCGCGCCTGGGGGCGCTGCTCGCCGGTCCGCTGCTCGCTGGGGTCCTGTGGGGTCGCCACCGCCTGATCCTGTGCCTGCTCGTCCCGGTGCTTCTGTACTGGCAGATCGAGACGTCGATCAACGACGAGACTGCGCTCGCCGGCGATCCCTCGGTGCACCTGGCCTACTACGTCCCCCTGCGCGCGGAGCTGCGCGGCCTCACCCACGGCCGTCGCGCAATCGTCGAGGTGCCCCTGACGGGCGCGCACTGGGAGGCCGCGTACCTGGCCGGCTATGACGGCATCGCCCTGGCCCGCGGCTGGGAGCGCCAGCTCGACACGCGCTATGGCGCCCTGTTCTACCGGCCGGGGCTCACCCCCTCCGCGTACGAGGCATGGCTGCGCGAAAACCGCGTTACCTACGTGGCGTTGCCCGACGTGCGATTGGACGAAGCCGGCCAGGCCGAGGGCGCGTTGATTGCCCACGGACTGCCGTATTTGCGCGAAGTGTGGCGCTCGCCGCATTGGCGGCTGTATACCCTCGACCCTCCATCACGCTAGGCTTCCGCCTCAGATGCTCGCCCGTGTTCGTGTTCTGCAGGCGCGCGTCCTGCCGCACGGATGGCTGGACGTGCTGCGCCAGGTGCTGCTGTTCGGTCTTGCCTACCTCGCCTACCGGCTGGTGCGCGGCCTCGTCGAGAACGACGCCAACGCGGCCTTCGCCCACGCCCGCGACCTGATCTCGCTCGAGCGCACGCTGCATCTGTTCATCGAGCCTTCCGTGCAGACGTGGGCGTCCGGCAGCCACTTCGTGATGGCGCTCGCCAGCTGGCTGTACGTCAACGCGCAGGGGTCGGTGACGATCGCCGCGCTCCTCTATCTCTACCTGCGCCACAACCGCAACTTCTACTTCGTGCGCAACATGTTCATGATCGCCATGGCGATCGCGCTCGTCGGTTACACGGTCTTCCCAACGGCTCCACCACGCTTCATGCCCGAGTGGGGATTCATCGACACCGTCTCCGACTTCACGCCCGTGAACGTCTCCCACACAAGCGCATCGATGAGCGCACTGTTCAATCCCTACGCCGCCGTTCCTTCAATGCACGTCGCGTTCGCGCTGATGATCGGCTGGCCGCTCGCGCGCCTCGCGCGCCATCGCATCGTCAGCGCGCTGTGGCTGCTCTATCCCCTCCTGATGACGTTCGTGATCGTCGTCACAGCCAACCACTTCATCTTCGACGCGATCCTCGGCGCACTCACCGCCCTGGCGTCGGCGTATGGGGCGATGTGGCTCGCACGCACGCGGGCAGTGTGGCGGTTCTCAGCGGTGCCGGCCGGAGTTGGAACCGGCTGATGAGCGAGCCTGACAGCTCCACTACAAACATGGCCCCCCGCCGCCGCGATAGACCTCCGCGACGCCTGCGCCGTGGCGCATATCGCACACGTCCCCGGCGCGCGCGCTCTCCGATCGGGGCGGGGGAACGGCGCGAGCTGGTGCGCAACCGCCTGATCGAGTCACGCCTAACCCCCAACGCGATCTCACTCACAGGCCTCGCGCTGAACCTGGTTGCGGCGGCGCTCGTGTGGGAGCAGCTGTTCTTCCTCGGCGGGGTCGCGTTCGTCGTCGGATCGATCATGGACACGCTCGACGGGCGCTACTCGCGCATGTCCGGCAAGGGCACCCCGTTCGGAGCGTTCCTGGACTCGACGCTCGACCGCATCGAGGAGGGGATCGTGCTGACCGCGGTGGCGGGATACTTCGCGCTGCGGGGAGATCGCATCGCCGCGGCCGCGGTCGTCGTCGCAGTGCTGGCCTCGCTGATGGTTTCCTACACACGCGCGCGCGCGGAGGCGCTGGGTGTGGAGTGCAAGGTCGGCATCGCCACCCGCCCCGTGCGTGTCGTGATCCTCTCGATCGGCCTGATCTTCGCGCGCGGCGCCTCGCTCGGGGACTTCCAGTTGCTGGCGCCCGCGGTGTACGTGCTGGCGGCGCTCAGCCTGATCACAGTCGCCCAGCGCATCGCGCACGTGCGACGGGAACTGTCGGCAAGCAGCGGCCGTGTGACCTGACGGCGCGTGCGGGGTAATCTCCCCGGAGTCCGCTCGGTCCGGCATACGACCGTCCGCTTGAAAGGATCGGAGCTTCCGGGCTCCCTTGACAGGCCTTCGGCCCCCAGGAAGGAAACGCACTTGACCCCCACCCCTCACAGCAACGGCGCCGCGTCCCAGAACGGCACCGCGCGCTACCAGCGCGAGAAGGTCCGCGTCGCGATCATCGGCGCCGGCAACTGCGCCTGCGCGTTCGTCCAGGGCGTGCACTACTACCGCGACGCCGACCCTTCCCAGCGGGTTCCCGGCCTGATGCACGTCGACCTCGGCGGCTACCACGTGCGCGACATCGAGTTCACGGCCGCCTTCGACATCGACTCTGCCAAGGTCGGCAAGGACCTTGGCGAAGCGATCTGGTCTGGGCAGAACAACACGATCAAGTTCGCCAAGGGGGGGCGGGAGGTTCCGAAAAAATTGGGTGTGCCGGTCTATCGCGGAATGACCCACGATGGCCTGGGCAAGTACCTCAAAGAGAAGATCACCAAGGCCCCCGGCGAGACCGCCGACATCGTCAAGATCCTCAAGGACACCCACACCGACGTGGTCGTCTCCTATCTCCCGGTCGGCTCCGAGCAGGCAACCAAGTGGTACGTGGAGCAGATCCTCGAGGCCGGCTGCGGCTTCGTCAACTGCATCCCCGTGTTCATCGCTCGCGAGGACTATTGGGACAGGCGCTTCAAAAAGGCCGGTCTGCCGATCGTCGGCGACGACATCAAGTCCCAGGTCGGGGCCACGATCGTTCACCGCACGCTCGCGCGCCTGTTCGCCGAGCGCGGTGTGGAGATCGAGCGCACCTCACAGCTGAACGTGGGCGGCAACATGGACTTCTACAACATGCTCGAGCGCGAGCGGCTGGAGTCCAAGAAGATCTCCAAGACCAACGCCGTCAC
>Ga0116216_10002861_pt1 | contig 11356 bp, 9 predicted proteins | sample Sb_taG_11_FD_89696 | JGI IMG/M metagenome (GOLD analysis project Ga0116216, IMG submission 89696) | Peat soil microbial communities from Weissenstadt, Germany - Sb_50d_3_AS metaG | ecosystem: Environmental > Terrestrial > Soil > Wetlands > Peat | place: Germany: Weissenstadt | collected 2010-09-21
ATACCACCCGTCTCGAACTACCGCGGAACCGGCGTGCTCAGGGATCGGACACTCGGGGATCTCCACTGTCCGGCGACGTTATCCCTGCAACCGGACATCTCCACTCAAATCGAGTAAGGACGAATGTTCGCCACGGACTGCCAGCCCGCCGCCGACCGGGAAGCGGTCCCCTGGCTCGACGAGCTCAACCCCGAGCAGCGAGCCGCCGCCACGCACGAGGGCGGCCCGCTACTGATCCTGGCCGGCGCGGGGACCGGCAAGACGACCACGCTGTGCGCCCGGGTGGCGTGGCTCGTCGAGCACGGCGTGGCCCCGGAGCGGATCATGCTGCTGACGTTCACGCGCCGGGCGGCGCGCGAGATGCTCCAGCGGACACGGTCGCTCGTGCCGATCCCGGCCGGCAACGGCGGCGTGCTCGGCGGGACGTTTCACTCGGTCGCCCACCGGTTCGTGCGGATGCACGCGGCCTCGCTGGGGCTGGCCTCAGGTTTCGCCGTCCTCGATCCCGGCGACGCCGCCGACCTGCTCGACCTGATCCGCGAGGAGCACGGCCACGCTCAGAGCCAGCGGCGCTTTCCCCGCAAGAGCACGCTGCTCGACATCTATTCGCGCACGGTCAACTTCCAGCGACCGCTGTCGGAGATCGTCTCCGAGGCGTTTCCGTGGTGCGAGGAGCACGTCGAGGCGATGGCGACGCTGTTCAAGGCCTACACGACCCGCAAGCGCTCGCTCGGCGTCCTCGACCTCGATGATCTTCTGCTCTACTGGCGCGCGCTCGCGGCCGACGAGGTGATCGGGCGGGTGATCGAGGACGCGTTCGATCACGTCCTGATCGACGAGTACCAAGACGTCAACGGCCTCCAGGTCGACATGGTCCGCGCGATCCGCCGCGACCGCCGGGGGCTGACGGTCGTCGGGGACGACCTACAGGCGATCTACGGATGGCGCTCGGCATCGGCGGACTACATACTCGAGTTCCCCTCGCACTTCCCGGACGCCGCCGTGGTCACGCTGGAGCGCAACTACCGCTCGACGCAGCCAATTCTCGACACCGCCAACGAGCTCGCGGCCCAGGCGAGCAGGGCGTACCAGAAGCGGCTGCGCACCGAGCTCGACACCGGCATCAGGCCCGAGCTGCTGTGGAGCCGGGACGAGTCAGAGCAGGCCCACGAGGTCTGTGAGCGGGTGCTCGAGGCGCGCGAGCAGGGGATCGAGCTGCGCCACCAGGCCGTGCTGATGCGGACCTCGCACGACAGCGACCTGCTGGAGCTCGAGCTCGCCCGCCGCCAGATCCCATTCGTCAAGTACGGTGGACTGCGCTACCTGGAGGCCGCCCACGTCAAGGACCTGATCGCGCTGTTCCGGCTGGTCGGCAATCCCGGCAACGAGCTCGCCTGGTTTCGGGTGCTGCAGCTGCTCGACGGCGTCGGCCCGGTGACCGCCCGGCGGACGCTCGACGTGATCGTCAGCGCCCCGGCGGCGGGTCGGCTGGGCGCGTGGGCGCAGGCGCGCGAGCGGCTCCCGGCGGGTGCGCGGGCCGCCGGCGACGCGCTCGTCCAGGCGCTCGCGGAGGCCGTGCGAGCCGACGGCGCCGGCGCCCAGGCGGAGCGGCTACGCGACGCGCTGGCGCCGCTGATCAAGGCTCGCTACCCCGATGGAGCCGTCCGCCTGGCCGACCTCGAGCAGCTCGTGGCCGCCGCCCGCGAGTCCGCGGATCTCACGCATTTCGCCGCCGAGCTGGCGCTCGATCCCCCGCAGTCGAGCGCCGATCTGGCACGGCCGCCGCATCTCGACGAGGATTACCTCGTGCTCTCGACGATTCATTCGGCCAAGGGGCTCGAGTGGGATGCCGTGCATGTCCTCGCCTTGTACGACGGCAACTTCCCGGCGTGCATGTCCGCCGGCAGCAGCGAGAGCGTCGATGAGGAGCGCCGGCTGCTGTACGTCGGCGTCACCCGCGCGCGCCGGCGCCTGCACCTGCACGTTCCGCTGCGCTACTACCACCGTCCCAGGGGGATCGACGACGCCCACGGATATGGCAAGCCGTCGAGGTTCCTGACGGCGGAGGTGCAGGCCACCTGCGAGTCGGCGAGGACGCGTTTCGCAGACGCGGGCGTGCCCCCGGCGAACGGCCCGCCGCGGAGGATCCAGGTCTCGGTCGACGCGCTCTTCTGCTGATGGCCGATCGCGGGCGCTGGGACGCGGTGATCGTCGGCGGCGGCCACAACGGGCTCGTCGCGGCGGCCCTGCTCGCCCGCGCCGGTCGCTCGGTGGTGGTGCTCGAGCGCCAGGATCACGTCGGCGGCGCGGCCGTTTCCGGGATGCCGTTTGCAGGCGTCGATGCGCGCCTCTCGCGCTACGCATACCTGGTCAGCCTGTTCCCGGCGGCGCTGATCAGGATGCTGGGGCTACCGGTCGAGCTCCGGCGCCGGCGGATCTCCTCATACACCCCGCGCGCCGACGGCGGGCTGGAGATCGACCACACGGGCGCACCCCGAGCGGTCGACCCGAACGAGTTCGACGCCTGGCAGCGGTTCCATGCGATGGTCGGTGGCGTCGCCGCTCGCCTGTTCCCGACGCTGACCGAACCGCTGCGCCGGCGCGAGGAGGTTCGGTGGCTGATCGACGACGAGGAGGCGTGGCGGGAGCTCTTCGAGGAGCCACTGTCGGTGGCGCTCGAGAGACGGTTCGCGTCCGAGCTGGCGCGTGGCGTTGTCCTCACCGACGCGACGATCGGGACGTTCGCGCCCGCGGACGATCCGCTGCTGCGCCAGAACCGCTGCTTCCTGTACCACGTGATCGGTAACGGGACCGGCCGCTGGGACGTGCCCGTCGGCGGGATGGGCGCCGTCACCGACGCGCTCCGCGAGTGCGCGACCGTCGCCGGGGCGGAGATCCGCACCGCCGCCGAGGTCGTCTCGATCGCCACCGACGACCCGAACGCCCACGTCCGGTGTGCCGACGGCGCCGAGCTCGAGTGCCGCCACGTGCTGGCGAACGTCGCCCCGGCCGTGCTCTCGCGGCTGCTCGGAGAGCCGGCGCCGGCCGAGCCGCCCGAGGGCTCGCAGCTGAAGGTCAACATGCTGCTGGCGCGGCTCCCGCGACTCCGCGACCCGGACGTCTCCGCCCACGACGCGTTCGCGGGGACGTTTCACGTCAACGAGGGCTACGAACAGCTCGCGGCCGCTTACGCACAGGCCAGCGAGGGACGGATCCCCGCCCTTCCGCCGTGTGAGCTGTACTGCCACTCGCTCACCGACCCGAGCATCCTCGCCCCCGCGCTGCGCGACGCCGGCGCGCACACGCTCACCCTGTTCGCGCTCCACATGCCGGCGCGACTGTTCGCGGGCGACCGTGGCCAGGCCAAACAGGCGGCGCTCGAGGCGACGCTTCGCTCGATCGACTCGGTGCTCGCCGAGCCGATCGAGGAGTGCCTATGGCCGACGGAGGACGGCACGCCGTGCCTGGAGGCGGTGACTCCGGTGGAGCTCGAGGAGCAGCTCGGGATGCCCGGCGGGCACATCTTCCATCGCGATCTCGCCTGGCCGTTCGCCGAGCGCGAGGAGGAGGTCGGCCGCTGGGGTGTCGAAACCGGCCGCGGCAACGTGTGGCTGTGCGGCGCCGGCGCCCGGCGCGGCGGTGGCGTCAGCGGCATCCCCGGCCACAACGCCGCCCGCGCCGTGCTCGAGGCCGAGACGCGATCAAAGTGACACCGATCCGGCCCGCGCTCAGCCGAGGGCGATCGACGCGTGCAGCTCGCCGCTCGGGTCGACGATCCAGCGATGGCGGCCGCTGCGGACGAACAGCTTCTTTCCGGGCTGGGCGGGGCTGCGGAACTCCATCTCGACGTCGAGCGAGTCGATCTCCCCATCGCTCAGCAGCTCCTCCTCGAGTGGCTGCCAGTACGCGGCGTTGTTGATGTGGTCGGCGACGTCGGCCTCGGTGGCGCGAAACCGCCACGAGCTCCTCGGCTCGAGCGCGTCCGGGGTCGGGTGCCGGAGCCGTGCGGTCACGCGCCGCCCGTCGGCGGCATCGACGTAGGTCGCGATCTCCTGCTCGTTGAACGGCGCCGGGCGCCGGCTGGCCGGATCGAGGTGGACCCATAGCGACACCGCCTCGACATCGCTCTCCCCGGTGTCGGCGAGCACGATCGACGTGCGCCGCTCCGCCCACATCTTGCCCAGCCCGCTGCAGAACGTCATCAGACGGTGGCGTTCCCCAAAACGTGGGAAGCGGCTTACCCGCATCCGGGTGCGCCGCACCACCCACACCGCGCTGGCCGCGAGCCCGGCGTCCTCGACGTCGAAGTAGGCGACATCCTGAAGCCACCGCGCCAGTGCGTCCAGCCGCACTCGTCCCGACGGCGCGCAGTCGCCGAGTCCCGGCCGCTGGGACTGGGTGAACACCCGTCCCCGCTCGGGCGCCTCGACCAGCTCGGTGAACGAATGGCCGGTCATCTCATGCGCGGGCGCGCGCCGCCTCCCGCTCCAGATCCAGCTCGGTGGATACCCCGAGCCCGTGCAGAGCCTCGTTCGCCTCCTCCAGGCTGCGCGCACCGAGGACGGCTCGGGCGAGCCGCCCGGTGGCCGCCATCGCCGTCTCGATGTCGAAGTAGAACGTCAGCGAGGCGGCCGTCGTCAGGTGGACCTCGCGGGCGCCGCCACGAATCGTGGCCGTGCCGGACGCGCCCCGAAACGCCCGGACGGCCTGGGCGCTGGCCTCGGTCCGAACCAGCCGCGTCGCGCCCTCGAGTCGCTCCGCGATCGGCTCGGTGAGACCGCGGGCGCCGAGCAGCCCACCGGCCGCCGCCACCCTCGCCAACCGCTCGAGCACCTCGTCGGGGGTCAGTTCGGCATCGCACCCGAGGCCGAACACGCCGCCGAGCACCGTGTGGCCGGCCTCGTACATGAGCGACGCCGCGGCCAGCATGACCGCGTCGCACAGCGGGCTGCGCAGACCCGGCTCATCTCCCTGCGCGAGCACGTCGCCGCCGACATCGATGAACACGACGAGATCGCAGCCGTGCCGCGAGCTCGCCTCGACGAGTCCCCCGGCGATCGCGGCCGGGCCCCCGTGGACGTCGACGAGCACGGTCCGGTCGCGGATGAACTCGGCCATCCGCGACTCGGCGAAATACACATCCCGGTCGCGGACCCGCGTCTGCGGCCCGGCGAGCAGCACGCCCGGCGCCAGTTCCTGCGCTCCCTCGATCTCGGCCACACTCCGCGGACCGGGCGCGGGATCGATCGCGCTCCGCTCCCATGTGAGCCCGCCAAGCATGGGTTCGGCGCCGTCGTAGAGACGGGCGAACTCGGCGGTCGCCAGCGCACCGACGACGTCCCCGCCCCCGCCCATGCCGAGGACCAGCGGACGCCTGGCACGACGGAGCACGACCTCGGCGTCATCCATCGCCTAGTGGTCCTCTTCGCAAATACGCCGTACTTACGAACAGCACTACTCGAGTTCTACCGGGTCGCGGAATTCACCACGCCCGCCGACGCGCACGTGACGAGGGCGAGGCGCAAATCGTCCGGATCGATCCCTCTCAGATCCGGATGGTCGAGATCGACGTCGATCGTCCGCGCGGCCGCGGGCGCGTCGGCAAGGCCGATGCTCCGGTAGCCGTTGGCGCCCAACACCTGCCACAGGTCGCCCACCGCCGCGAGCAGCCCGCTGCGGAGCTGGCGCTCGCGGCGGGACAGCGTCTCGAGCTCCCGCGCCTCCTCGAACGGATCGATCCGGACCTGGGAATCGCTGCCGACCGCGATCGGCACCTCGTGCGCGAGGTAGGCCATCGCTGGCAGGTACCCGTCGCCCAGGTTCCCCTCCGTGGTCGGGCACGAGACGATGGTCGTGCCCGTGCGCGCGAGCAGCTCGACGTCGCGGTCGGAGACGTGGATCCCGTGGATGACGCTCGCGGCGGGCCCGAGGAACCCCGAGCGCTCGAGCAGCTCGATCGGCGAGCAGCCGTACTCGGCCTGGCATTCCGCCAGCTCGCGCTGCTGCTCGTGAGCGTGGACGTGGCGGACGAGCCGCTGCCGCTCCGAGTAGTCGGCGATCGCCCCGAGCCACGATGCCGGAACGGCGCGGACGCTGTGGGCGGCGACGCCGACCGACACCCCATCCCGCGAGGAGGCCCACGTCCGCAACTCGTCGACCCGGCTGAGGAACGTCTCCACGTCGGGATCGCAGAACCGGCGCTGTCCGGCGACCGGGGGACGGTCCTCTCCATCCCACCCGTTGCGGTGGTAGGCCGCGGGGAGCAGCACGATCTCGATGCCGGCGACGATCGCGGCCTCGGCCACGGTCATCGCCATCTCATTGCGGTCCTCGTACGGGGTCCCGTCGGGCTGGTGGTGGACGTAGTGGAACTCGCCCACCGCTCCGTAGCCCGCCTCGGCCATCTCCTTGAACGTCTCGCGCGCCAGGGCGTACATGGCGGGCGGATCGAGGCTGTCGGCGAGCTTGAACATCTCCGTGCGCCACGTCCAGAAGTCGTCGGTGTGGTCCGGGCTGAGACGCTCGGCCCGTCCCCGGAGGCCCCGCTGGAACGCGTGCGAGTGCGCGTTCGCCATCGCCGGGACCGTCGCCCAGGTCGGCATCACACCACCTCTGCAGCCAGACCCGCGAGCGCCCGCGCCACCGCTCGCGCCGCGACCGCGGCGTCCCCGAGGTCGACCGACTCCTCGGGCGCGTGGCTGATGCCGGTGGCGTTGCGAACCAGCACCATCCCGGCCGGGGTCACGTCCGACAGGACGCCGGCGTCGTGGCCGGCAAAGCACACAACCTCGGGCACGACCCCGCCGACGACGTCTTCGCTCGCCCGACGCAGCGCCGAGCGAACGCGATCGGAGAACTCGACGCCGTCGGAGCGCGAGGCCTCGGAGATCGTGATCTCCACCCGCGTGCGCGCCGCGATCTCGACGGCCTCCTCGGCCACCTGGCGGGCCCAGGCCGCGACCGCGTCCGGATCGGGAGCCCGAGCGTCGAGCCACAGCCGGACGTGCCCGGCGATCGTCGTCGGCGCGTTCGGCTCGGCGACGATCCGCGAGGCCGTGACGGTCAGCTCGCCGATTCCCTCCCCCAGCTCCTCGGCGGCGACGATCAGGTGGGCAGCGGCGGACAGCGCGTCGCGGCGCTCGGCGCGCGGGGTCGTGCCCGCGTGGTCGGCCTGGCCGCGGAGGTCGACCTCGAGCCGGCGACGGCTCGCCAGCGACGAGACGAGCCCGATCGGCGCCCGGGCGCGGGCCAGCTCGGTCGTCTGATCGATGTGGATCTCAACGAACCCGGCGAGCTTCTGCAACCACCGCGGGGCCTCGGCGATCCCCTCCGGTTCGACCCCGGCCGCGCGTATCGCCTCGCCGAGCGCGACGCCGTGATCGTCGCGCCGGTCGATCACGCTGGCGGCGTCGAGCTTGCCCGCCAGCGCCTTGCTACCGAACGTCGGCGTGTTGAAGCGCGCGCCCTCCTCGTCGGCGAACGACAGGACCGCGATCGGCTCCGCGCAGCTGGCCGCGATCTCGAAGCCGCACGCGACCCCGAGCGGACCGTCGAACCGGCCGCCGCCGCGGACGCTGTCCAGATGCGAGCCCACCGCCCACCACGGCGGCTGCTCCGCGGGGCACGCCCACAGGTTGCCGGCGGGGTCGCGCTGCACCGTCAGTCCGACCTCGCCCGCCTGTTCCGTGAACCACGCGCGGGTCGCCGCGTCCTCCTCGCTCCACGCCATCCGCACGACTCCCTGCGGCCCGACCCCTACGTCCTGAAGCCCGCCCAGCCGCCGCGCGATCCCCTCGGCGCCGATCATCGCCGCGCGACCCTCCACTCGCAGTCCGGGCGGACGTGCACCAGCTCGCCGCCGGCGAACACGAGCGCCACCGGGTTGTGCCCGAACCGGTACGGGATCCGCTCGATCGGCCCGTCGAGCACGAGCACGTCGCCGCGCTTGCCGAGCTCGAGCGAGCCCGTCTGCTCGGAGAGCCGCAGCACCCACGCCGCGTTGAGCGTGCAAGCCAGCAGCGCCTCGCGGACCGACCAGCGGTAGCGACGGACGGCCAGGCCGATCATCAGCGGCAGCGACAGCGCCGGCGAGGTCCCCGGATTCATGTCGCTTCCAAGCACGCAGATCGCTCCCGCGTCGGCGAGCGCCCGCGCCGGCGCCAGCCGCTCCTCGCCCAGGAACTCGGCGCCGGGCAGCAGCACGGCGGCGCACTCCGCCCCGGCAAGCAGCGGAATCTCCACGTCGGGCAGGCAGGCCAGGTGATCGACCGACCTGGCCCCGGCCCGGAGCGCCACCGGCACCGAGTGGTTGGCGTTGAACTGCTCGACGTGCGCGCGCAGATCGAGACCGTTGGCCGCGGCCAGCGCGCCCATCCGGCGCAGCTGCTCGTTGTTGAACGCGACGCTCTCGACGTAGATGTCGAGCGCGCTCACGTTGCCGGCGGCGAGCAGCTCGGGCAACGCCGCTTCGACTGCGTCCATCCAACCATCGGCGTCATAACCGTCTGGGACGGCGTGGGCGAGCAGCCCGGTCGACCGCGTCCGCTGGACGACCCGCGCGCCCAGCGACACCGCCAGCCGGAGCGATCGCTCCTCCGCCTCGATCGAAAGCCCGTAGCCGCTCTTGCATTCGAACGTGGTCGTTCCGTGCGCCAGCATCTCGGCGGCCAGCGAGCCCGCCTGGTCGAGCACGCCGGCATCGGAGGCCTCCCCCAGCGCGCGCGCCGAGGATCGGATCCCGCCACCGGTGCGCGCGATGCTCTCGTACGAGACGCCCGCGATCTTCTCCTCGTACTCGCGCTCGCGCCAGCCCGCGAACGGCAGGTGGGTGTGGCAGTCGACGAACCCCGGGACGAGCGCGCACCCGCGCGCGTCGATCTGCACCGGCGCGTCGCCGGAGCTCTCGAAACCGGCGATCGCCGCGCCCGTCAGCAGCAGCGACCCCGTCTCGGCGCTCAGCTCGGCGGCCCGGTCGCTGCGCAGGTAGGGAAGGCCGTCGCTCGGCGGCCGCAGCACCTGCGCGGCCGCGTTGATGCTGACGGCGGAGCCTTCGCTCACGGGTCGGCCGGCTCTGGATCGAGCATCGGCATCTTCAGATCCGCGTTCTCGGCGAACGACAGCGCCTCGTCGTACCCGGCATCGGCGTGGCGGACGACCCCGAGTCCGGGATCTGCGGTCAGCACGCGCCGCACCCGCTCGGCCCCGAGCTCCGAGCCGTCCGCGACCACGACCTGGCCGGCGTGGATCGACTTGCCCATCCCCACGCCGCCGCCGTGGTGGACCGACACCCAGCTCGCGCCGCAGGCCGTGTTCAGCAGCGCGTTGAGGATCGGCCAATCGGCGATCGCGTCGGAGCCGTCGCGCATCGCCTCGGTCTCGCGCTGCGGCGACGCCACCGAGCCCGAGTCGAGGTGATCGCGGCCGATCACGATCGGCCCGGCCAGCTCGCCGGAGGCGACCATCTCGTTGAACCGCAGCCCGGCGAGGTGACGCTCCCCGTACCCGAGCCAGCAGATCCTGGCGGGCAGGCCCTGGAATTGGACCTTCTCGCGGGCGAGCCGGATCCACCGGGCGACGTGCTCCTGGTCGCCGAACAGCTCGAGGATCGCCTCGTCGGTCTTGTAGATGTCCTCCGGGTCGCCGGACAGCGCCACCCACCGGAACGGCCCCTTGCCCACGCAGAACAGCGGCCGGATGTAGGCGGGCACGAACCCCGGGTACTCGAACGCGCGCTCGTCGCCGTGCTCGGCCGCAAGGCCGCGCAGCGCGTTGCCGTAGTCAAACGCCTCGGCGCCACGGTGGGCGAGATCCCGGATCGCGGCCACATGTCCGAGCGCGGACTCACCGACCCGCTTCAGGTAGTCGTCGGGGTCCCGCGCGCGGAGCACCTCGGCCTGCTCGACGGTCAGCCCGGCGGGGATGTACCCGTTCAGCGGATCGTGGGCCGAGGTCTGATCGGTGACGACGTCGACGTGGACGTCACGGCGCACCAGCTCCGGTAGGACCTCGGCGGCGTTCGCGAGCAGCCCGATCGACAGCGGCCGTCCCTCCGACGCGGCGGCGCCAAGACGTGCGAGCGCGTCGTCGAGATCGGCGGCTCGCTCGTCCAGGTAGCGGGTGCGGAGCCTTCGCTCGATACGACGTAGGTCGACCTCGATGCACAACGCGGTGCCGCCGCACATCGTGATCGCGAGCGGCTGCGCGCCGCCCATCCCGCCGAGCCCGGCGGTGACGACCAGCCGACCGCGGAGCGTCCCGTCGAAGCGCTTGCGCGCCGCCGCCGCGAACGTCTCGTAGGTGCCCTGGAGGATGCCCTGGCTCCCGATGTAGATCCAGGAGCCGGCGGTCATCTGCCCGTACATGATCAGCCCGGCGGCGTCGAGCTCGCGGAACTTCTCCCACGTCGCCCACTCCGGCACGAGGTTGGTGTTGGCGATCAGCACCCGGGGCGCCCGCTCGTGGGTATCGAACACGGCCACCGGCTTGCCCGACTGCACGAGCAGCGTCTCCTCGTCGCCCAGCCGCATCAGCTCCCGGCGGATCGTCTCGTAGCTGGCGTGGTCCCGGGCCGCCTTACCGATGCCGCCGTAGACGATCAGCTCGGCGGGGTTCTCGGCGACCTCCGGATCGAGGTTGTTTTCGAGCATCCGCAGCGCCGCCTCCTGCTGCCATCCCCGGCAGCGAGACGGTCGTGCTCCGGACGCGGTGCTCACGCTGCGCTCACCCTACCTGACGGCGGGATCACGCTCCGAGTGCGGCGGCCGCCTCCTCCAGGCGGTCATCGCCCCAGAACAGCTGCCCGTCGATCGCAACCGTCGGCACGCCGATGACCCCGTGCTCGTGGGCCGCCTCGGTCGCCTCGCGCAATGCCTGCTTGATCGCGGGGTCCTGGTTCGCCGCGGTCACCTCGTCGGCGTCGAGCCCGGCGGCGCCGGCCGCATCGACCACGTTGGCGGAGATGCTCAGATCCGACCCGCCGGCGAACGCCTGGCGGAACGCGGCCAGCGCGAACTCGCGTCCAGCGCCCAGGGCGTGTGCGAACGTGGCCACCCGCATCGCGAACAGATAATCGCTCGGCCACGGCTCCGGCCAGCTGATCGGCGGCAGGCCGTACCGGCTGGCGCGGCTCTCGATCTCGGCCATGCCCTCCTCGCGCCGGCGCTGGTCGCCCATCGACCAGGAGCTCCGTCCGTTCGCCTTCCACAGCCCGCCGAGCAGGATCGGCTGCCACCGCACGGGCGCCGCCAGCACGGTCTCCACGCGCTCCGCCGCCAGGTACGCATACGGCGATCCGAGGTCGAAGTAGAACGTGGCGCCAGCCATGCCGAGAACGCTAGCGGCTCGGCGCGGGCTCTAG
>Ga0116216_10002862_pt1 | contig 11356 bp, 10 predicted proteins | sample Sb_taG_11_FD_89696 | JGI IMG/M metagenome (GOLD analysis project Ga0116216, IMG submission 89696) | Peat soil microbial communities from Weissenstadt, Germany - Sb_50d_3_AS metaG | ecosystem: Environmental > Terrestrial > Soil > Wetlands > Peat | place: Germany: Weissenstadt | collected 2010-09-21
CGGCGGACAGCGTCGCGACGAACACGAACTCCGCGTACCAAGCCCCGACGACACCTCCTCCGAGGGTGACTGCAAAGAGCCATGCCAGGGGAAGACGGACCGTCCAGGCAAGGCTCGTCTGGACGAGGAGAGGCCAACGGGTGTCGCCGGCGCCACGGAGCGAGCCCGCCGCGACGATCGCCATACAGTCGAAAAGCTGGAACGCCGCCCCAAGTGCGAGCAGCGGTCGCCCAAAGGCAAGGACCTGAGCGTCGTCGACATAGAGCCGAAGCAGGAACTCCGGCGCGCTCACGAAGAGCGCGGCCACTACGGCAGCCAACACGAGCCCGAGCTTCACGGCGGAGCGGAAGCTGCGAGCCGCGGAGTCGAGATCGCGTGCGCCCTTGTAGCGTCCGACGAGGGTCATCGCCGCAAGGGAGATCCCGACGGCCTGCATGAAGGACAGCGAGAGCAGCGACAACATCGCCTGGTTCGCGGCCATCGAGACATTTCCCATCCGCGCGACAAGCGTGGTGAAAAGCGCGAAGGCGCTCATATCCAGCAGCCATTGGCCCCCGATCGGAGCGCCCGTCCGCAGAAAGCGCCGGATCTGGCGCAGATCCGGCGCGATCGGACGCGTCTGAAACACGCGAGACACCCTCCCGCGGAAGAGCGCCGCGAACAGCAACGCAGCACCCAGAGCCTCCGCAATCGAGGTGGCCACACCGGCGCCGGCGACTCCCCATGCGGGAAGCCCGAAGTGGCCAAACACCAGGGCGTACGCGAGGAGCGCATTGGCCACGTTTGCAACGAGCGTGGCGATGAGCGGTGTCCGAGTGTCACCGAGTCCACGAAAGAACGAGGCCAGCACCATCCAGAGCGCGAGGCACGCAAAGCCGAGGGGCCGCATCCGCACGTAGGCAAGGGCATAGTCGTGGATTTCCGGCGTCGTCCCGAGAAGCCGAAGGAAGGCGTCGGCGCCTACCGCGAACAGCAGGAGTGTGAGCGCCGCCACGGGCACGACCGCGTAGATTCCCTGCCATACCCATCGCCCGCACGAGGCCTCGTCCCCCGCGCCGTGGGCCTGCGACACGAACGTCTGGACACCGTTTGCGCAGCCGCTGAAGACGCAGAAGACCGTCCACAGCCAGATGCCCGCAAAGCCGAGTGCGCCGAGCTGGGCTGCGCCAAGCCTCCCTACGAAGATGCAGTCGATCATGTGCATCGCTGTCTGTGACAGCTGGGTGAGGACGATCGGATAGGCCAAAGACGCGACCTCGCGAACGCCGCCTGCCCGGGCCTGAGCGTGGGAAGTCGCAGGAGTAGCGATTTGCGTGACCATGAGAAGCTCCAAAACGCCGGAGGCCGCGAACGCTTTCGCGTCCGCGGCCTCCGTGGCGGGCCGTCTCAGGCTCCACTCACGTTAAGGACGAACGCGACTCACCCTTATCCCGCTTGCGCGCGTGTGCGCCGCGGTTGAGCGCGGCGCCACGGACCGAGCGGACAAGAAGGTTGGGGTTGCTCGAATTCATGAACCCCATGCTTAACACGCAGCCCTCGAAAGGGCAACGACCCTCTCGCGAAATCCCGGTTGCGGCGGCGCGGGCCGCCGAGTACAACCAGCGCGTGAGGTCGGGCCCCCTGCTCCGTAGCACCCTCCCAGTCGTAGTGGGCGCGCTCCTCGCATCCAGCCTACCGGGCTGTGCGACCTTCGAGGGCGCCAAGCTCTACGAGCGGGGGACGCAGGCGCTCGATCGAGGCGACACCGCGACGGCGATTGCGGAACTCGAGCACGCTGCTCAACTCGTGCCCCAATCCTCGGAGATCCAGAACCACTTAGGTCTCGCCCACGCCGCGGCCGGCCACGACGATGCCGCTCTCCTGGCGTTCCGGCACGCCGTCGAACTCGACTGCTCAAACGAGGCCGCGCAGCAGAATCTCGCTGCGGCGGAAGCCCGAAGGGCCCGGCTTGCCGCCCGCGCTGCCGAGTCGGCGAGGAGTGAGCAGGGGGCCGGGGCACCATGAGCCGCGACGACGAAAAGGGCGAGCGCCCCCGCCGGAGCTGGCGGGAGATCGACGCGATGCGTGGCAGGTCGCGGCACACCTCCTCGTCCGAGCCCCGCGGGCCGGCGGCCAAGGAGCGGTCTCGAGCCGCGACCCAGCACTACCTGAAGCAGCTCGACGGCCTGTTCTCCAAGGCGAAAGGGGGTGCGGAGGGCGAGCGGCTGGAAAATGCGGTGCGCGATGCCTTCGGGACGCCGGCCATGGCCGAGGCCTGCCGCGCGTACCGTGACGCGCTCGGACTCCCGGAGGAGATGGGCCTGCTCACGCTCTTTCTCGACGCGCGAGACCCCGAAATCGTCGTAGCGGTCCTCGAGGCGCTTCATGCAGCCCAGAGATCGGGGAAGCTCCGACCGACGAGCGGTCTGCGCACGCAGCTCCGCCTTCTGCTCCAGGAGCCGGATGACGTCGTCGCTGAGTCGGCCGAGGAGCTTCTCGCCAAGCTCTAAGCGTAAGTTGAAGTGCGGCAGGTCATTTATTAGGGTGGCAGGATGTCCCATGACCTCGAACGCGAGGCCTTGGCCCGCTATCTGGAAGACCACCACCTCAAGCACACAAAGCAGCGGGAGGCGATCCTCGACGCCTTTCTCGAGACCACAGGTCATGTGACGAGTGAGGATCTCTATCAGCGCATCCGCGGCAAACACCCCAACATCGGATTTACGACCGTGTACCGGACCATGAAGCTTCTGTGCGAGGCCGGTCTCGCCAATGAGCGTCATTTTGATGGGGGAGTCACGCGCTACGAGATTCAGCACGAGCATCATGACCACTTGGTCTGTACGAAGTGCGGGAAGATCATCGAGTTCGAGTGCTCGATGATCGAGTCCGCGCAGGACGAGATCGCACAGCGCTACGGATTTCGTCTGCTGCGCCATCGCCACGAGCTCTACGGCCACTGTCCCGAGTGCCGGGCGAGGGGCTAGCCGCTGCGACTTTGCACCCTGGGAGTAGCTCTCGCCCTCGGCGTCTTGGCGAGCTGTGCACGCCCTTCTGCCGTGCCCACCGCCGCCTCCGCCGCCGCACCGGCCCCGGACGGCTCTGCGCCACGCCTCGTCCTGCTGCTCGCCGTGGATCAGCTTCGCCCCGACCGCCTCTCGACCGCTCTGCCGGGAGGTCTTGGCCGACTGATGCGAGAGGGGCGGGTATTCGCTGACGCTGCACTCGAGCACGCGGACACCGAGACGTGTCCGGGCCACGCAACCATGCTGACGGGCCGTCATCCAGGGCCGGCGGGCATTCCGGCCAACGAGTTCGTCGAACGAGACACGGGCAGGTTGGTCTACTGCGTGGAAGACGAGGCCGGGGATGCGGCCGTGCTCAGCGGAGGGTCTGAGCCCGCGCAGGGGCGATCCCCGCGAAAGATGCGGGTTCGCGCACTCGGCGACTGGCTGAAAGCCAGCCAACCCGGTGCGCGGGTGTTCAGCCTCTCGGGGAAGGATCGGGCTGCGATCACGCTGGGCGGCCAGCACCCCGAAGCGGCCTACTGGTTCGATCGAGGTCCAGCCCAGGGCTTCACCACGAGTCGCTATTACCGGAGTGAGCTCCCCGAATGGGTGCGCGCCTTCAATCGCCCAGTGGGTGGTGGCGAGCCGGCATTCCTGGCTCGCGTACCGGATCGCTGGGACCACCCGACCGGTGCACCCGCAAACGGTGCCCGGCGCGATGACTACCCGGCCGAGTCAGCCCAGTTTGGGCGCACAAGTGGGCATCCCGTGCGGGACAAGGACGTACGAGTCTTTCTCGAGCGCCTCTATTACACGCCCTTTCTCGACGACGTGACGCTTGACTTCGCGCGGGCTCTCGTACGCAACGAGCGGGTGGGGTCGGGGCCCGGCATCGACTTGCTTGCGATTTCGCTCTCCGCGAACGACCCGGTGGGTCACCTGTACGGCCCAGGCAGCCAGGAAGCCCGCGACGCTCTGCTCCGACTCGACGTCGCTGTGGGGGATTTCCTCGCATTTCTCGAAGCGGAGGTAGGCAAGGGCAGGGTGCTCGTCGTCCTGACAGCCGATCACGGCGTGCTGGAGCTTCCCGAATGGCTGGTCGAGAGCGGCGCGAGCGAGTGTCCACTGCCAACCGGACGCGGCAGCAGTCGCGCGCTGGCCGAGGGCCTTGGGGCAGCGCTTCACTCAGCGCTTGATCCAAAGGGGAGCACCGGAGCGGCGTGGATGGTGAGCTCCGGGTACGCATTCACCGTGAACCGCCGCCTGGCAGAAGAACGCCGTGTACCGGTCCGACGGGTTGTGGACCTCGCACGGCACTGGCTCGCCTCCCAGCCCGGCATCGCTCACGTCTGGACGCAGGAGGAGATCGAAGGGGAGACGGGGCCTGCGCCCTTCGCCGCCCTCTACCGCAACTCCTTCGATCCCGAGCGGAGCGGCGACCTCACGCTGCAGCCCGCAGCGACCTGCCTCTTCTCGCCGTATCCCACAGGGACCTCCCACGGTACGCCCTACCTCTACGATCGCGCGGTACCACTCGTGTTCTTTGGCCCTGGGGTGGCGCCTGGGGTTGTGCGAGGGCGGGCCGCAACGGTCGACATCGCTCCGACACTGGCGCGGGTCATCGGAGTCGAACCCCCCGGTGCGCTCGACGGCCACGCGCTCGTCCTCCAGCCCTAAGGACGAAGCGGAGACACCGGAGCGGCCCATGCGATTCCACCGGCCCGACGGCCGGAGCCAAGGGCTGCGCCCGGTTCAGGTTCAATCAGGGGACGAGCTCCGGTCCGCAGGCGCGACCTCGCGCTAAGCGCCCTCGTTCACCCACGCCTCGAGGTCTTTGGGTATGTCCTTCGGGTCGTTGGCGATCGGGCCGAGACCGGGGCCGGCGATGTGCGAGAACATATCCTCGAAATGCGCTTCGATCCGAGGGCTAAACAAGCCAATCGTGCGCAACGTCGGAATCACAAAGCCGCGGATCGGACCGCGGCGACCGCCGGTTTTTTGAATCGCTTGCAAAAGCGTCTCACGCTCTTTCGCCATCTCCGCGAACGCCAGCGCCGGATCGATCCCTGCCCCGCGCCAGATCTCCATCACGGAGTCGCGCATCGAGACCCCGGCCCGCGAGTCGAGGAGCAGGCGAGCCGACTCGAACGCGAAGTCCTCGAGTCCCGCACGCTCCTCGTCCGAAAGCGTGGGAACGACCGCATTTAAGTACTTGATGCCGTAACCGGTGTGACGCGCCTCGTCCCGCGACACATAGGTGAGAAGCTGCTTCAAGAGCGGCTCTTGCGTCTGATTTCGCATGTCCCGGAAGGCGTAGAGCGCGAGCCCTTCCGTCACGATCTGCATCCCCACCGCCTTCTCGAGCCAGCTAGGTGCCGCCAGCACCGCATCGAGCAGCTTCTTCAGGCCGGGCGCGATCGGTACGACGTGACCGAGTTTGCCGATGTAAGCGGCAAAGACCTCGACGTGGCGCGCCTCATCCATCGTCTGGGTCGCGGCATAGAACTTCCCATCGGTGTGGGGCACAGCGTTCACCAGCTGCGCCGCCACCATGAGTGCACCCTGCTCGCCGTGCAAAAAGTTCGAGAGCATGAAGGCCGCCGTGCGGCGCGATGCTTCCCAGCGCGTCTCGAGGGGAAGCCCCTGCCAGAAGCGGGTGTTTTGAATCGGGACGCCGCCGACGGAGAAGGTGCGGGAGAAGGCCTCACGATCGATCTCGCCGTCCCAGTCAAGATCACGGACCGCAATCCACTGACGCTCGAGCGCGTTGGCATAAAGCGTTCGAAGCTCATCGATCTCACTCTCGTAGTTCCAGTTGTAGATGGCGGTGAGGGCAGCGCCTACGCTGTCGGTTCCCTTGGGATGCAGTCTGGGAAGTGCGTTTGATGCGCTCGTCACGGTAGACCTCCGGGTCAAACCTACGGTCAGGGTTTCCTGTGGCCTTGGGCAGACGGAGACCTTTCCGGCCGCCGGGCGGTCAGCTCCTCGAGGGCGGAAAGGGCGCGTGAGCGGGTGGCACGGAGGAAGCGACGCACGGCCTCCTCGAGGCCCGTCGGATCGCGAGAGACGAGGGCCGCATCGATCTCTCGGGCGGCGCGGGCCACCTCAGGCCCCGGCGGGCGCAATGCAAGGCGCATCTCGCGCTGCTCCACGAGTCCTGCGTGGACCGCATTGCGCACGAGCTGGAGCACGAGATTCCCGCTCGCGCGCGCCATCACCTCAAAGAGCGATTCGATGGCCTCGAGAAACGTGTCGTCGCGGGTCTGTGGATCGCCGAGCACCGCGACGAGTGCCCGTGCGTCCTCGAGCGTCGGATCGTCTCCGCGTTCCACGGCGAGGCGTGCCGCTCCTGCGATCAGGATTTCGCGCACATCCAGGATTTGCTCGGCCAAGACAGGATCGAGGCGGCCGCCAGCCAACAGAAGATCGCGAATCAGCTCCGCACTCGCGCCCGCGATCGGGGCGACCCGAGTCCCGTCGCCGCGTCGGATCACCACGAGGCGCAGCTCCTCAAGCCTCTTCAATGCCTCGCGCACTGAGCTGCGGTGCACACCGAGACGACTTGCGATTTCTCGCTCGGCGGGGAGGCGGTCTCCCGGTTTATAGGTGCCGTCGAGGATCTCGCTGCGGAGGTGCTGGGCGATCCGCTCGGGTCGCGTCGTCGATTTCTTCGAGTCCAAGGGGGTCATGGCTTCCCAGCAAATCTGTCCGAAAAGGGGAAAGGGTGGTCCGACCACTTTGGTCCGACCAATTTCTAGCAGTGCGCTGAGTTTCAAGTCAAGCGCAAGGGGGGCGAGGTGGGGGCGCGCCTAGTCCTCGAGCACGATCGCGTTCGGGAGCTCGTTCAGGTGGCGAGGAGCGGCCGGGAGGTGTGCCCGGAGGATCTCACCGCAGCGGCGGATGGCGGCCTCGAGCCCGTCTGCTGCGTGGCCCGAGCGCAGACCGGCGGTCGCGAGGTCGACCACCTCCTGCCAGCTCTCGTCGGGGCCGAGCACCTGGTGGATGCCTTCGTCTGCCAGGACCACGACACGTCGCTCGAGGAGCGCCACGAACAGAAGGATACCGGTGCGCCCCACGGTGCGCGTAAGTCCGTGCTCTGCGAACGCAGCCCGGGCGCGCTCGGCCACGTGGCGCTCAAGCAACGCCTCAGGCAGGAGGGCGCGCCGTAGGGGAGCGAGGCGGGCAAGGCCGTGGCCTAGCAAGAGGGCCGCGCACTGCATCCCGAGAAGGTCGAGCGATGTGGCTTCAGACCAAATCGCGGCCCCGGCGAGGAGGGCAAGCGCGGCGAGCGTGACCCCAAGGCGCCAGCCCAGGCTGCCGTACTCGTCGCATGCTCCGACCACACACACCACGAGCTCGCCGGCGGTCGCGCGCTCGGCTTCCACCACCGACGCCTCAAGGCGCAGCCGGTCCGCAGGGTCGATCAATGCCGAAGGACTCGTCACCAGCTCCCCGAGGCGCCCCCGCCTCCAAAGCCTCCACCACCCCCTCCGAAGCCGCCCCCCCCACCGCCGAAGCCGCCTCCGCCGCCCCCAAAACCACCACCAAAGCCACCCCCGAAGCCCGGGCGCCCGCCACGAAGGGGAGCGCTCGCGGGGGAGATCCAGCCGAAGAGCACACCGAGCACGGCAGCCACTCCCGCCCAGAGTGCGCTCGCCACGATCCAATAGGTCAGGCCCCCTGCCACACCGCCTGCCACGAGCGCACCCACAGGGCGCAGCCGCCCGCGCCGGAAGGGAGCTGCAAGAAAACCTCCGAGGAGAGCCCCCATTAGGATCAGCCCCAGGGGGCCTTCGCTCTCCCGGTGGGCACCCGGCCGCGACGCGCGTCGCGCCTCGGGGATCTCCTCCCCTCGAGCTGCCGCCATGAGCGCGTCGATTCCAGCGTCGAGACCGTCGGGCACGCGTCCCGCACGGAAGAGCGGGATCATGCGATCGCGCAGGATCCGCGAGGCCACGACGTCGGGGACCACCCCCTCGAGTCCGCGGCCCACCTCGATCCGGGCAGCCCTGTCATCCCGCGCGAAGAGCACGATGATGCCGTTGTCGACGCCCTTGTGGCCGATCTGCCAGGCGTCGGCCACACGGATCGAGAAGTCTTCGATGGGGTCGCCTTCGAGCGAAGGAACCGTAAGCAACACGATCTGATGCGAGGTCTCTTCCTCAAAGCGCGCGAGGCGCTCCTCGAGTGCGGCTTGGCGCTCTCGGGGGAGGACGCCCGCGAGGTCGTTTACACGGGCGCGCAAAGGCGGCACATCGAGCGCTCGGGCGGGCGCTACAAGCGCCGACGCGAGCGCCGCGAACAGGAGCGCTCGGATCAGAACTTGACCTCCGGTGGGGTCTCCGTCCCTGGCCGTGCCTCGAAGGTCGGGCGCACCTGCGCGCCAAGCAAGAAGCGCGCAGTCAGGTTCGTCGGGAAAGAGCGCACGAGCGCGTTGTACTGGGCGACCGCATCGATGTAGCGCTTGCGGGCGACTGCGATCCGGTTCTCGGTGCCTTCGAGTTGGGCTTGCAGATCCCGATAGTTCTGGTTGGCCTTGAGGTCCGGGTAGCGCTCGACGGTCACGAGTAGCCGCGCCAGCGCGCCCGAGAGCTCACCCTGGGCGGCCTCGAACTTCTTGAACGCCTCGGGGTCGTTCACGAGCTCTGGCGTCGCCTGGATGCCCGTCGCCTTGGCGCGCGCCTGCACCACGGCCTCGAGCGTCTCCCGCTCGAAGTCCGCGGCCCCTTTCACCGTGGCGACGAGATTCGGAATGAGGTCAGCGCGCCGCTGGTATTGGTTCCCCACCTCGGCCCACGCCGCCTTCACGGCTTCGTCGGCCACCTGGATCCGGTTGTAACCGCACCCCGCGCCACACAATGCACTCAGAATCACCGCAGCGAAACCCAAGGCACTCGAGCGGGCACGCAGTTTCACGCGATTCCCTCCCCACCTGACTGTATCAGGCTCCACCCAGGGGCGGAGGAAGGGGGTGCGCGCCGGGTCCTCAAGCGGGCGGCGGGAGACTCCGATCCAGAGTCTATGGCGAGAGAACCGAGCTGCCCGGTGTGCGATGCGGACCTCGTGTTTGGGGGCGATGAGAAGGCCGGCGATCTCGTGGTGTGCAGCTTCTGCGGCGCAAGCTTCTTGGTTTCACGGGGTGCCACCAAAGAGGAGGCGTGGGAAGTCGAAGAAGACGACTGAGCACGCGCCGGCGCAGGCGGCTTTCGGCTTGACACCCGTGCACCGAGACGGCGAAACTCCGCGCCGCCCCCCAAGCGACGAACCCGGCAACTCCCCCGGCCGTGTGTTGTGGCTTCGAAGCTCTCGTGAACCGCGCCAGGGAGGTGCTTAAGTGAGTTCGGTCGCTGGAACCACGATTGACCCGCGCAGGCTGCGCGAGGCCATCCAGCGCCGAGTGCTCTACTCCCTAGGCAAGCGTTGGCAGGACCTCGGCAGCCACGATTTGTTCATGGCGGTCTCCCTCGCCACACGGGATCTCTTGATCGAGCGCATGATCGAGACCGAGGCTCGGGTCGAAGCGGCCAGAGCCAAGCGCGTCTACTACCTCTCCCTCGAGTTCTTGATCGGCCGCGCCCTCGCAAACAATCTGCACAACCTCGGGATCTACCAGGAGTGCCGCCAAGCCCTCGAAGAGCTCGGCGTGGACCTCGAAGAGGTGAGGGAAACCGAGCACGACGCGGCGCTCGGCAACGGCGGCCTTGGCCGCCTGGCCGCCTGCTTCCTGGATTCCCTCGCGACGCTCGGACTCCCGGGCTACGGCTACGGCATCAATTACGACTACGGCCTGTTCCGCCAGGTCCTCCAGGGGGGATGGCAGCGCGAGCGCCCCGACAGCTGGCGCCGGCTCGGCACGCCCTGGCTGATCGAGCGCCCTGACGAGGCTTGTCTTGTTCCCGTCTATGGCCGTCTCGAGCAAGACAGCTACGCCAGCCAGCCAAACGAGCCCCGTCGCTCGCGCTGGGTCGACTACCACGTCCTCGTGGGCGTTCCCAACGACATGCCGATCGTCGGCTACGGCGGACGCACGGTGAACTTCCTGCGCCTGTATTCCGCCCGCTCCTCCGACGAGTTCGACATGCAGGTTTTCAACCAGGGGGACTACCTGCACGCGCTTCGCGAGCACAAGTCTCCCGAGACCATCTCCATGGTGCTTTACCCGCCCGCGACTTCCGATACCGGGAAGCAGCTGCGGTTGCTACAGGAGTATTTCTTCGTCGCGTGCGCGTTGCGCGACATTGTCGGGCGTTTCCGCCGCCGCTCGGGCTACTTTGCGGATCTCTCCGAGGCCGTGTGCATCCAGTTGAACGACACACATCCTGCCCTCGCCGTGGCCGAGTTGATGCGGATTTTTATCGACGAGGAGGGGATGCCGTGGAAGACCGCGTGGAGCATTACGCAACGGACCTTCGCCTACACCAATCACACCCTGATGCCCGAGGCGCTTGAGAAGTGGCCACGGCCACTGGTCGCAAGCGTGCTGCCCCGGCACGTCGAGTTGATCGAGCAGATCAACGACCAATTCTTGAAGGAAGTGACAGAGCGCTGGCCGGCGGACGTGGATCGCATGCGTCGGATGTCGATCGTCGAGGAGAGCTGGCCGCAACAGCTGCGCATGGCGCACCTCGCGATGGTGGGGAGTCACTCGATTAACGGCGTGGCACAGCTTCACACCGACCTCGTGAAGCGCGAGCTCGTGCCCGACTTCTACGAAATGTGGCCCGAGCGCTTTAGCAACAAGACCAACGGCATTACGCCGCGCCGCTGGCTCCTGCTCGCCAATCCTGCCCTCGCGAACCTCATCACCTCGCGCATCGGTGACGGCTGGATCACCGATCTCGAACAGATTCGTGCGCTCGAGCCGTGGGCGGACGACCCGGACTTCCGGACCGCATTCCGCGCGGTAAAACGCTCCAACAAAGAGCGCCTGGCCCTGCTGGTTCGTGACCTGACGGGCCTAGCGCTCGATCCCCTTGCGCTGTTTGATGTTCAGGTGAAGCGCATCCACGAATACAAACGCCAGCTGCTTGCGGCGATGCACGTGATCCATGAGTACCTGGAACTCATCGAGGAGGGCAAGCCGCCGGATACGCCGCATGTGTATCTGTTTGCCGGGAAAGCGCCTCCCGATTACGTGATGGCGAAGCTGATCATCAAGCTGATCAATGGCGTGGCGCACGCCGTGAACTCCGATCCCGCGGTAAACGGTCTGCTGCGGGTGATCTTCCTCCCCGACTACCGCGTAAGTCAGGCCGAGCGGATCATTCCCGCTGCCGACCTTTCCGAGCAGATCTCCACGGCGGGCAAGGAGGCGTCAGGAACGAGCAACATGAAGTTTGCCCTGAATGGCGCGCTCACGATCGGCACGC
>Ga0116216_10002868_pt1 | contig 11343 bp, 8 predicted proteins | sample Sb_taG_11_FD_89696 | JGI IMG/M metagenome (GOLD analysis project Ga0116216, IMG submission 89696) | Peat soil microbial communities from Weissenstadt, Germany - Sb_50d_3_AS metaG | ecosystem: Environmental > Terrestrial > Soil > Wetlands > Peat | place: Germany: Weissenstadt | collected 2010-09-21
AGCTCGGCGCCAGTAGAAATAGGCCGTCCGCCGCCGCCCCGAGAAGTCGTTGGGTCCAATTTGCTCAAATGGCTTTCGCCCCCACACGACGCTCGATCAACCACGCGATTTCGCCGTGGCACGAACCACAGTTCGTACCTGCCTTGAGTCGCGCGCCGATTGCGGTGACAGTCGCGCACCCAGGTTGCGCAGCCGTTTCGAGGATTTCATTGCGGCCGACATCGAAGCAGGCGCAGACCGTCGGTCCGCGGTCCCGACTCTCGGCTCCCGGCCGTCCCGCGAGGAGGCGCAGCCTCTTCGCCGGCGCGATCGGTTCGCCGAGCCGCTCGGCAACCCAGGCGCGGGCGACCGCGACAGGTTCGGGCGCGGCGAAAATTGCGCCAACGAACACACCGTCGTCGAAGGCGACAAACCGATGTCGCCCCATCGAGCCGTCGCGGTAGGCGACGAGTTCGACGTGGTCGCCAAGGACGAGCGTCCGCCGCGCGAATGCAACCCAATCGCGCGGCGGCTCGAGACCCGCAAACTCCGCCCGCCAGCCCGCCCTGGTCGTCGCCAGCGCGAAGTAATCGGCGCCTGCGGTCGAGACGCGAGCAGCCGAAACGACGAACGCGTGCCAGGCCGCGGGATAGCGTCGGGCGGCGACAGGCGTGATCTTCAGTTCCGGTTGGCCCGAGACGGGGTCGGTCGCGCCGCCGACCAGCGCGTCGACTCGCGCCTGCGAGGCGTATTGATCGGTCCAGTGCATCGGCGCGAACAGGGAGCCGGGCCGCTGGCTCTCCGTGACGACGACGCGCAGAACCGCGCGGCCATGCTCGCTCTCGACTTCGGCGAGATCGGCAGGCTTCACTCCGATCGCCAGCGCGTCGTCCGGATGGGTTTCGACGAACGGCTCGCCGATATGCGCCATCAGGCGGGGCGCTTTGGCGCTGCGCGTCATCGTATGCCACTGGTCTCGGATGCGTCCGGAGTTGAGGATCAGCGGATAGCGCTCGCTCGTCCGCGTCGCGGGCCGGCGAAACGGAGTGGCGACGAAGCGCGCCCTGGCGTCGGGATGATAGAACCGGCCGTCAGCGAAAAAGCGCGTCTCGCGCGCTTCGCCGGCAGGAGGCCACGGCCATTGGAACGGCTTGAGCGCCGCGTAGTCCGCGGCGGAGATCTCGCCGAATGCGCTGATATCGAGATCGCGCCGTCCGCCGTTTTCGCAACCCGTGAGACGGGCGTGCTCGGCGAAAATTTGCGAAGGCCGCTCATAGGCGAAAGCTTCCGCGTGGCCCATCCGGCGCGCGACCTCGCAAATCTGCCGCCAGTCGGGCATCGCCTCGCCCGGCGTCCGCAGGAAGCGCCGCTGGAGCGAGACGCGCCGCTCGGAATTGGTGACGGTTCCCTCCTTTTCGCCCCACGCGGCGCTTGGCAGCAGAACGTGCGCGAGCGCGGTCGTGTCGTTTGAGCGGACAACGTCGGACACCACGACGAACGGGCAATGGCGGATCGCCTCGCGGACCCGGTCCGCTTGCGGCATGCTGTCGGCCGGATTGGCGCCCATAATCCAGAGCGCCTTGATCCGCCCGTCCTCGACCGCGCGAAACATGTCGACGGCTTTGAGTCCCGGCTTCGCTGCTATCGTCGGCGATGCCCAGAAGGTTTGGACGAGGCGGCGGTGATCCGGATTGTCGATTTCCATATGCGCGGCCAACATGTTGGCGAGACCACCAACTTCACGACCGCCCATCGCGTTGGGCTGGCCGGTGACGGAAAACGGCCCCGTGCCGGGCTTGCCGATCCTGCCCGTCGCGAGGTGAGAGTTGAGGATCGCGTTGACCTTGTCGGTTCCCGCCGACGACTGGTTGACGCCCTGGCTGTAGATCGTCACCACCCGCTCCGTGCGGGCGAACAGGTCGAAGAACGCAATGAGATCGGATCGCGCAATCTCCGTCGCCTCGGCCGCCGCGTCGATACCGAACCGGCGCGCCTCGGCGAGCGCGGCGTCGAAACCGACCGTGTGCTCGCGGACGTAACGGGCGTCGATGCGATCGGCTTCCGCGAGATAGGCGAGCAGGCCGGCGAACAGCGCCACGTCCGCACCCGGCGCCACGCGCAGATGCAACTCGGCGGTCTCGGTTGTCGCGGTGGCGCGCGGATCGATGACGACGACCTTTGTTCCGCGCGCCTCCCGCGCGGCGACGAGCCGTTGGAACAATACGGGATGGCACCAGGCGAGATTGGAGCCGACCAGCACGACAAGGTCGGCAAGCTCGATATCCTCGTAGCAACCCGGAACGGTGTCGGCGCCGAAGGCGCGGCGATGCCCGGCGACGGAAGAGGCCATGCAGAGGCGCGAGTTGGTGTCGATGTTGGCCGAGCCGACAAAGCCCTTCATCAGCTTGTTGGCGACGTAATAGTCTTCGATGAGAAGCTGGCCGGAGATATAGAACGCGACGCTGTCGGGGCCATGCGCCGCGATCGCCTCGCCGAAGCGCGCAGCGACAAGATCGAGCGCCGTATTCCAGTCGCTTGCGGCGCCGTCGACGATCGGCGTGAGCAGGCGCCCCTCGAGCGACAGCGTTTCGCCGAGGGCAGACCCCTTGGAGCACAGGCTGCCGAAATTGGCCGGATGGTCCGGATCGCCCTTGATCTCGACGAAACCGTCGTCACGCGGGCGCGCCAGCACCCCGCAGCCGACACCGCAATAGGGACAGGTTGTGCGCGTCCAGTCCTCGGTCATCAGCCGGCCTTCGCGAGAACGGGCCGGCCGGCAAGCGCGGAAACGTCGATCAGGATGCGACCCTCGACGACGCGCAGCGGAATCGCGAGCGTGCGCCCTGCGTCGGCGCCCTGCGGTTCGCCGGTCTCGAGGCTCAGCACCCAGTTGTGCAGCGGGCAGGTGACGCTCGTCCCGTGCACGATGCCCTGGCTCAACGGGCCCCCTTTATGCGGGCAACGGTCATCGAGCGCGAAGACGCGGTCATCGACAGTGCGAAATACGGCGATGCAGCCCTGCGGCGTTCTGACGACGCGCGCGCCCCGGCGCGGGATTGCCTCAAGCGCGCCGATGTCGGCCCAGGTTTCGCTGGTCATGATCACTCCGCCGCGTTCAAGAGGGTGAGGTCGGCGATCGGCGCGAATTCGTGCGCGTCCTTGCCGGCGACGCGCTCGCTCCAAGGATCGCGTTGCGCCAGGCGCTGGGACGCGACGAAGCGATCGTACAGCGCCCGCCGCCTGTCGAGGTTCTCGACCACCTGCGCCTTGATCGAGTCCGCGCCGACCCGCCTGGCCCATTTGTATATGCGTTCGAGATAGCGGCCCTGCTCACGATAGAGCTGGATGAGGGCGGCGATGATTTCGATCGTCTCCTCTTCGGTCGACGCGTGACAGAGCGCCTGCGTGCCCAGAATGTCGAGCCCGGCGGCGCCGGCGAACACGATGTCGTAGCCGCTGTCGACGCAGATGACGCCGACGTCCTTGCACGTCGCCTCGGCGCAGTTGCGCGGACAGCCGGAGACCGCGAGCTTCACCTTGGCGGGCGTCCACGAACCCCAGAGGAATTTCTCGAGCTTGACGCCAAGCCCGGTCGAGTCCTGCGTGCCGAACCGGCACCAGTCGGAGCCGACGCAGGTCTTCACCGTCCGCAGCGCCTTGCCATAAGCCGCGCCGGAGACGAGGCCAGCGGCGTTGAGGTCGGCCCAGACCGCGGGAAGCTGCTCCTTCCTGACGCCGAGCAGGTCGATTCGCTGCCCACCGGTGACCTTCACAGTCGGAATGGCGAATTTGTCGACGACGTCGGCGATCGCGCGCAGTTCTGCCGCCCTGGTCACTCCGCCCCACATGCGCGGGACGACCGAATAGGTTCCGTCGCGCTGAATGTTGGCGTGAACGCGCTCGTTGATGAAGCGCGACTGCCCGTCGTCCTCGTATTCCCCAGGCCACGCGCAGAGACAATAGTAGTTGAGCGCCGGGCGGCATTTGGCGCAGCCGCACGAGGTGTTCCATTCGAGCGCCTGCATGACGGCCGGAATGGATTTGAGGCCCTTGGCGACGATCAACCGCCGGACGTCGTCATGGCCGAGACGGGTGCATCCGCAGATCGACGCGACAGCCGCAGGCGCGTAGGCCTCGCCAACCGTCAGCCTGATCACCTGCTCGACGAGGCCGGTGCAGGAGCCGCAGCTCGCGGACGCCTTGGTGTGGGCGCGCACGCCCTCGAGGTTCGTGAGGCCTTTGGCCTTGATCGCCTCGACAATCTTGCCCTTGCAGACGCCGTTGCAGCCGCAGATTTCCGCATCATCCGGCAACGCTGCAACGGCCGCCGTAGGGTCCAGAGGGGCGCCCCCCGCGGCGCCCGGTCCGAACATCATGGTCTCGCGTACGTCCGCGACGTCGGCGCCGCGCTTCAACAGGTCGAACAACCAAGCCCCATGTGAAACGTCGCCGTAGAGCACGATTCCGATCAACTTGCCGTCCTTGAGCACAAGACGGCGGTAGACGCCGCGCGCCGCGTCGCGCAACACGATCTCCTCCCGGTCGCCGCCGTCGGCGAAATCGCCGGCTGAGAACAGGTTGATGCCGGTCACCTTCAATTTGGTCGCGGTCGCGCTCGGATTGAAGGCCGCGCGGTCGTCGCCCGCGAGCTGCGCCGCGACGACGCCTGCCATGTCGTAAAGCGGCGCGACGAGGCCGAAGCACTGGCCGTGCGCTTCGGCGCACTCGCCAAGCGCGTAGATGTCGGGATCGCTGGTGCGCATGTTCGCGCCGACGACGATCCCCCGATTGACCTCAAGCCCGGCGTCGCGCGCGAGCGCGGCGCTTGGCCGGATCCCGACCGCCATCACGACGAGATCGGCGGGGATCTCCGTCCCGTCCTCCAGCACGACCGCGCGCACCCGAGACGGGCCGCCGGCGTGGTCCGTGCCGAGAATTTCCCTGGTGTTGGCCTTTGTGTAGACCTTCACGCCGCGCGCTTCGATCGCCTCTTTGAGCAGGAAGCCGGACGGCGCGTCGAGCTGGCGCTCCATCAACGTCGGCATCAGATGAACGACGGTGACCTCCATGCCCCGTTCCTTGAGACCGATCGCGGCTTCGAGGCCGAGCAAGCCGCCGCCGATGACGACCGCCTTGCCGCGAGATTGCGCCGCCAGCAACATCGCGTTGACGTCGTCGAGGTCGCGGTAGGTGAGAACGCCGGCGAGCTTGCAGCCGGGAACCGGAATGACGATCGGCGTCGATCCCGTAGCGATGATGAGCTGGTCGTAAGGCTCGACGACGCCGTGATTGGACGTGACCGTGCGATTGTCGCGATCAATCGCGACGACGCGGTGGCCCTTGTAAAGCGTTACGTTGTGTTTGACGTACCAGCCGTCGCCATGAATGACGATCTCGTCGAACGACTTTTCGCCCGATAACACTGGCGAGAGCATGATGCGGTCGTAGTTGACGCGCGGCTCGGCGTTGAAGATCGTCACCTTGTAGGCTTCGGGCGCGGCTTCGAAGAGTTTCTCGAGCGCGCGGCCTGGGGACATGCCGTTGCCGACGATGACGAGGCGCTGACGCTCTGCGGGCCTCACGTCGGCGTCAAAGGCTTCCTTCTGAAAGTGGCGCATGACGACTATCCGTTGTTGACGAGCGGCTGCAGGAGGATGCGACGCGGCGCTCGAAGATCGCGGGGAACGGCCGCCGGCGACCTGAGGGCGCCGGCGGCCGGCGGGTCAGGCGTTGGCGGCGACCAACGCGGAGCGGTCGAGCCAGGTGCGCCGCCAGCGGACGCTGACGCCGGTCAGCGCGGCGAGCGCGAGGCAGGCGAAGATCGCGAGGCCGACCCCATAGCCGCCCGTGAGCTGCTTGGCGTAGCCGAGGCTCGCGGCGAGATAGAAGCCGCCGACCCCGCCTGTCGCCCCGACAAGGCCGGTGACCACGCCGACGTTGCGCGCGAAACGTTGCGGGACGATCTGGAACACCGCGCCGTTGCCTGCGCCGAGCGCGCCCATCGTCACGACGATCAGCGGCACTGCGACGCTGAGGTCGGGCACGCCGCGGCTGATGACCAGCATCAAGATCGCGACCAGCCCATAGACGAAACTCAGCGCGCGGACGCCGCCGATGCGATCGGCGACGGCGCCGCCGAACGGCCTGACGAACGAACCCGCGAACACGCAGGCGGCGGTGCAATAGCCGGCCCCGACAGGCGTCAATCCGTACTGGTCATTGAAATAGATCGGCAGGAACGACGACAGGCCGACGAACCCACCGAAGGTGACGCTGTAAAAGGCCATAAGCCACCAAGCGTCGCTGATGCGGAGAATTTCGGCGTAGTCCTTCAGCGACTTCTTCGGCGGCGACCGCGGGCTGTCCTTCGCAAGTGTGACGAACAGCGCCAGCACGATCACGAGCGGAATGATCGCGAGGCCGAGGACGTTCTGCCAGCCGAAGGCGACCGCGAGCAACGGCGCGAAAAGGGCCGCCAGCACCGTGCCGGAATTGCCGGCCCCGGCGATGCCGAGCGCAGTTCCCTGATGCTGCGGGGGGTACCAATAGGAGGCGAGCGGCAGCGCGATCGCGAAGGAGGCCCCGGCGACCCCGAGCACGACGCCGAGCGCCAAGGTCGTTTCGAAATTGGTCACCCCAAAGGCCCAGAACGCGGCAAGTCCGGCGATTACCGCCGTCTGCATGATGATGCCGGTGAGGCGCGGCTTCAGATGGTCGGCCAGGACGCCGTTGACGATCCGCAGCGCGGCGCCCGCGAGCACGGGCGTCGCCACCATCAGACCCTTCTGGGCAGAGTTCAGATGCAGGTCTTTGGCGATGAAGACGGCGAGCGGCCCGAGGATGACCCAGACCATGAAGCTGACGTCGAAATATAGGAACGCTGCGACGAGCGTGGGCACATGCCCGGCGCGCAAGAATCCGCGGTTCATCGGATGATGCTTTCAATCCCGGCGCTGATTTGCGCCGCCGGACCCTTTGTCCGGGGACGAACCGCCGTTGGCCCGCCGATTGCTCAGGGCGACAGCCGCCGCCCGCTATGACCCGCCCCGCCGTTGGGGCGCCGCCAGCCCGATCGCATGTCCGAGAGCGAGCGAATATTGTGAAGCAAGGCGTGTGCCAATTGGTTTTTGACGCAAAATCAACGAGTTGGCGCTTCAGACGGCGCGTCATGGCGCCTAGCCGAGTGGCGTCTGCTGATCAAGTCTTGTGCATCGCACAAAAAGATGCGGCCGCCGCTATCCGCGAAAATCTCTAATCTGAACGCTTTGTCTTGCGCCCCGCGTCGAACGTTTCGGGGTCGAACACGAGGCCGTCACAAAAGAGGTCCGGCGCCATGACGATCGGCGCGGGCGAGGCGGGCAGCGACCATTGGGACGCATGCCCGCCTTCGGGCTTGCTGTCGAAGGCAGGGATTGAGGCGCCGACCGGCGCGAGCGCGGCTTCATAAATATCCGGGCGATAGACGCGAGCGGCGATTGCGCGCAGCGGCGGGCTAGTTTCGATCAATCCCCAACGCGTCATTTGGTCGAGGAACCACAAGGCGTGCGAACGCCACGGGTAGGTCGCGGCATGAGCATGGAAGCGCGTTTGGGTTCGGCCGCCGAGCGTTCCTGGCAGCGACGACAGAATCGCGTGGCCGTCGACGTCGAGATAAGCTCGGCGCGAAAGCAACGCCGCGACATAGGACGCATTGGCAGGCGCGTCGCAAAACCGCGCGGCGTGATAAAGGGCGCGCAACATTGCATGCAGCGCTTCCGGATTCTCCTCGCTCCAGCGCTCACGAACCGCCAGCGCCTTTTCCGGCGCATTGAGCCAGACATCGTTGGAGGTCGCGACTGTCAGGCCGACGCCCGCGCGCTCGGCGATCTCGCCCCAAGGCGCGCCGGCGCAGAAGCCGACAATGCGGCGTGACCGCAGCGCCTCGACCGTTCGCGCCGGCGGCGTGACGCCTTGGTTGTAATCGCGATCGGCGACGGCGCCGGCCCACGCGAGCCAGTAGCGCAGGAGCAGATTGTGCGTGGAGTAGTCGTGAACCACCGCGAGGGTTGCTGCCCCTCGCGAACCCTTAAGACGCGCCGCCAGAGCCGCGGCGACTCCGCCTTCGCGCGCTGCAGCTTCCCGCACGGCTTCGCCCAGATCCTTGGCCAGCGTGATCGTGTCGCCGTTCAGGCTCATGCAATAGGGAATGATAAGCGGCTGCGCCACGCCCCGCAGTCCCAGCGAGACCGCGAAGGCGAGCGGCGGGACGATGACCGCGGCGTCCAGCGCTCCGTAAGCAAGCTTGTCCGCGACGTTCGCCCACGACGGCTCGACCGACAGGACGACGTCGAGACCCTCCTCGGCGAAAAAACCGAACTCGTGCGCCACGATAACCGGCGCCGAGTCGGTCAAGCGCAGCAAGCCGATCGCGACCTTCGGCGCGCCAACGACGCGCTGGCGCGGGGACCGTGCATCACTCATCGGTCAAATGCCTCATGCCAGCAGACCATTCGGCGTCGTCCCCCCTGATCAAATCGGTCGCCACCTGCGTGATGCGCCGATTCTCGTTCATCGCCTTGTTGCGCAACCAGCGATAGGCTTGAGGCTCGCTCATTTTCCGCTTGGCCATTAACAAAGCTTTGGCGCGTTCGATGAGCCGACGCTCCTCGAGTTGCGCATTGGCTGCGGCGAGCTCGCTTTCGACGCGGGAATAACGACGAAACAGCGCGATCGCGGAAGCGACGATCGCCTTCATATCGCGGTTGGAGACCCCAGAAAGGTTGTAGGAGCAGACGCCGGCGGCGATCGCGTCCTCGACGAACCCGGGATCGTCCTTGTCGGAAAACATCACGATCGGTCGCGGCGCGGTGACCGACAACGCCCTGACGCCCTCGAGCGCGTCGCGATCGGGCAGCGCCATATCGATGATGACAAGGTCCGGCGCGAGACGCCGAACCGTCTCAACCAGGTCCGATCCCGCGTCCGCTCGCACGACGTCGACAAATCCCGCCGCGTCGAGGGCCTGCTCGAGCGAACGCGCCCTTTCGGGCTGGAAATCGATCAGCAGGATCTTGAGTGACATCGCCGACCAATGGCATCGCGCGATCTGGCCGGTCAATGGCGACATATCTTCGCCCCGGCGAATCCATCGAAGCGGTTCGACGTCGCCTTTGGGTCGACTTTCGACGTCTGCGTCGCTGAACGCTCAGCGCAGAGCGTTATCCGCTACCCCAAGTGTTTCTTGAAGAAGGCCGTAGCCCGGTCCCAGGCGAGCTCCGCCGCGTGGCGGTCGTGGACGGCCATGCGCTGTTCGTTGACGAAGGCGTGATCGGCGTCATAGCGGAAGACCTCGAAGGTCTTCCCCGCAGCCTTCATGCCCTGCTCGAAGCCGTCGACGACCTTCGGCGAGATGTAATCGTCCCGGTTGGCGAAATGGCCCTGGAGCGGGACCTTCACGTCGGCGGGCTTCACCGCCTGCTCGGGCGGAAGACCGTAGAAAGTGACCGCCGCCGTGATCTCGGGGATCCGCGCCGCCCCGATGACTGCGACCGCCCCGCCCATGCAAAAGCCGGTAAGGCCGACCTTTGCGCCGTTGCGCGCAAGAAACTGCGCGGCGCCGCGCACGGTCTGATCGGCCGCGTCCATGAAGTTCAGCGACTGCATCTCTTTCATCGCCGCGTCCGAGTCGTGATAGGGCACCACCACGCCCTTGAAGAGGTCGGGCGCGAGCGCGTCGAAGCCGGCGAGCGCAAAGCGGTCGCACATCGCCTTGATTTGCTCCTGCAGACCCCACCATTCCTGGATCACGACGAGCCCGGGCGCGTCGCCGCGCGCTGCGTTCGACAGATAGCCTTTGGCCTCGCCGCCGTCCGGCCGTTTGAAGGTGATGTGCGCGCCCATTTTTCCTCCGATCGATTGCGTTCTCCGGCGCCGTTCGCCAGGCGCCGGATTCGGGTTCCCGTCGTGTCAGCCGAGTTTCGACCCGTTGGTCATCAGCATGATTGAATAGAGCGAGGTCGTTCCGCAAATGAACAGGCGGTTGCGCTTGGCCCCGCCGAAGGTCACGTTGGCGACGATTTCGGGGATGAGAATCTTGCCGATCATCGTGCCGTCCGGATCGTAGCAGTGGACGCCCTCGTCCGTGCTGGCCCAGATGCGCCCCTGCCGGTCGACGCGAAATCCGTCGAAAAGGCCGACTTCGCATTTGGCGAAGATCTCTCCACCCGTCACGCTCTTGCCGTCAGCCGCGACCGTGAAACGCCGGATATGGCGCGGCCCGTTCTTCTTGTGGGTCGCGCCGGTGTCGGCCACGTAGAGCAACTTCTCGTCGGGCGAAAAGGCGAGGCCGTTCGGCCGAACCATGTCGTCGATGACGCGCTCGACCTCGCGGGTCGCCGGGTCGACGCGGTAGACGTGGCAGCCGTCGATCTCCTGCGGCGCGCGCTCGCCCTCGTTGTCGCTGTCGATGCCGTAGGCCGGATCGGTGAACCAGACGGAATCGTCGGATTTGACGACGGCGTCGTTAGGCGAGTTGAGCCGCTTGCCGTTCCACGCCTCCGCGATGACGGAAATCGAGCCGTCGACCTCGGTGCGGGTCACCCGGCGGGTCAAATGCTCGCAGGTGACCAGCCGACCCTGGTTGTCGACGGTGTTGCCGTTCGAGTTATTTGACGGCTGGCGGAACACCGAGACGTGGCCAGACGGCTCGTCGAAGCGCAGCATGCGGTTGTTGGGGATGTCGGACCAGACGAGATAGCGTCCGGCGGCGAACCAGGCCGGGCCTTCGCTCCAGCGCGCGCCCGTCCACAGACGCTCGACCCGGACGTAGCCCGCAAATAGCGGTTTGAAGCGGGGATCGAGGACGAGGATGTCGGTCCCTTCGATCTGGCCGTAATGCATCGCTCCGCCTCCCCTCCCTCGCTTGTTTGAGCGCGAGGGTGGCGCCGTTGGCGCCGGACTGCAAGACCGCGCCCGCGTCAGCTCGGCTGCAAGTTTCGGAATCGCGGAGGCAAGAGCCGAGGTTTCAACCGCCCACGACCGTTCACACCCCCATTTATCCGCAGAAATCCTGGCCGCGCCCCTTGCAGACGGTCGTGGGCGGTCGTAGATGGTAGAAAGGAAACATGGGTTGCGGATCGGGTCATGCGCGTCAACCGGCTATCGGGCTCTTATCGGCATCTCGGCGTTACCGAGGGCCTCAGGAAGCATCTGCATCCCGGCGGTTCAAATTTGTTCTTGCAAGCCCAGCGCGCGGCCGACGGCGGCATCGCTCGAAGCTGGCTATTGCGCTACGTGCTGCGCGGCGCCGGCAAGACGCGCGAGATGGGTCTCGGCTCGATCGCTGACCTCTCGCTGGCGCAGGCGCGGGAAGAGGCGGCCCGCTGG
>Ga0116216_10002869_pt1 | contig 11339 bp, 6 predicted proteins | sample Sb_taG_11_FD_89696 | JGI IMG/M metagenome (GOLD analysis project Ga0116216, IMG submission 89696) | Peat soil microbial communities from Weissenstadt, Germany - Sb_50d_3_AS metaG | ecosystem: Environmental > Terrestrial > Soil > Wetlands > Peat | place: Germany: Weissenstadt | collected 2010-09-21
CGCAGCTCGGTGTAGCCCTCGACGCTATAAAAAGCCGTGTGGGGCGTGAGCAAGACGTTGGGATGGTGCCTCAATCGCTCGTTTTCGAGCGGCTCGAACTCGACGACATCGAGCCCGGCGGCCGCGATGTGGCCCGAGTCGAGGGCGTCCAAAAGCGCGCTCTCGTCGACCAAAGGACCGCGGGCCGTGTTGATCAAGATGGCGCCGGGTCTCATCTGCGCGATGGTCCGTGCGCTCATCAGGTGCCGCGTCGTCGCGTCCAGATAGCAATGGAGACTGACAAAATGGCTTTGCTCGAGCAATTCGTCGAGGCGATACACGCGGCGGATTCCCAGCGCCTTGTCCATTCCCTGGCGCAGGTAAGGATCGTAGAAGACGACGTCGAGCCCCAGCGCTTTAGCGCGCAAGGCGGCGGCCGTGCCGATCCGGCCGCAGCCGACCACGCCGAGGGTCTTGCCGCGCAGGCGCGGGGCGCCGACCGCCGTCCGATAATCCCAGTTTCCCGACCGGATCGCCTGATGCGACGGCACCAGCCGGCGCACGAGCGCCAGCAGAAACATGATCGCATGGTCGGCGACCTCCTCGGTGCCGTAGTCGGGGACGTTGCAGACGACCACTCCGTGCCGCGTCGCGGCATCGACGTCGACGTTGTTGTAGCCGACCCCGGCGCGGACCACGCACCGACAGCGCGGCGCGAGAGCGAAGCTGGATTCACCCACGATCGAGATGTCGTGAAAGAGCAAGATCGCGTCGGCCTGGGGAAGAAACTGGGCCAATTCCGTGTCGTCTTTGGCCCGCGCCATCACGAGCCGAGCGATATCTTCCAGAATCGCCGATTCGATCGACGTCTCATCAAGGAAATCAGCGATCACCACCGTGAATCGATCATTCATCGAAAACTCCCGCTGGGTGCCCTGCGCTGGTCGCGGCTAGTGCCGGTCGATCCTGGCGCACCGGCGGATCGAACCAGCCCAGCACGGCGGTGGGATCGGCCGTGACGAAGACGACGTCCTCCTGGGACCGAGACGAAATGTGTAAGTGGTCGGGCCAGTTTCGGATCGGAGTCAGCTCGGCGAAGATCGGCCGTTCCGCCGCGATGCGAGTGACGTCGTCGAGTTTCAGGAACCATGGTTCGTCGTTCCCATTCGCAGGAAAGAACCAGACGCGCCGATTGGTCAGAGCCAGCGATCCTGGTTTCCACAGGAATCGCTGCCGGCGCCGTGCCGGCACGGTGGCGACGATCGTCTCACTGGCGGTCAGGTGGAACAGTCCCCATGATGAATCGGCCGAGGGGTTGAGCCAGAAGTTCAAGATCGGTCGAACAAAGAGCCGCACGGCCAGGATCGCTAGCAGGGTAAAAAAACCCGCCGCGACGAGCGCCCACAAGAGGGCGCGGGGGGTCGCCCCGAGAGCACGCAGAAAGATGAGGAGGGCGGGTCTGGGCGCGCGCATCGCCCGCTGTTGGAGACGCTGCCAGACCAACAGCTCGAAAATCAGAAAAAACAACAGGAACGACCGCCGAAAGATCCAGCTCGCGTCGATCTCCACAGGTTTGCTCGCTGGCCCCATCGAGATCTGCCCTCGTCATCGTCCGGCGACGGAGAGAACCCCCTTGGTCTGGAACGTCCGGCCGGGTAGCTTCGAGCCGGATGGGAGCGCCACCGATCCAGCTCCCACTCACGTTTCTATTGTCCTATAGTCGTCAGGGTGAGGGAAGTATTCGGATGCCGCGAATCAAACAGTTGCTTTCCGAGGGAAAGGTCGTCAGGGCCTTCGGGGTGGGACAGCTCATCAGCCCCAAACTGATCGAGATCCTGGGTGAACATGGTGAGTTCGACGCACTCTGGCTCGACTTCGAGCATGGCGGCATTACCATGAAAGACATCGAGCTAGCGACCATGGCGGCCCGGAGCTACGGGATGGACCATTTCGTCCGATTGCCGGCCACCGACTACGCGACCGTGATGCGCCCCCTCGAGGCCGGAGCCGGCGGCCTGATGATCAGCATGGTCCGCTCCCCGGAGGAAGCCGAGCAGGCGGTGCGGTGGGCCAAATTCTGGCCGCGGGGCGAGCGCGGCTTGAACGGAGGTAACCGCGACGGGCGGTTCGGCTTGGTCCCCCTCGCTGAATACACCGCGCGGGCGAATGCCGAGACCTTCATCGGCGTCCAGATCGAGACCAAGGGCGCCCTCGACTCGCTCGACGAAATCGCTGCGATCCCCGATGTGGACTTGCTGTTCGTCGGCCCATCGGATTTGAGCCAGGTGTTGGGACTGACCGGCGACTTCGAAAATCCGAAGTGCCTCGAGGCGATTGAAACCATCGCTCGGACCGCCGCGGATGCCAAAAAGGCCTGGGGCATCTTTAGTCGCGGGCCGGACTATGCGGCGCGGGTGCGGAGCTGGGGATGCCAGTTATTCGTCCTCGGCGCCGACATTCATGTCGTACACGCGGGCATTCGCTCGGTCAAAGAGCGGTACGCCGCCTTCTTTCCGCGCGCGTGATCAAGCACTCTCTGACGACCCGACCTACGGACAAGAGCCAGCTCAAGGAATGGGAGCCGTCGAGTCTGGGCGCAGGAATTCCTTGCTGCGGTTTTGATCGATCGCCCATAGGACACCAGTCGCGACGCGGCGATAGAGCGTGGGCCGATATTGCTCAGGGATCTCGCGCGCGATCCACTCGCGGGCCGATTCGGCCGATCCGCTCCGTCCTTGCGCCTCGGCGACGGCTCCCAGAGCGACCAGTCTTTGTGACAGTTCGGGATAGATCACCACGGAGGCACGGGCGTCTTCGAAGCGTCCCGTCGAGATCATGCTATCAACCAGAAAGCCCGCGAGGACGCCACGCAATCCTTCCTGACGGATCGAGGCAGCGGCTCGAGCGGCTTGCTCGTACGGCACAGTGGCCAGCTCGTTGAGTTCCTTTTGATTCTTCCGACACATCGATTCGGCCAGAAGCAGCATGGCCTCGGTCCGAGATTCGGCGTTCTCGATCCCACGCGACAGCTCGATCCCACGCACATATTGTTGCGAATCAGCGGCCAAGAGCGCAATCCGCACCATGGCGCGATACTTCCAGATCAGCCGGTCGATCTTCCGGGCATTGTTGAACGAATCGACCAGGATCTCGTCAGCCAGTTTATTGAATTTGTCGTTCGCGGCTTGCCTGGCGCGAACGCGTTCGTCAAGCGACGGGGGCTTGGCGCGGTCGGGACGCGCGGCGGGGGCCGGGCGATCGGCCAGAGACTCGATTTCCGCCGGCTTCACCAATTCGTTGACGATGCTGGCACTTCCAGACGCCTCGCTCTCGGCGACCTTGTAAAGCATCTCGTTGCGGTAGGTCGGGTTGCCGATGATCGATGACAGATAGACCCCGCGCTGCCATTCGAGGCGGGCCATCCGGATCATCGTGCTGCTGTCGAGAGCCTTCGGCAACGCTTCGGGCTCGGCGGCGTCTCGTTCCGCGGGGATCGGTCCCATCAGACCTTCACGACTTTCACGCAGCAGAGCGTCGGTCAGTGTCGTCAGCGACATCACGATCGCGATCAACCGCTGGTCGCGCACCAGGGGAACAGTTACATCCGAAGTGGCGGTGATGGCTTCCTCGAGTGTCTTATGGGCCAGCGTCAACTGGTTGCTGGCAATCGCGCCGTTGGCGGCCCGCTGCAAGGCGAGGCTTCGCTCTTCGGGTGTCGCGATCAGTCGAGCATTTTTCAGCAGCTCGGGTGTGACGCGTGCGGGCGCCTTGGGATCGAAAGACCCCCCGGCCTGTTCCATCGCCACGAAGGGGATCAAGTAGGGGTCGGTGGGGAATGTGACGTCGACGCCAGGGCCGAAACCGGCGATTCTCCGTTCGCCACGAGCCTCGGGGAGAGTGGGCACAGGCCGGCCCCGAATCATCGTGCCTGAGCCTGCGGAGCCTGGCCCGACGCCCGACATCGAACCGGATTCGTTGCGCAGAACGCCCGAGAAGCCCCCCGCGCCGGTCCCCGCCCCGGTGCCGGAGGACAGGCCCGGCCCGCCGGTCATCTGGGCATTAACCGGCCCGCTCCAGCCCAGTGCCAGACTGAAGACAAGAGCCGCTCTTTTCTTACTGCCGTGGAGTATGCTCAACATGCGGCTGATCCCCCGACCTGCTCAGGCCCGACCGAACTCAACGCACACCGACGACCGGGGCGGCAGGCACGTCCCGGACCGCGAACCGGAAACCGATCGCATCGCCTGTTGACAGCATGCCTTCTTATCGGCCCCAGGTCAAATACCAGCCTCTAACTCGGCTGGTTCCCGCCGAAAATCCGCTTCGGATTGTCAATCAGGATGAGTTTTGCCAGTTGCAATGCCTCCTCGACCGACCAGCCCCGGCCTCGAATCGCCTCTTCAGCCAAAATATCCGCCAGAATCCGCCGATACATGTTGAATTTCGGTGCGATGAACTCCAGCTTGTACGCATCGGAATAGTATCCCAGAAGCTTGACCTTCGGCAGGGCTTGCATCCGCGCCCGCAAGTCTGTCGCGATAAAGGCCGGGATGTTGGCGTACCACCAGTGGCCCAAGGGCAGCACGTTGGGAAAGATCCACGCGTAGGCCACGAGCTCCGCGCCCGCGTCAGGGGCCAGGGTCGATACCGGAAAGGTCACATTGGCGAAGTGATTGAACAGCTCGCGGTATTCATAGAGGCTGACCCGGCGATCAAACAGGTCGCGCCCGCCCGCGACTCCTGCCGGGTAAACGTTGCGAACCGGACCGATCATCAGATCAAACGGCAACCGAAACTCCGCACAGAACTCGGCCAGCATCCAGAATACGACCGCGCGCACATCTTCAATCTCATCGGGACGGAGCTCCAAGGCGTGTATCGCCTTGCGGATGGGCGTCACCGCACGACGGGGTGATGGGCGACGCGGTGCGAAGTCGGGCGGCAGGCTGATCGCGCAAGCCCGCGCGCCGCGCTGGACGAATCGCTCGAACAGCCTGCCGATGGCCCCCCTCAGGCTGGCGCAATCCTGAACGTCGACGTCGGAGGCGGCGCGCAAGCGGGCAATCGTCTTCGGGTCATGCAATTTCAACACCAGGTCGTCGGTCCGCAGGCACGGCACATACGCCGCCGTGTCCCAGCCGTCCAGGCCATCGTCAAACTCGTTGGTCAGGAAGACGGCCTCGAGCCGGCTGGTCTTCCAGACTTCCTTGTCCCATGCCTCACCCTCGCGCTCGTGGTCGGAGCGATCGAGAAGCTCGCCGATGTTGCCGGGTGTGATCCGATCGTGCGGCCAGCGATGAAACGTCCGGACGATCTCGAGCAGCCACGCGTACTGGACCGTGGAATCCACACGATCGAGATACGAGACGAGATTATGGACGCGGGTCGAAGGGTCGAGATCAGGCGCGACCAGCTCCGCGGGCATTCCGGCCGAGTGGGCAAGCTCGGTGTAGTAATGATATCCCAGGATCTCATCGAACTGGCGCGCGGCGGGGCGTCGTGGATCGATGTGGGTGTGCGGGTCGAAGATCGGCCAGCGCGACATCTCGGCGAAAAGTTCTTGGGCTGTCGAATGTGGCTGCGGGTTGAGAGGGGGCATGATCCGCGTCTACCGAAAGGTGGATCGGACGTTCAGGGGTGGTATCCAGGGACGCGATCAGCCCAGGCTAGCCGCCGTCGCCGGGTCTCGCAATAGCCAGCATGGGAGCGAGCCAGCTCTAGCTAGTGGCCAGTCGTCGGTCCAGCCTGACGTGACGCTCTGGGCGAGGTGGCATCAAGTGGCAAATCAAATAAAATCGCTCTCAGCCTGTCCAGTAAACCGCTCCGTCCGGAGTTAATAGGTGATGGGGACCGCGATGGACCGCGAAGTTCTGTCTCTGCGACAATTCGCGGAAATGAGCTTGGCCGAGACCGCCCTGTCGCTGGGCATCGAAGAGTCGGCCGCCGCCAAGCGATACATTCGTGCGCTTGGGAGACTCAAGGCAACCCTCGCCGATATGCCGGGAGGAGTCGACAGTGTCTGACATTACGTCGAACAGCTCCGCCAACTACGTCCTGCTCACGCGGCTCGCCGACGAGTTCGCCGCGCGCTATCGCGCAGGCGAACGGCCTTCCCTCCAGGAGTACATCGACCGGTATCCCGAGCTGGCCGACGAGATTCATGAGTTGTTTCCGGCGATGGTCGAGATCGAGCAGGTCAAGGGAGACCACGAGGAAGCAGCCGAGAAGACGGCGGCCCCGCCGCCGTTCGCTCGGCGGCAGCTCGGCGATTTTCGCATCATCCGCCAAGTTGGCAAGGGCGGCATGGGCATCGTTTACGAGGCCGAGCAGGTTTCGCTGGGACGCCACGTCGCGCTCAAGGTGTTGCCCAAAAGCATGCTGGTCGATGCGAACGCCAAGCGGCGCTTCAAGCGCGAGGCGAAGTCCGCCGCCAAGCTGCACCACACCAACATCGTCCCCGTCTTCGGCGTCGGCGACCAGCACGGCATGCCGTATTACATGATGCAGTTCATCCAGGGCCTGGGGCTGGATGAAGTCCTGGAAGAGTTGAAGAGATTGCAGACCGCCAACGTCCGGCCCGGCACGTTTTTAGAGGGTGAGCTGCGCGTATTGCGCAACGTGGGGCAGCTTTCCAACCCTTCTGCGGAAGAGAGACATGTGGAAACTCTGACCAAGGGCGCGCTGTCGGCCGCGAAGGTGGCCCGGTCGCTCTTGACAGGCGAGTTTCGTTCGCCGCTGGACCAGGACGATGAGCCTACGGCGCCGGTGACCGTGGAGGGAGCATGCAAGGAACAAGAGGGGGCTGACGCCCCGCGCTCGCCGGCCTTGTCCGATTCGTTCACACCGTCGTCGCCATCGGTGGTGCTGCCGGGGCGAAGCCGCGACGGGAGCAAGTCAAGGCACCGGAAGCAGACCTACTGGCAGAGCGTGGCCTCGATCGGCGCGCAGGTGGCAAACGCGCTGGAGTACGCCCACAAGCAAGGGGTCCAGCATCGCGATATCAAGCCGTCGAACTTGCTCCTGGACACACAGGCGACGGTGTGGGTGACCGACTTCGGTCTGGCCAAGGCGGACGACCAGCAGAACCTGACGCACACCGGCGACATCCTCGGCACGCTGCGCTACATGCCGCCGGAAGCGTTCGAGGGGAAGACCGATGCCCGCAGCGACGTGTACTCTCTGGGCCTGACGCTGTACGAATTGCTGGCGTTCCGACCGGCGTTTGATGAGAAGGATCGCAATCGGTTGATCAAGCAGGTGACGCACGAAGAGCCGGCCCGGCTGAGCAAGCTGAACCGGCAAGTGCCGCGGGATCTCGAAACGATCGTGCACAAGGCGATCGACAAGGACCCTAAGCAGCGCTACGGCTCAGCGGGCGCCTTGGCCGAGGACCTGCAACGGTTCATCGAGGATGAACCGATCAACGCGCGGCGGGCGAGCCATACGGAACGTCTGTGGCGCTGGTGCCGGCGGAACCCTCTGATGGCGGGGCTGGCCTCGGCGGTCTTCTGGCTGCTGGCCGCCACGGCCGTGGTAGGCTCCGTCGGCTACGCGCAGACCCGACTCGCCTTGTGTCGTGAGGCCGCCGAGCACGCGAAAGTCGACCGCCAGGGGGCCGAAGCCCAGCGGCGGCGGGCGCGGGCGGAGAACAACCTCTATCATTCCCTGGTTCGAGAGGCCCAGGCCATCCGGCGGCTGCGCGACGCCGGCTACCGCCGCGAAGTCTGGGATCGCCTGAAACAGGCCCTCGCCCTGGACACCCCCGACAAAGACCCGGCCGAGCTGCGCCAAGAGGCGGTCGCCTGCCTGGGAGATTCTGTCGGCCTGGCACCGACCACATGGACGAATTTCACGACCAACATCTCCGCCCTGGAGGTCCACCCCGATTCTCGCCAAGTGGCGATCGGCCTGGAGGGTGGAGACCTCCTGCTGCGCGACCTGGCGACCGGCGGGGAAACAGCCCGGCTGCGGGAGCACCGCGCCCCCGTCGTGAGCCTGAGCTTTGATGCCACGGGCAACCGGATGGCATCCGGAGATCTCGGCGGGGTGGTCAAGGTCTGGCGAGCTCATTTCGGCGCCACGTGGGTGTGCACGCGAACGATTGCCATCGACCGCCCTGATGCTGGCAACTACGCGCCGGAACACTGGCATGAGTCCGTTTTGGTTGTTCTTACCTCCAACGGCAAGTCGCTACTCACCTGTTCATCGGCCAAACCCCTAGTTGCTCTGTGGGACCTCGCGGACGGAACCCGCACCAAGACGTTCCAAGCGCCAGCGCCCGGGACGCTGTCCGGCCTGGCCTTGAGCCCAGACGGCAAGCTTCTGGCCGCGGGCTATAACCGGAACCGAATCCTGGTTTGGGAGGTTGCAAACCCGGCGCTTGTGCGCAACATCGCATCGGACACTGGATGGATCTTCGACCTCGCGTTCAGCAACAGCGGCAATTACTTGGGCTATGCGGGCGCGCAAGGAGGCGCTGTGCTTGTGGGATCCGAGTTCCAGCGGCTCAACTTTGCGCGGTTCGGGATTTCGCCTTCGGTCCGCTTCAGCCCGGACAACAAGGTGGTCGCTTTTGCGGATCCTCAAGGTGGGGTCATTCGGCTGTGGGAGATCGCGACGAACCGCGAGGTCGCCGTCTTGAACAGTCCGGGGTCCGGTGTTGTTCGATTCAGCACGGACGGCAAGACCCTGCTCGCAGACGCGGACCGGAGGAACACGGTCCGGATCTGGAACGTCGCTGCTGCCCGCGAAAAGTTCGTCGTGGGGGCACACATCGGTGGGGTTCCCAGTGTCGCTTTCAGTCCGGACGGCCGACGCCTGGCGTCTGCAGGCAAAGACCGGACGGTCAGGATTTGGGACCCCGCCGCGGGTCGACTCATCCACGAGCTGAACGGCTTTCGCGCGGAATTGGAGACAGTCGCCTTTAGCCCGGACGGCTCGATCCTTGCCACGGGCGACTACGCCAGCGGCATTCGCTTCTGGCAGACGACCTCCTGGCAAGAACTGCCGCCACCAAAGCACCCTTTGGGCCCACAGATTTGGGCCTGCGCTTTTAGCCCCGACGGCGGTCATTTCGCCGCTTGTGGTCAGAGGGGGATAGTCCTCTGGAAGGTTGTCGCCAGCCCCGCGCACGGACGACCTGACTCCGAGCTGTTGTTGCAGCAGGTCGCCAGGCCGTCGGATCGGGCGATCACCAGTCTCGGTTTCAGCTCGGATGGCAGCCTTCTCGCATGGACGCCCTACGACGGCTGGAGGCTGCACCTCTGGGATGTGAGCAACGCGCGCCCTTATCCTTTCCCGCCCCTCAATGTCAACGGGTTCGTGCGGAACATGGCCTTTTATCGGAACGGCAAGCACCTGGCGTTCATCCGCGGCGGCGGCGTGCCCGAAGTATGGAACGCGGTCACGAGGCAACAAGTCTACCCCTCCGGTCCCGATGACTTCCACGACGCGCGGGGGGAGGCGAGGAAACTGTGGCTCACCTGTGTTGTCGCTCTGAGCACCGACGACGCCTGGTTCGCGGCGCAAGGGGCGCGCGGATCAGTCACCGTCTGGGACATGCACAAGAGGGAGCTCCTGCTGGCCCTGCCGGAGGAGCACGGCTTTAACTGGGGCCTGGCGTGGAGTCCCAATCGCGAACTGCTGGCTGCCAGTTTCTCCGACGGTAGCCTGGTGCTCTGGAACATCCCCAAAATTCGCGCGCAGTTGGCCGAGATCGGTCTTGATTGGCAGGACCCGCCCTTGCCTGCGGAAGGTCTCCAGCCGGCCGGGACCACGAGCGGGCCTGCACCGGTCGAAACCGCACGCCTGTTCGCGCTGGAGTTGTTCGGCACCGCTCAGGCAACCCTCGCCACGGAAGGGAACGTCTGCCGGGTCGATGTGACCGCGGTCGACGGCACCAACTGGCACGCGCGGATCACCAAGCTGTTCGATGATCCCCAGGCCCGTGCGACCTATACGGTTCGGTTCCGCGCCAGGGCGGATACCCCACGTGGGATTTTTCTCGGTGGATTTATCGATGAACCGGATCGGCATGGCATCGGTCTGTCCCAGCACGTCTCTTTGACTGAAGAGTGGCAGGACTACCAATACGAGTTCCAGGCGAAGGATCTCGCCGCAGAGAACGTTATCCACTTTATCCTCGGGGATCAGGTGGGCACCGTGTGGATCGCCGACTTCTCGCTCGCGAAAGTCGCAAAGTAGACCGCGGGTCCGTAATGGTAGTTGGCCGTGACCCCCAGGTACCGGTATCAGGGAGTCCGTATCTCCAGTTTGTCCAGGACCAGCGTGGTCCCGGCCTGGCCGTTCCTTGCCGACCAGGTCAAAGTGCCGTCACCGGGGCTGTCGTCCGCGCCGAGATCGGCGGCGACAACGACCGCATCATCCACGACGACGGTGACTTTGCCGGCGTCTCGGACGATGCGGACGGCGTAGGACTTATTGGGCTCCATCGCGAACGCCGGGTTTCCAGCCAGGAATACGTTGAGACGGCCTCTGACGACGGCGGCCTTCTGGCCGGGTCTGCCGTCGCGGGAGAGCAGGTCGGAGCTCGTTGTCCCGCGCAGCTCGACAGAGACACCGTCCTTGTGATCGTTGGTAAGCGATACAGTGAAGTTCAGGGGGGCGGAGGTTCGGCACTCGAAGCGGACCTCGACCCGGGGCGGTAAGGTGCGACCCTTGAGGTCAACCGTCGCGACGAACATGCCCGCCAGCGACGACTCCAGGGCCCCTTTTAGCGCGCCATCGGCCACCGACCATGCGCCGGTCCGAGTCGTCCATGCCTCGCCGAGCGACTCGCGGTCGAAGGCGTCAGCGAACGACACCTTCCAGCCACTCGTATCGGGAACCGACTCATGGGCGGTTGGCGTCCATGAGGGAATGGCGAACCGCAAGCACTTCGACGCCGTCGTGTCGTCGAAGGCGATCAAGGCGTCGTACTCGTCCGGAAGGACGGAGGGATACGACATGTTGTAAGCGATCGCGCCGATGCTACGGTGATCGAGCGGTCGGGTCAACCAGGCTGAGGAGGGATTGTCCTTTGAGGCTCGACGCAGATCGATGATCATCCGCGGCAGGCCGGAGCAGTGGGTGTAGTATTCGACGCTCCCGGATCGAGAGGGGGGCGCCTCATGCGTACCCAGGCCGGTGCGCTGGCCGATTGCGGTGTAGCGACCCTTGTGCGCCGCAAACCCGAGGACCGAATAGTCCTTGCCATGCCTCTTCGCGAGGTGCGACCCCATGCTCGTGGCGCCCATCCCGCCCTTGGACACATGACCGTTATGCGCCCACAGGACGATCTTGGAGCCGGTCGGAGCTTGCGCGAGGATCCAGTCGACGTTGTCGGCCATGCACCGGTCGCG
>Ga0116216_10002870_pt1 | contig 11333 bp, 9 predicted proteins | sample Sb_taG_11_FD_89696 | JGI IMG/M metagenome (GOLD analysis project Ga0116216, IMG submission 89696) | Peat soil microbial communities from Weissenstadt, Germany - Sb_50d_3_AS metaG | ecosystem: Environmental > Terrestrial > Soil > Wetlands > Peat | place: Germany: Weissenstadt | collected 2010-09-21
CGAGGTCGACCTCGGGGTCTACCTTCGCCTCGGCGCCCGGTACTTCTTCACCCCGCACCTCTACTCGTCCGTCGTCCCGAACACGGATCTCCTCTTCACCTATCCCCCATTTGCGGCTCTGCTCTTCGTGCCGTGGCAGAGCGTGTTCACCACCGTTCATTCGGTCCAAACCGTGTGGACCATCGGCAACCTCGCCGCGCTGATCGCGCTCCTCGTCCTGTCCTTACGGCTCGTGAGGCCCGACCTGGGCCGGAGTGCCGCCTGGCGCCTCGGCCTCCTGCTGAGCCTTCCCGCCATGCTTCTCAACCCCGTGGTGATCACCGTCGCCTTCGGCCAGGTCAACCTCGTCGTGACCCTGCTCGTGATGTGGGACCTGCTCAGCCAGCGGAGGATCGGCTCGTGGCAGGCGCCCCTGGGCGTGGCGACCGGACTGGCAGCCGCCGTGAAGCTGACGCCGCTCTTCTTCGTGCCCTACCTGATCCTCACGCGCCGGACTCGTGGCGCCGTCACCTGCAGCGTGACCTTCGTGGTGTGCGAATTCGTGACCTTCTTGATCTCGCCCAGGTCATCCAGGGCCTACTGGACACACGCGCTGTTCAAGCCCGAACGCGCTGGGCGGTTGTCCTACGTCGGCAACCAGAACCTGGCCGCAGCAGTCGAGCGCCTCCACCATGCCCCCGTGACCAACCTCGTCCTGGCACCATGGCTGGTCGTTGTCGCTGCCGGGGGACTGTGGTTGGCCGCTCTGGCCCATCGCCGGTCATCACCCATGTTGGGCCTCCTCGTCTGCGCGGCGACCGGGCTCGTCGTCTCCCCTATCTCGTGGGTCCATCACCTGGTATGGGTCATTCCAGCCATTCTCTGGCTCGCTCTCGGCGAGGACCGACCCCGCCTGGGACTGCCCCTGGCGATCGGCACTGCCGTCCTCTTCTGGATCGCGCCCATCTGGTGGGTGCCATACGCGGGCTCGGATCTTCACCTGAGCGCGTGGCAACTCGTCGCCGGAGATTCCTTCTTCTTCGCTCTGCTGGTCTTCTTGGTGGGCACCGTGGTTCTGCTCGTCCGTCGCCGAGCCGACCGGGGGAGAACCGGTGCTCAACTCGTGTTTGACATCGGCTGACCTCCGACCAGGTCGGTTGCGGATGGCGTGTCGTTCGCCTTCCTACCCCAGCTGGCCCGATCGGTTCGGCTCGCCAAAGAAGCCGCAGCACCTTCTGCATCGAACACCGCATTGAACCACCGCGCCGTGGACGTGCGCGCTGTCATCAGCTGGCCAAGTCGGGTCACCACCGCGGCGACGGACTGGTGTCGATTGGGGGGTGCGCCGTCGAGCAGCTCGTTCCAGAAGACCGACCATCCTCCGGCGATGGCGTCGTTCCGGACAGCGGTGATGAGCACCCGGGACACGGCGGCCACGGCGCGGGGCCGACCGACCAGCCACGCCTGCACGGCTGCGGTGATCCGGTGGTACGGCAGATGGTCGGCCGCCAGTGTGGCCCGGTAGCACGCCGCGGCACGACCGGGCTCGCCCAGCAGTGCCTCTGCCGCGGAGCGACCGCTGCCCATGGCTTGGGCGATCCCTTCGCCCTGGAGCGGATTCACAAGACCGGCGGCGTCGCCGGCAAGGAGCACACGCCCCAGAGCCGGCGTCGTGCCGACAACGCCCATCTTGAGCCAACCTCCGAGGCGCCTCGAGTCAACCGTCCTCGCGCTGCCGGTCAGGAGTCCGATCTCCCGGAGGTGTCCTAGGAAGCGCGGGAACTCCTGCTGGACCCTCGCCCCCGCTCTACGATCCCCCACCGTCCCCAGACCCAGTCCGACGTTCGCCCTTCCTCCGGGCCCGGGGAAGACCCACCCGTACCCCGGAAAGGCCCGCCAGGGGGCCGGCTCCCACAAGACGAGGGCCGGGACGTCGACGACTTCGGCGGCGTATGTCCGGACGGCGAAACCCCACAGCACTCTGCTCGCATCGACCATTTGTGCATCCGCTGCCACCCGGCTCGTGGCGCCATCCGCTCCGATCACAAAATCAGCGCGCAGATCGTGGCCTGTGCTCAGCCGATACCCGTCCATCCGGCCTTGCACCTCCAGGGGCGCTACGGCACGCCCATGGAGCGCATCAGCACCCGCGTCAACTGCGGCATCGTGCAGGAACGAGTCGAAGACCGTCCGCGTCACCGCCGTGCCATGGTCGGGGTAGGTGAGCCCCTCGCCGCACGGCAGCTGCGCTCTACGACCGGAGGCGCCGACGACCGCGATCTCACCGATGTCACGACCGATCGGCGTGGGTAGCCCGAGTTCGGTCAGTATCTGGAGGCCGCGAGGACCGACGATGTCGCCGCACGCCTTGTCACGAGGGAACGCCGCCTTGTCGACCAAGGCCACGCGCGCCCCGGCTCGCGCCAGAACGAGGGCTGCAACGCTGCCCGCCGGGCCACCACCCACCACGACGACGTCAAAGCGCGAAGAGCCCACACCGTCCTCTCTCGTGGCCCGGATCTACAGTGAGATCCTCTCATCCGAGGAGGAGCCATGCTGTCGTATATTGCCGGCGACCGGAACCGGTTCGCGCAGCAGCTGTTCACGCCTCTGCCGCAACGCTACGACCGACTCGCCGAGGTCCTGTCCATGGGCCAGAACGGCCGGTGGCGGCGGGCCATGATCGATCACATTGCTCCCGCAATTCCGGGTGTCGTCCTCGACGTGGCCTCCGGAACGGCCGGCGTCGCGTTGCAACTCGCCGAGCGCACCCCCGCCGACGTGGTCGGCGTGGATCTCACACTGGAGATGCTGGCCCAGGGCGCTCGCAACGTCGCCGCGGCCGGGCGGGATGCGCGGATACAACTGGTCGCCGGCCGCGCCGAGCAGCTGCCCTTTCCCGACCGGACGTTCGACGCCCTGACCTTCACCTATCTCCTGCGCTACGTCGACGATCCAGCGGCGACGCTCCGTGAGCTCGCTCGGGTCGTGAAGCCGGGAGCGATGGTGGCCAGCCTCGAATTCTTCCTTCCACCGAATCGCTTCTGGCGCGTCATGTGGTGGTTGTACACCCGGCTCGTCTTGCCCGTCGGCGGCCTGATCACCGGTGGGCGCGAATGGTTTCGCGTCGGGCGATTCCTCGGCCCCAACATCTCGGGTCACTACCGGAGGTATCCGTTGTCGTGGACGGAGCAAGCGTGGCGCCAGGCAGGCTTCGAGAACGTCGGGGTGCGGGTGATGAGCCTCGGCGGTGGCCTCGTCATGTGGGGCACCCGCAGCGATGAGTGACGAGCCAGCAACACAGTCCGATTCAACTGGGAGCGACGTCGATCCCTTCGCTGCGCCGGGTTCCCGGGGCGCCTCAGAGAGCCGCTCTGCATTCTACGCGGCCCGACCCGGCGGATGGCGGGACTGGTGGACCCTCCTCCACCCGCCCTACACGGCTTGGCACCTGTCCTACGTGGTTATCGGCGCCTGCCTCGCGCCTCAGGTCAGCGTGTCGCGCCTGGTCGGCACTCTTCTGGCCTTCCTTTGCGCGGTGGGCTTGGCCGCACATGCGCTGGACGAGCTGCACGGGCGCCCACTGGGCACCAAGATTCCCACCGGTGTGCTCGTCGGCGTCACCGTCGTCGGCCTCGCCGGTGCGGTGGCTCTGGGGATCGCGGGCCTGGCCCGAGTCGGTTGGGTGCTCATCCCCTTCTTGGTGCTCGGTCCCCTCCTCGTCCTTGCGTACAACTTGGAACTGTTCGGGGGGTTCGTCCACACTGACGTGGGGTTCGCCCTTGCCTGGGGATCGTTTCCCGTGTTGGTGGCCTACGTCGCCCAGACCGGACGCTTGGCCGTCGCCCCGCTGCTGGCGGCGGCGGGAGCGTTCGCCCTGTCGGCTGCGCAACGCCGGCTGAGCACGCCGGCCCGCCTCATCAGGCGCCGTGTCGCCAGGGTCGAGGGGTCTGTGACCCTCCGTGACGGAGAGGTCCTTCCGATAGACCAGCAGAGCCTCCTCGGGCCCCTCGAGGGAGCGCTCCACATGATGTCGTGGGCAGTCGTGCTGCTGGCGGCCGCACTCGCCGTCGCCCGCTTGAGCTAACCGGCCGAACCAAGCCGTCTTCGAAACCCCGCCACGGTGAGCTCGACGACCCGGTCGTGACCCCACTGCAGCACGGGATGTGCCATCCGACTGGCCATGCGCATCGGGCGCTGCATCATCTCGACGTTCCACGCCACTTCGACGTTCGAGCCCGTTCCCTCAGGTCGCAGCACAAGCACTGCCTCGCCCTCGAGGTCCCCGTGGATGAGGGCCTCCATGCGCTGCGGTCGTTCGCACTGAGTGAGCTCGACCTGAATACGCATCCGGTACGGCAAAGGGGGGGCAACGACACCGTGGAGCACGGCTCCTGCTGTCAAGGTGTCTCCCTCGAGACGAAACTCCTCCAGCCAGGGCCACCAACCTTCAAATTGATCGACCTCTTCGATGGCATCCCACAACTCCGTCGGGGACACGGGGAATTCGTAGTCACGGCGGTACGTGATGATGGGCCGACGAGGCATGACGAGACGTTAGAGGTTGAGACGCCGGCATCGATCCGTGTGCATCCCCGCGCGCCGGCGCACGGAGGTCGCGACATCAGCCGAAGAGTAATTCCCGATGGCGCAAGATTGCACAGAGGGTCTCGTTGTACGGAGCCTCGAGTCCGATCTCGCGGCTCAGAGCCACGACCTGTCCATTGATGGCCGCTATCTCCGAGGGCCGTCGGGCAAGGTGGTCGAGGCGCATCGACGGGCTGGCATGCGGAATCGTGGCGGCGAACTCGGTCACGTACCGCAGTGGGTCGTCGAAGGAGAACTGGATCCCCTTGGCGACGGCCAGCCGGTAGGCCTCTGAGGTGCAGCCGAGAGCGACCCCCCAAGCTTCGGGGTCCGACATCAGCTCGCCCACAGTGACGTCGAAGACCGCACACGGAGCGCTTAGCGTGACGTTGCAGAGGAACTTCTCCCAGATCATGAGGGTCACGTCGGTGAAGGCACGGACGTTGAAACCGGCGTCGCGCCATACCTGCTCCAGTCGCTGGACCCGGTCCGTCATGCCACCGCGCATCTCGCCGATTCGGATCAGTCGCATGCCTTCATGGTGCACGTGTCCAGGTTCTGGAATTGACGATCCGAACCCTTCGGCGATCCCGATCACGATGTTTTCTTGCGGGATATGGCGTGCCACCCGCTCCCCCGCACCAAGCCCGTTCTGGAATGCCATGACCACTGAGTCGGGCTCGAGCAACGGTGCGATCTCCGCCGCTACCGCTTCGACTGCGGCGGCCTTCGTCGCGATCACCCACACATCGCAGGATCCGGCATCTTGGGGCGAGGCTCCGACGTGGAGGTTGTCGACGACGAACCTGCCGCTCGCACCCGAGACACTAAGACCGGAGGCGGAGATGACGTCGATGTGCTCCTGCCAGGTGTCGATGGCCCAGACGTCATGTCCGGCTTTACACAGGAGGCCGGCATACACCGAACCCATGGCGCCCGTTCCGACGATGGCGATCTTCATGACATACTCCCGGTACGCAGCGAGGACGGCTCGTGAATTGTCAGTCCCACTCGAAGAACTTGCGGAACCGTGACCGCCTGGCCTGGCGGGACACGGGTTCGCGCAGCGCCTCCGACCGGTGCGTTTTGAGCCACGTCGTCAGCTCCTCCTGGTCCTTGAAATCGAGCTCCTCGTCGGTCTCCATCACATAGAGGTGGATCGAATCGCCGTCTGTGGTCACCGAGAACTCGATCTTTCCACTGAAAACGAAACACCAGAGTGGTGTGGCACCGGGTGTCGACCTTGGCTCGAGGCGCCAACCTGGGCGGCCGCCGAGCAAGTCAACCAGCACACTCCTGGACGGGCCCAGGCGACCGCTCATGCTCCGCTCCACATCCTCGTTCTCGTACGCCCCCACAATGACCTGAGACCAGAAGCGCAGGGAATCATGTCCAGCCAAAATAAAGGGGAAGGTTGCCCAACTCCGGCTGGAGACTAGCTGCCTAGTCGTGACCGTCGCCGTCGGAAACGGCGTAGCGGGACCATTCCGATCCTTGCTGGGCCCCGACGGAACTGTGAAGCTCCGGCGCCAGTCTTCTCACCGTGCAGGTCTGGTGCATGGCTGACCAGGGTGCGGCGAAGCCGGGGCGCTGCCGTCTCTGGGGCGACCCCAAATCGAGATCCGTCCGTGTCACACTCTCCGCCGCCCAAGGGGGGATTCAAGGGGGTACGGGCACGACTCAGTCTCGATTCGTCGGGGCTGAGTCGCGGGCCGACCCAACCCAGTCAGGCTGAAGGACACTCCAAGCAGTACCGGATCTCAATCAGACTTTGCGGCCGGCAAAGGCGAGTAGCCGCACGGTGGGTGTGGCGTCCTCCGGCGCTGGCTGCTCGGGGTCGAAAACTCCGGGCACCCGTAGATCGGGGCTGATCATCTGGTGACCGACCTCCAACGCCGTCTCGATCAGGTCAGTGTCCTCGATCGTCTGGTTGGTGGCGCTCGCGATATCAGCAGCGTGGGTGAGAACGTCAAACACGGCAATGTTGATCGCGACGCCAGCGGGCATCTCACCGAAGGGCAACTTCACCATCTTGTCGAGGGCTCCTGGTGCCTCGAAAGCGGCCAGGGCACGGCCTGAGGCTGCTTCCCACGCCCCCACGAAGTCGTCGCCCAGATTGTCGCCTCCCATGAGCTTCCCGAGCAGGTCGTCGGGGACAGACCCCTCTTCGACACAGACCGCGAACATGGTCGCCCCACCAGTGATGTGCTTGATCACGTCTCGAACGGTCCAATCGGTACACGGAGACGGAAGACCGAGTTGCGAGGCATCGGTACCCTTGACGACCTTGTCGGTACTGGCGATGACCTGCTTCATCATTGCGACGCTGTCCATGACTGCCTCCTCGTGCGCCCGTGCGAGAGTGTCCAAGGCACCCCACCCTCGAAACGCGGGCAGCATATCTTCCCAGAAGCCGTCTGTCTCCTGGAGCATCCAGGAGGTGCTGATATGTGGAGCGCCCGGGGTCGCGTCACATCCCCACCCGATCAATGGCGCTTACGCCGGTCATGTTGTGATTGCGCTCGCTTCGCCTTCCGATTGCGACGGCTGCCCTCGCTGTGGGTCGTATGCCCCTCTTCGCGTTCCAAGTTCTTTCGCCGACGGCTCATCGTCGTGATACCCACGCCGATGAGGACGATGGCAAGGAGACCGAAGATCAGTACGTAGAACATGGCCCATTAGACCATGGACGCTTTGGACGGGGGTGGGTCAACCGCCGCCGTATTCCGTCGGAATAGATGGAGGGCCGTGCCAAGAGCGAGGCCTTCAAGTCGACCGTGAGGCGCGGTCCAAGTCGCCATTGCTATGCCATACTGCGCCGATGTTCGACACCGCGTCGCCCACGGAGCTGGGTCACGGCGGGTGAGCCCCATCGACCGGTGGGCGAAACGGAGGCCGACTCTCACCGCTGCGCTACTCACCACACTGCTCGTCGCTGTGACCTGGGTCACCGGCGCTGCCACCGCGGCTCAGGGAGCACAGAGATCCCACGCAGTCGGAATGGCGACCGAGACTTACATCGACACTCACCGCAGCACCGCGGCATGGGGCCCAAGCCCGGCACGGCAGACGCGGACCCTGGTGACGACGATCCTCTATCCGGCCGAAGGGCCTCCTAAGTCGGGACCGCCCCAAGCCGGAGCCACGGCTGACCGCCAGGGCGGCCCGTACCCACTCATCGTGTTCGCCCATGGCCTCGGGGCCGACCCACAGCAATACATCTCGCTCCTCGCCTACTGGGCCGCTGCGGGGTTCGTGGTCGCCGCGCCGCAATTCCCTCTCAGCAGCGCCGAAACGCCAGGAGGCCCCGACGGCGGTGACGTGATCAACCAGCCGGGCGACATCAGCTTCGTCATCACGTCCGTCCTCGCGACTTCGGCGCAACCCGGAGGTTCCCTGAGCGACATCATCAACCCACTCGAGGTTGGTGCGGCCGGCCACTCCAACGGAGCGATCACCACGCTGGGCCTGGTGGCCAACACGTGCTGCCACGACCATCGCGTCAAGGCGGCCGTCATCATGGCCGGGACCACTGAGGCGTTCCCCGGCGGTCACTACGACCTGGCCCAGGCGCCACCGCTCCTGCTCGTTCACGGCACTGCCGACGCGCTCGTCCCTTACGACGGGGCTGTGGCCGTGTTCAATGGAGCGCGCGGGCCGAAAGGTCTGCTCAGCATCAAGGGTGGGACCCACGGGTCAGCGGCCGGCAGCACAGCCTCGTCCGCCCTCGCGGTATTCCGCACCACCACGGACTTCTTCGACGCGTACCTGCGCGGCACTCATGCGGCATTGGCAAACATGTCCACGGCCAGCAAATCGGGCGTGACGGCGCTTCTCTTCGACGCCATGGCCGGATCAACGGCGACCATCACTACCCTCCCGCCGCCAAAGCTCCATCTGAGGGCGTCCGCAACGCCCACCACCGAGCTGACGAACGGCGCCACGGTGACCGTGACATGGAGCGGGTATACCACGGGCAAGGTCGTCAACATCCTGGAGTGCAACGCCAGCGACGTGAGACTGAACAGCTCGGCGGCGTGCAGCTTCGCCCATGCCCAGATCCTCACGCCCGACCCGACCGGGCAGGGTACACGGACGCTCGAGATAGTAGAGGGTCCGGTGGGGAACGGCACCTGCGACGCCGCGCACCCCGGATGCTTCATCGTAGTGAACAACGCCAGCTCCACGGCCGCCGGCGCGTCGATCAAGATCCCGATCAGCTTCGCCATGTAGCTCAGAGGTCGCCCGTTCCGAGCTCCGTGCCCCGTCAAGCCCCGTCGGATCATCTGCAGAACAGCTCGGATACCTCCAGCGGATCAGGGTCACAGCTCGGGAAGTGCCGCTATCCGGGTGAGCGGATCACCCATGCCCGAGACAACCGTTCCGTCCCGCTCGGGTCCAATAAGGTCTCCGCAGCTGACGGGAAGGAGTTGGGACATGGCACCCCTTGAGACCGTTCGAGGTTCGGTCGACACCGCCGACCTTGGGCCGACCTACATGCACGAACACGTCTTCGTCCTCGACCCCGACGTGCAACAGAACTACCCGGCCGAATGGGGTAGCGAAGATGACCGCGTGGCCGACGCCGTCGGCAAGCTCAAGGCCCTGGTGGCTCAAGGGATCCGGAGTATCGCCGACCCCACCGTCGTGGGCCTGGGCCGGTACATACCCCGCATCCAGCGCATCGCCGAACAGGTGCCGGAGCTGAACATAATCCCTGCCACCGGTTGCTACACCTACGACCAGGTGCCCTTCTTCTTCTACTACCGGGGCCCGGCCTTGTCGGCGGCGATTGGCACGGAGGTGCCCGACCCGATGGTCGACATGTTCATAAGCGACATCACTGAGGGCATCGCCGACACGGGGGTCCGGGCTGCCTTTCTGAAGTGCGCCATCGACCACCAGGGTCTGACTGACGGGGTGGCCCGGGTCATGCGGGCCGTGGCCAGGGCCCACCGCCACACCGGCGCTCCGATAACCGTCCACACCCATCCGGGCACCCAGGCTGGCCTGGTCGTCAAGAAGCTCCTGTGCGACGAGGAAGGCGTCGACCCCACCCGAGTCGTGCTGGGCCACTCCGGCGACAGCAGCGACGTGGAGCATTTGAGCGCCCTTGCCGACGAGGGCTTCATCCTCGGCATGGACCGGTTTGGGCTTAACGTTGAGACGACCTTCGAGGCGCGGGCCGACACAGTGGTGCAGATGTGTCGCCGCGGCTACGCGGACCGCATGGTGCTGGCGCACGACGCGGCCTGCTACATCGACTGGATCGACCCGAACGTGCTGGCCATGATGACCCAGTGGAACTACCTCCACATCCATGACGACGTCCTGCCCTACATCCGCGAACAGGGCGTGACCGAGGCCCAGATCGACACCATGATCGTAGAGACGCCACGCCGCTACTTCGAGCACAACACCGCCTATTGAGCCAGGGGTTTCCGGCCCCACACCGCCAGGACGCAATTCGCTGTGCATCGAGCGAAAGAACGGGTGGGTTGCAACGGGCTCCGCGCCAAGTTGTCAGGGCGTTGTGGCGTTTGGTTCGATCGGCTCTATTCCGCGCCTCGGGTGACTCGGCATCCTGGCATGGGGGCGGAGGCTCGAGGCGCCATTGGTACCCGCCCTGGGTCACCGCCCCCCCAACGCAGTCTTCCTGCCCCGGCCGACCGCCAGGACCCCACGTGGGTCAGCCGTCGTAGAACCCCAATGGATGGAGCCCGACGAGTGTTCTCTCCCGTCGCGTCCGGGCACGGGCCACGGCGTCCTCGGAGAGGTGATTTGCCGCCGATGTCGGCCGGATTCGCTGGGCAAGATCGCGACGCCCGTAGTGACACTGGAGAAACATCCGTCCGGGATCTCCCAGTCGAGGGGGCAACCGCCTGTGCCATATGTCCGACACGAAGAGGGCAACGTCACCTGCCTCGGCCACGATCGGCACGGCACTGCGCCCCTCCCACCGCAGATCGTCATCGGCGAGCCGCTCCAAGGGAGGTGCTTGCCCTGACATGTGGCTTCCCGGGATCACCCCTGTCGGACCCGCCTCGATCGGGCAATCCCAGAGATAGATGTGAGCCGCAATGGCGAAAACCGGGTACGGGATCCTCGGATCCCAAGGAACGCCCGGGTCACGAGGAACGTGGGGTCCGCTGTCGATGTGCCAGAACCGTCCGAGATGTCTGTTGTCGCCCGATTCCTGCCACCATGCCGTGTTGGCGATCACGTGGCAGTCCTCCCCCAAGAAGGGTTCAACGACCTCGAGTATCCGAGGGTTTCCGATGGCCCGCTGCGAAAGGCCGCTTCGATTGAGCATCTCGTGACGAAATGGGGCGGACTGCTCGGGCGGGTCTCCTCGCTCATCTGGCGGAAACTCCTCGAACACTCGTTCGACATCGGCGCACAGCGCCGCGAGCTCGTCTCCTACGAAGATGCCATCGAGAATGACGTAGCCATCTGACTGAAGGCTCTCCGCTGCAGCGGGTGCCGAGCCAGAACGGAGCGAAAAGTATCCGGAAGATCGAGTAAGCACGCAACGATTCTGCCGCCAAAGGGCGACGGCGTCCCTCCGCCGCAACCACGAGGACTCATAAGCTCGCAGATGGGTACCTCGATGGCCGTGGTTGGACGACTGTCCATCGCGCCAAGCGGGACAGGCATTCCTCCAGTTCACAACCGTGTCGAAGAGGGACCCGGGCGACGAACCCCGCCCTTCCTCGTGTTTCCAGTGTTGCCGCTGTTGCCCGACTCCCGAAGAGGGAGCGCCACCG
>Ga0116216_10002871_pt1 | contig 11329 bp, 6 predicted proteins | sample Sb_taG_11_FD_89696 | JGI IMG/M metagenome (GOLD analysis project Ga0116216, IMG submission 89696) | Peat soil microbial communities from Weissenstadt, Germany - Sb_50d_3_AS metaG | ecosystem: Environmental > Terrestrial > Soil > Wetlands > Peat | place: Germany: Weissenstadt | collected 2010-09-21
CGAGCGAAGCCTCTCCATTTCGCGCGCCGACCGACGATAAGGTCGCGGTCGAGGCTCCGCCAATCCGCCCGCAAATGGCGCCGGAAGCCCTTGATATGCTTGAATCCAAACCCGAGTGTGGCGCGGCCCCGCAAGGGTCGAACCGCGACGACGGCATGGAGAGCCGCAGCGAAGCGGCCGCCGAAAGTTCGCTCGCCGTCGAGGCGCCGCCCACCAGCCCGCAAATGGCGCCGGAACCCCTTGATACAAATGAAACCGCGCCCGCGCGGCGTGGCCCAGGAAGCGCTGACCCAGTTGGAGAGGGAACTGGCGTCCGGGATGTACGCCCCTCCGTCCACAAATCCGGACGGCGTGAGACGCGTCTATCTTCGAGCGACGCCGAATGGAGTCATGGCCTCATGAAAGGGACCGCGGGAAACCCCGGTGGTAGGGCCGGCCTGCGCCTCTACTCCACGTCCTCGACCACCACCGTCCGCCCCGAGAGGCGCTGGGCGAGGGAGGCTTCCATGAACGGGTCGAGATCGCCGTCGAGCACTTCCGACGGCGCGCTCGAGACATGCCCTGTGCGCAGGTCCTTCACCATCTGGTAGGGCTGCAGCACGTAGGAGCGGATCTGGTGGCCCCAGCTGACGTCGGTCTTGGAGGCGGCGTCGGCGGTGGCCTTGGCCTCGCGCATCTCGAGCTCCCGCTCGTAGAGGCGGGCGCGCAGCATGTTCCAGGCGGTCGCCCGGTTCTTGTGCTGCGAGCGCTCGGACTGGCAGGCGACGACGATGCCAGTGGGCAAGTGGGTGATCCGGACCGCCGATTCGGTCTTGTTGACGTGCTGCCCGCCGGCTCCGGAGGCGCGATACGTGTCGATGCGGCAATCGCTCTCGTTGACGTCAATCTGAATGCGGTCGTCGACCACGGGATAGACCCAGACCGAGGCGAAGCTCGTGTGCCGGCGCGCGTTCGAATCGAAAGGCGAGATGCGCACGAGCCGGTGCACGCCCGATTCGGTCTTGAGCCAGCCATGGGCGTTATGGCCCTTGACGACGATCGTCGCCGACTTGATCCCGGCCTCGTCGCCCGCCGTCTCTTCGATCACCTCGACGTCGAACTTCCGCCGCTCCGCCCAGCGCACGTACATGCGCAAGAGCATTCGCGCCCAGTCGGCGCTTTCGGTTCCGCCGGCGCCCGAGTGGACTTCGAGATAGGTGTCGTTGGCGTCCGCCTCGCCCGACAGGAGCGCCTCGAGCTGGCGCCGTTCGCCCTCGGCTTTGAGCGCCTTCAGCGCCGCGATCCCTTCGGCTTCCGTCGCCTCGTCGCCTTCCGTCTCGCCGAGCTCGACGAGGGTCTTCGCGTCGTCGAGCTCGCGTTCGATCTTGGCGAGCGAGCCCAGCCGGTCCTCGAGCATGGTGCGCTCGCGCATGACCTTCTGCGCGGACTCGGGGTCGTTCCAGAGACCGGGGTCTTCGGACTTGGCGTTGAGCTCGGCTAGACGCCGCGTCGCCGCGTCGACGTCAAAGATGCCTCCTCAGCAGCCCCATGGACTGCTTGATCGTTTCAATGAGTTGCTCGGCTTCAGCGCGCATGGGTTCTGACCAGTGACGACATCATTCTCGGAGCAAACGCGCGCCCGGGCGCGCGGCGGCCGGCCTTGACGTATCAGTACAGGCCGCCTGTGCCTGATCCGACCGACCGCTCGCCCGACGCTTCGGCCGAGGCTTCTCCTCCGCCGCCGCCGCCGTAGCTGTCGGGCGGACCGGTTCCGGGCTTGAACGCCTCGAGGATCGTTCCCTGCCCCGTTGCGCGCATGCCGCTGTGCACGTCGACGGCGATCAGCTTGATGCCTGGCGGGACGCGGAACGGGGTGTCCGGAGTGTCCTTCAACGCCATCTTCATGAAGTCGCGGAAGATCGGCGCGGTGTAGAGCGCGGCCTGCGCGCTGCCGCCAAGCGACTGCGGCTTGTCGTAGCCCATGAACACGCCGAAGGCGAGGTTCGGCGAAAAGCCGACGAACCAGAGATCCTTCGCGTCGTTGGTGGTGCCGGTCTTGCCGGCGAGGGTCTTGCCGACTTCCTTGATCGCGATGCCGGTGCCGCGCTGGATGACGCCTTCCATGATCGAGGTGATCTGATAGGCGCTCAACGGATCGATCACCTGCTCGCGCTTGTCGATCAGGCGCGGCTCGGGCTGGTTCTCCCAATTGGCGGCGTCGCAGCCCTCGCAGATGCGTTCGTCATGTTTGTAGATCGTGTTGCCCCAGCGGTCCTGGATGCGGTCGATCAGGGTCGCCTTCACCCGTTTGCCGCCATTGGCGAACATCGAATAGCCGGTAATCATGCGCAGGACGGTCGTCTCGCCGGCGCCGATGGCCATCGACAGGAATGGCGGCAGATTGTCATAGATGCCGAACCGCTTGGCGTATTCGACGATCAGGGGCATGCCGATGTCGCGCGCGAGCCGGACCGTCATCTGGTTGATCGAGTGCTCGACGCCGAACCGCAGGGTATGCGGTCCCCCCGACTTGCCCTCGAAATTCGCGGGAGTCCACAGTTCGCCGTTGCCCTGGTCGATGGTGACCGGCTCGTCGAGCAGGATCGAGGACGGCGTATAGCCGTTGTCGAGCGCGGCCGAGTAGACGAACGGCTTGAAAGCCGAACCCGGCTGGCGCTGAGCCTGAGTTGCGCGGTTGAACTCGGATTCGTCGAAAGAGAAGCCGCCGACCATGGCGAGCACGCGTCCCGTGAAGGGATCCATCGCGACGCAGGCGCCAGACACTTCCGGGATCTGGCGCAGCCGATACTCGCCATCACGTCCGGCGATCGGCTCGACGTAGAAGACGTCGCCGGGTTTCACGAGGTTCCTGGGCGCCCTGCCCGTCCACCGCGCGCCGTCAACCGTGACCGTGCCCGTCTGACGGTCCTGGACGACTGCGCCTGACTTGTCGCGATCGGGCTGGAGACCGATGCGGATTGCGGTATTGCTCACGTCGAGCGCCACCGCCAACTGCCAGGGCTTGATATCGCCGTAAGCCGGAATGTCAGCGAGCGGAACGCCCCAGTCCTGGCCGAGGTCGATCGACTTCAGCGCGCCATGCCAGCCATGCGCCTCGTCATAGCGCACGAGCCCGTCGACCAGCGCCTTGCGGGCCATCAACTGGATCTTCGGATCGAGCGTCGTGCGGACGGAGAGGCCCCCCTCATAAAGCTTCTGCTCGCCGTAGCGTTCCGACAATTCCCGCCGCACTTCCTCGGCGAAGAACCCGGCCGCAATCGAATTGGGGGTCAGCACCCGCGGGTTGACCACCAGCGGCTCGGCGCGCGCCTGGCGCGCCTGTTCGGCGGTGATGTAGCCGTCCTCGGCCATTCGGCCGATCACATAATTGCGACGCTCGACCGCCCGGTCATGGTTGCGGAACGGGTTGAGGGAGCTCGGCTCTTTCGGCAGCGCGGCCAGATACGCAACTTCGGAGATCGTCAGGTCATGCACCGACTTGTCGAAGTAATTCAGCGCGGCCGCAGCCACGCCGTAGTTCGAGAGGCCGAGATAGATCTCGTTGAGGTAGAGTTCGAGAATCTTCTCTTTCGGATAGGCCGATTCGATACGCAGGCTCAGCAGGATCTCGCGGATCTTGCGATCGAACGTGCGGTCGGAGTTGAGGAGGAAGTTCTTGGCCACCTGCTGGGTGATGGTCGATGCGCCCTGGACACGCCGGGAGCCCTGGAGGAAGACAATGCCCGCGCGCATGATGCCTTCGGGATCGAAGCCAAAATGGGTGTAAAAGTTCTTGTCCTCGGCGGAGATGAAGGCCTGCTTGACCAGGTCCGGAATTGAGGCCGACGGAAGATAAAGCCGACGCTCGCGCGAATATTCGGCAAGAAGGCTGCCGTCCGCGGCATGGACCCGCGTCATCACCGGCGGCTCGTAGTTCTTGAGCGCCGAAAAATCGGGGAGATCCTGCTCGTACTTCCAGATGACGGCGCCCAAAATCGCTGAAGCGACAACGAACAGGAGCGCGCCCGTCGCAAATATGAAGCCGAGAAGTCGGCCGATCCCGCGCATTCGAAACCTTCCGTTGCGCCCGTCGGCGAACCCGCATCGAGTCGCGACGAACTTGAATGAGGCGCATTCCCGAAGGCGCGCAATCCCTTCGACGGCCGCTCCACTCTCTTCAAGGCGCGCCGCGGGATAATCCCGTGCACGCGCCTCGACCGTAACCTCGCCCCTTTTGTGCGCGAGTAAGGCGAATCTATGATGACCGCGACGTCATCGGCTCTCGGCGCTCCGCCGATAGCGCAAAACGACCCGCCCCGGCAAGCATCAATGTCCCGGATCGCCGGTCGGCCGGCCGCCGAGTGCGACCCCTGGCCCGCCCGCGGCCCCCACCGTCGCGGTTGAGCCGGAAAAGAAGGCGTCGATCGCCTTGACCATCGCCGCGGCCGTTTTCGTCCGCCAGTCCGGGGAATTCAAGGCCTGAACGTCTTGGGCGTTGGAGAGATAGCCGAGTTCGACCAGCACCGAGGGAAATTCCGGCGCCTTGAGCACGACGAAGCCGGCAGAACGCTCTGGGTTGTGGTTTAGCCGGGCGGCGCCGCGCAGGTTCTCCACCAGTCCTCGGGAGAAGATATGAGCATAGGCGCGGGTTTCGCGCCGCTTCAGGTCGAACAGGATATCAGCGACTCCAGGGTCCTCCTGTGCCTGCCTTTCGTTTCCAGGCTTCTGGTCGGCGGCGTTCTCGCGCGCGGCGATGCGGGCCGCCTCGGCGTCGGACGCGCGCTCGGCGGCGGTATAAACGGTCGATCCGTTGACATCCGACGCCTCGGTCAGAGCGTCGGCATGGACGGAAATGAATAGTGCTGCATTGGCGTTGCGCGCCATCGTCACCCGGTCATCGAGACCGACATAGTCATCGCCGTTACGCGTCATCGCAATCGAATATCGGCCAGTCGCCTCGAGCTGGCGCCTGAGCTCGGAGCAAAATTGAAACACGAGCGTCTTTTCCTGGACGCCGCCAAGTCCACGGGCGCCCCCGTCCGCGCCGCCATGTCCCGGATCGAGGACCACAACCGGAAGCGGAGCAGGCGGCGAGGGGTCGGGACCCGCGGCGAGGGGCGCCGCCTGTTCCAGCGCGGCGAAGGCTGCAGCTTCGCATGGTTTGAGGTCGATCATCAGTCGAGACGCCGGGGCTCCGTCGACGATCGGCTTCGAGCCGACCTCGGTTGGACAGGCCGGGCGCGCGAGATCAATGACGATGCGCGATTTGCCAGGCGCGAGCATGCCAAAGCGAAACGCTTTGACCAGCGCGGCCTCGTTTGCGGCGGCCGGGCGCCCGACCGACGGATTGAGTTGGAAGTTGACCTCCGGCAAATCGACGATGATGCGATCTGGGGACCGAAGCGCGTAGACATGCGCCTCGATCGGCAGGGAGAGATCGAACACGAGCCGAGCCTCGTTCGCATCCTGCGCAAGCCGGGCGCCGACCGCGACCCGGGTCGAGGCTTCCCCAGCCCATACCGGCGTCGCGAGCGCCAGGATGAACGCACATGCGACTGCAGCGGCAAGCCCTCGTTTTCGCGGCATGTTCATCGGCCCCTTGCACTCTCCTTTACCCTCAGGGACCGCCTTCAGGCAATCGTCATACTGGCCACGCTGCCGAACGCCGCCCTCGCTCGAGCGTCAACCGGGATTTTGAGCCTCGAAGTCGTTTACGGAACGTGAATCGCTTTGAGCACAAACTGCGAGCCCGCTCGAAACGAACGGAGCGCCAACGGCGGAATTTAGGAAAGAACTTGCCAAGGCGCGGGACGACCCCTATTTATGTCGCGTTACGAATTCGGACCGAATCTGCGGGGCCGTCTCGCTCAAAGTTGAGCGACAGATAGGGCAAGACCGTCGGGCGACGGCTTGCGGCTCTTAGCGGAGAACGCCCGGGGCGGGCTGTCGGCCCGTCGGCTCAGTCGCTTTCCTTGTGGGCGGGCTTTTGTTTGAACAGGGGCCTCGCGGACTGAAACCAAAAAGCGATCAGCCGGACCTGCGCCGGCGGCTCGGCCCGAATCGTAGCGTTGGCGCGTGCAACGCGCCGCTCGAAAGGCGACGAGCCGAGCTGCGCCCGGGTATTTCTTGACGATGTCTCCATCGCGCAACTGCAGCTTCACGCCCGCGATGACGGCGGCTTGCGGAGCGGCGATCGCGCGTCTCAGGCAGAACCGCCGCGGCGCTTCTTTCCTATTTTCAATTTCCTTCATCTCCAACACAGACGCCGCGCGCGGCTCGATTGAACGGCTTTCTCAGCCTTCGACGGGTCCTTGCGCGCGGCGCAAGAGAGTTCTTCATGGCAAACAAGATGATCATCGACGCCTCGCACCCGGAAGAAACCCGGGTGGTGGTGCTGCGGGGTAATCGGGTCGAAGAGTTCGACTTTGAGTCGGCAAGCAAGAGACCGCTGCGGGGCAACATCTACCTCGCCAAAGTGACGCGCGTCGAACCTTCGCTGCAGGCCGCCTTTGTCGATTATGGCGGCAATCGTCACGGGTTCCTCGCTTTTTCCGAAATTCATCCGGATTACTATCAAATTCCAGTCGCCGACCGCCAGGTGCTTCTGGAAGAGGAGGCTCTTTCTCAACGGGAGGAGGACGACGAACCCAATGGCGACCGACGCAGCCGCCGTCATCGTCGTCCGCGCCACTCTGAGATCGAGGCACGGACGGGCGACGCGGAGACGATTTCGGAATTGGCGCCGGAGGAAGACGCTGCTCGGGACGAAGGGGAATCAGATTCGGCGGCCATCGAGACGGCGGACGCGGGCGGCGCTCTGGCTCCCGGAGCGGAGACCGCTCAGCGCCGCATTTCGGAGGGCCCCTCGGCCGAGCCGCCAGACGATGCCGCCGCGCCGCTTGCGACGGCGGACATAGCCTAGCGCAGCGAGCCAGAAGCAGACCAGACCGGGCGCTCCCAATTGCCCGTGGCCGAACCAGGCGACAGCGGGGCCGCCGACCACGGAAGCGAGGCGACGCCAGCCTCTTCCTTTGACCCGGTGCACACCGCCGGGCAGCGCGAGGACGATCCACATCCCCACGACGAGGATGACCACGAGGTGACGACCCTCGAAGGGGGTTCGGAGGAGCCAATCGCGCCGAGCCGCAAGACGTCCATCGAAGACGAGGGCGAAGCGGTCGAACAGGTCGGCGGCGACGCGATGGAGGAACTGCCGCGCCGACCGCAGCGCCTGCGCAGACAGTACAAAATTCAAGAGGTGATCAAGCGGCGCCAAGTTTTGCTTGTTCAGGTTGTCAAGGAAGAGCGCGGCAATAAAGGGGCCGCCCTGACGACCTACCTGTCGCTCGCCGGCCGCTATTCCGTACTGATGCCGAACACGGCGCGCGGCGGCGGCATTTCACGCAAGATCACCAACGCGCAGGATCGCAGCCGTCTCAAGGGCATCGCCGAAGAACTCGAGGTTCCCGAGGGCATGGGAGTGATCCTTCGAACCGCCGGGGCTTCGCGGACCAAAGCCGAAGTCAAACGCGATTTCGAATATCTCCTAAGGATGTGGGAGACCGTGCGCGAGACCACGCTCGCATCAAGCGCCCCGACGCTCGTCTATGAGGAAGGCTCGCTGATCAAGCGTGCGATCCGCGACCTCTACAGCAAGGAAGTGGACGAGATCATCGTCGCGGGCGACGCCGGCTTCCGCGAAGCCCGCCAATTCATGCGTCTTCTTATGCCGAGCCACGTCAACAGCGTGCAGCTTTATCGCGACACCCAACCGGTCTTCGCCAAGGCCGGCGTCGAGTCCCAGCTCGACGCGATGTTCTCCAATCAGGTGACGCTGAAGTCGGGGGGCTACATCGTCATCAACCAGACCGAGGCGCTCGTCGCCATCGACGTCAATTCGGGACGCTCGACGCGCGAGCACAACATTGAAGACACAGCGCTTCGCACAAATCTCGAGGCGGCCGACGAGATCGCGCGCCAACTGCGGTTGCGCGACCTTGCCGGCCTGATTGTCGTTGACTTCATCGATATGGAAGAATCGCGCAACAATCGCGCGGTCGAACGACGAATCAAGGACGCGCTGAAGAATGACCGAGCACGCATCCAGGTTGGCCGCATCTCTCATTTCGGTCTGCTCGAAATGTCGCGTCAGCGCATCCGGACCGGCGTTCTCGAGGGTTCGACGGTCGTGTGCGCTCACTGCCAAGGCGCGGGCGTCGTGCGCTCGACCGCGTCGATAGCGCTCCACGTGCTGCGAGTGCTCGAGGATGCGCTGATCAAGAGCTCGACCCACGACGTCGTCGTGCGCACTCGTACTCCGGTCGCGCTCTATATCCTCAATCAGAAGCGAGCCAATCTGCGCGACCTCGAACGGCGCTTCGGCGTTGCGGTCGTCATTGAGGCCGACGATACTCTGACCGGGTCGAACTACCATGCGATCGAGCGTGGCGAGCCGGCGACCGGTTTCAGAGGCGAGGCGGAGGCGCCGTCCTTGTCCACCGAAGACTTGGCGACTGTCGCCGAAGAGCCAGCGCCGATCGACGAGGATCTTGAGGACGAAATCGAGTCCGAACAGGACGAGGGCGTTGCGGAACAAGAGCGGGAAGGCGAACGCGAAAGCGCCGGCTCGTCCGACGAGACCGAAGTCGGCCGTCGCCGCCGCCGCCGGCGGCGCCGGCGAGGGGGCGACCGTCCGTTCGGCGAGAGCATCGCCCCTGACGCGCCGCAGCCGACCGACGACGGCCTCGCGGTCGTGGCCGAAATCGGCGGCGATCTTCAGGCGCCAATCGGGGACGCCGAGGCGTTCACCCGAAGAGAGCCGCGAGGCGAGGGCGACCGCAGCCGCCGATCGAGACGCTCGCGTGGCGGGCGCAACCGGTTCGCGCCGCGAACAACCGACGCAGGATACGGCGAGCTGCACTCCTCAAGCGATGCGGAAGGGATCGAGACGGAGGCGGCGGCTCATGCGGTAGCGCCCTCAGAGCCGGGCCTTGATTCGACGTCAGGCGCGGACGCCGAGCCGGTCGCGGCGACGGAGCGATCGCGCGCGCTCGAAACGCCGGTCGCCGAGATCGAAGAGCCGTTGCGCGCGGAGCATTCATCTTTGGAGCCGGAGGCTGCGGCGACGCTCGCAGAGCCGGCGCCAGTCGATCCGGAAACGCAAGCGCCCCCGTCGCCTTCGCCCCATCCAGTCCAGGGAACGGCGCCCGCGGCGGACGAGCCGCCCCGTCCGCGTCGCAGCGGATGGTGGCAGCGCGCCCGCGCCAGCATCGTCGGCGAGTGAGGCATGACGGGTCGCTCTGCGACCCGTCAGAGGAGCGCCGCGCGTGGCGACGCGCTCTCGTCACAACGCCCGCACTTTCGCGCCGCCAGCCTTCTCCACGCGCAGCCGATTGCGCAGCGGCAGGCCGAACGGTTCGGACTCGATCTCAAAAACGTCGCCCTTCTGCGTCTGGACATTTGCGCTGAACGAAAGCGTTGCAGTGCCAAAGAAGTGAACGTGGACATCGCCTGGTCGCCGGAAAAGCGCGTATTTGAAATGGTGCGCCTCGAGATTGGCGATCGAGTGCGCCATGTTCTGTTCACCGGAGAGGAACGGCTTTTCCCAGATCAACTCGCGGCCGCGCCGGATCCGCGAGACCCCCTGAACGTCTGCGGGAAGATCGCCCACGAGCAACTCCGGGCCGACGCTCGCAGGGCGTAGTTTGGAATGGGCGAGCCAGAGATAATTCTGCCGCTCGGTGACGTGATCGGAGAACTCGTTGCCGAGCGCGAAGCCGATGCGAACCGGCCTGCCTGCGTCATCGACGACATAGACCCCGACAATCTCGGGCTCCTCGCCGCCGTCGAGAGCGAAGGACGGGTTTTTCAGGTCGCCTTCCGGCGCCACGAGGATTGAACCGTCGCCCTTGTAGAACCACTCTGGTTGGGCGCCCGTCTCTCCTCTTCCCGGCTTGCCGCCGTCGAGGCCGAGCCTAAACATTCGCATCGAGTCGGTGAGCTTGGCGGGATCGGCGAGATCCCGGTGCATCTGGTCGCGCCCCTCCGCTGAGCCGAGATGGGTGAGGCCCGTGCCGGTAACGAAAACATGCGCGGGGTCCTTGTGATCGATCGGCGGAAGGACCCGCCGCTCTTTGAGCGCCCGGTGAAGATCGATGGATTTGCCGACCCCGCGGTCCGCGATCAGTTTGCGAAGCGAGACCTCCTCGGCGATCGCCTGGCGCGCCAGGTCGAGCGTCGAGCGCGCGCCTCTCACCATCCGGCTTTCGCCGCGCGCCGTCACCGCGAGCGCCCGCTTCCCGTTCTCGTCCACGAATTGGGCAAGTCTCATGAACGAAGCCCGTCGTTTTGGTCGACGCCGGAGCGCGCCGCAATTAGCGCCCGGATTCGCGGGTCGGTGAAATCGGCCGCGGCGATGGTCGCCCCCGCTGCGATTAGAACGTCGGCCCTCAATGTCGTGGTCAGGCCGACGACCGCGAGGCCGGCAGCAGCCGCAGCGCAAACGCCCGACAGAGAATCCTCGAACGCCACCGAGCGCGCCGCTTCGGCGCCGGTGCGCTCAAGGCCCTTGAGATAGGGCAGGGGATCGGGCTTGGAGCGCGGCAACTCGGAGCCGATGACGACAATCGGCAGACGCTCGCCGATCCCGAGGGCCGCTAGGACCTTCTCGGCGTTGGCGCGCGGCGCGTTGGTGACGACGGCACGTTCGAGCCCGTACAGGTCGGCGAAATCCAGGAGCGCAACAGCGCCCGCGATGGGTTCGACGCCGTCGAGGCTGTTGCGATAGTCTTCTTCCTTGGCGTCGATGGTCGCGGCCTGCTGCATCGGCGTCAAATGCGACAGGAACGCCTGGGCGATCATGGCGTTCGACGCGCCCGTGATTTTCGCCGCATATTCGGACGGGCCCAGTTCGATCCCGTGGCGCGCGAAGGCGCGCTGGAAGGCGGCAAGATGCTCCGCGTCGCTGTCAACGAGGGTGCCATCAAGGTCGAAGAGGAGCGCAGCGCGGTCCGTCACATCGTGGCCCCGATTTGCCAGGGCGTGAACTCCGCTTCCCCGTAGCCGAGCTCCTCGGACTTGGTTCGCGCGCCCGAGGCGACTGCGAGGATTTTGTCGAAGATTTCCTTGCCCTTGTCGACGATCGAAACGCCGTCGAGCACGTCGCCGCAATTGATGTCCATGTCCTCAATCATTCTGCGGTAAACGTCATTGTTGGTCGCGAGCTTGATCGAAGGGGTCGGCTTGCAACCGAAAGCGGAGCCGCGTCCGGTGGTGAAGGCGAGGACATTTGCACCCCCTGCGACCTGCCCCGTCGCGGAAACAGGATCATAGCCCGGCGTATCCATGAACA
>Ga0116216_10002873_pt1 | contig 11324 bp, 14 predicted proteins | sample Sb_taG_11_FD_89696 | JGI IMG/M metagenome (GOLD analysis project Ga0116216, IMG submission 89696) | Peat soil microbial communities from Weissenstadt, Germany - Sb_50d_3_AS metaG | ecosystem: Environmental > Terrestrial > Soil > Wetlands > Peat | place: Germany: Weissenstadt | collected 2010-09-21
CGGGCGGGCTATCGGTGCAGGCAGAGCGCTCGGGGCGGCGGGCCGTGCTTCTCGTAATGAACAGGCCGTCGGTTCGATTCCGACAGGGTGCTCCAGGTCAGAAGCATGATCGCCAGGGTGCTTGTCCGTTTCGTGGAAGCCGGCCGCGACCGGTACAACCGCCAGCTGGACCTCGACGCCGGTCGACGCACCGGCCGTCGTAGCAGCAATCCAGGCGCTTGAGCATGCCGGGCTGCTGGTACGGCATTCAGCAGCGTCAACGTTCCAGTCTCCATCTGACCCGCCTGGGCGAGAAGGCGATCGCCGAGGGCAACGTGACCGAATACCTTTGCCATCCGGTCAGCGGCTGACTCCGGTCGACGCGGGAACGTGTCGTTCAGCGAAGCCGAGTCGCCGATGCGGACCTTCGCTTACCAGGACCCGGGTCACCGCACCTTGACGGGACCAAGCGGGAAGTAGAAAATCGCGCCGGTCTGTCCTTTGACCGGCCCGGCCGGAAATGCGACGGCTCCGCGCTGATCGCCATCGGGCAGCACGACGCGGCCGGCGTGATAACTGCGCCCGCGGAGGTGCCCAGTGCCCTCAAACACGCCGACCAGGCCTTTACGGGCACTCAAGACGGCGGTGAATCGGACGACCCTGCCATCCGCGAGTGTGATCGTCCCGGTGGCGATCCGCCCGCCTACCTGCGCCAGGAGATCGACCCGGTGCTGGCCGCTGACGGCATCAAGTGAACCGTCATGCAGCTGGCCGGTGAACCAGTCAGCGAGAGTCACGGCCCGCCCTGGCGTACCGTCGCAGACGTAAGCGCGCACGTGTGCTCCGTCGAGCACCAAGCCGATGACGGCATTTGTGCCAGTGACCGTACCCAGGTAAGTCTTCGCCGCTGGATCCGACACCGGCCGGAGGTCGTCCAGCACCAGCGTGGCCGGCGGGCCGGTGGCGGTAAACGCAGGCGAATAAGAACGGCAACCAGCCAGCACGAAGCATGCGGCAAGTACGGAGCATCCGGCCATCGCCGCCGCCACAGCGGCGGTACGGCACCGACGGGTCATCTGCCTGGCAGCCATGGCATCCTCTTCACGTCCGGCCCGGTCCTCATCGAGGCCGTGCCCCGGTTGGCTAAGAGGCAGTACGTACTGCAGCTTCCCGACGGTTCAGCAAGGATCCACCACCCAGCAGCGCGGTGCCGCTCAGTGGTGCACAGCGGCGAGCAGCGCGGCGTATGCGCGGACCAGCGCCGCATGCTCCAGCGCAAGCAGCGGGCTGTCGGGCGGGCAGCCCTCGGCGACCCACTGATCGGACAGGTCCATCGCGCGGGCTCGGTGCACCGCCGCGGGCCTGACCTCGGCCTCGGGCTCGCCATAGAGATAGCAGTACAGGCGGGTCACCGACTCGACCAGTTCGTCGCCGGCGCCTCTGGGCGCCGCGGAGTGCTGGAGTTCCCGGTGCACGCGCCACCAGTCGACCTCAAGCTCGGCGGCGTGCGCCGGGTTGGCGGGCTCGCCGTAGCTGAGCCTGACCAGGGCATAGAACCGTCGCATGCAGGCCCGTGCCCCGTCGGGGTCGTTGTCGGGGAAGGGCGCCCACAGCTGATTGGCGCGCAGCACCAGCCAGGCGCCGTGCAGGGTCCGGTACCAGTCCATGCCGAAGCCCACCCTGACTAGCCCTACCGAGGCGACCAGCACCTGAGGCCATTGACGCAGGTAGTACCCCACCCACGCGCGGTACTCCAGGTCGGCAATTTGGCGCGGGTCGAACGACCGGAGCCGGCCAGGCTGCCCGGCCCGGCGGTTGGCTCCTCCCGCCGGTGGCAGATCGCTCCGATCCCGGCTGGCCGCCTCCGGCTTGCCGTGCCCGAGCCGCGCCGCGGTTGTCTTCATCCGAGCTGTGATCGCTCCGAAGCCCACGGGCCTTTCCCCTTTTCGTTAACAACACCGTCCGTTGGCTGCTGCGCAGTCGTTCACGCCGGAGGGACTGCCGATCAGCACGACGGTCCGATCGAAGTGCATCGCCACCGTACAGCTAGTCCAGCGCGGACCGCCGGCCGCGCGGCAGAGGCGATGCAAGCGAGCTACGTGCTGATGGACCAGCAGGCGACGCTGGACAAGGTCGCCGAGCTGACCGGGAAGGCCGCCGCGCAGGGGGCGCAGCTGGTGGTGTTCCCTGAGGTATTCGTGCCTGGTACTCCGATCTGGATTGATACCAGGCACGATCTGGGACGATGACGGTGACTGGGCGCTGGAAACGGTGCTGGCCAGGGTCAGGACGGCTCAGCCGTCGGGTCATCTGACTTGCGGCTGACCCGAGATCTAATCCAGGAGTCAAGATCCGGGGCCACGACCGCGAACAGAAAGATGCTAAGCAGCCACCCGGCTATGGCATGCTTCCAGCCGTCGACAAGCCAGAACACTGCGGTCGCGGCGGGCAGCAAGGACCAGCGAAGCTCCTGCCACGCCCGGCTCCGCGCACCTGGCTCTGTCAACCTGAGCCATGAGCCAAGTTCCCCGATCACGATCACGAATATGGCGACGCCCACCAGCCACTTAGCTGCGGCGGCATGCTTCAACTGGTCCGAAAGGAGGATCACCCCGGCCGTTGCGGCAAGCAGGGATTTGCGAAACTCCCGCCACGCCGTGCTCCGCGCACCGGGCTCCGTCAACGCGGGCTTAGCGTGAGCGCCAGGCGGCGGTCGGCGAGCGTGGACGTGGGAGACAGTAAGCGAGACCAGGGGCACAGCAGCGGTCAAGGTCCCCAACGCGATGCCTGCCCAGGCCAGAACAGCGATGAACAAGGACATCACCGCTTCAGTCGGTGAGCGGTCACCAACAATGACCTTTGCCGAGTTTACCCGCGCCGTGCCCCGGCCACCGAGGCATTTGCCCGGCGATAGAGTGATAACAGCCCACCGCACCCGTCCCAGCCGCGCGTTACCAGCCATTGTGATGGGCGCCGGGAAGGACCGAGACCCGAAGCTGCCAAGGCGTGGTTCGTTCGCGCTATGGTGCAAGGCGACGAGAAAGGCGCGCCATGGCAGAGACAGAGCTTGTCACGATCGGAGCCGAGGTCAGGTGCACGGATGGGCTCTGCGGCAAGGTAACTCGCGTGGTCATCGACCCGGTCGCGCGAGCCGTCACCGATCTCGTGGTCGAACCGACGCACCGGCTAGGCCTCGCCCGGCTAGTCCCGCTGCGGCTCGTCGAGGCCACGTCGCCCGATGTCCTGCTCACATGTACCGTCGCCGAGTTCGAGCAGCTCGATTCCGCCGAGGAAACCCAGTTCGTTCCCGGCACCCAGGGCTACGCCGCTTACGGCCCGGAACAGGTCGTCTCCTGGCCGTACGTCAGCCTGGGCAATCCCTACCTGCTTGGCGGGGACCTCCCCGGGGTTTCGCAGACGGTCACCTACGACACTGTCCCGCTCGGTGAAGTGGAGGTTCGCCGCGGCGAATCGGTCCATGCCACCGACGGCGAGATCGGCCGAGTTCACGGCCTCGTCATCGATCCCCGCAACCACCACGTATCCCACGTGCTGCTCCAGGAGGGCCATCTGTGGGGACGCAAGGAGGTGGCGATTCCGATCGGCGCCGTCACCTCCGTCGAGGGCGGCATCCAGCTCAGCCTGACCAAGCAGGAAGTGCAGGACCTGCCGCCGGTCGATATCGATCACCCGGCCGGTTAGGCCCGCGCGAACCGGAGCAGGGCACCGGACGGAGATGAGCGCAGCGATGACCGAGAACCACCGGATGGACGTGATCAGCGAGTACCTGGCGCGAACCGCTGGCTCTGCTGACTACCACGAGCAGGCCTGCCGGTACCTTCCCGGCGGCGAGACCCGCTCGATCACCCACTACGAGCCGTACCCGGTGGTGCTGGCCGAAGGCCACGGTGCGCTGCTCCTAGACGTCGACGGCAACGAATACGTGGACGTACTCAACAACTACACGTCGCTTGTGCATGGACACGCGTTCGGGCCGGTCATCGAGGCGGTGCAGGCCGCCCTACCGACCGGAACGGCCTTTCCCGCGCCGCACCTGCGCCAGCTCAGCCACGCCAGGACGCTGACCGAGCGCTATCCGGCGGTCGAGCGCGTGCGTTTTACCAACTCCGGCACCGAGGCGGCCATGCTCGCGCTCCGGATCGCGCGGGCAGCGACCGGCCGCCGCCGGGTCGTCATGTTCAGCGGCGGATACCACGGCAGCGTCCCCGACCTGATCGACGGCGGCCCCGACACGATCCTGGCGCCGTACAACGACGCTGAGCTCACCGCAGCGGCGATCGACTCCTCGGTCGCGGCCGTCTTCGCCGAGCCATTCCTCGGCTCCGGCGGGGTGATCCCGGCTGCCCCTGAGTTCCTCCGCGTTGTCCAGGAGCGGGTCCGGGCGGTCGGCGGGCTGTTCGTGCTCGACGAGGTCCAGTCGTTGCGTAACGCACCCCACGGGGTTCATCCCAGCATCGGCCTCGAACCTGACCTGGTGCTGATGGGAAAGATCATCGGCGGCGGGTTCCCGGTCGGGGCGGTCGGCGGCCGTGTTTCGCTGATGGACCTCACCAGCGCGGCCAGACCTGGCGGGCTGTCCTGCTCAGGGACGTTCAACGGGAATGTGATCACCATGGCCGCGGGCAGCGCCGCTCTGACCGCGCTCGACGAGTCAGCCATCTCGACGCTGAATGCGCGCGCTCAAGTGCTCGCGGATCAGATCGAGTCGGCCGCCAGCCAGGCCGGGATCCCCGGATCGGTCACCAGGGCAGGCTCGATCCTGCAGGTGCATCTGCTTGACACTCGGCCTAGCACCTTCGAGGCGGCCCAGGTCGTTCCCGCCGGATGGATCTCGGCGCTGCACCTGGCGCTGCTGCTCGAAGGCGTCTATCCGGCTCCGCGCGGGATGCTCAACCTGTCCACCGCCCTGGACGATGCGCTGCTCGCCCGGGTAGCCGACGGCTATGCCAGGGCCTTCCGACGGATCCGCGACCTGGTCTCCGGCGGTGCCCTGCTCGGTTCTGGCGCTTCGGGCGACGAGACCAGATGACGCCGACCGGCCGAGCCGGGGTCCGCGGCGCGGTTCCGTTCGGCTGACCCGTGCCGGTCACTGCTTGGTGAGCGAGTCCAGCGGGTGGGCCGGATCGCGCAGCGCGTCCTTGTCGACCGGCTTGCCAGCGCGAACAAGTGCCTGGATCGAATCGTTAACGTCCCAGATGTTGACGTTCATGCCAGCGAGCACTCGTCCGCCGTCGCCGAGCCAGAACGCGATGAACTCGCGCCGGTCGACGTCGCCGCGGAAGATGACCTCGTCGTAGCCTTCGGGCTCCACGTACCCGGCGTACTCCATGCCCAGGTCGTACTGGTCGGTGTAGAAGTACGGCACCCGGTCGTAGGAGGCCTGCTGGCCGGTCATCGCCTTGGCCGCGGCCCGTGGCTGGTACCGCGCGTTGGCCCAGTGCTCGACCCGGATGTGCTTGCCCAGCATCGGGTGGAACGCGCTGGCGACGTCCCCGGCGGCGTAGATGTCCGGGTCGGAGCTGCGCAGCTGAGCGTCGACCCTGATCCCGTTGTCGACCTCGAGGCCGGCTGCCGAGGCGAGCTGGCTGTTCGGCACGATGCCGACTCCGACGATGACCGCGTCGGCCGGCACGTGAGTGCCGTCGGCCAGCAGCACGCCAGTCGCCTTGCCGCCGCTGCCGGTAATCTCGGCGATCTGGACTCCGAAGCGCAGGTCCACGCCGTGCTCGCGGTGCAGCCCGGCGAAGACCTGTGCCACCTCGCGGCCGAGCACCCGGAGCAGCGGCAGTTCAGCCATCTCAAGCACCGTGACATCGACCCCGGCGGTGCGGGCGGCCGCTGCGGTCTCCAGCCCGATCCAGCCGGCTCCGATCACCGCGACCCGTGCCGAACGCCCGAAGGTGGCCTTGATCTGCTCGCAGTCCTGCACCCGGCGCAGGTAGAGCACGCCGTCCAGGTCGGCGCCCGGTACGTCAAGCCGCCGTGGCGAGGACCCGGTGGCCAGCATCAGCTTGGCGTAGTCGGCCCGGCTGCCGTCCGCGAGGTGCACTTCGTGCGCGCCGGGATCGATGCCGGTGACCGTGGCCCCGAGCCGCAGCTCGACGTCGTGCTCGGCATACCACTGCTCGGGATGGACGTAGATCTTGTCCCGCTCCTGGGTGCCGAGCAGATAACCCTTGGACAGCGGCGGCCGTTCGTAGGGCCGTTCGTGCTCTTCGCCGATCAGCACGAGCGGACCGTCGAAGCCTTCGTTTCGCAGCGCTTCCGCGGTCTTCGCGCCGGCCAGGCTCGCCCCGACGATCAGGTAGGTAGTGTCCGCGGTCATGGTTAGCTCCTGTCAGTTGCGGGCGGCGGTGCCCCGGTGTCAGTTGTAGCGGATGCTTAAATCAGCGCGGCACGCAAGCCTGGGCGAAGAACTCAGCTCTGCATGTGGCGTCAGCGCGAAGCGTGCCGAGCAGTGCTGAGGTGATGGTCGTCGCGCCCAGCGCGCGGACGCCGCGCAGCGTCATGCAGGTGTGCTCGGCCTCGATTATTACGCCGGTCCCGCGCGGGCGAAGGCGCTCAGCCAGGCTGTCGGCGATCTGCCTGGTCAACCGCTCTTGGGTCTGCGGTCGGGCGGCGAAATGCTCGACCAGACGGGCCAGCTTAGACAGGCCGAGGATGCGGTCGGCGGGCAGGTAACCGACATGCGCAACCCCGGAGAACGGCAGCAGGTGGTGCTCGCAGACGGTGCGGAACGGGATGCCGCGCGACAGCACCAGCTGGTCATAGCCCGCGTCGTTCGGGAAAGTCGTGAGCCGGAACGGCCGCGCGTCGAAGAGGTCAGCGTAGGCGCGAGCCATCCGGGCCGGCGTCTCGCTCAGCCCTTCCCGGTCGAGCTCGATCCCTAGCGCGGCAAGGAAGTCCCTGGCGGCCCGTTTCGCCGCTTCCAGGTCGACGCCAGGTCGGCCGGCGGTTGCCCGGAAGTCCAGTTGGGGCGATGGCTCGGCACCGGGTCCGGAGCGAGGCGCCGTCGTCAGTTCAGCCGGGTCAAGGACAAGTTCCTGCGTCATTGCGCTCCCGTTCTCAGCGTTCGCTCGCTGGCTTGACCGTACCGATGACGACGCAGCAGCGCCCGGGCCTGGGATCAAGCGCGGCACGACCGCCGCTCGCGCCAAGGGCGGCTACGAGCCCTTCGATCAGCGCCAGGCTCATGCCGCAGACCACGTCGGGATGCTGGGATGCCAGCTGATGGAACGGGCAGTTGCGCAGCAGCACGGTTCCGTCATCGTCACGGCAGGGCTCGAATCCATGGTCGCGCAGCGCACTCTCGATGATCCGCAGCGCGCTCGGGCTTCCCTGTGTGGGGCTCGGGACTCCCTGTGTGGGGCTCGGGCTTCCCTGTGTGGGGCTCGGGCTTCCCTGTGTGGGGCTCGGGCTTCCCTGTGTGGGGCTCGGGCTGCTCAGCGACTGCGCGATCTCGACGGACTGCCGCGCGCCGTCGCTCCGGGTAAGGCCGGCCAGGCAGTGCCTCCCGAGATCGGCACCAAACTCCCGCGCTGCATCGCGCAGAGCTTCCCGGCACAGGCCGCCGCGATCGGATTCGACGGCGCTGGCCAGCAAGTGCGCAGCGAGTTCATAGTCTCGCGGCGGGACCGTCACCGAGAACTCGCGTCCCGATCTGGTGTAGATCTTGGCCGGACGGCCAGCCCCCGGTCCCGTTCGGCCAGCCGCCCGCTGGTAGGAGGCCGTCAGCAGGCCGAACCCGACGAGCTTGTCCAGGTGATAGGCAGCCAGAGCCCGTCCGATCCCGATTGCGGCGGCGGCCTCGTCCCGGCCCACTGGCTCAGTGCTCTCGGACACAAACCGGTACAGGCGAGCCCGGACAGGGTCATCGAGACCGCTCAGTGCCGCCAGGCCGCTGCCCTGTTGTGTCACGAAGCCGACTCTATCACTAATAAGAATTAGTTAAATAACTCCGCCGAGAGAGATCGCAGACAGTCGGGCCGGTGGGCGGACCGGCGCCATCCGGCCGGTTGGCGGTGCTCCGGCGGGCGGTCCTGGCAAGTGATCATGCAGGTGATCGGCGCGGCAGCACTTGACGGCGCGGAACCAGGGATCGCGGCGCGCGAGGACTGATCGGTGCGCGCGGAGGCCGGCACCGGGCAGATCATTCACCCGGCATGGCAGCGTGGCACTGCTGGCAGGTCGTAGGCGGGTCGACGTCCGCGATGCCGCCGCATTCCGGGCAGACGCGCCGCAACCAGCAGGCGGGGTCTCCGGGCGTGTCTTCTTCTGGCGGCCCGTCGGTCGCATCGTGTCGCGTCTCGTTCATCTGCGGAGCAGCAGCCTTTCTGCTAGGACGGCCGCCTGGTTGGGCCAATTCGCCCTGGTGGTGCCGCGTCAGGCACTGGTCAGGTCGGCCGTGACGGCTCGCCAACTGTCATACGAACAGACGGCGGGTGACAACTCCAGCTGCGATGTCTTTGCCTAGCCACAGCGCGAACTCGTCGCCTCCGCCGAAGTATTCGCGAGGGTCATCGCCGGTGAGGACGACGGTAACGATGACATGATCGTCCCCGAGCCACTCCGAGCCGTCGCCGTTATTCGTAACGAGGGCGCTGAAGAACTGACTGCCGTGGGTCTGGCGATGCTGGCCCCGCACCACCATTCGCCGGATCTGCCCGGGTGGCACAGCCGCCAGCTTGACTTCTCCGGCCGGAAGAGTAACCAGGGCCTGGAATTTGTAGCGAAGCAGCCCGGACTCGCACCGCGCACCGCCTGCGTCAGGGTGCCTGCCGCCGTCGCCCGCGTCCTGCCGTCATCCGCAGATCGCAACGTGCGTCCTACGCCGGGAATACATATCGCCTTACGATATTGTGTTGACGATGCGCCACCGTGACGACACCCGCCTTCCGGCATGTCCAGCCCGGTCAGCCCGAGTAGTAGCGTCGGTCAGTCCGTCCAGTCCGAGCGGTTCAGCCAGTCTGGCCGGCTCAGCCGGTCCGTGCGGCTCAGCCATTCTGGGCGGTCAAGCAGTCCGGTCGGCACGAGCTGTCCGGCGAGGGGTGCGGATGTGCCTCAGCTGACCAGCGAAGACTACGAGAACCTGCTGGCGTTCCGAACTGGCCTGCGGCGCTTCCTGCACTGGAGCCAGACTCAGGCGCGCGCCGTGGGTCTGACCCCAGCCCAGCATCAGCTGCTGCTTGCGATCAAGGGTCACCCCGGGGCGCAAGGCCCGACGGTGAGCGACCTCGCTGGTTACCTTCTGCTCCGTCACCACAGCGCCGTCGAGCTGATCGACCGGGCCGAGGCTGCCGGACTCGTGCAGCGAGGCGGGGATGAACAGGACGGCAGGATCACCCGGATAAGGCTGACGGCTGATAGCGAGACGCGCCTGACCCGGCTGGCCCCAGCACACCTGGACGAACTCAAGAATTTCGCACCGATTCTCGACCAACTCGTCGTCCAGTGGAGCAGCCGGCCTGACCGCTGAACCGACATCCGTCGCCGAACAAACTGACTGGTACCGGAGCATTGACGCGGCAGGCAGTGTGTCGAGCAACAATGTATTGATACGGTTACCTCATGCATTGACACGGTTACCTCGTGCGATGCGGCAAGCATTCTGCCCGCGCGGCTGCCGGTTGACTGGCGTTGCTCAGGAGCGTTGGTAATGGTCGCGAAGGAAAGGGATTAGCCGCAAATTCGGCGAGCCGGCTGACGGCATGTGTTCGGCAGTTGGCGTGACACCGCCAGCACGACCATGACGGGACCTAGTTCGGGACTTTCGTCCCTGCCCTGACCTCTGCCTGGTCGGGTTGACTGCCAAGATGTTTGTCCGCGAGGAACTCGTTCTGGATGTCGGCTTCGACAATGCCAGGGCGAGGTTCGCGAACCTGACCCAAGGTGGCTGGCTCGACGGCGTGTCAGCGGCTGCATACGATCATGGTCTAGAGCGCCTTATCCGGGTTGGCCCGCTCGGCAGCGTGCCTGGCATGTCCAAGCTGGTCAGGGTGCACGTCAGGGATCTGGTTACCCGCGGGGACACGGCCGTCCTCACCCTGCGCTGGGAGGCCACCGGGCACGGCGGCCGCCTGTTTCCAGCGCTTGACGCGGACATTACCTTGACCCCCGCCGGTGCGGGCAAGACCAGAGTGAGCCTCGCCGGCGTCTATCGGCCGCCCTTGGCCGGCCTCGGCGCCGGGCTAGACAAGGCGATCCTGCATCGGGTGGCTGCGGCGACAATCCGCTCGATGCTTGGGCGGGTAGCCACCGCCGTCACCAATCCCGAACTCGCCGCATCCGGAACCGAGGTATCCGACGCCGACACGCTGCGATGGTCAGCTCAACCCGAGGAAAGTTGGTTAGCTGACCCCGGGGAATGATGGTGTGCTGACCGCACGGAATGATGGTCGGCCGAACCCAAGGATGATGGTCGGCCGAGCCCGAGCAGTGATGGTCTGCTGACTGCGCGGCATGCTGGTCGGCTGATCCGGAGGCGTGCTGACGCTCGGCCGGACCGCGGCGCAAGATCCGTCTCAACCGCGGCGTCGCGACCGATGATCAGGAGTCCAGTGGCTGGCCGAATGGGCCCCATTGCTCCCGGAAGTACTCGATGATCTTGCTTGCCTGCGCGTGACTGACCTCGACCAACTCGTACGAGAGATCCCCGCGCTTCCACTCCACAATCGCGGGTGTGAACTGCCAGCTGAAGTCGCGCCGTAGCGTTTCGTCCGCTGGGCCATCGTCATGTTCGAGCCGGCGCACAAGGCCGTAAGGTTTGTCAGCTGTGGTGCGACTGTCGACCACCGCGTAGTACGTGATCTTCTGCGGCAACTATTTCAACCTCCTCGTAGTCCGGGATGTTGGTCGAGTCACCGGAAGCAGTGACCCAGCTGGACACCTCCCGCTGGAATGCTTCAAGTCCGCGGCGCTCGCCTCTTCCAGTCAGCGGGTTACGGACCCGCTCGTAGGAATTGTGGGTGACTTGCTGCTTAGCATGGAGGCTCTCCGGTGTGTGGAACTGGAGCTCGAACCGCTGGCCAGTCGGCGTTACCCACCGGGTGTTGATGCCCTTGTACTCCGGGTCATCGCGCCAGTGGTTCTTGCTGTAGATCATCTTGTAGCCGCGTGCTTCCAGTAAATCTTTGATGTTCCAGTAGGAGTCCTGGTAGCCAGCAGGCTCAGCGCAGAACGTGTAGCGGATCGCGTCGTTGATCTTCTCGATCGCGTCCGTCGGCTTCAGCGCCGGCGTAATCCCGAGCGCGCTCGCGACCTTCTCCTTGAGGCGGTCTTCGCCCTTCAGCCGGAAGTCCCAGCCTGCCAGTCGGCCGCCGCAAGAG
>Ga0116216_10002880_pt1 | contig 11311 bp, 11 predicted proteins | sample Sb_taG_11_FD_89696 | JGI IMG/M metagenome (GOLD analysis project Ga0116216, IMG submission 89696) | Peat soil microbial communities from Weissenstadt, Germany - Sb_50d_3_AS metaG | ecosystem: Environmental > Terrestrial > Soil > Wetlands > Peat | place: Germany: Weissenstadt | collected 2010-09-21
ACCGCCAACACGTTCCGGCCCGGCCCCGACGCCTACCTGTACCCGTTCTTCGATTCCAAGGGTTCGTATAGCCTCGGGTACTCCAATCCGGCGCTCGACGGCCTGATGACGGAGGCGCGCTCGATCACGAGCCCGGACCAGCGGCGGAGCCTGTACGTCGAGATCCAGCGGACCCTGCTGACGGAGTCGCCGTTCTGGTGGTGGTACGCGAAGTTCAACATCGAAGCGCTCTCGTCGAAGTTCCAGGGCTACTCGCAGTCGTTCACCGGGCGCCGCATCTTCCTGAAGAAGACGTGGATCGCCGGCTGAGACGGCGCGCGGGCCGCCGCGCGCTGCGGTGGTGACGCCGCGCGGCGCGTTCCTCGCGGATCTGACGTGGGACGAGGCCGAGCCGGTCCTGCGCGGCGATCCCGTGGTCGTGGTGCCGGTGGGGGCCGGGGCCAAGGAGCACGGCCCCCATCTGCCGCTCGGCACCGACCGGATCGTGGCGGAGTATCTGGCGCGGCAGCTGGTGGAGCGCACGCCGGTGCTCGTCATGCCGACCGTGACGTACGGCTACTACCCGCATTTCTCGTCGTTTCCGGGCAGCACGCACCTCGAAGCCGTCACCTTCCAGGCGATGATGACGCAGCTGATCCTCTCGGTGCACCGGCACGGCCCGCGCCGCTTTTTCGTGCTCAACACCGGGGTGTCGACGTACCCCGTGCTGGAGATCGTGGCGCGGGATCTGGACCGCAGCCACCGGCTCCTGGTGGGTGTGACCCGGATCGGCGACCTCGGCGGCCACCGCACCGCGGGGCTGTTCAGTCAGCCGGCGGGCAGTCACGCCGACGAACTCGAGACGTCCCTCCTCCTGGCGATCGCGCCGGACGTCGTCCGCGTCGCCAAGGCGGTGCGGGAGATTCCCGATCGCCCCCACGCGAGGGGGATGTTCGTGCCGCCGATGTACCATCGCGAGCCGGGTCCGGGCTACTCCGCCACCGGCGTCTACGGGGACGCCACGCTCGCGACCCCGGAGAAAGGGCGGACGATCGCTGCGGCGATGATCGAGGATCTTATTGCCGGGGTGGACCAGCTGCGCACCGCGCCCGCGGCGCCGCTGTGAGCACTGCGGTCCGATCGGGCGCGAAGGGCGGCACAGACCGGTCGGGACTGTGCGTGATTCCCACGTTTGAACTGCCGACAAGGTGGGGAAAACGTGCTTTAAATCGTTAACAGCCACGCGATAGGCTTCGTACGGAATACGGTGATCGTGAGGAACGGGTCGCACGATTCGCCGCCGCCCGGCGGCGTGGCGCGTCTAGATCGCGAGGGAGGCCCGCTGCTGCGGCCATGAGAGAGCCGGATCGTCACACCGGTTCGCCGGTCGGCACCGCCGTCGCGTATGGGCCGGTCATGATCTGCCTGCTCGGCGCGTTTCGCGTGCTGAAACAGGGTCACCCGGTCCACCTCCGCAGCGGCAGCAAGTTTCAATCGCTGCTCGTCACCCTGTCGACGCGCCGCGGCTACTGCGCGCCCCGCGAGGCGCTGCTCGAGGCGTTGTGGCCCCGCAGCGCCGAGTCGTTCTCACGCCAGTCGCTGAATACCCTGGTGCACAGCCTCCACAAGCGCCTCGGCGACGCGCTGGACGGCGCGACGCCCGTCGTGCACGCGGACGGGTACTACCGATTGAACGTCGAGGCCGGCGTGCGCGTCGACGTGGGGTGCTTCGACTCCCTGGTCTCCGCCGGCGAGCGCGAGGCCCGGCTGGGCAACACGGTCGCCGCCGCGGGCGTGTACAGCGAGGCGCGGGACCTGTACCGCGGGGACCTCTGCGTCGGGGGCGACCCGTACGCCGTGGTCGAGCGCGAGCGCGTGCGGACCGCCTACCTCACCCTCCTCGCCAGCCTGGCCGACTCCTATTATATAGAAGGCCGATACGACGCCTGTCTCCGGGCCACGCTGGAGCTGCTGGCCGCCGACCCGTGCCGCGAGGACGGACATCGGATCGCGATGCGCTGCCACGTCCGCCGCGGCGAGCGCGCGCAGGCCCTGCGGCAGTTCCAGCTGTGCCGGGCCATCCTGCGCACCGAGTTCGACGCCGAGCCCGAACCCGCCACGATCGCCCTGTTCGACCAGGTCCGCCTCGCGCCCGACAGCATCTAGCCAAACCTCATCGCACGTTCAGCACGTCATCAGCCCCGCGTTCACGGGGCCCTCAGCGTTTCCTCAGCACCGGCGGCTATGATCCGCGTGGGTCACTCAATGCCACTGTGAGGTATGCCTTGGAGAGTGTCCCGCCCGAAGGTCTCCAGGACAAGCGCTACATCACGCTGATTTTGCGGTTGCTGATCGATAAGCACGGCGGGCTGGTGCATGGCGAAGTGGCGGATATGGACGGAACGGCGGGTCCGCGATTCGCGGGCTGGCAGGCGTTGACGCCGGCCGTTCAAGAGTGGCTGGTGAGCATCGGGCAGGGCGAGTAGAGCGCACACGGGCACGTGGGACTCGAAGGCTCGCGGCACGGCGAACGGTCCCCAACGTGGCTGTCAGAAAAGGAAAGGAGCTGCCATGGCGATCTCTCCGACCTACCCGGGCGTGTATATTCAAGAGGTCCCCAATCCGGTTCACACGATTGCCGGTGTGGCGACGTCCATTGCCGCGTTTGTCGGATACACCGCCCGCGGTATCGATAATCGAGCCGAGCAGATCTTCAGCTTCTCGGACTTTGAGCGGCTGTTCGGCGGGCTCGCGTCCGACAGCGAGGTCAGTTATGCCGTGCAGCAGTTCTTCGGCAACGGCGGCACCCAGGCGTACGTCGTGCGCGCCCCGCGGCACGGTGCCTCCGGGGCCCAGGTCGTGTTCAACAGCCTGACGTTTACGGCCCTGAGCAGCGGGACCTGGGCCGACGGGCAGTTGATCCTGGACGTCGATTACAACGGGGTCGACCAATCGACCGACGCCACGGCGTTCAACCTCACCGTCACCAACCTGGTCGATGGCACGGTGGAGACGTTCCCGAACGTCTCCCTCAAGAGCGCACAGAACAACTACATTGTCGCCATCGTCAACGATCCGGACAACGGATCCCAGCTCGTGAACGTGCAGGTGAGCGGGGCGCCGGGCGCGGCGCCGGTCGTCACGGGCGTCGTCGGCGCCGCGCTGACGATCTACGGGGTGGACAGCACCCTCGGCGGCACGACCGCGGTGGCCGGCACGGTTGCGCTGACCGCGAGCTCGACCGCGGTCGTCGGCGCCGGCACGACCTTCACGAGCGCGCTCCAGGTCGGGCAGTGGATCGAGTTCGCGTCGGATGCCACCCACCAGTACCAGGTCAGCCAGGTCGTCGACAACACCCATCTGTCCCTCGCGACGCCGTTCCTCGGGGCCACCACGGGGTCGACGACCGTGACCGCGGCGAACGCCGTGGCGAACCACGACTACGGCGTCCTCCTGAGCGTGACATCGCCCACCACGCCGCCCGCACCGCTGCCGCTTAACATTCGAGTGTTCTCCAACACGAGCGCGCTGCCGCAGACCGTCTCGGGGCTGGCAGCGCAGCTCCAGCGGGCGATCAACTCGGCGCTCGCCGTGCAGATGCCGGGCGCGTCCGTCACCTGCTCGGTGGCGGGCACGGGCACCAGCCAGGTCATTCGGGTGAACGCGCTCTTGCCGCAGATCCCCGATGCGGTGGTGTCGTTCGCGGCGCCGACGGCGGCGGGGTTCTCCGACGCGTCCGCGACGCTGGGATTGAGCGCGCCGGCCACGACCAACGTGGCCCACTACGCCCTCGGAACGGGCAACGGGACCGGGAGCGGCTGGGGCGGGTCCCAGACCAGCTCGACCGCGGGATCCGACGGTTCGGGTCTCCCGCAAACGGGTGACCTGATCGGCGACCAGGGGATGTTTACCGGCATCTACGCGCTCGAGAAAGTCGACCTGTTCAACCTGTTGTGCATCCCGGAGGCCACGCGCGCCGCGCCGGGCAACCCGTCGGCCCTCGACATCACGGTCGATCCGAACGCGATCTACAGCGCCGCGATCGCCCTGTGCGACAGCCGGCGCGCGTTTCTGCTGCTCGACGCGCCGCCGAACGTCAACACCGTGTCGGGAGCCGTGGACTGGAAGACCAGCGGGCTCACGGTCAGCGACGCGAACGGCGCCGCGTTCTTCCCGCGGCTGAGGCTGCCAGATCCCCTGAACAACTACCAGCTGCGCACCTTTGCGCCGTGCGGGGTCGTCGCGGGGTTGTACGCGCGGATCGACGGGACGCGGGGCGTGTGGAAGGCGCCGGCGGGGATCGAGGCGACGCTGTCGGGCGTACAGAGCCTCGTGTACAAGATGACCGACGCCGAGAACGGGGTGCTGAATCCGCTCGGGCTGAACTGCTTCCGCACGTTCCCGGTGTACGGCTCGGTGCTCTGGGGCGCGCGCACGCTGGTCGGCGCGGACGCCGACGCGAGCCAGTGGAAGTACGTGCCGGTCCGCCGCATCGCGCTCTTCCTTGAGGAGAGTTTGTACCGCGGCACCCAGTGGGTCGTGTTCGAGCCGAACGACGAGCCGCTGTGGGCGGCGATCCGGTTGAACATCGGCTCATTCATGCAGAACCTGTTCCGGCAGGGCGCGTTCCAGGGGCAGACGCCTGCGGACGCCTACTTCGTCAAGTGCGACAGCGACACCACCACCCAGGCCGACATCGATCTGGGCATCGTGAACATCCTCGTTGGGTTCGCGCCTCTCAAGCCCGCCGAGTTCGTCATCATTCAGATTCAGCAGATGGCCGGACAGGGCCAGGCGTAGACGCCGGAGGAGGGGGTGTGCCATGGCAGAGTTCGTCGTGAACGCACAGCGGTTTGACCCGTACAAGAACTTCAAATTCCGGGTCAAATGGGACGGACGGTACGTGGCCGGCGTCAGCAAAGTGTCGGCGCTCAAGCGCACGACCGAGGTCGTCAAGCACCGCGAGGGCGGCGACCCGAGTACCAGCCGCAAGTCGCCGGGCCGAAGCGAGTTCGACGCAATCACCATGGAGCGGGGCGTGACGCACGACCCCGAGTTCGAGGCGTGGGCGGCGAAAGTGTGGCAGATCGGCGCCGGCCTCGGCAGCGAAGTGTCCCTCAAGGACTTTCGCAAGGACGTCATCATCGACTTTTACAACGAAGCCGGCCAGCTCGCGATCAGCTACAAGGTCTACCGGGCGTGGGTCTCCGAGTACCAGGCGCTTCCCGACCTCGATGCCAACGCCAACGCGGTGGCGATCCAGCACATCAAACTCGAGAACGAGGGCTGGGAGCGCGACACGTCCGTGACGGAGCCGACCGAGCAAAGCTTTACATCGACCTCGGCGTAGCGCGAGGCGTCGGTGGCGGCCGGGACCCGAGGAGCCTCCGCGGAGCACCGGGGCGCTGCGGTCGTTGCGGGCGGGCCCGGCGGGGAGGTGTGCGCGCTCGAGGGTGGTCGTCTGCTCGAAGCCTGGGAGCGTGGCACGGTGCAGGACGACCTCGATCGCGCGCTGACGCTGCTGGCGGCGGCTTGGCCCGACGCGGCGCCCGAGGCGCTGGCGCGGCTCAGTATTCCCGTGCGCAACCGCGAACTGCTGCGGCTCCGGTGGATCAGCTTCGGCCCGACGCTCGCGGGACTCACCGCGTGCGGCGCGTGCGGTGCGCGGCTGGAGTTTTCCGTGCCGATCCCCGCGGTGCTCGACCGTCTCGAGCGGCTGGGTGCCGGCGACTCGGTGGCGTGGGTGGACGGGGGCGCGGCCTGCACGCTCCGCGCCGCCACGACCGACGATCTGCGTGCGGCCGTGCTCGAACCTGACGACGGGGAGGCGCGCCGATGCCTGCTGGCCCGCTGCCTCTCGGTGCGGGGGAGTGGCGCGGACACCGAGGCACTTGTGGTTGTCCGCTCGGATCCGAGGACGCTCGCGCGGTTCGATCACCTTCACGAAGGGGCGGAGATCATGTGTGAGGTGCTCTGCCCACAGTGCACGGCGGTGGATGTCGTGGATCTGGACATCGCGAGGTTTGTCTGGGACGAGGTGCGGCACGCGGCGCTGCGCTTACTCCGCGAGGTGCACGCGCTGGCGTCGGCTTACGGCTGGTCCGAAGAGGCCATCGCGGCGCTGACGACCCAGCGCCGCCGCGCCTACCTCGAGATGGTGTGGGCGTGACCGGCGTCGTCGACCGGATGATCGCGCGGGCCCGGGCGCCGCTGTCGCCGGTGCGGCCGCTGCTTCCGTCGCGCTACGAGTGGGACCACGAGCGCGTGGCCGCGGAGACCGCGGGGCCAGTCGAGGACGTATCGGAGCAGTGGACCGCGCCGCCGCCGGACTCGACCACCGCCGGTGCGAGCGAGACGGCGGCGGTCGACGGGCCGCATTCCGAGTCGACCGCCGCCGAGATCGCGACCGAGACCGGCCGCGCGGCGCCGAGTGCTGAACGCGGTGCGGCCGACAGTCCTCCGGCCGTGCGGCCGGCTCCCGCAGCGCGCCCGATGCCGAGGACCGACCGCGCGCTCCCGCCTGCCGCGGCACACGACGGTCCCGGGCGTGCCGCGATGCCCGGCGCCGCGCGACCCGGGTTGGCCGCCCCGGCCGATCCGGCCGCGCCGTTCTCGACCGCCGCGCGGCGGGAGGCGGCGGGACCTGCGGAGACGAGCTTCCGTGCCCCGCGCCCTCCCGTCGAGGAGCGGAGCGAGGGGCCGCGGGACGGGTCGGGGCGCGAGACATCGCCGCCGCCGCGCGCGCGGGCGGCCGCGGAGCCGGATGAACGGCAGGCGCGCCGCGGCACGACCGAGGTGAGCATCTCGATCGGGCAGATCGAAGTGCGGGCGGTCCCGCCGGTGGAGCCGCGGCGGAAGCCGGCGCCCCGTCCGCGGGTGTCGCTCGCCGAGTACCTGCGCCGTCGCGGGGAGGCCGGACGATGAGCGACTACCTCGCGGTCGCCGGCGTGAGCGCGGTCCTCAAATGGATGCTGAGCAATGCCCTGACCTCGGGCGGCCCGAGTACGGTGCTGACGGGGGCGACCAGCATCACCGCGCTGTCACCCGACCTGGTGTCGACCGGACCGGAAGAGCAGCCGCAACTCAACCTCTTCATGTACTACGCGAGCCTGAACGCGGCCTATCGCAATTCCGCGCTGCCGTCTCGCGACTCACAGGGGCGTCGCGTGAGTAACCCCCCGCTCGCCCTGGACCTGCACTATCTCATCAGTGCGTACGGCAAGAACGAGTTTGACGCGGAGATCATCCTGTCGTGGGCGATGCAGATGTTCCACGACAATCCGGTGCTGTCGCGGCAGACGATCGAAAGCTCGCTTGAGGCGATGGCTTCGGGAGGGTCACCGACGCCGGAGGTCCTGCTGCTGACCGGCACGACGCTCGCGGACCAGTTCGAGATCATCAAGATCACGCCCGAGGCGCTGTCGAACGACGAGATCTCCAAGCTGTGGATGGCGTTCGAGACGCACTACCGGCCGACCACGTCGTACCAGGTCTCGGTGGTGCTGATCCAGGACACGGCGTCGTTCAAGTCCAACCTGCCGGTGCAGTCGCGGAACATCGCCGTGCTGCCGTGGCAGAGCCCGATCATCACCGGCGTCTCCCCGAGCGTGATCGGCACGGGCGAACAGCTGACGATCGTCGGGCGGAACTTCATCGGGGACGCCGCGAGCGACACGCTGATCGCCTTCGGTCAGAATCCCCCGGTGGTGCCCGACACGGTGCAGAACGCGTGCATCCGCATCACGATCCCGGCCAGTCTGGAGCCGGGCGTGCAGACGCTGCGGGTCGTCCGGAACGTGCGGTTCGGCGTCTCCACCGATCCGCACCCGGGCTTCTCGTCGGGGATGACGGCGTTTTCGCTGGCGCCCACGGTTACGACCCCGCCGCCGATCACCGCCGCGGTCGGGACGACGGTCACGCTGGGCGTGTCGCCGGCGGTGGGCCGCACCCAGCAGGCCGTGCTGCTCGTGGGCGACAATGCGATCGAGATCGACGCCCGCCCGCCGAGCGACCCGGACACGTCCACGACCCTGAGCTTCCCGATCCCGGCCGATTTTCCGTATTCCACCCCGGCGGTCGCGCTGCCGATGCGCCTGCAGATCGACGGCGCGGAGAGCCGGCTGGCGCTGGATCAGACGCCCGGCAGTCCAACGTTCGGGCAGTTCCTTCCACAGATGACCGTGACGGGACCATGACCATCCCCTGGCAGGACAGGAATCACCGCCGCCTGATCCGGGCGCTGGATCGCGTGTACGCGACGATCACGCGGAGCACCGAGCCGGGCGCGAGCGCGCCGCCGCCCCGGCGGCGGGCGCGCCAGCCGGCGAGCGCCGTGGCCGAGGCGCCGACGGCGCTCGAGCGCCTCAGCGGGGTGTTCGGCCTGACGCCGTTCGAGCAGGACGTGCTGCTCTTGTGCGCCGGCATCGAACTGCAGGCACGGTTCGCCGGCGCGTGCGCCGCGGCCCAGCAGGACGCGCGCCTGACGTGGCCCACGTTCAGCCTGGCGCTCGCCGCGATGCGCGGGGCGCACTGGAGCGCGGTCAGCCGCGACCGCCCGCTCCGGTACTGGCGCCTCATCGAGGTGGGGCTCGGGGACAGCCTGCTGCGGAGCCCGCTGCGAATCGACGAGCGAATCCTGCACTATCTCGCCGGCGTGCCGTGCGCGGACGAGCGCCTCGAAGTCGTCGCGCAGGCGAGTCCGCCGCCCGCCGTCCCGCTGTCCGGGTCGCACGGCCGGAGCGCGCACGCGGCGGGACGATACTGGACCCGCGCCGCGGACGGCGCCCGCGATCTCAAGCCGGTACTCCTGATCGGGCGCCGCAGCACCGATCAGGCGGCGGTCGCGCACGACGCGTGTCGCTTGGTCGGCATTCACGCGTTCGTGATGCACGCGTCCGACGTCCCGGCGCAGGCGGCCGAGCGCGAGCAGCTCGCGCGTCTTTGGAACCGGGAGGCGCTCCTCGTCGGCGCGGGTCTCTACATCCAGACCGGCGGGGTCGAGGCGGCGGATGGACACCGGGCGCTGGGCACGTTCCTGGAGCATGTCCGGACGCCGGTCGCGGTGGAGGTGCGCGAGGGATCGCCGCTCGAGCAGCTCGACGGCTTCCGCGTGCACATTCCGGCGATCGCGCGCGCGGAGCGCCGGGTGATGTGGGTCGAGGGCCTCGGCCCGCTGGCTCAGCAGCTCGATGGGGCGCTTGACCGGATCGTCGATCATTTCCAGTTCGACGCCGCGTCGATCCAGCTCGCCAGCGCGGTGGCCAAGGACGCGACGGCGGCGCCGGGCGCCGGGGATCCGGCGCGGCTCACGTGGGAGGTGTGCCGCGCGCACGCGCGGCGGTCGCTCGAGAGCCTCGCGGTGCGGGTCGAGCCGCGGGCGGCGTGGGCGGACCTGATCCTGCCGGAGCTCCAGATCGAGACCCTGCGCCAGCTGGTTGCACAGGTCCGTCAGCGGTTCGTCGTGCATCATGCGTGGGGGTTTGCCGGCCGGTACGGCCGGGGGCTCGGCGTGACGGCGCTGTTCGCCGGCCCGAGCGGGACCGGCAAGACCATGGCGGCCGAGGTCCTTGCCGCCGCGCTCGAGATGGACCTGTTCCAGATCGACCTGGCGTCGGTCGTCAGCAAGTACATCGGTGAGACGGAGAAGAACCTGCGGCGGGTGTTCGACGCGGCGGAGGAGAGCGGCGCGGTGCTCTTGTTCGACGAGGCGGACGCGCTCTTCGGCAAGCGCAGCGAGGTTCGCGACAGCCACGACCGCTACGCGAACCTCGAGATCAGCTATCTCCTCCAGCGTATGGAATCGTACAACGGCCTCGCCGTGCTGACGACCAACATGCGGCACGCGCTGGACACCGCGTTTCTCCGCCGGATCCGGTTTATCGTGCAGTTCCCGTTCCCCGACGCGCCGCAGCGCCAGCGCATCTGGGAACGGGTGTTCCCGAGCGAGACGCCGATCCGCGCCCTCGACTACGCCCGACTGGCGCAGCTCAACGTGCCGGGCGGGATTATTCGCAATATCGCGACGCACGCGGCGTTTCTCGCCGCCGACGCGGGCGTGGCGGTGGACATGGCCCACCTGCTGCGCGCCTCCAAGGTCGAGTACGCGAAGCTCGACAAGCCGCTCACGACGGCGGAGCTCGGGGGCTGGACATGATCCGGCGTCCGCCGTCGCCGCCGGACGGGGCTGCGCGCCCGCGTGCGTCGGCACCGGTCCGCCGCGGGGGACACGCCCGGCAGGCTCCGTCCAACACGGCGCTCCGGTTGCGCATCGGACGTCTCGTGCTCGACGGCATGTCGCGCGCCGACGAGCGACGCGTTACCGCGGCGATGGCGTCCCACCTGGCGGCCCTCATCGATCGCACGCCCGGGCTCGACTGGTCCCGGGTGCCGAGCCTCGGCCGCCTCGACGGCGGCACGGTGTCGTCGCGGGCCACGCCCGACGAGATCGGCCAACATCTGGCGACACGGATTTTCGGGGGGTTGATGCGCGATGTCTGACATTTCACCCCGGCTTCAGAAGGGGGCAATCATCTCGCTCGACCCGAACACCGGGATCCCCCTCGGGACGATCTCGCTGCAGTACAACCCGGACTCGATCACGCGCTCGCTCAGGCCGCAGAGCATCGGCGACGAGCCTGACCGGACGGAGATCCTCCGCCTCAAAGGGCCGCCGATCGAGACGATCAAGTGCACCGTCGAGATCGACGCGACCGACCAGCTCGCGGCCGGCGACGCGAACACGATGAACTTCGGCATCCAGCCCCAGCTGGCGAAGCTCGAGCTGCTCGTGTATCCGTCGAGCCTCGATCTGATTGCGAACGAGGTGCTGTCGCTGATCGGCACGATCGAGATCCTGCCGATGGAGTCGGAGCTGACGCTGTTTGCGTGGAGCAAGACGCGGATCACGCCCGTGCGGATCACCGATCTGGAGGTGACGGAAGAGGCGTTCGATCCCCAGCTCAACCCGATTCGCGCCAAGGTCTCGCTCGGCATGCGGGTGCTGAACGTCAACGACGTCGGGTTCCTGACCCCCGCGGGGGCGCTCTACATGGTCTACCAGATCGAGAAGGAAGCGCTGGCGCTGCTGTTCAGCTGAGGGAGGCACGGCGATGGATCGCGCGCTCGCAACGTTAGTCAAGGCCGCCGCCGGCACCGGCGCGCCGACGAACCCGAACAGCCGCTATTACGGATTCGCGGTTGAGATGTACACGCGGCCGGACGGCGTCGTGGTGGCCTACCTCCAGCGCCGCATCATCCCGCAGCCCACGATCTACACGTCGCTGATGAGCTACGCGGTCGTCGACGGCGACCGCATCGACAACCTGGCGGCCAA
>Ga0116216_10002882_pt1 | contig 11309 bp, 9 predicted proteins | sample Sb_taG_11_FD_89696 | JGI IMG/M metagenome (GOLD analysis project Ga0116216, IMG submission 89696) | Peat soil microbial communities from Weissenstadt, Germany - Sb_50d_3_AS metaG | ecosystem: Environmental > Terrestrial > Soil > Wetlands > Peat | place: Germany: Weissenstadt | collected 2010-09-21
CCCGCTACGGGGCCTTCGCCTCCAATCGCGAATACATCAAGCAGACGACCGGCGAGTTCTACGCCCGTCGCTTCGTCATGACCTATCCGAACGAGCAATTGCCCGCCGGCCGGCCGCTCAAAATGACGCCGGCTTACGATGCGATGACGGCCGCCGGCTGCCGCTGGGGCAATTCCTGGGGACTGGAAGTTCCGCTTTATTTCGCGCCGGCAGGTTTCGAGGAAAAGCCGACGCTCAAGCGCTCGAACGCCTTCGACATTGTCGGCGCGGAGTGCCGGATGGTGCGCGATGGGGTGGGCCTGCTCGATATCGCGTCGTTCTCGCGATACGAGGTGACCGGGCCCAACGCAGAGGCCTGGCTGAACTGGCTCATGGCCTCGCGCATGCCAAAGCCGGGACGCGCCAAGCTTGCGCCGATGCTGTCTGAGACGGGCAGGCTCAAGGGCGACCTCACTGTCATCAACTGGGGCGACGGAACCTTCTGGATCGAGGGCTCCTACTATCTGCGCGGCTGGCACATGCGCTGGTTCGGCGATCACGCGCGCGACGGCGTCTCGGTCCGCGACATCTCCGACGATGTGATCGGCTTCTCGCTGTCGGGACCGAAGTCGCGCACGCTTCTCGAGCAAGTGACGCATCAGGACGTTTCCAACGCGGCTCTGCCGTTCATGGGCGCGACGATCCTCGACGTCGCCCTCGTTCGCGCAAGGGTCACGCGCCTCTCGGTCACGGGTGAACTCGGCTACGAGATCAACTGCCGCGCGCTCGAAGCCGGAACGCTGCGCCGCACGCTTTTGGCGGCGGGCGCGGAGATCGGCGTCAAGGAGTACGGCTACAATGCGCTGCTGGCGCTGCGCCTCGAGAAGAGCTTCGGCATCTGGTCGGCGGAGTTCACTCAGGCCTACACGCCCCGGATGACCGGAATGGACCGCTGGATCGCCTGGGACAAGGACGACTTCGTCGGCAAGAAAGCGGCGCTCGCCGAGCGCGAGGGCACCGCGCCTTCGCACCTGCTCGTCACGCTCGAAGTCGACGCCGTCGACGCGGACTGCTCGGGCTATGAACCCGTCTGGCGCGAGGAACGAAGAGTCGGCTTCGTAACCTCGGGCGGCTACGGCCATACGATCGGCAAGAGTCTCGCCATGGCGCTTGTTGCGCCGGAAGCGGCGCCGGTCGGCGCCGAGCTTGCGGTCCACGTGGTCGGCGCGGAGCGGAAGGCGCGGGTGATTCCGCCCTCGCCTCATGATCCAGCCGGCAAGGCGATGCGAGCATGACGGGAGCTCGCCGGGGCCGCCGGGGCAAGGAGGCTGCGGCCCAGAGTCGGGAAGTCGACTATCGCCGGCTGCGCAATCCATTCATTCCCCAGACCGTCTTCTCCGAGGATCGCGTCGAGGCGATCCATCAGACGGCGCTCCGAGTTCTCGAAGAGCTCGGAATGAAAGTTCTGCTTCCGGAGGCGCGGCGTCGATTCCGCGTGTCCGGCGCTCTCGTCGACGACGATACGATGATCGTGCGTATCGGGCGCGATATCGTCGACGCGGCGCTCCGCTCGGCTCCGCGCGCTTTCGCGGTTCGCGGGGGCCTCAAAGAACGTGACGTGCCGATCGAACTCGGCGCGCTGACCTTCCAGGTCGGCGCGGGCTCGCCGAACGCAACCGACATCGTGCGCGGTCGCCGGCCCTCCACTCTGCGCGACTTCGCCGATCTCGTCCGCATCACGCAACATTACGATGCGTTGCAGATGCTCAGCCTGGGCGTTGAAGCCCAGGACGTCCCGACGCATTTGCGTCACTATGCCGTTTTGCGCGCGCAACTGACGCTGTCCGACAAAGTCCCTTACGCCTTCGCTCGAAGCGCGATGCAGGCTCACGACTGCCACGAGATGATTCGCATTGTTCGGGGCGTGAGCGAAGACGAGTTCCGCGCCACGCCGTTTTGCATGACGGTCATCAACACCAATTCGCCTCGACAGCTCGACATCCCGATGGCGCAAGGCATCATCGACTTCGCTGAGGCTGGCCAACCCTCGATCGTCACGCCGTTCTGCCTGATGGGCGCGATGGCGCCGGTGACGGTCGCCGGGGCGCTGACGCTCAGTCACGCCGAGGCGCTCGCCGGCATCGCGCTCAGCCAGATCGCCCGGCCGGGCGCGCCGGTCTGCTACGGCGCCTTCGCCTCTAACGTCGACATGAGATCGGGCGCGCCAGCGTTTGGAACGCCCGAGGAGGTGAAGGCCAATTTCGGTGCCGGCCAACTTGCTCGGCGTCTCGGCCTGCCCTGGCGCTGCGCCGCGGGATGCGCCGCCAACGTCAATGATGCGCAGGCCGCGCACGAAACCGAGATGAGCGCCTGGGGCTCGGTTCTCGCTGGCGCGACCATCGTCAAGCACGCAGCCGGCTGGCTTGAGGGCGGATTAACGGTATCGTTCGAGAAGCTTATCACTGATATCGAGATGGTTCAGACTTTTGCTGAGCTTTGCCTGAAAACGCCTGCCGATGACGGGGCGATTGCTTTCGAAGCCCTCGCCGAGGTGCCGCCGGGCGGACACTTCTTCGCCGCCGCTCACACGATGGAGCGCTACCAGACTGCATTCTACGAGCCGATCGTCGCCGATTGGTCGAACTTCGGGACATGGACCGAGCGTGGCGCCCGCGACGCGACGCAGCGCGCTCACGACATTTGGACGCGCATCGTCAATGAGTTCAGCCCGCCGCCGATCGACGCCGCGCGCATCGAGGAGCTCGACGCCTTCATTACAAAGCGCACGGAGGCCGGCGGCGCCCCGCCGGTGAGTTGAGTGACGCCAGAGGCCTCGCTCCAAGGCGCCACACCTGGTAACGTCAAGGCGACCCGCGATGACTGGCTCGACCTGGCCATGAGGGCGCTTGCGCGTCGTGGGGTCGCGGGGGTGACTGTGCTCGACTTGAGCGAACGTCTCGGCGTTTCGCGATCGAGCTTCTACTGGTATTTCAAGAATCGCGACCATCTGCTCGACGAGCTGCTGCAACGATGGGAAGGATTGAATACACACTCGATCGTTAGGCAAAGCCAAGCGCCCGCGGCCTCGATTAACGAGGCGGTCTGCAATGTCTTTCGTTGTTGGGTCGACCCGGACCTCTTCAGCCCGCGCCTCGACTTCGCAGTGCGTGAATGGGCGCGCCGCTCAGAGACTGTGCGCAAGGCGCTAGACCGTTCGGATGGCGAACGGACAGCCGCGATTCGGGCCATGTTCATGCGATATGGATATCCGTTCGAGGACGCGATCGTGCGTGCGCGCGTTCTCTATTACATGCAGATCGGATATTACGCGCTCGACATCAAGGAGCCGATGGAGGCTCGCCTGAAGTTGACGCCGCACTATCTCCAAACCTTCACCGGCGTCGCGCCGCGCGAAGAGGACCTCGTCTCGTTCCGCGCGTACGCGATGCTTCACGCGGGCGCCGAGGATTTGCCAATGGCCGAGGCCGGCCGATGACTGTACGCTACTCTGCGCTCACGATTCTGCGGGAAGGCCTCGGCGGCCACAAGGGCTGGCCCCAGGCGTGGCGGAAGGCAAAGCCGAAGCCGGCTTACGATTTTGTCATTATCGGCGGCGGCGGCCATGGTTTGGCGACCGCCTATTACCTCGCCAGGAACCATGGCCGCACGCGCGTGTGCGTGATCGAAAAGGGGTGGCTTGGCGGAGGCAATACCGGACGCAACACGACGGTCGTCCGGTCGAACTACTTTTATCCCGAGTCAGTCGCGCTCTACGATCTCGCGCTGAGGCTCTACGAAGGCCTGTCGCGCGATCTCAACTTCAACGTGATGCTGAGCCAGCGCGGCATCCTCAACATTTCTCATACGCCCGCCCAGCTCGAAATCGCGGCCCGCGTCGCCAACGCGATGCAGCTGAATGGCGTCGATGCCGAATTTTGGGGCCCTGATGAGATCCGAAAGCGGCTGCCGCTGATGACTCAGTCGCTCGATTCGCGATACCTGCCGAACGGCGGCGTCTGGCAGCCGCGCGGCGGCACGGCCCGCCACGACGCCGTCGCGTGGGGCTACGCGCGCGCCGCCGATCGCCTGGGCGTCGACATCGTCGAGAATTGCGAAGCGACAGGCTTCCTGACGCAGAACGGCGCCTGCGTCGGCGTCGAGACCAGTCAGGGCGAAATCCGCGCCGAGGCGGTCGGCGTCGCGGTTGCCGGCCATTCCTCGCAGCTGATGGCGAAGGCGGACGTCAAATTGCCGATCCATTCGTACGCACTGCAGGCGATGGTCAGCGAGCCGGTCAAGCCGTGCCTCGACATCGTTCTCCTGCATCTGGGAACCGGCGTCTACGCGAGCCAGTCCGACAAGGGCGAGATCGTGTTCGGCGGCGGGCTCGACCGGATCCCGTCCTATACCCAGCGCGGCAATCCGCCGGTGCAGCAGATCGTGGTCTCCGGCCTTCTCGACATGTTCCCCGCCTTCGGCCAGCTCAAGCTGATGCGTCAATGGGGAGGCATTGTCGACGTCGTCCCGGATTCTTCGCCCATCATCGGCCCGGCGCCGAAGCAAGGCCTATTCCTCAATTGCGGCTGGGGCACCGGCGGATTCAAGGCGATCCCGGCCGGCGGCACCCTGCTGGCGCATCTGATGGCGACCGGTTCTCACCACCCGATCAGCCGCCCCTTCGACCTCGACCGTTTCTCCTCCGGGCGCCTCATCGACGAGGCGGCGGGCTCGGGCATCGCGCATTAGAGGCCTCCCATGCAGATCTTCCCCTGCCCGTTCTGCGGTCCGCGCGACGAGACCGAATTCCACTATGTCGGCGAGCCGAAGGCGAGGCCCGAGCCGGCCGGAGCGGTCAGCGACGTCGAGTGGTCGGGGTATCTCCATTTCAACGCCAACTCCAAAGGCGCGAGCCGCGAAATCTGGCTGCACATGACCTGCCTGGAATCGTTTTTGATGACCCGCGACACGGCGACCAACGCCGTCATCGGCAGCGAATTCTTCCCGAGGGCTGCGTCGTGAGCGGATTTCGGCTTCCCGCCGGGGGCGACGTCGATCGCGGCCGGCCGCTCGCGTTCACTTTCGATGGCAAGCCCTATCTCGGCTTCAAAGGCGACAGCATCGCCTCGGCGCTGCTCGCCAACGGCGTCCGCGTCGTCGGCCGCAGCTTCAAGTATCATCGGCCGCGCGGCGTCTGGGGCGCGTGGACCGAGGAGCCGAACGCGATCGTCGATGTGACGCGCTCCGGCAGGACGACGCCGAATCTTCGCGCGACCGTCGAGGCGCTCGAAAACGATCTCGCCATCCGATCGGTCAACGCCCTCCCGACCGCGGCCGAGGATCGGGTCGCGCTTCTCGACAGGCTCTCGGCCTTCATGCCTGCCGGCTTCTATTACAAGACATTTCTTTGGCCTCGCTGGGAGACGTTCGAACCCGCAATCCGCGCTGTTGCTGGCCTTGGCCGCGTCGATCCGGACAATCGTCCGCCGGGCGACAACCCGCAGTTCAACGCGCGCTGCGACATGCTGGTCGTTGGCGGCGGACCGGCAGGCCTCGCCGCCGCGAACGCGGCGGCGCGCTCGGGCCGCGTCGTGTTTCTCCTCGACGATCGCGCCGACATCGGGGGACAGCTCGTTCACCGCGGGGGCGCGATCGAAGGCGGGGATTGGCGCGAATGGGCCGGGAGCGTGCGCACCCAAGTCGAAGCAAACGCCGGACGGGTGATGACGTCGACGACCGCTTTCGGCGTCTATGACCATCGTCTCGTTTGCGCGTGGGAGCGCCGGGCGTCTCTTCCGGACGCGCTGTGGCGCATCAGGCCCAAGGCAATCGTTGTCGCCGCCGGCGCCGTCGAGCGCCCGCTTGTCGTCCCTGACAACGACCGTCCAGGGGTCATGTCGGCCGACGCGGCGCTCGTCTATCTCCGCCGCTTCGCCGTTCTCGTCGGCAAGCGCGTTGCGGTCGCGACCAACAACGATAGCGCCTATCCGGTCGCCGAAGCCCTCAGCGAGGCCGGCGCCGACGTTGAAGTTTTCGACATGCGGCCCGACCCGCCGGCGACAAGTGTCCGAGTCTTGCGCGGCGCCGAAGTCGAGGGCGTCATCGGCGCGTCAGGCGTCGAGGGCGTCCGGGTCGGCGGGCAGACGCGGGCAGTCGACACGGTGTTGCTGTCGGGCGGTTGGACGCCGACCGTGCATCTTTACGCCCAGGCCCAGGGCAAGCTGCGCTACGACGAGGCTCTCGCCGCGCTCGTGCCGAAGGTTGAAGTCGAGGGGGTTGCGGTCGCCGGGGCGGCAAACGGCGCCTTCACGCTGGACGAGGCCTTGCGGCAGGGTCACGCCGCAGGCGGCGGCGAGGGCGCGCCGCCGAACGCGGCGGCGGGCAGATATCGTGTCACGGCTGCGTGGCCTAAGCCCGATGCGGCGGGACGGCGATGGATCGACTTCCAGAGCGACGTGACCCTGAAGGACGTCGCGCTCGCCGCCCGCGAGGGCTACGTCTCGGTCGAGCATTTGAAGCGCTACACAACGCTCGGCATGGCGACCGACCAGGGCAAGACCTCGAGCGTCAACGGGCTCGCCGCCATGGCCGCGCTGACGGGCCGCTCGATCGACGAAACGGGGACGACGACCTACCGGCCGCCGTTCGTTCCCGTGCCGATGGGCGTCATCGCCGGACGGCGTCGCGGCGCGCTGATCAACCCGCTGAAGCGGCTGCCGCTCGAAGCGGAACACCGCGCCGACGGCGCACAGATGCGGGAATACGGCGGCTGGCTGAGGCCCGCCTGGTACGGCCCGGACGATCCGGAGCGCGAGATCCAGCGCGAGGCCGCCCGAGCCCGGGATGCGGTCGCGCTGTTCGACGGCTCCTCGCTCGGCAAGATCGAAATTATCGGTCCCGACGCGGCGAAGCTCGCCGACTTCAACAGTTACAACCGACTCTCCAATCTGAAGACGGGCAAGGTCCGCTACGGCTTTCTTCTGCAGGAGTCGGGGATCGTGTTCGATGACGGCGTGACGCTGCGCCTGGCGGAGGACCGCTTTCTCGTCTCGTGCTCTTCGGGCCACACCGACTCGGTCGTCACGCGCCTCGAGCTCTGGCGGCAGGACCGTTTCGTTCCGCGCCGGGTCGTCATTCACGACACGACCGCGCAATGGGCGACATTGACGCTGACGGGGCCCCGCGCCCGCGACCTCGTCGCGGCGCTCGACCTCGGCGTCCCGCTCGACGACGACAGCCTGCCCCATATGGCTTTTGCCGCGGCCGCCTTCGACGGCGCGCCGATGAGGATTACGCGCGTCAGCTTCACCGGCGACCGGTCCTACGAACTCTCAGTTCCAGCGAAGCGCGCACGCGCGCTTCGCGCCCACATTGTCGAGAAGTTGCCGACGTTCGGCGGAGGACTGCTTGGACTGGAGGCGCTGATGATCCTGCGCGCCGAGAAAGGCTACATCGTCGTCGGGAAGGATACCGACGGAACGACGATGCCGCATGATCTCGGGATTGCCGGTCCGCGCGACTCGCGGAAGGACGAGTATATCGGCAAGCGTTCGCTGTTCACGCCGGTCGCGAACGACAAAGGCCGCAAACAGTTTGTCGGCCTGACCGTTGCACGCGGCGAGGCTCCGCTGCCGACAGGCGCGCACGTGGTCGAAGGCGCAAGGAAAGCGCGCCGTTCGCTGGGCTATGTGACCTCGAGCTATATGAGTCCGACGCTCGGCGCCCCCGTCGCGCTCGGCCTCGTGGAAAGCGGTCTTGCGCGCATGGGCGAAACGGTCGGCGTCTATCATCTCGGCGACAAGCGGCGGGCGACGATCGGATCGCCGGTCGCGCTCGATCCAGAGGGAAAGCGGCTCTATGCGTGAGATGAACTGGCCGCCGGCGCGGCGCGCGGAGGGAACGCTGATCGACAGGCCGCGCCTGCAGGCGCGGGCGCTGTCCGGGCGCGGCTCGGCGCTGATCTCAGGCGATCTCGACGCGGCGATCGGCGCGCTCGCTCCCGGCGCTCCGGTCCTCGGACTCTACGCGTTGGAGCCGGAGGGCGCGCACGCGCTGCGGATCGCCCGCGACCGCGCGCTCCTTGTCACCCCCGCGCCGCTCGGCGCGGCGGACGGCTGGCGCGAAGGCTGGTGCGCGACGAACGTCGACGACGGCTGGGCCGCAGTCGACGTCGCCGGCCCGGACGCGCCGCTCGCGCTAGCGCAGGGGACCTCGGCCGACCTCGCCGCCAACTCGCCCTCCGCCGCTGTCCTCTTCGCCGGGTTGCGTTGCCTCCTGGCGCGGACGGAGGCCGGCTTCGTGCTGCATGTCGAGGCGCCCTGGCTCGAGGCGCTGTTCACCTGGCTCGATGGGGCGTGAGGGCAAGCCTTCGCGGACGCGCGATGATCGCGCATCGCGGCGCGGTCACTGTGATGGCGCCGTTTTCGTGTAAACACTTCAGCGACCGGTTCTCGACTAGTCGGCCTCCAAACCTCAGCCGGCCTCCGGAACCAGCGTTCGAGGAACGAACCGATGCGGACCGAAGATCGTAGTCCCCGCTTTGAGGATCTCGATGGCTGGCCGAGTCTGGAGGCTGTCCATGCGATGTTCGAAGGCCAGCTCTCGGCGGTGGCCGCGGTGCGCGAAGTCCTTCCGGCCATTGTCAAAGCCGGCGAAGCCGCGGCCGCGCGGCTCGCCGAAGACGGGCGCCTGATCTATGCGGGCGCCGGGACGTCGGGCCGAATCGGCGTTCAGGACGGCGCTGAGCTTTCGCCGACCTTTGGTTGGCCGGAGGAGCGGGTCGTCTTCGCGATCGCAGGGGGCCAGCGGGCGCTTAGCGCCAGCGCCGAAGGCGCCGAGGACGACCGCGACGCGGGGAAGCGGGCGCTTCAGCACTTTGAGGTCGGCGCGCGCGATGTGGCGATCGGATTGGCCGCCAGTGGCGCGACGCCTTATACCGTTGAGTTCCTGCAAGGCGCGCGAAGACTGGGGGCGCTTACAATAGCGATCGCCAACAACCCGGCCGCTCCGCTCCTGGCCTCGGCCGATCACCCTATTTGCGTCGAAACCGGGCCGGAGGTTCTGGCCGGCTCCACGCGCATGAAAGCGGGCACGGCGCAGAAGGTCGTGCTCAACCTCTTCTCCACGCTGGTGATGATCCGCCTCGGGCGCGTCTATCGTGGATTGATGGTGGACATGCGAGCCCGCAACGCCAAGCTCCTGCGGCGCGCGGCGGCCATGGTCAGCCATCTCGCGCATTGCGACGACGAAACCGCGAAACGGGCGTACGACGCCGCCAACGGCGATCTCAAGGTCGCCGTTCTGTTGGCGCAGGGAATCGACGCCGAAACGGCGAGGACCCTGATCCGACGCAGCCGAGGCCATCTGCGGTCGGTTTTGGCGCGCCCCAAGCCCTGAAGACCAGCTCTCGCTGCACGTTCGGAGCGCCGCCTCAACCTTCATCGCCGTCTCCCATCCGCGCAAGCCGCTTCAATTTGGCGAACATGCGCCTATGCGTCTCCGGTCCAAGCTTTTCAGCAATCCTCCGTTCATGCCGCTCGGCGGCGACGTGAAGCTCCCGCATCAGCCGCTTGCCCTCTTCTGTCAGCACGAGCGCGTGGCTGCGGCGATCGTTCGGCGCCGAATCGCGGCGCACGAGCTTTCGTCTTTCCAGTTCATCGATCATGGCGACGAGATTGGCGCGCTTGATGCCGAGCGCCCCGCTGACCTCGCTCTGCCTGAGGCCGGGATTGCATTCGATGATGGTCAGGATCGAGTATTGTCCCGGCCGGATATCGAAGGCTTCGAAGCTTGAGAAAAAATCGCGAAAGACAGCGATTTGCGCGCGGCGCAGGACATAGCCGAGCCGGCGTTCGAGCGGCCCGTAGTCAATCGCGCCGCGCTCCGACTGTGCGACGCAATCCGTTGCGACGACGGGCGCTGCCCGCCTCGACCTTCGCAATGCCGTCGCGCGCATGGCGCCCTCCCGCTTCGCCAGCGCACGATTGTCGCTTGAGGCCGGCCAGGAGATATTGACACGAGGATATTGATATGATCAATAACAATTATACGCCATTATGAACGACCGAGCCGCCGCTCGCGGGAGGAGCCATGACGCTTGAGAAAGCGGAAGAGCGAATCGGGATCGATCTGCCGAAATCGCTCAAAGCCACGCGGCGCGGCGCGATCGCGCATTTGCGATTGGCGCGATCGGAGAAACGCAACGCGCTCGACGATACGACCGTGCTGGGCCTGGAAACCTTTTTCAACCGGTTGCCAAAAGACATTGGCGCGGTGGTGCTGACCGGCGAAGGCGCGCATTTCTCGGCCGGGCTGGACCTTTCCGAAGTCGCCAATGAGCACGATCCGCTCGAAGGCGTTCTGCATTCGCGGATGTGGCATCGCGCGTTTGAGGCGATCCAGTTCGGACGCGCGCCGGTCATCGCCGCCATGCACGGCGCGGTGGTCGGCGGCGGGCTCGAGCTTGCCGCGGCGACCCATATCCGGATCGCCGAGCGCTCGACCTATTACGGCCTGCCCGAGGGGCAGCGCGGTATTTTCCTGGGCGGCGGCGGCTCAGTGAGGATCGCGCGCCTCATCGGCGTCGCGCATGTGCAGGACATGATGCTGACCGGCAGAACGCTCAACGCCGAGGAAGGCCATCAGGCGGGCGTCACGCAATATCTGGTCGAGGACGGCAAGGGGCTCGAAAAGGCGATGGAGCTCGCGGCCAAGGCCGCCTCCAATACGGCGACGACCAACTTCGCCGTGCTGCACGCGCTGCCTCGCATCTTCGAGAGCGATCCCGCAAGCGGCCTTCTGACCGAATCGCTGATGGCCGCGATCGCCGAACTGAGCCCGGAGGCCAAGCAGCGGCTCAAGGACTTTCTCGAGAAGCGCGCGGCCAAAGTGGTGCGGCAGAGCTGAGCGTCGGGCGCCTGGGTTTCAAGCAATGCGTGGTCGCGGTCGACGATGATGAACTTGAGCCCAGGCGGCGGCGCCTTAGCGGTTCCGGACGGCGATCATCGCGTCGCGAAGCACGTTGACCTCGTCGCGCGACTCCTGCCACCGCCACACGAAGATGTCCCGGATCGAAAGCATGCCGACGAGCTTCGCGCCGTCCACAACCGGTATATGCCGGACGCGGTGCTTGTGCATCAGCTTCTCCGCCTCGAGCATGGTCTGATCGTGCGCGCAAATCACCACCTCGCGAGTCATCAGATCGCGAACGTGCCGGTCGGCCAGCCTGGCGCCGTCCTTGGCGAAGGCGCGCACAACGTCGCGCTCGGAGATGATTCCGACCAGCGTTCCGTGGGCGTCGCAGACCGGGAAGGCGCCAATGTTGAGCGCGCTCA
>Ga0116216_10002885_pt1 | contig 11300 bp, 7 predicted proteins | sample Sb_taG_11_FD_89696 | JGI IMG/M metagenome (GOLD analysis project Ga0116216, IMG submission 89696) | Peat soil microbial communities from Weissenstadt, Germany - Sb_50d_3_AS metaG | ecosystem: Environmental > Terrestrial > Soil > Wetlands > Peat | place: Germany: Weissenstadt | collected 2010-09-21
GGCGTGGTTTGAACCGCTGTATGAACCCGCGTGTGCCGCGCGATCGAGCCGCGGCGCGATCACGTGGAGGGGAGTGATCGCCGCGCGCCAGCGCTTGCTCGAATCGGGAGTGGGGGCGGTCGTGGCCGCCACACCCCCTCCCGAGCTGACATTTGATCGGGTCGAACAGGTCGGCCGGGTCTGGATCGCGTGGCAAGACGGCGAGCCCTGGGCCGGTTCAGCGGCCTCTGGCACCCGCTTGGGCGTGATTCGAGACCATGGCTGGGCTCGTATTATGGTCGATGCAACAGAGGCTTCTTGGCTCACCGTGCGCGAGACCTGGGACCCAGGATGGAAGGCGACCGTCGATGGAAGAACCGTCGCAATTCAGGCAAAATCACCGGGTTTTTTAAATATCGAGATTCCGGCGGGCGAGCATGAGTTGATCTTAAAATACGATCCGGGCGAGGTCAAGCTCGGCCTCGCGATCTCATGTTGCTCGTCGGTTCTCGTGATTCTGGTGTTGACAGAAATTCGATTGTTTTGGATTCCTGGAATAACCATGGCAAGGGGCTTGGACGGAGCTCGGCCCCCGGGTTAGAATCGGTCTATAACATCTTCCGGACTCGTTAACCGGCTCATCAAACTGAGGGATGTAACGCTGATGGTCCACTTCACGTGCGATCTCTGCGGCAAGGACTTGACCAGTTCCGGCGAAAGCCGCTATGTGGTCAAGATTGAGGCCTATCCTGGCTTCGACCCGACGGAAATCAAGGAGGACGATCTGGACGATGATCCGATGGAGGCGGTCGCTCAAATCCTTCAGCGCGACGAGGCCCTCGTCGCCGAAGACCTCGCCACCCCATTACACAAAGGATTCCGATTCGATCTTTGTCCGTCCTGCCATCGCAAGTTCGTGAAAGACCCTCTGGGAAAAGACGCGATCCGTTCCTTCGACTTCAGCAAAAACTGAGCGTGACCGCGCGCCGCGAATCGGCCCCGCATCGGTCTGCCGCCAGCGCGGCACGCGCCTCGGGCCGATTGCCCCCGAAACGCGTGCAGATGGTTCCATCCCGTGCGGCGGGTTCGATGCCCTCCGCAACCGCTCTCCTGGCCGATCGCATTTTACAGTTGTCGATTTCGTCGACACGACGGCTCCGCGCCCTCCCCGCCAGGTTTCTCTCTACCTCGCGACGAATAGGATCACGTTGGTGATCACCGAGACGGCGAGAAGCATCGCCGTGATGGCGATCAACTGATTGCGATTGTTGACGTAAGAGGCGAGCTCTACCAACTGTTCCTCGCTGGCGCCTTGGGTGGCGGCATCCGACTCTCCCTCGGCCAAGGCAAGCAGGGCATCGGGCTTTTGGCCGGCGATCATGGGGCTCTCTCCTCGTTGGAGACACTTGACGTCGAGGATCAGGTCGTCGGGAGTCTGATAACGGTGCTCGCGATTCTTGGCCATCATGGTCTCGACGACCATGCCCAATCCGCCTGAAAGATTGGAATTGATATGGTCGGGGGGGACGATCGAAACATTGGGATCGACGTGCTTGCGCATGACTTCGGTGGGTGTTTCGCCGCCATAGGGCACCACGCCGGTGACCATGTGGTAGAGGGTCGCGCCCAGGCTGTATATGTCGGCCCGGATGTCGATATTGGTCTGGCCGCGCACTTGCTCGGGGGAAATGTAATAGGGCGTTCCGATCGCCATGCCAGCCTCGGAGAGCCCCCATTTTTCATCGTCGGTCAATCTTGCCAGGCCTAGATCGGCCAGCTTGACTTCCCCGTCTTTGGTCAAGATCACGTTTTCGGGCTTGATATCGCGGTGGATCAATCCGCGCTGGCTCGCGTGCTTGAGAGCTTCGGCGATCGCCAGCGTGATCCGCATTGCCTCCTTCTCCGGGAAGGTCTTGTTCTTGTCGAGATAATCCTTGATCGTGGGCCCTTCCACGTACTCCATCACGAAGTAGTAGTGGCCGTCGATCTGGCCGGCGTCAATCGCGTTGACAACGTTGTTATGAGAGAGCTTGGCGGCGATCATGGCTTCGCGTTCGAACCGCTTGATGAACTCTTTGTTCTGGGCGAGGGGATCAAGCAGGATCTTGATTGCCACGACTCGGTCGACGCTCATCTGCTTGGCCTTGTAGACTACACCCATCGAGCCCTTGCCGAGCTTCTGAATCATCTGGTAGCCCGGAATCTGAAATTTTCGATTGGCCTCGCCGGCCTCCTGCACCAGACGCGTCACCTGGCTACGTGTCAAGACCTTGGCCTCGACCATGATTTCCAGCAAGCTTTTGGCGAAGTCGTTTTCCTTTTCCTTGACGGCCAGTTGCTTGCGTTGCGCCTTGCATGCCTCGATCTCGGCGGCCGTGGCCAGGCCGCGGCGGAGAATCGATTTTTCTAGTTGAGACTCGTCCACAGCCGACGAGCTCTTGGGGTCGTTGCCAGGTTTATTGCTCTGGACCGGAGTGGCCATCTAGCCGTCTCCCTGAGTTCTAGACCGACCTCGCGCGACCGATCGATTACCGATTGCCTTGCCACCCGCCCAGCGATCCCGCCGGGCCGAGGTCGCGGGTTGAGAGCGGAAAACGCCTTCAAGACCGGCTTCGGTTCATGAAAGTATGTTTCCCACGACCGGCTTGTCAACTTATATTCTTGACGGGCAGACTCATCCCTTCAAGCGTTGGCCGGCAGGAACCGATAAGAGCCCGCGTTACGGGTTCGTCCCACACTTGAGTACAGAGGTGTCGTCCGATATCATAAGCCGTGCGTATGCTATTCTACGATCCCCGATCGCCGTGGTGACGTTGGGATCGTTACATCCTGGTTTTCGACGCCAAGATATTGCCGCGGAGGGGGTTTTGATCCAGCTCGGAGTCGTGGCCGGGGACGGCGTCGGCCCCGAGGTCACCGCCTGTGGCCTCGAGGTGCTCTCAGCCGTCGGGCGGATCGAGGACATCGACTTCCAGACCGTCCCCTTCGAGTTAGGGGGCGAACGATACCTCAAGACCGGAGACCTCCTGCCCGACGCCGACATCGACGGGCTGCGCCGTTGCGATGCCATCCTGCTCGGCGCCGTGGGCCACCCCGAGGTCCCCCCAGGTGTCCTCGAGAAGGGAATCCTGCTCCGCCTGCGCTTCGACTTCCACCAATATATCAACCTCAGGCCGATCCATCTCTATACGGGTGTCGAGTGCCCGATCAAGGGGAAAGGACCCGACGACATCAACATGGTCGTCGTTCGCGAGAACAACGAAGACCTCTATGTCGGCGCGGGGGGCTTCGCTCGCCGGGGAACACCCGAGGAAGTGGCGATCCAGACGTCGATCAATACCCGCCCAGGTGTCGAGCGCACGATTCGTTTCGCCTTTGAACAGGCCCGCCGCCGCGCTTCGTTGGGCACCTTTCGCGGCCTTTCAGCCGTCGATCGCCGCCAGGGCTTCCAACGGCAAGTCACGCTCGTCGCCAAGACCAACGTCCTGACCTTCGCCCACGACCTCTGGATGCGGGCCTTCTCCGAAGTTTCAAGTGAGTACCCCGATATCAAGAGCGACTATCAGCATGTGGACGCGTGCTGCATGAGGATGATCACCAGCCCCGAGCGGTTCGACGTGATCGTGACGACCAACATGTTCGGCGACATCATCACCGATCTTGGCGCCGTCCTTCAGGGAGGCATGGGTCTGGCGGCCTCGGGCAACCTGAACCCAGAAAAGGCCGCCCCCAGCATGTTCGAGCCGGTCCACGGGTCCGCGCCCGACATTGCCGGCCGGGGAATCGCCAATCCCTTGGCCGCGATCCTCTCGGTGGCGATGATGCTCGACGACCTTAACCTGCCCAGGGCGGCCGAGAAAATCCGCGCGGCCGTGCGGCAGGTCCTGCTGCGGCCAGCTCCCCGAACCCCCGACCTGGGCGGCCATGCGACCACCGCCGATGTGGGCCGGGCCGTGCGCGAGGCCCTGGAAGCATGATGAAGGCCAGTGCGAACCACGGCCCCGCAAAGAAAGCGAGCTAGCGCGATGGCAACAATGGATCGAATCGTGTAGCTTGGTCATAGAGAGAGTCTGACCGCGCCGCGAGGTTGTCTCTTCGCCTGATGCATGAGGGTACTCTGATGCACTCCAAATTCGACGGTTCTCGGTCGAGAGCGGCCTTCACGCTCATCGAGCTTCTGGTCGTCATCTCAATCATCGGCGTCTTGATCGCGCTATTGCTGCCCGCGGTGCAGTCGGCGCGCGAATCGGCCAATCGGGCGAGGTGTCAGAACAACCTGAAGCAGCTCAACCTGGCCTCCCAGGAATATCAAAGCGCGTTCGGCTCATTTCCCGCCGGCTGGTACTGTATGGTGCCGACCTACGACGCCAACGGCAACCTGATCAGCGGCGACATCAACTGCGCGACACCGCTGACGCCTTATATGAATTACATGTGGAGCGGCTTGGTCGGCCTGTTCCAGAACATGGAGCAAACCAACCTCTTCGCGCAAATCAATTTCAACCTCCCCACCACCATGCCCGATAACGCCACGGCAATCCGCGTGACGATCGACGGGTTTGTCTGTCCCTCCAACCGCCGCCCCACGACCGTCAACACGGGTACGGGCTCGACGACGGCATTTCAGGTCGGTCCCTCCGACGATCGTGGCAACAGGGCCGCCGGCATGATTCCCCTGCCGTCGAGTGACAACGGCTGCCCCACGCTCGATCCGACCAATCCCTTTTGCAACGTCTACGACAACGGGCTCACCTACCAGAACTCCGCGGTCAGCATGGCCGACATCACCGACGGGACTTCCTCAACGATCATTCTGGGCGAGAGCATCTATCCGCAGGGCGTATGGTCTCAGGCGACGAGTTCCGTCGTACGGACCAACATCGACCGGAGGATCAACAAGCCGATCATCCTCAACGGCGTCAATTACTGGACGTATTGGGCCAGCAAGCATCCGGGCCAGGTCAACTTCGCTTTCTGCGACGGCAGCGTCCGCAATCTGAGTGCGCAAATAAACGTGCTTGTCCTCAACAAGCTGTGCACCCGCGCCGGCGGCGAAGTCGTCTCGAGCGACGAGATGAAGTGAGCTCGGCCCAATGGTCCGGCGACGGCCCAGGCCACCCGTCGCCCGCGGTCCGGCTGGCCCCCCGCCGATCAGAACACCACAATGGCTCGGCAGTCCAAGTCGATTGAGTCGGCGATTTCATCCGGAGAGCAAAGGCGGGCTGGGGTCGCCGTCGAGCGACCGGCTTTCGTATGCGCGCAGCGTCCACGCTGCGACTCATCGTCCGCGGGCTCGACATCGTAAGTTGTCGCGCAGAGGGGTCAACCGCCACGCGAAGCAAGACGATTCACGGTGGAAGATGACGGCTGCGCGACCCCATGCGACGCAGAGGCATCCGCTCGTTCCCTTCGGTTTCCGGCATCCGAGGTGGGCGATCAAGGGAATGGTTCGAGGGATGGGCGGATGTTATTCGAAACTGAGGCGATCCCGGAGACATTGGGCATGAGTGAAAACACACCGACGAAGCGAATGCTCCATCGTATTGACTGGATGGCGGCGATCTCGGCTTTCACAGCCCTGGCCACGTTGATATTCGGGATCTACTCGTGGTGGGATTCGAAGCACGAGCCAGAGAAGAAAATCGCGCGAGCAATTGAAGCACCGAAGATCGAAGCTGCGCCTGCTGATCCCAAGCCCGTTCCCACGATTGCCGAGGCCGTTGTCGCCAAACGGACGAATCAAGAGGTTTCGCGCCCGGATCCTTATAACCACCAACTCCTGCTCTCAAACGTCAGGAAGTTTCGGTTCCATCGCACCCATTCTCTTGGGGACCTACACGAGCTGATCAGGGCGGTGATCATCGCCGTCCCGAATCACCCGCGCGGCGCGCAGCCGGACTTTGATTCCCTCGTCAAAGCCGCGAAGGCGAAAAACACCGATCGCCAACTGATGATCCTTGTCCCTCTCTTCCCGGTTTCAGCCGAGGATTTGGGCCCTGGGGAGATGTATTGGCCACGAGCTTGGGAGGTGGGTGGGCAATCCGCCGATGCGAGTAAGCTCAGCACGTTTCAGGCGATGGACGAGCTCATCGGCAACCTGTCCGATCCCGGGCATTTCCCTCGCCTCGAGCGCATCGTCATCATCGGGCTTCTGTCCGGGGCGCAGTTCGCGAATCGATACGCGGCTCTCGGCCACCCGAAGCTCAATCCTCGGCCGGGTAAGGCCCAGATCCATCTCGAGTTCGCCGCGCTTGATTCGATGAACTATCTCTATATCGACCGGAACCGACCCGTGGCGGGAACCAATCGCTTCGAGGTGCCACCAGGAGATACTTGCCCCGATTTCAACAATTACCGCTACGGGCTCGAGGGACTCGAGCGATACACGTATGCGGTTTCGATTTCTGAAGAGACGATTCGATCAAACTTGTTCAAACGCAAGGCGACTTACTTCGTGGCGGAAGGCAATACAGACACAACACATACCGACAAGTCGTGTCCTGCTATGCTTCAGGGAGGAAATGTCTTCGAGCGAGCGCAAAACTACTGGAACTACATCCAACGATTTGCCGAGTGGTCCCGCAATGTTGAATTCAAATGTGTTCGCGGCAGAAAAGGCCTCAGTTTCGTCAATCTGGCACCCGAGATCCAAGAGCTTCTGTTCCGGCTCGACCCAGGCTAGATTCGCCGACTGGGTCGAATCAACGCCGCGTTGATCAAACCAATTGATCCCCCGGATTCTGATTGACGCACGCGATCCACGACGGTTAAGCTCGTGTTTAACATTCCTCTTACTTTCCGGCCCCGTTCGACCGATCCATCGAGAATGGCTCCTTCCACGGAGATGCTCACACGCAGACGGGAGAAAAAAGCCGTGTCGTCGACAGACCGGCGGGATCGATCGGTGTCATTTTGCTGGCTCGGGGCTCGTTCCCAGCTTGTGGGCTTGTTCCTCATTCTGAGCTCGCTTGACGCCCGCGCTGCCTCGCCGGGGCCGGGCCTGGCACTCGAGCCGCCCCGCGTCATCCTCGAAGGCAAAGCCGCGCGGCAACAGCTCGCCGTGAGCCTTCGCACCCAGGACGGCTCGCCCCGCGACGTTACCGGGCAATGCACTTTCAGCGTCGAGCCAGGAGAAATTGCCACGGTCACCGCCGGCGGGGTCGTCGTTCCGAGGACCGACGGACTGGCCGTCGTAAGGGCTATGTTTCAAAACGATACGGCCGAGGTAGAGCTCCAGGTCCACGGAGCCAATTCTTTGCGACCGCCTCGTTTTCGGACCGACGTCGCCCCGCTGCTTTCCAAGGCGGGCTGCAACATGGGGGCGTGCCACGGCAATCTCAATGGCAAAGGAGGGTTTCGCCTCAGCTTGAGAGGTGAAGATCCGGGCTTCGATTATCAAGCCCTGACCCGCGACCTCTCGGGCCGGCGACTGAGCGGGATCGCGCCGGAACGGAGCTTGATCGTGCTCAAGCCGACGGGCGCCATCCCTCACGAAGGCGGCTTACGCTTTGCTCGTGACTCGATCGAAGCTCGGACGCTCCTCGCCTGGATCGCGGCGGGCGCGACTGATGATCGCGCGTCGGCACCTCGCGTCGAATCCCTCCGCGTCTTCCCTGCCGAGCGGATCCTGGCTCCCGGCACCCTTGACCAGCAGCTCGTCGTCACCGCCAAGTTTGACGACAGCACGACCCGCGATGTGACCAGGCAAGCCGCCTACGACGTCAGTGACCCGACCCGTGCCGAAATCGCGGTCGATGGCCGCGTTCGCGCCCGCCGTCCGTGTGAAACCGTGATCGCCGTCCGCTTCATGAATGGGCGGGCAACCAGCCGGCTCGCTTTCCTCGCCGATCGGCCCGGCTACATCTGGCGTGGCTCCGATCCGACCGGACCGATCGACACACTGGTGTTTGCCAAGCTCAAAGCCCTGCGCATCAATCCTGCGGCCGATTGTGGCGATTCGGTCTTCCTGCGCCGAGCGTTCCTGGACGCGATCGGCCGGTTACCGGAACCGGACGAGGCACGGGCATTCCTGCAATCGAAAGACCCGGCCAAGCGCGAATTGCTCGTCGATCGCCTGTTCGAACGCCCCGAGTTTGCCGATTTCTGGGCCCTAAAGTGGGCTGACCTGCTGCGTAACGAAGAAAAGACGATGGGCGAAAAGGGCGCCTGGGTCTTTCAGCGCTGGCTGCGCGACGAGCTGTCCCGCGATGTCGGCCTCGACGACCTCATCCGGCGCATCGTCGCCGGACTGGGCTCAACCTGGCAAAACCCCCCGTCGAGCTTCCATCGCACCAATCGCGACCCAATGACCGCGGCCGAAAGCGTCGGCCAGGTCTTCCTGGGTATCCGGCTCCAGTGCGCGCGATGTCACAACCATCCGTTCGACGTCTGGACCCAGGACGACTACTACGGCCTCGCAGCCTACTTCGCCAACGTCGCCCGCAAACAGCCCAGCAACATCCGCAAGGACAACCTCGACAAACATGAAATCAACGGCGACGAATTCATTTACATCTCCGGCCGCCCCCAGATCGTTCAGCCACGCACCGGGACCGTCCTGCAGCCGAAGTGTCTGAACGGGCCCGGCGCTTTCCGAGCCGGAGGCGACAACGAAAACACTCTCGACCGGCTCGCGGATTGGCTCACGCGCAACAACCGTCAGTTCAGCCGCAACCTCGCCAACCGGGTCTGGTTTCACCTTTTGGGCAGAGGCATCGTCGAACCGGTCGACGATTTCCGCGACTCGAACCCCCCCTCTAACCCTGCTCTCCTGGAAGCCGTGACCAGCTACTTCGAGGCCAAGGGCATGCGCTTGAGGCCATTGGTTTCTTGGATCATGAAGTCGCGGACCTACCAATTGAGGGCAACACCCGGGGCCACTGGCACCGCCGACCTAGCCAATTTCTCTCACGCGGAAGTTAAGCTGCTGCCGGCCGAGGTGCTGCTCGACGCGATCGGCCAGGTCGCCGGCGCTCCCGAACGATTCCCGCGCGCCGGGGGCACGATCCGGGCAGCCCAGCTTCCCGGCGCCTCAGGCGGAATCGCGTTCCTGAAGACGTTCGGCAAGCCCGACCGGCTGCTCTCGTGTGAATGCGAGCGGTCCGAATCGACGACCCTGGCCCAGGCGTTTCAGATGATTAACGGCGAGACGGTGCGCAACAAGCTGGAGATGCGCGACAACCGGATCGGCAAGTGCCTCGAGGCGGGCCTCAGTGATATTGAGGTGCTGGACCAAGTCTATCTGGCCGCGCTGGCTCGCCTGCCGAACGAGAGTGAGCGAACCGCCGTGAGCACGCATCTCTCTCGCGCCCGCGACAGGCGCAAGGCCTGGGAAGACGTGGTCTGGGCGCTCTTGAACAGTAAAGAGTTTTTACTGCGGCACTGAGCCTGGAGGGTCAAGACATGATGCGCGGTTGCCCTGATTATCGGTCGATCGGCCGCTACACGCGCCGCCGCATCTTGCAGGCGGGGACCGCGGGATTGACCGGGCTCTCACTTGCCTCGCTGCTGCGCGCCGAGCAAAGGCGTGGCAGCTCCGCGCGAGCCAAGCACATCATTTTCCTGCACCAGTTTGGCGGGCCGTCGCATCTCGACACGTTTGACATGAAGCCGGCCGCGCCGGCCGGAATTCGCGGCGAATTCCGGCCGATCGCGACCTGCCAGCCGGGCCTCATTGTAAGTGAGCATCTACCGCGGTTCGCCACGGTCGTTGACCAGTTTGCGCAGGTCCGCTCGGTCAACCACCGGATGCGGAACCACAATTCGGCGACCTACTACAGCCTGACCGGCCACGTCCCGCCGCTCGACGACATCCGGCTGCGCGACACGCAAGAGCTTTATCCAGCCTACGGCAGCACGGTCGCCAAGCTCAGACCCGCCGACGACCCGGCGGTGCCGTCGTTCGTCTCGTTCCCCCACGTGCTGCGCGACGGCAGCGTCTCGCCGGGTCAGACCGCCAGCTTCTTGGGCAAGGCGTTCGACCCGTTCTTCATCGGCAGCGACCCCAACCGTGGTAACTTCCGGCTCCCCGAATTGAGCCTGCCGTCGTCGCTCACGCTCGACCGTCTCGAAGATCGCCGCGGACTGCAGCGATTGATCGACCAGCAGACCGACCTGGCGACCTGGTCGGAGACCGCTCAGGGGATCGACGCCTTCTACACCAGGGCCGTGACGATGCTCAGCTCATCGAAGGTGAAGCAGGCGTTCGACCTCTCGGCCGAGCCAGGCAAGCTGCGCGACGCTTACGGCCGGACCACCTACGGCCAGAGCTGCCTCTTGGCGCGGCGGCTGGTGCAGGCGGGCGTGCGCTTCGTGTCGGTCTATTTCTCAGCCTCCATCGGCGGCGGCAACGGCGGCTGGGACACACACGGCGACAACTTCAACCAGCTCAAGAGGCGGCTGCTGCCGATCACCGACCTGGCCGTCCCGACCTTGATCGAGGACCTGCAGGCGCGCGGGCTCCTGGAAGAAACGCTGGTGGTCTGGATGGGCGAGTTCGGCCGGAGCCCAAAGGTTCAGACCACGGCAAAATTCGGTGCCGACGGCCGCGACCACTGGCCTAATTGCTACACAGTCCTTTTTGCCGGCGGCGGGATCATCCCCGGCGCGATCCACGGCTCGAGCGACCGCTTGGGCGCCTATCCGGCGACCGACCCAGTGAGCCCCGACGACATCGCCGCGACCATGTTCTGGGCCCTGGGAATCGACCCGGCCACCGAAGTCACCGACGACCTGGGCCGGCCGTTGCCTATCGCAGCGGGTAAGCCGATCACACGGATCTTCGGCTAGTCGTGACGCGGCTATCCAATCCCCGCGATCCACGCGGGCATGTTGCCCGTGCCGCCTCTCTCTCGGCGCGTCTGACATCACTTTCAACGTGAGGATCGCGCGCAAGTCCCGTTCCGATCGGCCTCCCGTAACTGCCTCCGGCGCAACACAGTAGACCGAGTCGCCCAAAGAAAATACGACGCCATCCGCAAGGAAATCGCTCTCGGCGGCAACTCTCTTCTTGAACCATGCGCAAGCCGAGGCCCCTGCCCAAGCCCGAGGCTGATGCCGTCGCCGGTGCACTCGACTGGGGGGCGACCCTGGCTGAGCACGAGCGTTGGCTGCGGCGAGTCGTGGCCGCGCGGCTGGATGAGCCGCAGGCGGTCGACGAGGTCATGCAAGACGTGGCGCTCGCGGCCGTGGCCCAGCGCTCCCCTTTGCTCAATCCGGCGCGGGCGGCCGTTTGGCTGTATCACCTGGCGGTGCGCCACGTGCTCATCTATCGCCGCAAGACAGGGCGACAGCGGTCGCTGGTCGATCGCTATGCGGCCCGA
>Ga0116216_10002886_pt1 | contig 11300 bp, 8 predicted proteins | sample Sb_taG_11_FD_89696 | JGI IMG/M metagenome (GOLD analysis project Ga0116216, IMG submission 89696) | Peat soil microbial communities from Weissenstadt, Germany - Sb_50d_3_AS metaG | ecosystem: Environmental > Terrestrial > Soil > Wetlands > Peat | place: Germany: Weissenstadt | collected 2010-09-21
ACAACGGCGATGAACGGCGCGAGGGCGAGCGTCCACGCGGCGAGGTGCGGAGGCAGTGCGCTGCTCGGGCACCACGACGTCGAGGCGCTTGGCACGAGATCGATCTTGAGCACGATCGCCACCGGCACCCACGCAGCGAGGATGATCGCCCAGCGCCAGGCACCGCGGGGAAAAGCAAATCCAAGCGCTGCTCCGACCACGAGCTCGAGCAAAAAGGCGGCGTTGCCCTCGCGCCAGTGGGCGGCGAGCAAGCCACACGAAAGCGAGACGACCAACGCCACCGACAGCGCGATCAGATCGCTGCGCCTGCTTTGCATGGCAAAGGCTATACTTTGCGTGGCAAAGCAATTCCTGCCGAGGGCGGACTACTTCTGGGCGATCAGGTCGTCGATCTCCGCATCGACCGCCTGGTCCTGGGAGTCACCGACGATGGTCTTGCGCAAGTGCCCCGAGCGGTCGAAGATCATCTGCGTCGGCCAGGCGGTGACCCCGTATGCGTTCCAGATCGCGAAATCGTTGTCGACGGCGACCGGCCAGACGATGCCCTGTTCCTTGAGCGAGGCGAGCAGGTTGTCTCGGCTGCGCTCGATCGATGTCTCGGGACTATGCACGCTCAAGATGACCAGGTCTGTCCGCGGCTTGTCGCGGTAGAGCGAGCGTAAATTGGGCTCGACGTTTTGACAATTGAAACAGCCGAAGGTGTAGAAGTTCAACAGGACGACTTTGCCCCGCACGAGCTGTGTCGTCGGCGTGGCATTGAGCCAATCGCGGGCCGCGAGCACGCGAGCGAGGGTCACGTCATCCGCGTGAACGGGTGCCTGCGCGACGAGCGAGACTGCAAGCGCCGATCCGATAAGGGCATAGATAAGAACACGCACTGCACACACCTCTCATGGCAGCGTACGCGAAAACCTGCTATCCGGATCAGAGCTTGATGAAGGGAGCCATCTTATCGAACTTCGAGGGGCCGATCCCGGAGACGTTCTGCAGGTCATCCACCGTTTGAAAAGGACCGTTGGCCGTGCGGTACTCGACGATTCTCCTCGCCAAGCTCGGTCCGACACCCGGTAGGCTTGTCAGCTCGGACTCGCTTGCCGTGTTGACGTCGAGGGTCTGGCCGGGTTGTAGCTTGTGGCTCGAGCGACCGCCACGACGCGCCGACCGTCTGTGCGAGGAGCTCGCGTCAAGCGGTGTGGACGCCTCGCCATAGGAAACCGCCACGATCTGCCCCTTCTTGGGAACGTCGATCTTCATGGCGTCGGCGAGCGGCTGCGCGAGATTGATCTGTTCGAGGTCGGCGTCGGCGAGGGCGCCGCCTGCGCGCGCGATGCCGTCGGCGACGCGTTGCCCTGGCGTCAATGTGTACACACCAGGGCGATGGACGTCGCCGCAGATATACACCGCGATATCGGTGGGTGCCGGCGACGGCTCGGCAAGAGTTGCGCTTGGACCTTGCTCGGCGGCGACCAGCTGTGCGGGGACTGTGGCGCTCGAGGTGGGCGTGTTCGTGCCACTGGCGAGCGGGTTTGAGGTGACGTGCGGGATGGCTACGCCAAGCGCGAGCACGATCACGGCACCAGCGACCATCCACCAGCGGAAGCTCTTTGTGTCTTGCATAGAGAGCACTTCCCGCAGGTGAGCAGCGGCGTCAAGGCCGCAGGCTTTCTCAGGAATGCGCAGTAGCTTAGCGCCATCACTGCGCGTTCAAGAGGTGATTGATCATGGCAGGTTATCTCGTCGCGTGCGTCCAGTGGCATGATGCGGACGCCCTCGCCGCTTACGGCGCCATCGTCCGAGACTCCCTGCTCCCCTTCGGTGGGAAATATCTCGCCCGCGGCAGCCCCGAGACGACGCTCGAAGGGGCGCACGCGCCGCAGCGCTTGGCCATCGTGGAGTTCCCAAGCACAGCTGCTGCCCGCGCATGGGCGGCGTCAGATGCCTATGCTCCGGCACTCAAGATCCGCGAGCAACACGCCACCACCCACTGGATCGTCATTTTGGAAGGCACACCATGAGTTGGCGATCGGGCATCTGGGGCGAGCTGCTGTCGGAATTTCTTGGAACGTTCGTGCTGCTGGCGTTTGGAGCCGGCTGCGTCGCGGTCGCGGTCGTCGGATTGACGATGAGCGGGCGTACGTCTGTCATCTTCGATGGGGCGGGCGGGTGGCTGCTCATCACCTGGGGCTGGGCGATCGCGGTGACCATGGCGGTCTATGTGGCGGGCGGCGTCTCAGGAGCGCACCTCAACCCCGCCGTCACGCTCGCGTTTGCCGTGCGCCGCGACCTGCCGTGGCATAAGGTCCTGCCATACTGGATCGCGCAGGTCGGCGGCGCGTTCATGGGTGCGGTGATCGTGTATCTCGATTACTATCCGGCGATCAACGCGTGGAACGCGGCCAACCACGTGACGTCTCGTCTGGACCCCGGAGGACTGACGACCTTCAGCATCTTCGCCACGTTTCCGGCGTCCTATTTCGGTTCGAACATGATCGGGCCGCTCGTCGATCAGATCATCGGAACGGCGCTGCTCGTCTTGCTCGTGCTCGCCATCGTCGACCGGCGCAACCTCGGCGTCCAGGCAAACCTCGGGCCGTTCATCATTGGCCTGGCGGTGGCGGCGATCGGCATGTCCTTCGGCGTCGATGCCGGCTATGCCATCAACCCGGCGCGTGATTTCGGCCCGCGACTGTTCACGTTCGTCGCAGGCTGGGGGTCCAATGCCTTTCCCGGCCTCCACGGATATTTTTGGGTGCCGATCGTCGGCCCGCTCATCGGCGGAGCCATCGCGCCCTTCATCTACGAATGGTTCATCGGTGCGACGCTGAAATTACGCACCCCGAATCCATAGAGGGGACCACACGATGAGGTCTTTGCTCGCTCTCGATCAGGGCACGACGAGCAGCCGCAGTATGCTCTTCGACCTCGAGGGGCGCCCGCTGGGCAGCGCGCAGCGCGAGTTTCAACAGCATTTCCCGCAGCCGGGCTGGGTCGAACACGATCCCGCCGACATCTGGCAAAGCCAGATCGATACTGCCCGCGACGTGCTCAACCAGACCGGCACGCAGCCCGATGAGATCGTCGCCCTCGGCATCACCAATCAACGCGAGACCACGATCATCTGGGACCGCGCCAGCGGCAAGCCCGTGCACAACGCCATCGTCTGGCAGGACCGCCGCACAGCAGCCATCTGCGACCAGCTCAAGTCGCGCGGATTGGAGGAGACGTTTCGGGCGAAGACCGGCCTCGTGCTCGATCCATATTTCTCCGGCACGAAGATCGCCTGGCTGCTGCGCAACGTACCCGGGCTCGCCGCGCGCGCGAAGACGGGAGAGCTCGCTTTCGGCACGGTCGACGCGTGGCTCATCTACAATCTGACAGCCGGCAAAGCGCATCTCACTGACGTCAGTAACGCGAGCCGTACGCTTTTATTCAACATCCACACGCTGCAATGGGACCCTGAGCTGCTCGCGGCGCTCGACATCCCGGCGGCGCTCTTGCCCGAGGTGCGCCCATCTGCCTGTCGCCTAGCGAGTGCCGACCCAGCGGTGCTCGGTGCCGCCATTCCCATTTGCGGTGACGCCGGGGACCAGCAGGCCGCGCTGTTCGGGCAGGCGTGCTTCACGCCGGGCATGGCCAAGAACACGTACGGCACCGGTGCGTTCGTCGTGATGAACACGGGGACGACGGCAGTCAGCGGCACAGGCGTCATCTCGACCGTTGCCTGGCAGCTCGAGGGGCACAAGCCGGAATACGCGCTGGAGGGGTCGATCTTCATCGCTGGCGCGGCGGTACAATGGCTGCGCGATGGGCTTGGCATCATCGCCTCGTCCAATGACGTGGAGAAACTGGCTTCGAGCGTTGCGGACAACGGTGGCGTGTTCTTCGTGCCGGCACTCGTCGGACTCGGCGCTCCGTATTGGGACGCATATGCACGCGGCACGCTGCTTGGGATCACGCGTGGTGTCACCAAAGCGCACATCGCGCGCGCGACGCTCGAGGCGATCGCATACCAGACCAAAGACGCCATCGCTGCCATGGAGAGCGCATCGGGGTTGCGGCTCAGGGAACTGCGCGTCGACGGCGGCGCGTCCGTCAACGACCTGCTCATGCAGTTCCAATGCGATGTATTGGGCGTTCCCGTGCTGCGGCCCAAGGTGACGGAGACGACCGCGCTTGGAGCGGCGTATCTGGCAGGCATCGGGGCAGGCGCTCTGGACGAAACGACGATTGCGAACCGTTGGGCGGTGGATCGCCGCTTTGAGCCTGCGATGGCGGCCAGCACGCGCGACAAGCTTTACCATGACTGGAAGCGCGCGATCGAACGGTCGCGCAATTGGATCGAAGCGTGACCGTGGCATGAACCGTGACGCTGCTCTGGCGAGGATCGGCGAGCGTTTCGACGTCCTGATCATCGGTGGGGGAGCGACCGGGCTCGGTGCGGCGGTCGATGCAGCCGCACGCGGCCACGCAACGGCGCTCATCGAAGCAGACGACTTCGCCAAAGCGACGTCGAGCCGCTCGACCAAGCTCGCGCACGGGGGCGTTCGCTATCTGCGCAGCGGCGAGACCGGGCTCGTGCGCGAAGCGCTCGCCGAGCGCACGAATCTTCTCAACAACGCCCCGCACCTCGTGCGCGATCTTCCTTTCATCCTTCCCATCTATCGCTGGCCCGAGGTCCCCTATTACGTCGCCGGCTTGAAGGTGTACGACGTGCTCGCGCGAGGTTCCAATCTGCCGCCCAGCCGGGTGCTGTCGGCGGGTGAGGCGGTCGCGCTCATACCGGGGCTCAAGCGCGAGCGGCTCCTCGCGGCCGTCGTGTACCACGACGGCCAGTTCGATGACGCGAGGCTAGCGGTGACGCTCGCGCGCTCAGCGGTCGACCGCGGTGCCGTCGTCGTCAACCACATCCGCGCGACGCGCTTTCTCTACGACGGCGAGAGGGTCTGCGGCGTGGTCGCCCACGAGCGCGAGAGCGGCAGCGAGATTGAGATCCTAGCCAAAGCCGTCGTCAATGCGACCGGCATCTTCGTCGACGAACTGCGCGCGCTCGATGGGGGATCCAGACCGAACCTCGTGACGCACAGCCGGGGCACGCACATCGTCGTCTCGCGAGAGGCGCTGGGAACCTCGACGCACGCGATCATCGTTCCCAAGACGAGCGACGATCGTGTGATCTTCGCGACGCCGTGGCACGAGCGCGTCGTGATCGGAACGACCGACATCGCGACGGAAGACGTCGAACTCGATCCCCGGCCGACGGCGGCGGAAGTCGCCTACATCCTGCAGACGATCAACCCATATCTGACGCGACCGCTCGGCGACCGTGACGTGCTGGCCGTCTTCGCCGGTCTTCGCCCGCTCGTCGATCGCAGCGCGGCGACCACCGCCAAGCTCTCGCGCGAACATCTCATCGAGGTCGCGACCTCGGATCTCATCAGCATCACGGGCGGCAAGTGGACCACATATAGGAAGATGGCGCAAGACGTCATCGATGTCGCAGCCGAGCGTGCGGGCTTGCGACGTGTGACCTCGCCGACCGCGGTGACGGCCTTGCACGGCGCGACGCACACCACGCCACCCGAAGAGTGGCTCGGCGTCTATGGCAGGGACGCGGCGGCGGTGCTCGCGCTCGCCGACGAGCGTCTAGAACTTCGCACCCGACTGCATCCGCGGCTTCCCTACACCGCCGCGGCAGTCGTATACGCCGCACGACATGAGATGGCTCGCACGGTCGATGACGTGCTGGCACGACGTACCCGGGCGCTATTCTTGGACATCGAAGCGGCAGCGGCGTGCGCACCGCTCGTGGCGCGCTTGCTCGCAGACGAGCTTGGTCGCGGCGACGCCTGGCAGACGAAGCAGATCCAGACCTTCGCCGAGGTCGTCGCGCGACTGCGCGCCTAAGCCAGTAGGTACGTTCCACAGCGGGAAAACGAGCGCGGACGCTTAACGGTCCCTGGCTTGTCTCGCCAGCGTCCTTGCGATGCTGGTCTCGTGCTCTTTTCGCGACGGAGGACGTCCCGTGAGCCCTTCAGCGATCCCATTCAACATCGGCAACACCGCGTTCATGCTCATCTGTGCGAGCCTCGTCATGCTCATGACGCCGGGCTTGGCGTTCTTCTACGGTGGCTTGGTCGCGCGCAAGAACGTGCTGACCATCATGATCCAAAGCTTCATGTCGCTCGGCTGGACGACGGTGATCTGGTTCGCCTTCGGCTATTCGGAGTGCTTCGGGCCGGATTGGCACGGCCTCATCGGCGACCCGACCCACTACGCCTTCCTCAAGGGCATCACGCTGCACACGATGTTCACCGGCAACGATGCCGGCATACCGCTCCTCGTCCACGTGGCATATCAGATGATGTTCGCCATCATCACGCCGGCGCTCATCACCGGTGCATTCGCCAACCGCGTCACCTTCAAAGCGTATTTTCTGTTCTTGACCGGCTGGCTCGTATTCGTCTACTTCCCGTTCGTGCACATGCTGTGGAGCCCGAACGGCATCCTCGCGAAATGGGGTGCGCTTGATTTCGCCGGCGGCATCGTGGTGCACGCATCGGCCGGATTCGCCGCGCTTGCCTCCGTGTTGTACATCGGCAAGCGCAGTGTGGTTGAGAACAAGCCGCATAACGTACCGCTCATCGCACTTGGCACGGGATTGTTGTGGTTCGGCTGGTACGGATTCAACGCTGGCTCGGAGCTCCGAGTCGATCCGGTGACCGCGTCCGCGTTCTTGAACACCGACCTTGCGGCATCGTTCGCCGCCGTCACCTGGCTGCTCGTCGAATGGGCGCGCGGCCGACAGCCAAAGTTCGTGGGCCTGCTCACTGGCGCAGTCGCTGGACTTGCCACGATCACGCCCGCGGCAGGCTATGTCTCGCCGACGACCGCTGTGATCATCGGCGTGCTCTCAGGCGTCATCTGCTACTATGCCGTTGCGCTCAAGAACCAGCAGGGCTGGGATGATGCGCTAGACGTGTGGGGCGTGCACGGCGTGGGCGGATTCTTGGGCATCACCTTGCTCGGTGTGTTCGCCTCGACGGCCTGGAATCCGAACGGCGCCGACGGACTTCTGCGCGGCGGCGTGGCGTTCTTCGGCAAGCAGGTCGCGGCCGCCACCGTGTGTAGCTTGTGGGCGTTTGTCTTCACCTACGGCATGCTGTGGCTGATCAGCAAGATCACGCAGACCAAGGTCGATCCGCAAGCCGAAGAGCGCGGGTTGGACATGGAGCTCCACGGTGAAGAGGCATATCCGCTGGGCGTCTAACGGCTCGCACCCGGGAGCACAGCTAGATATGAATCCGCGCCGGCTCATGTATGTCGGGCTTGCCATCAGCGTCGCGCTGTGCGCGTGCACGCGCATATCGACCACGTCGCAGCCTCAGCACAGCGACACGATACCCGGCACGCTGCGCTTTGCGACGGCTGGAATCGACAGCCTCAATCCCCTCACACAGGAAACCAACGCCGAGATCCAGCTCGACATGTTCATCTACGGCTGGTTCTTCTATGTGGATGACAAAGGGCGCTTCGTTCCTGATCTCGCGCTAGAAGTGCCTTCGTACAAGAACGGCGGTATCAGCCCTGACGGCCGCACGTTAACCTATCACCTCCGCCGCGGCGTGCTGTGGCAAGACGGTGCGCCGTTCACGGCGCGCGACGTCATCTTCACCGTGCGCGCGGTCATGAATCCGCGCAACGACGTGTATTCACGTGCGGGCTATGATGACATAGACTCGATGGAAACGCCAAGCGACTTCACCGTGCGCTTTCATTTGAAGCGGCCGTACGCGCCTGCCATAGCGACGCTCTTCTGCGCATACCAGCATAGCGGCGAGCCTGTTTTACCTGCGCACCTGCTCGCTCGATACCCGGATCTCAACCACGTGTCATTCAACAGCCATCCAGTCGGCACGGGGCCATTCAAGGTACGAGAATGGATTCACGGGGAAAGGATCGTGTTTGATGCCAACCCCTTGTACTGGCGGGGGCCGCCTAAGCTCAAGCATATCATCGCCACAATCATCCAAGACGACAACACCGTCTTGATCCAATACAGAAGCCACGAAATCGATGCGATTTTTGGTGCTGCTGAAGCCCAGTACCCGCAACTCATCAGGTTGCAAGAAGCGAAGATCACGTTGGTCCCCACCGGTGTCTATGACGAGGTACAGTTCAATGTGAAGCATCCCCCTCTCGATGATGTCCGCGTCCGCACAGCGATCAATGAGGCGATCGACAAGGTGCAAATCATCGCAAACGTGACGCACGGTGTCGACACGGTGGCGAATTCAGACATTCCAAGCTCGTCCTGGGCTTACGACGCAGGCCTCAAGCCGGTGGGGTACAATCCCACAGCTGCCCGCCTGTTGCTCGACAAAGCGGGCTGGGCACCTGGACCCGATGGCATCCGCATCAAGAACGGCCAACGCCTTTCGTTCAACCTTGCGGGGCAGACGGGGGCTGCCAGCGAGGCAGCTGACGCGCTCCTCATCCAAGCGATGCTCCGCGCCGTCGGCATCGAGGCGGTGATCAAGACCTATCCGCCTGAGTTGTTTTACGGCTTGGAGGGCGGCGTGTTGTCCGCCGGCCACTACGACGTCGCAGTTGCCGAGATCCAATCAAGCATCGATCCTGACGACTCCATATTCTTCATGTGCGATCAAGCGCCGCCGGCCGGCGTCAATTATGATTTCTGGTGCGACCCGACCTTCGATGCTGCCGAACGGGGAGCGCTTGCGAACTACGACCAATCGGTGCGCAAGCGGTACTATGCCGTCACCCAGCGCGAACTCACAGAACAGTCGCCGGTCATCTTCTTGTATTTCGATCGGCTTATCCTAGTGACGACGCCACGGCTGCACGGCGTGGCTCCGACTCCCGCGTCGGTTTTCAATTGGAACAGTTGGCAATGGTCGATGGAATGACCACCTTCTAGCAGGACCGATCACGGCCCAACTCGAGCCTCGCCAGCCTGCGTCAAGGGCTTGGCGCAGGGCGTATGGTACAATACCAGTCATGGTATTGAAAGAGATCCCAGCGTATTCGCCACAGACGATCGAACCCAAGTGGCAGAAGATCTGGGAAGAACGCAAGCAATACGCGGTCACGGAGAGCGCCACCAAGCCGAAGTTCTACCTGCTCGAGATGCTGCCGTATCCGAGCGGCGATCTCCACGTCGGCCACGCACGCAACTACACGCTCGGCGATGTCATCGCCCGCTACCGGCGCATGCGCGGCTTCAACGTTATGCATCCGATGGGATGGGATGCGTTTGGCCTGCCGGCGGAGGTGGCCGCGATCGCTCGCGGTATGCACCCGCGCGAGTGGACGAATTCGAACATCGCCACCATGCGCTCGCATCTCAAGAGGCTCGGCACCTCCTACGACTGGTCGCGCGAGATCGACACCTCATCGCCCGAGTACTACCGCTGGACGCAGTGGCTTTTCTTGCTCATGTTCCGCAAGGGGCTGGCCTACAAGGCTGAGGCTTACTTGAACTGGTGCCCCAAGGACCAGACGGTGCTCGCTAACGAGCAGGCCGAAGGCGGGGTGTGTTGGCGCTGCGGCTCCAAGGTCGAGCGGCGCAAGCTCAATCAGTGGTTCTTCCGCATCACCGAGTACGCCGACAAGTTGCTCGAAGGGCTCGATCGCCTCGATGGCTGGCCCGAACGCGTCAAGACGATGCAGCGCAACTGGATCGGGCGCAGCGTGGGCGCGACGCTCAGCTTCGAGGTCGAGGGTGGCATCGGCAAGATCGACGTCTTCACGACGCGGGTTGACACGCTCTACGGCGCGACGTACCTCGCGATCGCCCCCGAGCATCCGCTGCTCAAGCGCATCATCGCTGGTCGCGAAGAGGCGGCCGCCGTCGAGGCATTCGCCGCTAGCGTCAAGGACAAGAGCGAGCTCGACCGCACGCAGCTCATGGAGAAACAGGGCGTGTTCAGCGGGATGTACGCGCGCAATCCGCTGAGCGGCGAGCGCATCCCCATCTGGGTGACCAACTACGTCGTCGCCGAATACGGCACGGGCGCGGTCATGGGCGTGCCGGCGCACGATCAGCGTGACTTCGAGTTCGCACGTGCCCACGGTCTGCAGATCCGCACGGTCGTCAAGCCGGCAGATGCAGCAAGCGCGCCCAGCCCGAGCAAGCTGCCCTCGGCGTTCACCGACGACGGCATGCTCGTCAACAGCGGCGAGTTCAGCGAGATGACAAGCGCGGACGCGCGCGCGGCGATGACCGAGAAGCTCGTCAAGAGCGGTGCCGGGACGCCGACCGTCAACTATAAGCTACGAGACTGGCTCATCTCGCGCGAGCGCTATTGGGGCGCGCCCATCCCCATGGTGCGCTGCGCCCGCGACCGCTACGTGCCGGTTCCGGAAGATCAGCTGCCGGTGCTGCTGCCCGATAACGCCCCATTTACGGGCTCGCAAGGCAGCCCGCTCGAGCACGTGCCGGAGTTCATGAACACGACCTGCCCCAAGTGCGGCGGCCCGGCCACGCGCGAGCCCGAGACGATGGACACGTTCATGTGCTCGTCGTGGTACTTCTTGCGCTATCTGGACCCCCACGACACGAAGGCGCCCTGGTCGACAAAAGACGCGAATTACTGGGCGCCAGTCGACCACTACATAGGCGGCATCGAGCACGCAGTGCTGCACCTCATGTACGCGAGATTCTTTTATAAGGTCTTAAGCGAGGAGGGTCTCGTGCCCGGCGACGAGCCCTTCGTGCGCCTATTCAACCAGGGCATGGTGCTCGGCGAAAACCACGAGAAGATGAGCAAGTCGCGTGGCAACACGGTTGGGATCGATCACGCCGTCAAGAAATATGGCGCAGACGCGCTGCGCGTCTTCGAGATGTTCGCAGCACCACCGGAATCAGATTTTCCGTGGTCGACGACCGGCATCGCCGGAGCGACCAAGATGCTGCAGCGCATCTGGCGGCTCGTGCTGCTGCACGCCAGAGCGCCTGGCGTGCCGGACGAAACCGGAAAAAGCGTGGCGGGCGACGGCCAGGCGTCAAGTGCCGCCGAAACGGATCTGCGCCACAGCGTGCACGCAAAGCTCAAGCAGGTGGGTGACGAGCTTGGCGATCGCATGCATCTCAACACGTGCGTGGCGGCGATCATGACGCTGCTCAACGACGTCGACGATTTCGCCGCCAAACACGAACGCGCGGCGGATTCCCCGGCGTTCGCCGAAGCGTTGCACGTGCTCTTGCTGCTGCTCGCCCCGTTCGCGCCGCACATCGCTGAGGAGTTATGGGAACGCACCGGGCACAGCGGCAGCATCCA